>Ga0164293_10001166_pt1 | contig 22052 bp, 21 predicted proteins | sample GEODES118metaG_FD_111487 | JGI IMG/M metagenome (GOLD analysis project Ga0164293, IMG submission 111487) | Eutrophic lake water microbial communities from Lake Mendota, Wisconsin, USA - GEODES118 metaG | ecosystem: Environmental > Aquatic > Freshwater > Lake | place: USA: Lake Mendota...
AACCAATACCAGCCTGTCTAAAGAAGAAGTGATAGAAAAATACCACCAGCTGTGGCAAATAGAAAAGGCATTTAGAATATCCAAGCACGACTTGCAGATAAGGCCAATGTACCATCAGTTAAACCGCAGGATAGAAGCCCATATCTGCATTGCCTTTGCAGCCTGCAAAATTTATAAGGAACTAGAACGTCAACTCAAGGAAAAGAAAACCAGACAAAGCCCCGAAAAGGCAATTGATATACTAAAAACAATACTGATGGTTCGGTTTACCACACCTTACTCACAAAAAAAATATGAAGAACTCATCCTAAATACTGTCGAACAAAAGGAGCTGGCTACTCATTTTAATCTGCATCTCTAACTTGGGTAACCCCATTGCACAAGACAGGAAATTAAGGCTAAAAAAAACAGGAAATATATTGAATCGCTTATTGGGAAATGATTTAGGTGGAACTGGTAGCCACGTCCCGATTTTCAATCTGGATTCGCAGCAATGCGAGTGACGGTTCGATTCCGTTCCCGAGTACAGCGCCTTGACATTGTCAAGGTTTTTTTTATGCGCCAGCCTACTACCTTACATATCCGCTTACTTTCCAAAGTTATTCTCAAATAATTTTTTTCAATTTTACCTGCGGCTAAACTATTTTAGATCAGTCACGTATTGCAGCTCATTATCGTATATTATCGAATCATATCGTATCGATAGTTGCATTTAAGTATTATTTTAGTATATTTACGTATCATATCGTATCATCACATGAAAGAATATATATATACTTTTAAGCTGGTTCCAGATTGGAAACTCATAAATGAACTTAGTCAAATAGATAAGTTTGGCGGATCCTGGCCTTCAATTGAAAAAAGAGAAGGAAAGAGCCTAAAGCAACTAAAATCTATTGCAACAGTTCGAAGTGTAGGTGCATCAACTCGAATTGAAGGATCAAAATTAACCGATTATGAAGTAGAAATATTACTCAAAAATATCGAGGTCTCTAAATTAGAAGAGCGGGACCAGCAAGAAGTTATTGGATATTTTGAAGTCTTGGATACGATTTCAGAATCTTACAAGGATATTGATATTACAGAGAGTTCAATAAAACATTTACATAATATCTTAATGCGCCACAGCAAAAAAGATGAATGGCATAAAGGAAATTATAAAAGTCAAAGTAATGTAGTAGAAGCTACCAACCAGGATGGAAGTAAGCATACAGTTTTTCAGACAACTGCCCCGGGGTTAGCAACTGAAGAGGCAATGAGGAAGTTGATAGATTGGTACAACTCAGATAAAGAAACGCATACAATGGTTAGGTCAGCAATATTTATATATGACTTTCTGAGCATTCATCCATTTCAGGATGGGAATGGCCGACTAAGCCGCTTGTTGGCAACTCTGTTACTTTTAAGGCATGGCTATTCCTGGATACAGTATGTAAGTTTTGAGCATGAAATAGAAAGTAGAAAAACTGAGTACTACAAAGTACTTATGCAGTGTCAAAGTGAAAGACCAGGTGAAGATGTATATACATGGATACACTTCTTTTTAGACTGCCTCAATAATATTCAAAATCAACTTATCAATAAACTTGGGATACAAAATAGCTCAGCTCGGATGGCACCAAGGGAAAGAATGGTTTATATATTTATTGAAAATCACCCTGGATCAAAATCAGGAGAGGTATCTAAAAAATTAGATATCCCTTTGCCAACGGTTAAAAGAATACTTACAGAAATGGTTGAAAAAAAACTCTTATTCAGGCATGGTTTAAGTGCAGGTACAAATTATACTATAGAAAGTGTATCATCAATAAAAGCAGATATGATAATTAAGTTTACTAATGATGAACGAAAAAAGGAATTATCATTAATGTCTTTAGGCTCATTTATTGAAATTAAAAAAATCATTCTTACACCATTGTTTCAATGGGCTGTACCGGATGATTGGAGCCAAAAATTAGTAAATCAGGGGTTGTATTTGAGAGTTGTTTGTTCTAATAATAAAGGAGAAATTAGAGATCAGCCTTATTCAATTTCATCATACAATGATCCCTTTTATTTTCAACCAGTTTTTAATTTAAGTAACCTGATAAACATACCAATGAGTTTATGGCAGGGAAGCCCAAGCGCAAATGAATATCCAATTAAAATATTAATTGAGCTTATTAGTTCTGTTAATAAGTTAGATTTTGATGTAATGATTGTATATGATGCCGCAGAATAAATTATGTGTGTAATTCGGGAGTCAACAAGGCCTTCCTTTCTGAATTGCAATACAGGCTTGGTTTCTATAATAACATTCAACTCCCATCCCGGGTACAGAGCCTTGACATTGTCAAGGTTTTTTTATGCGCCAGCCGACTGCACCAGCCTATCATTTCCACTGCATAGTCTTCTAATCAGCCGATCTAAGCCACGGCGTTGTGTATCAGTCGGTTTCAGCCGATCCTAGCCACTCATGGTCTTTTAATCATCCAACTAAAACCGAGGCGGTAAATAGTTATCAATCGGCAGGTAAACCACTCCAAGGTAGTTTTCTTATTTTCACCGTTCTTTGCAATCATGTTTCAAAGAATTGTTCCCGCTCTTACTGTACATCATTTAGGTAAAACCCAGGCTTTTTATCGCGATATGCTGGGCTTTGAAATCAGGCATTTGGGATATATGTTCTATGCCAAAAGAAATGATATTGAAATCCAGTTTTCTGAAGTTTTACCCGGACAAAAAATCATGCCATCTGAACTGATCTTTTATGTAGACGATATGGAGGAATGGTTTGCACAACTGTCTCGATTGAACCTGGTAATGCCCAAAGGCGCCTTAAAGCCATTGCCCTACCTGCCCCGTGAATTCCATATTTTTGATATCAATCAGCACCTGCTCAGGTTTCGACAGGCATCACCTCATACAGGCCGCTAAACAGGAACATTTTACGGTTCGAAATTTCCAGGCACTTGTAACGGGTACGTACTTTTTCTAATTTCCGAAACACCCTTCCTCCTTTGATACTGAATAAGCTGCCATCTGCAAGTTGCTCTACCAGTAAATGGCCTTTTTTGGGTGCATCGTAATTCCGTAGTACCCGCAATAACTTTTCATCACCACAACTGCTGGCTGCAGGACTGTGGATGGAATGGAGCAGCGCCGATTCAATATCCGCAGGAAAAACTTTCTTATCCAAAAATTGCCGGAGCACAGCGCTGAAAACCTGTTTCCATTCCTTTCCATGCGGGGATATTCTCCTGCCATATTTTTCAAAGGCAAAGAGATGGGCAAGTTCATGGAGCAGTGTGATGAGAAAACTGTATTTATTGAGATTGCCGTTTACACTGATGCGGTGGTTCTTTCCGGCAAAAGGCAACCGGTAATCGCCCAGCACTGTTTCGCGTTTACGCGTAATAGTTAAATGTACTTTGTAATGTACGAGGTAATATTGAACGGCTTCAAAAGATTGGTCGGGCAAATAGGCCTCCAATTGTTTCAGGGGAACTTCTTCTTTAGGCATTTTTTTTCCTGTTCAGCTTCATCATGCTGTACACTTCAACAGCAAGATAAAACAGGTAAAGCACAAGTGAAATAAAAATTCCTTTTTTATCATATTGGCCGCCATTGGCATATACATAAATGATCACTGCAGCGATGCAAACCACCATTTTGATTAGCATGCTGCTCATCACACTGCGTACAAACACATTCGGGTTTGGGTTTTTCATGGCATTCATCTGCAGGTGCATAGAAAATAAACTGAGAACAAGAAAGAAGAAATTCGCCCCCAAAATCAGGTAAGGATCAGTTTCCTTCTTCAACAAAAAATTCATGAAAAGTAATATGAGTGCATTGATCATAACAAAAAGGAAGATCAATGGCCTGAAGGGCTTACTATTTTCGAACATGCGGTTAGTTTTTTTTACCGGTATCCCTGATGACCCTGATGATCACAGCAAGGATAAAGAGCAAAGGTAAAACCCAAACCGCTATTGGCGTTTTTAATTTCAGCCATTCATCTATTTTCAATCCCAAAAAAAGGAACAAGCCTATCCCTGCCAGCAATTGCATCGTCATGCCGGCATATCGCCACAAATCACTCTGGCCTTTTTTATTCATTTATTGCTGTTGACAATCTGAAACCCAATTCTTCTATAAGGGCACCCATATGATAATTCCCATTAAAGCTTACGAAAGCTGCTATTTGACGTTTAGTTGCATGAATATCGCTTTCTACAAAGGCTTTGAAACTGCTTCAAGTGCCGGATACCGTTTACAATTTATCAAGGAACAAATTAGTACAATGAGTTGACTTGTTTAAGGAGAACCTGAAAAATGCGATAAAATTATTCTGTTATGTTTTCCAGCTTAGGGAGCTTTAAATTGTTGGTATCCATCTTAACCACATTGCCTTGTAGCACTTTTTGCAGGTTTTCAACAAAAACCTGTTGATGCAGCAGAGCTTTTTCCATGGAATCGGTCCTGATTTTAAGATTACGGTATTCTTTAATTTGTTTTACATTTCCATAGCCAACACCGGGCAGATAGTACTTGAGGGGGGTGAAAATGATAAGGGCCGAAGTTAGCGCTACGAGCAGAACAAAAATGGAACTCATTACAATATAAACACTAAGCCTGGATAGTTTGAATTTCACCACCTCTTCGTAGGTGTCTTCATTCATCACTACCAGCCGGTAATGATTTCTGAGCCTCTTCAACCTGTTGGTTGCTTCCGTTTTTTCCATAACCTTGATTTCGTATTAAAGTTACAACAAGCACCCAAGCTAAACAAATGCCTGATAACCAAATTGCCGGTAGGATCAATTTGCACAAGAATACTGTAGAAAATCCGTTAAAGTTGGGATAGCCAAGGTTAATTTGATTGTCGGCTTGCAAAAAATGCCGATATTTAACCGCGTAAATGATCAAAAAATACATGAAAGCGAGGACGAAATCAGTTGGGTTTATTTTTCCGCTTTTGTTCCTGTTTTCGTTTTCATCTTTAGCACAACCAACCTGGACATTCGATCCTTTTGGTAAAGAGAAAAAACCGGAACAGTACGAAGACAAGAAATTAGGTAGTGAGCTCACTGCCGAAAAAAAATTCACCACTTTCCGCAGGGTGATTCAAAACGGGGTTACGCATTACAATTTTTATTTTAATGCCAATAATAAATTGCGTGATGTGGTGGAAAGAGCCAAGCAATCACAAAAGGATGATTATACCAATCTCCTCAGTTTTTACCCATACAGTTTAGAAAATACCGCTGCACAACAAGTAGAGCTTGATTCTGTTATTTATAAAGCAACCGGAGGAATCCTTTTACACGACCTTCGTTCCGATTGGGTAGACAATATGTATCTCCTCATTGGAAAGGCCTATTACTACCGTAAAGTGCTCGATTCTGCTGCACTAACATTTCAGTTTATCAATTATAATCTTTTTCCGCGAAAGAAAAATGAGGATGATAACCGTATCGTTGGAACCAACGCTCAAACCGGAACGGGTAACCTTTCCATTGCCAACAAGGAAACACCCAATATCGCCCAGAAAATATTTTCCCTTCCGCCAAGCAGGAATGATGCATTGATCTGGTTGATACGAACCTGTACGGAAATGGAAAGGTTTGGCGATGCAGCAGGTATCATCAACATTCTTCAGCAAGATCCTAACCTGCCATCCCGGTTAAAGAACGACCTGGAAGAAGTAACGGCTTATTGGTTTTATAAACAGCAGTTGTACGATAGTTCTGCCATCCATCTTGAAAAGGGAATCACAGCGGCAGCCAACAATGGCGATAAATCGAGGTGGCAATACCTGATAGGGCAGATGTATGAAATAACAGGTGATTATGATAAGGCTTCTGATTATTTTGCCAAATCATCCAAACTCGCCATTGACCCCGCGATGGAGATTTATGCGGAGATGAATAATGCGAAGATGGGCCGCACCAATGCAACACCGAAAGATCTTGATAACAGTATTGATGCCTTATTAAAAATGGCCCGAAAAGACAAGTATGAAGCTTATCGCGATATCCTTTTCCATTATGCAGGTATGTTAAGCCTTAAAAAGCATGATACCACTAACGCTGTGGCCTACATGGAGAAAAGTTTAGGTTACAATGAAAGTAATGAGTCTTTTAAAAACAAATCGCATCTTCAGTTGGGCAAGATAGCTTATGAACAACAACAATACCGTAAAGCTGCCGACCATTATGATAGCCTGGATATACAGGAGCCCAGCATATTCAAAGATTCAGCAGATATCGCTACACGTAAAGTGGCTTTGCGTAAGCTGGCAGATGAACTCAATATCATTTCAAGAGAAGATAGTTTACAGATGATTGCAGCAATGCCCGCTGCTGAACGTGATGAATTCATTAAGAAGCTTTCTAAAAAATACAAGAAAGAAAAAGGGGTTTCTTCTACTGAAGACAATCAGGATCTTAATAACAACGCCCTCTCTTCTTTTGATAACAAAAAGAACCAGTCAACCGATTTATTTGAATCTTCTTCTAAAGGGGAGTGGTATTTTTATAATGCCAGTTCAAAATCACGTGGATTTAGTGAGTTTAAAAGCAAATGGGGAAAGCGGGAAAATATAGACAACTGGCGAAGAAATAGTGCCCTCAAAATAAATAATCTGAATAACAATATTGATATCGATGCTCCGCTTCCCTCCGATTCACTTAATGCCCAAGGTGCTGCAGGGGAAGTGATACCGTATAGTTATGATGCTTTGATGGGTGATCTGCCACTAACGCCTGAGAAAATCGACAGCAGCAATGAACGGATTGCCGTTGCACTAATCAGTCTGGCAAAAGTATTTGAATACGACCTTGAAGATTATCAGCAGGCGATTTTTACTTATGAACTTTATCTGCAGCGCTTTCCCAACCGGTTAGATGGTGGATCTGTTTATCTGGGCCTCTACCATTGCTACATCAAGCTCGGAGATAAGAACAAAGCTGAGTATTACAAAAAAATGATTGATAAAGAATTTGCTGATAGCAGGTATGCCAAGATGATCAATGATCCTCAAGCTTTAGAATTACAAAAAGATGGCAAGAACCCGGAAGTAACCCAACGTTACGCCCAAATTTATGAACTGTTTATTGAAGGGAATTTTACCAGGGCGCTGGAAGAAAAACAAAAGGCCGATAGTTTGTATGGTAATACTTATTGGACGCCTCAGCTATTGTATATTGAAGCCGTACATTACATCAAAGAAAAAAACGATAGTGCCGCGATAACCGTACTGAGCAATATTGTAAGTCTTTATCCTGAATCTCCACTCAACGAAAAAGCTTCTGTGATGATCGGTGTGCTCAACCGCCGTGCTGAAATTGAAGCCTATCTTACCAATCTCGAAGTAACCCGTGTTGCTGAAGATGAAAAAGTGATTATCGCTGATGATAAAGTTGTAGAGCCTGTAAAGACTATTACTGCACCTGTGGTGACTGCTCCTAAAATCGTACAGCCTGTTCGTACGGTTACGGTTCCCAGAGATTCTTCAATTGCTTTACCACCAACCATGGTAAGTGGCGGCTATAAGTGGCAGGCAGGTAAACCCCATCAGGTGGTGATGTTGCTCGATAGAGTGGATGCCGTATATGTTAACGAAGCCAAAAATGCTTTTGGCAGGTTTAACAGGGAAAAGAATTACAGTAAAGTTCAAATCAATAAAGAGAATCTGGATGCAACGCGATCGATGCTCGTGTTTGCCAGTTTCGATGATGCAACAACGGCTATGGCTTATCTTACCTTAATTAAAAAGGCAGCACCGGTAGAAGTATCCTGGTTGCAGGCAGGAAAATATTCCTTCTTCCCCATTACAGCTGAAAATTTAGAATTGCTTAAAACGAATAAAGACCTGGAAGTGTATAAGCAATTGCTCAATAACCAGTATCCCGGTCAATTTTAATTTTTCTGATCCATCCTGTTAAAAGCGAAATGTATTATGTCTAAATCTGTCCGTTTTCTGTGGCGAGTTTTTTTTGGTGGTTTACTATTGTTGGTACTAATTTTTCTGGCTGCCAATTTTGGACTCTTTGGAAAGATGCCATCAGTGCAACAGTTAGAAAACCCTGAAGCCGATCTGGCCAGTGAAATCATCAGTAGCGATGGTTTACTCATGGGTAAATATTATGCAGAGAACAGGAGTGAAGTGAAATATCAGGAAATTTCTCCAAATGTGATTCATGCCCTGATTGCAACTGAAGACCAGCATTTTTATGAACATTCAGGTATAGATGCCAAAGCAGTAGCCCGAGCTGTTTTGAAGTTCGGCACCGATGGAGGGGGCAGTCCTATCACTCAGCAGCTTGCCAAGATGATCCTGAAACAAGGACGTTCGAATATCCTTAAGCGTGGTCTTGAAAAGATCAAAGAATGGGTTGTAGCCGTTAAGCTGGAGAGCAATTTTACTAAAGAAGAAATCATCACGCTCTATCTCAACCGTGCACCCTGGGGCAATGTTTATGGTATCCGTAATGCCAGCCGTACTTATTTTCAGAAAGAGCCGATTGACCTCAAGATTGAAGAAGCTGCGGTTTTGGTAGGCATGCTTAAAGGATTTATATATGAACCGATACGGCACCCCAAAGCGGCTATAAACCGGCGCAATACCGTAATCGACCGGATGGTAGATACCAAACAACATTATCTTACTCAGGCAGAAGCGGAAAAACTCAAATCGAAACCTTTAATCACCAACTATAAAAAAATCGATGAGAATATCGGTATAGCGCCTTATTACCGTTCCGTATTGATTGATGTGTTGAAAGTTTGGTGCAATAGCCATAAGAACCCTAAAACCGGTGAGCCTTACAACCTCTTCAGAGACGGACTGAGGATTCATACCACCATCGATTCAAAAATGCAAAAACTTGCCGAAAAGGCGGTTGAGGAACACATGCCTGTCATCCAAAGAAAGCTGGATGCCTATTTCAAATACAGGGGTGATAAACTTTGGAAAGGGCATGATAATGTGATAGTGGCAGCCATGAAATATACCGAGCGATGGAAGTCGATGGAGGAAGAAGGCATCTCCCCGGAAGAAATAAAAAAATCTTTCAACATTCCTGTACGTATGAAAGTGTTCAGTTGGCGCGGTAATGAAAAACATGAGAAGGATACGGTAATGACACCTTTTGATTCTATCAAGTATCATAAGCAGTTGTTACAAACTTCGTTTGCTGCTATGGATCCGCGTACCGGTGAAATCAAATGTTGGGTTGGAGGTATCAATTACAAATGGTTCAAATATGATCACGTAACCGCAAGAAGGCAGGTGGGCTCAACTTTCAAACCATTGTTGTATACATTGGCGGTTACCGATGCCGGCTATACTCCGCAAACCTATATTCCCGGTGGACCATTAACCCTTGGTGGTAAAACCATCAATACGGGAGGTGGAACCATGGCTTATTGTTTGGCGAAATCACTCAATGGTGGCGCATGGCACCTGATGGCTGTGATTGGCGTTAAGCGCACCATCGAATTTGCACAGCAATGCGGTATCATTTCAAAGTTGCCTTCATATCCATCTATTGCATTGGGTTCGGCAGAAATTCCGATGCTGGAAATGCTGCAATCGTATACGATGTTTCCCAATAAGGGGTTCAATACACCGCCGGTTTATCTAACCCGCATCGAGGATAAGAATGGCAACCTGATACATGAGTTTCCGATTTCACAAAGCAAACAATTGATTGGTGAAGCAGATGCCTATACGATGGTGAAACTGATGGAAGGGGTTGTGGATTTCGGTACTGCGCAGCGACTGAAAAGTTATAATATTCCGGTTAAAAAAGCAGGTAAAACGGGTACTACCAATGGTAATACGGATGGATGGTTTATCGGCTACACACCCGAGCTATTAGCTGGTACCTGGGTTGGTTGCGAAGATCCGTTTATTCCAATCTATAGCAATAATAGTGGAGGAGCAGAAATGTCGGCACCGAAATGGGGCATTTTCATGAGTAAATTATATGCCGACCCAAAACTGGGGTATGGGAAAATAAAAGATTTTGAACAACCAGCCGAATTGAAGAATAATCCTATTTACGCAAATGCTGCTTTTGAAGCCATTGTTACCAGTGGCGACAGTCTTGATCAGAATGTAGGCAACAGCAGCGCAGATGAGTTTATCGGGAATGATGAGTTCATGGATATTCCAGAAGAAAACACAGATGACTTGAATGATCCACCTGCAAAGAAGAACCCTGCTGATACCGGCAACAAAACGAAAGCCGGTGCAGCCCTAAATCCGGTTGAGGAAAAGAAAGCCGTTAAGCCTAAAACGAATCCCGCGTCAGACTACTGATTTTTTTCGGCTACTATTAAACGTTAGTTTTGCGTACCAGTGAATAGATGAGGGAATCGAGAAATTTTCCGTTGTAATAGAAATTTTCCCTGAAATGGGCTTCTTTTTTAAATCCATTTTTTTCAAGCAGATTCGCTGATGCTAAATTATCAGGATTGATATTGGCTTCAATGCTGTGCAAGGTTGTTTCGGTAAATGCATAGGTGATAACGGCTTTGATCGCTTCCTGCATATAGCCCTTATTGAAGTATTCCGGCAATAACATATAACCGATTTCTGCCCTGAAATGTTCCGGGTCTGTTTTCCAAAATCCGATAGTTCCAATGAGCTGAAGTGGTTGTTCCTGCAAAGCAATGCCCCATAAGATGGTTTTGTTGGCTGCTTCCGATGCAATATTTTTTTCTATGAATAGTTTTGTATCTTCTTCAGAAGATATAGGTGGCCTGTCGAGATATCTCAGTACTTCTTCATTACTACGCAACTTATAAATTCGATTTACATCTGCTGATGTTACCTTACGTAATACTAGCCGTTTGGTGTTTAGTTGAGGAAAAGTAGAAAGGTTAAATTGCAGCATTGTAATAAACTTATGTTGTTAGGATAGGAGAGGTGCCGATCTTCAAACCAACGATAATGAGGTCGATATAATTATCGTCTAATAAGGCAACTGAGGGTAACCGCCCCCATACTTCAAATCCTTCTGATAAAAAAAGTTGTAAGCTGGGTATATTGTTTCCAAAGATAAATCCCAATAAAGTGTGTAGGTGGAAGTGAACTGATTTTTCAATAGCAAGTTTGAGAATCCGCTTTCCCCAGCCTTGTCCTCTAAACTTTTCATCAAGATAGATACTGATTTCTGCAGTGCCGCTGTATGCCGGCCTTCCATAAAAATCGCTGAAGCTTGCCCACCCGATAAGTTGATGCTCGTCATTATAAATCATCCAAATGGGCCTGGTTTCCGGATCGTGTTTACGGAACCATTCCATTTTACTGGCAACGGTTACCGGTTCGGTATCTGCGGTAACCATCCTGCCGGGAATAGTAGAATTATATATCGCAACAATTTCCGGAAGATCTTCCCATATGGCATTTCTATGATGCATGAATTGTAAAATTAATCGTTTGTATCAGTGCAAAAAAAAACACCCCTTCATCAGAGGTGTTGTATTTTAAATAATAGCTGATTAAGCTACTGCTTTATTCACCAGTGAAGCGGCTTCACTCAATAAAATGGCGCTTTGAACTTTTAGTCCGCTTTCATCAATCAATTTTTTAGCCACATCCGCATTCGTACCCTGTAACCTTACAATGATGGGGATATCGATATTGCCGATACTTTGATAAGCATCAATTACACCCTGTGCAACACGGTCGCAACGAACGATTCCACCGAAAATATTAATAAGAATTGCTTTTACTTTCGGGTCTTTGAGGATGATCCTGAATCCTGCTTCAACGGTTTGGGCATTGGCTGTTCCACCCACATCCAGAAAGTTAGCAGGCTCGCCGCCACTGAGTTTGATCATATCCATCGTTGCCATCGCCAGACCCGCACCATTTACCATGCAACCCACATTCCCATCTAACTTCACAAAATTGAGGTTGAATTTTCCGGCTTCCACTTCGGTAGGATCTTCTTCAGACAAATCACGTAGCGAAGCAACTTCCGCATGACGCATGAGCGCATTGTCGTCGATATTCATTTTACAATCTACCGCGATGATTTTTTCATCACTGGTTTTGAATAGGGGATTTATTTCCAGCATGCCGCAATCGAGCTCCACATAAGCATTGTAGAGGTTGGTAACGAATTTCACGCAGTTCTTAAAAGCCTCACCTGAGAGCCCCAGATTGAATGCGATCTTACGGGCCTGAAAGGCTTGCAATCCGCCTCCGGGTTCTACATGTTCTTTGAAGATTTTCTCCGGAGTATCGTGGGCTACATCTTCAATATTCATTCCCCCTTCGGTACTGTACATCACTACATTCTTATTGGTAGAACGGTCGAGGAGAATGGCAAGATAAAATTCTTTTACAGGGTTCGGTCCTTCATAATAAACATCCTGAGCTACCAGCACTTTACTAACCAGCTTTCCTGATGGTCCGGTTTGGATGGTTACCAGCGTGCCTCCAAGAATATTGCGGGCGATTTCTGCAACTGCTTCTGCGCTTTTACCAACGGCAACCCCACGCTGTTCGGTTCCGATGATGGTTCCTTTTCCTCTGCCGCCGGCATGGATCTGGGCTTTTACTACGGCAAACTTACTGCCATACTGGGTGTGAATCTGGCGATAAGCTTCTTCAGCTTCAGATACGGTGCTGCAGGCGATTCCTTCCTGTACGGGAACCTGAAATTTTTTCAGCAATTGTTTGGCCTGATATTCATGTAAATTCATAACATCATTTGTTTTGGCGAAGATAGGAATTTGCTATCCAAAATTTTCATTGCGTTGTTTAGAAGTGATCTTCTTTGTATTTATTCAATACTTTTTACAATGGATCAAACTTATTGAACCGCTTATTTTTATCAGTATCCTAACATGTTCTTACCTACATTTGCAGGCTAAGGAATATCGTTCTAAAATGATAGAAAAAATTAACGAAGCAGTTATTTATCTGCGGTCGCAATATACGGAAAAGCCGGTAGCAGGAATCGTTCTCGGCAGTGGATTAGGCAGTTTCACTTCGGCTATGACGATTGAAAAGGAAGTGCTTTACAGCGACATCCCTCATTTTCCTGTTAGTACGGTAGAAGGGCATATAGGTAAACTGGTTTTTGGTTCTATCGCCGGCAATAAAGTGGTTGCTATGTCGGGTAGATTTCACGGTTATGAAGGCTATGCAGCTTCGGAAGTAGTTTTCCCAATACGGGTGATGAAGTTTCTCGGTATCCGTTCATTATTCATAAGTAATGCGGCGGGTGCGGTAAATCCAACTTATAAAGTGGGCGATCTGATGGTGATCAACGACCATATCAGCCAGTTTGTTCCCAATCCGCTTATCGGTGCGAATGATCCACAACTGGGGCCGAGGTTTCCGGATATGAGTGAGCCGTATAACCGTAACATGATAAGGGAAGCTTTTAACATTGCCGGAAAAGCATCCATTTATCTGCATGAAGGAGTATACGTTGCTGTAACTGGTCCTACTTTTGAAACAAAGGCGGAATACAATATGATCAGGGTGCTTGGTGCTGATGTTGTTGGTATGAGTACCGTACAGGAGGTGATTGCAGCGGTTCACATGGGAATCACTTGTTTTGCAGTGAGTGTGGTAACCGATTTAGCTATTATTGAACCCGGACATAACATTACGCATGAAGATGTTTTGAAAGCAGCCCGTGATGCCGAACCCAGACTAACCCATATATTCAGTGAATTGATTGCCGGCCTTTAAACCGTGCATGCCAGCATGATTAAAATACTTTGCACGATATCGGTACTTTTGATTGGCTTTACCGGCTTTGCGCAGGTTCAACCCACTAAGAAGAAAGCTCCTGCACTTTCAGATCAAAATAGCTCGAGCAATCCGAATACCAATCCGAATTCTAACGATCAGGCACAGCAATCCGTTGCACCTAGAAAAGACAGTATCGGTTTCGAACGTCGCAATGATGCCAAAGATTCTATCAATATAACCTATCGTTATCTCGATTCACTCCGAAGGAACAATCTCGATTCTTCTATCAATGATTTTTCCCGTTATTATGTAGTGCCATCCGATTACCAATACCTGGGAAACAATGGTGCTGCTGCTTTTCCACTTATTTTTAAACCTTACCTGAAAGCTGGCTTTGATCCGGGATTCCATGCCTTTGATGTTTACAAATTCACCTTTGAAAATACCAAATTTTACAAGACGAACCGGCCGTTTTCGATGCTCAGTTATCAGTTGGCATCAGGTAAAGAGCAGATGCTTAAAGCAGGCCATACGCAGAATCCCAGCCCACGGATCAATGTAGGGTTCGATTACCGGCTCATCACGGCACCAGGATTTTTTGTAACCCAAAATACCAACCATAACAGTTACCGGTTATTCGGCAGTTTTCAGGGTAAGCGTAAACGTTATCAGGCTAGTACCATTATGGTAGGCAATAATATCAGGGCTTCCGAAAATGGTGGAATACAAAACGACAGTTTACTTGCAGATCCAAATCGTAAAGACCGTTTCAGTGTTCCTGTGAATATGGGAAATTCGGCGGCCTATCAGCGTAATCCTTTTGTTACTACTGTTTCAACAGGGAATACTTATAAGGATTTTAATTTTTTCCTGAGGCAGAGCTACGATTTAGGAAAAAGAGATTCCGTTGCCATCAATGATTCTACCACAGAATACCTCTTCTATCCAAAACTGCGTATACAGCATACCCTAACAACCAGCAATAACCGATATCGTTTCAGTGATGTTATTGCTGATTCAAGTTTATATCAGGATTGGTACCGCATCACCCTTCGGGATTCTATCGATAGCTTTAAAGTAGAGGAGAACTGGACGATAATCAGTAACGATTTTTCGTTGTACCAGTTTCCGGATACCAAAAACCCTTCGCAATTCCTGATGGCAGGTATCACCCTGCAAAACATGAAAGCTAGCAATGCAGCAGGTGATGAAAAATTTTACAACCTGTTCCTTCACGGAGAATACCGGAACCGTACCAGAAATAAGAAATGGGATATACTGCTCAAAGGAGAATTGTATGCAAACGGATTGAATAGTGGTGATTATCTGGTTCAGGCCAATCTGGAACGGTACCTGGGTAAGAAGTGGGGCACATTGAAATTGTTTTTCTATAATGTTAATCGAACGCCTTCTTTTGTTTTTGATAATCGTTCCGCATTTCATCTGGGGGTTGATAATAATTTCAACAAAGAGAATACCATCAGTTTTGGCGCTGCCGCCAGCAACAGTTGGATTGACCTCTCTTTTCAGAATCACCTCATCAGCAATTATACCTACTTCGAAAATTATGTGGATGCCGCGCAATACAGTAAAGTAATCAATGTTTTACAAGGTTCAGCTTCAAAAAAAATACGATTGGCCAAAAGATGGAGCTGGTATGCCGAACTGGCCTTGCAGGTAACCGATCAGGCAGCACCGGTTAGGGTACCCTTGGTTTATAACCGAAACAGGATTGCCTATGAAGGCCGCTTTTTAAAAAATTTGTATTTGCATACCGGCGTGGAACTACGTTACTACTCATCCTACAATGCAAACAATTACTCCCCTGTAACCGGACAGTTCACCCAACAGAATGAAGTGCTGATCAAAAACCGGCCTGACATCCATGCTTTCCTGCATTTCAGGATCAGAGGGTTTGCAGGATTCCTGCGTGCAGAGAATTTAAACACAATGAGTTTCGAAAACGGTTTCGGATTTGTAAAAAATAATTTTGCGGCACCACATTATCCAACACAGGGTTTCATTTTCCGTTTTGGCATCCAATGGTGGTTTGTAAACTGATGGCATTGCTGTTTTCAAGTAAATATTAAGTAAATCAATTATGAGATTTGCCTGAAAAAGGTTAATTTTGAGTAGTGAAAAAATGCTTCCTTTCTATATTGACCTTCCTCTACATGATGACCTCATCGGGTTTTGCTATGGAGGTGCATTATTGCATGGGGGAGAAAGTGAAGACTGAATTTTTCAGCAATAAGGAAGATGAGAAATGCGGCCGTTGCGGCATGAAAGAAAAGAAAGGGGGCTGCTGTACTGATGAATTAAAGTTTTACAAAATCAGCGATTCCCATAAGCAGATCAATAATGAGTTGGATCTCGGTACTGATTTGGAATGGACGGTAGTTCCTTTCCCTGTTTACAACTGGCAAATGCCGGTAATTGCTAACAGCTATGTTGAAGCTGTTCATGATCCTCCTCAGATACCCAAACCTTCGCGGCTTATTTTAAATTGTATTTTCAGAATATAGACGGTTGCTTTAATGAATCAACCCAATAGGCCAAACAAACGTTAGGCCTCATTCACTATTCTTTAATCTAAAAATTAATACAATGAAATCATTAACATTATTCTCGTTTATTTTATTTTCATTTTTCGGTTTCAGTTCTGCGCAAGCACAAACCAAAGAAAAAACTACCATCAAAGTATGGGGGAATTGTGGTATGTGTAAGAAAACCATTGAGGCAGCCGCTAAAGATGCCGGTGCTAAAAAGGCAAACTGGAGTCCGGAAACCAAGTTATTACAGGTAACTTATTCATCAGCCAAAACCAATACTGATAAGATTCAACAAGCCATTGCCCAATCGGGTTATGATACACAGGGTTTTACAGCTCCCGATGAGGTGTATAACCAGCTTCATGGTTGCTGCAAGTATGAGCGGAAAGCCGTAACCGGCAATGTTCCTGCAACTCCCAAGGCTTCCTGCTGCGACAAGGAAAAATGTGGTAAAGATGAGGCAGCCTGTAAAGGAGCCGGATGTTGTAAAGACAAACACTGTTGTAAATCCTAAGTCATGAGAATGCTAGTCGTTTTTGTATGCCTCCTGTACGCAGGGAGCATTAAGGCTCAGGTAACAGAGGTTACCCTTCAGGCAAGCGGATTAACCTGCAGTATGTGCAGTAATGCCATCAACAAAGCGCTTTTAACCTTACCGGTTGTAAAATCGGTGGAACCGGATATCAAATCTTCTTCATTCAAAATATCATTAAAGCCTGGTGTGGCTTTCAATTTTGATGATATGAAAAAGAAAGTGGAAGGAGCCGGTTTTTTTGTAGCCCGGTTCCAATTCACCATGAATACCGAAGCGATTACCTTAACACCCGATCTTCACTTACGCGTAAACGATATGCAGCTCCATTTTATTGATGGCCATCATGAAACCATCAAAGGTGCGCATAGTTATCAGGTAGTTGATAAGGGGTATTTATCTGCAAAGGCTTTCAGGAAGCAGATGTCTTCTAATGCGCATGCCTGTACGCAAACCGGTTTAGCCGCTTCATGCTGCAGTTGTGCCGGTTTTGCAGAAGGGTCAAGGGTTTATCATGTGATACTGTAATTTTTAACTGGCCGGGTTTTAATATCCCGGCCTTTTTTTCTACGCATATGCGTTTGATCATCATTCTGTTTTTATTTATCATGCCTGTTGCAAAGGCACAGGAATTGTTTACGTATAGTGAACCTGCCAGCAATATGCCTTCCCGAAGTTTAGGTATTAGGGCCACACAACTCTACCAGCAACAAGTATCCGATAATGGAAACTGGTACCTTTTAGAACCTGAATTGATGATCGGATTCTCTCCAAAACTGATGGCTCATCTGAAAGGGTTTGTTTCTTCATCTGAAGGCATGCCTTTAGGTGTTAGGGGAGGGTCTGTTTATTTTAAATATCGTTTTTATAGCGCAGATGAAATTCATAGTCATTTCCGAATGGCCGCATACGGTATGGCAGCTACGAACAACTTGCCTGTAATGCAGGAGGCGATTGATCTTTCAGGCATGAACAGTGGATTAGAGGCAGGTGTTATCACAACCAGATTGATCAACAAACTGGCTCTTTCCACATCAGTATCAATGATTCGTGCCATTACAAATTCGGGGAAGCAGCCTGCATCGGTCGAAAACAAAGATGCATTGGCATTTTCTGTTTCAGCGGGTAAATTGATGTTGCCGAAAGTGTATAACAGTTACGAACAAACGAATTTGAACCTGATGCTGGAGATGCCCGGTCAGGTTAATTTGGGCAATGGTAAAATGTATTTGGATTTAGCGCCATCCATACAACTCATATTCTTCAGCCAGTTGCGGGTAGATGCGGGTTATCGGTTTCCTGTGGTGAACAAACTTCAACGGATGGCAGACCGCGGGTTTCTATTGCGGTTGGAATACAACTTGTTTTCGGTCTGGTAAAGCGTATCATTGATTTCGCATCGCTTTCCCAGCCAACAGTTTTTCCAGAATTTTCTCGCTTTTAAAAGTTTGGCATATCAATGTTGCTTCAAGGAGAATCTGATCTGGCAGACTTTTGTCTTTACCCAGCAATGCACAGGTTTTTTCTAAAGCATTTTCAGCAGTTATTTTTTCCAAATGTTGAAAGGCTTCCGATACCGCCATCAGCCTTAGCCCATCGTCTTTGATACGCCCAAGCCTTGATATCAACCAGCTTAAGGCAAAGAAATATTTTTGTTCCAGTAACATTACAACCGGTAAGTTGCCGGCATCGGGAAAGATGTTATAAGGGGAGTTTACAATATCCTGCTCGAGGTATTTATCTGTTGGTGGATCGGCAATACCGTTTTGATGGTATTGGATCATTCCTCTCAGGCATTGCGGATAGATACTCAACCACCTTAGGTCGCGCCGCAATTCATGTACCTGTAATTCTATTTCTGTGAAAAAAATTCCAGCTTCCGGTATTTGTGCATGTATTTTAGCTATTTCTTTATGGTAAAGGGCTTCCACCTTTTCCACTTCTGTTTCGGGGCTAAGCCATTCAGCTGAACTTAATTTTTCATGAATCTTACTGATCCTGCGGGCTTCTTCACCCATCCATCCTTCTTCAACCAAGATCTCGTTAAGCGATTGAATCTTCTCTCTTGATTGTGCCTTCAGGTATTCTTTTACCTCTTCGGGTACCCGGCTATCTGCGGAAACATTCAAATAAACATGATCATAATAATCTATGGCACCCAAGGCATCTTCAATCTGTTTGAAGCGCACTTTCAACTTTTCAAATTTCTTTTCATTATGGAGGTTGCTGTACAACCTACTAAGGCCTTCCAGCATGAAGAAAGGAGTACGGGCATCATGTTGTGCAAGATAAAAAGCCGGATTCAAGGTACCTGCAGCTTCTGTAAGCAAACTGCTGATCTTATTCAGATAATATTCAAACCTGTTGTAACCGTATTGCATATATAAATATTTAAAAAATGCAGTTATGCCTAAGAGTTAGTCTGACAGTTTTTCAAAATAAGCTATTGAACCACCAACCCATGTTTTGTCTTTATTATACCTTGTGCCAATCATTTTTCCTTTTGATAACCGGCTAAGGTTATGCACCGCAATAGGCCTGGCCCATCCTTTCTTCCAGAAATAAAACAACCTGATTTCCGCTTTAGCAGGCTCGTCCATCGTTTCAACAACCGCAGCGTAATGTACTTTCTTTTGTAATATCCAGTTTTCCGGATCTTTGATCCGGATGATATCTTCCCCGGTAACATCAATTACAACACCCATACCTGCAAAGGAAAATAACGGTTTCAACACATATTGATCGAGTGGCAGTGGCGAAGTTACTTCATTGAGGAAAAAGGTTTGGGGTACATACGGATTGTCGATAAAGGGCAATGTGAATTTGCTGATCCGGTAGAACCAATTGGGATGCGGAACCCATTCCACTTCGTAGGGTTGAGTGAGATCGGGTATTCCTGTCAGCCCTTCCTGCTGATGGAGGTCATCAAAAATCAACCGGTTATAAAGCCGCTTGATCCTTCTCTTGATACCATCTTTCATATAGAAAAGCTGATTTTCTTCAACGATAAGCTTGGTAATGCATACGATTGAAATGCCAAGCAATTGCTGGGTGCAATAAAAATCAACACGTGTTTTTTGTTTTTCAGGAAAAATCTCCAGTAATACCACTTCATCGGGTTGATGTTCACCTACAATGATATCCTTCAATAATTGCGTGTAACTATCCCTGTTATACCCATTGAGGTAGCTGTCGTAATTTTCAGGAACGTTTCCATAATCTTTCGTAAGTTCATCATAAAGCAATTCGAAGCCGAACAAGCTGGGGAAGCCCTGCATTTCTATCAGTTGAGGTTCTAAGTCACCGGTTTCGTTCTCACATACCCCATAATCAAACACCAGCATTTGTGGATGGTCGTCTTCCCCGGGTATGTTAAGGTCTTTTGGAATACTACGATCGGTGAGCGTTTTAAAATGATCAGCAGTGATCACTTCAATGATATCCTCACAGGCATCAAGCATTTTTTGAGTAAAAGTTGCCGGTACAAAAATGGGCGTTTCGGCGCAGCGAAATTCAAGTGCACCGGGAGCAAGCGCCTCCACTTTTTCCATATAAGCCTGGTATTTCTCTTCCGTGAAGGCATCATTGAATTTTTTACGAAGCTGCTTATCCATAGTTTTAAATTAGGGTTATTGTACACCTGCTTTAAAATTAAGGATAAATGATCAATCACCGACTTGATAAGAAATCGGGCGTTGTGAAAATAACTTAAATGCTTTCGATCTAAACCATTACGGGTTCCAGTTGATCCAGGCATAGGTGCAGGAAATTAGGCAGGATGTGCGCATAAGTATTCATGATCTTATCCGGGTCGTTGAGGTGCGTTACCATGGAATCCCATTTTTCCTGGCCGTAATTTTCAACAACCGTCTTCTTTTTTTCTTCCGTATGCAGATGAAGAAGCATACCGGTTGCATCAGCTTCAGGGTGAAACTGGGTGCCGATCATATATGGATTGAAACGAATGGCCATGATAGCCCGCTCATACGGAACATGAGGCCTTGCTTTCTCTATGGATAGGATGCTGGCTCTCATCTGTTTTAATTTGTTATGATTTGGCTGGATTACCTGGTAATCGCGGCTGTCTACAGCATAAAACGGATCGTTAAGTCCTTCGAAAATGGGTTCATTGATTTCCTCATGGAGGTAATGAACCGGAAAAACTCCGAATGCAGTACTCTTTCTGCGGGTGACATTCGCCAGTTTCAGGTACCGGCAAGCCAGTTGAAATGAGTGGCAGATGAAAAATACATTTTTTTTGGTGGGATGGGCAGGATTGTCATTGTACCTCATCACATTTTCGAACCAGTTGAAATAGACGGCTTCCCATTCACTTCCTTCACTATCGAGTGGACTGCCCGGCCCACCACTGGAGATATAAATATCATAATCAAGCGAAGGAACCTGTTGCTTTAGTCTTACTTCAAATTCATCAAAATGCAAATCCAGGTGGTGGATTTCGCCGAACTGGTTGAGAATTTCCCGTAAACAACGCATTCCCTGGTTAGCAACGCCTTCATATAAATCGAGTATGGCGACACTGATTTTTTTCTTTTCCGGTGCAATCATGATGCTAAATTAACCATTTTTTAAAAAACGCTATTTTCTTGCTTTTATGATGTAAATATTTTAAAAGCGGGTAATAATGGAAACGTTCACCTGCAGTAGTTTGTTGAGAAAGAGATTCATTAACTTTGCCGCCAATCATGAAGACAAAAACAATGGGCCGCAACAAAGTGAACATCATCACTTTAGGATGCAGTAAAAATATGGTAGACAGTGAAGTACTCAGCGGTCAACTGATAGCCAATGAAATAGATACGGTTCATGAAAACCGGAAGAAAGATCATAATATCGTCATCATCAATACTTGCGGATTTATAGAAAAAGCTAAAGAGGAGAGCATTCAAACAATCCTTGATAATGTGGAGCTAAAGCGCAGGGGGAAATTAGATAGGGTATATGTAACCGGTTGCCTGAGTGAAAGGTACAAGGCCAATCTGGAAGCAGAGATTCCTGAAGTAGATGCCTATTTCGGAACGATGGAATTACCCCGGATCCTCAAACAGTTTGATGCAGATTTCAAAGCCGAACTCATCGGTGAGCGGATGCTTGCAACACCATCGCATTACGCCTATCTTAAAATCAGTGAAGGCTGCAACCGCACCTGCTCTTTTTGTGCCATTCCCCTCATGCGTGGAAAACATATGAGCCGTTCTATTGAATCGTTGGTTGATGAAGCCAAAAGATTGGTTGC
>Ga0164293_10001168_pt1 | contig 22020 bp, 25 predicted proteins | sample GEODES118metaG_FD_111487 | JGI IMG/M metagenome (GOLD analysis project Ga0164293, IMG submission 111487) | Eutrophic lake water microbial communities from Lake Mendota, Wisconsin, USA - GEODES118 metaG | ecosystem: Environmental > Aquatic > Freshwater > Lake | place: USA: Lake Mendota...
ATAAATACTACTTTTATAGTATCTTATCAAAGTTTTTTGTATTAAATAATGCTAGTAAATTTAAATAATTTGTATAATCGTATGTATTACATTTTAATTTTATATGATTTTAATAATCTATAGTGCCGTAATTTTCTTATTTTTTTATAATATTAAATCATTGTTACTAAATTACAATTAAATATAATTTTTATTATACATATAATGAAAATTATACTGATAAAATTTTACATTTTACCAGTATGAACTATTTTATCTTAATGATATATATGGATACTACATTTTGGGGTCCACCTGCCTGGATTTTACTACATACTATAGCATATAATTATGTTCCTACAGAATTAAATAAGGAAACATATCGCTTGTTTTTTGAAAATTTACAAAATATATTACCTTGCATATATTGTCGTGCTAGTTACATTGAATATATATCATATGAACCTATTAAATTACACCTTGATAGTTCAAAAGATTTATCTCTATGGTTATATAAAATTCATAATTTAGTCAATGATAAATTACGAAGCCAAAATTTATTAAAATGGGAAAATCCATCATTTGAAGACATTTATAAAAGGTATTCCGACGCAAATGAGGCGATTGAACGATGCCAAACCCGTTGTCAATCTATTATGGGATGGAATTTTTTATATTGTATCGCATTTGTATTTCCAGAAAATGGTAGAACAGAAGCACAGACATCACACTATAATGGTTATCATACATTTTTTAATACATTAGCACAAGTTTTACCTGAGAAAGGTGGATATCAAGATATGTATAATCAATATTTAAAAAAATATCCAATATTAGAGTATCTTGAAAGTCGTGAAAAACTTAAAAAATGGATTTATAATTTAGAATCAGTTTTGAATAATAAATTAAAAATAAAATGTGAAGAATTTGCTAAAATCGAAGATGAAATAGAAAATTATAGAGCTGGATGTGATAGTATTAAAAGTGATTTAAAACCTACTTGTAGGCGTATTTTTAAATAATAAATATACTATTAACAACCTATAAATATTTATAACATTTACAATTTTATAAATAAATATAATTATGTAAATTTATTTGTTTAATATAAAAAATAAAAGTAATATATATGAATTTATAATGGATATATATAAATTAGTAAAAAAGAAAGAAAAAAGACAGGATTATAAAGAAGAACTATTTAATAAAATATTATTACAATGCCATAGAAGAATTGAATTCTCCAGTAATACAGGTGATTTATATAGTATATTTACTATACCTGATTATGTAATTGGTTTTCCATTATTTGATAAGTCAGAATGTTCAGAATTTTTGATAAAAAATTTAAATGTAAATGGTTTTAAAGTCCAATCATATAGTGATAAATATATATATATAACATGGGCACATGTATATGAAAGTTATAAAGAAAACAAAGAAAAAGATAAAAAATTATTAGAATATGAGCCAAAGGTTACAATTTTAGAACCCCCATTAATAAATGATAGACCTTTAGATAAAATTAATTCACTGATATTAAATCAGAATAATAAATTTAGTCTACTAAAATAAATAATTACAATAATTATAATTATAAAAAAACAATAATGTAAATATGCTATAAATTTACAAAAATATATTACAAATTTAATATAAAAAATTGATTATATTAAATTATATAATTACCATACATTTATAAATATATAAATATTAAAAATGAATGCCCAGTTTATCGATGCGTCAATAAAAATTACAAATGCTTTAGATAAAAAAACAAAAAAAGACAACGGCATTTTTTTCACACCAAAAAGTATTAGAACTGTGCTACTAGAACGTGTTATACACTGGATAAAAACACTTAAAATCAAGGTAAAACTAATTGTTGAACCAAGTTGCGGTTCTGGAGAATTTTTATTAGATATCGATAAATTATTCAAAAATAAAGTAGTTATTGGGATAGAATTAAATACTACAATATATAATGAAATAAACAAAACAATAAATGATAATATCGTTAACAATAAACTAACAATATTAAATGAGGATTTTATGATGTATAACATTGAAGGTGTAAACCTAAATATTGGTAATCCACCATTTGTGGTGCTAACAAATAAAAGTATTAATGAAAAATATAAGGAATATACATCTTACATAAGTGGGCGTCCTAATTTATACTGTTTATTTTTAATAAAATGTCTACAAAATCTTGATCCAAAGGGAGGTATCGTATCATTTATTCTACCGAAGAGTATTCTAAATAGTTCTTATTATAATAATGTTCGCAAATATATTTATGAATCATTTACACTATTAGAAATAGTTGATTTTACTGATTACAAAGATTATATTGAAACAGATCAAGGTACTATTGGAATAATTATAACAAATAAAAAAAACTGTTCTATAGAAAAAAGTTATACGATGAACATTAAAAATAATATTATATTCTGTATAGACACATTAGGTATGGAATCTCTAATCAAAGGTTCTACAAATTTGCGTGAATTAGGTTTATTAGTAAAAACAGGACCTATCGTTTGGAATCAACATAAGGAAATTTTAACAAATGACTATACAAAACCAATGTTAATCTATAATTCTAATGTAACAAATGGTAAATTATGTGTAAAAACATTTGATAACAAGGAGAAAAAACAATATATTAATATTGATAATGATAAAATAGAGAAACCACCATTTATTGTAGTAAATCGTGGAAATGGAAATTCAAAATATATACTAAATGGAACCATTATTAATGAACACAATGTAACAATAGAAAATCATTTGAATATCATATATAATGTTTCAAATCAAGACCCAATGATACTTGAAAAAATTATTAAGAGTTTTAATGATAAACGAAGTCAACAATTTATTGAGATGTATTGTGGTAATAATAGTTTATCTAAAACAGAATTAGAAACAATATTTCCCATATATATTGATTAATCTTTACATAGTCAACTATGTTTGATCTTTTTGATCTTTTTGATAAAAAACTATATTTTCTTATTTATTATACAATCCAATAAATAAGAAAATTTCAGAATATTACATTATTTTTTTTAATATAACTTAATTTCCATCTTGGATTTGCTATTCCATTATTATTTCCCCAATTTATACGAAACCGTATATTATAATCTATTTCATTGACTTCTACATCAAAATACTTATCTCTAATTACAATTATATTATTTATTTTAATTCTACTTGTATCTACTTTGTGTGTTATAAACTTATCATTATCCCATAATAAATATATTTTATCATATTGCTCTCTAATTTTATTTTCAATGTCTGTAAAATTAAATAATTTGTGAAAGCTATAAATATAATTTTTTATTGACTCATGCACAATCGCATGTTTATCCTTTTTATAAAAATCTTTTCTTGAATATAAAAGGTTAAAAAATGGATGTTTATAATTGATATCTATAACATATTTACTATATGTTTCAAAACTAATTTTTGTATTATTCAGATCTACGTCTGTTTTTAAGTAACTATCTAAATAGGTTGAGTAAAAATATGCTGTATATGTAATGGAACATAGATTTACTTTACAATCATATAACTCTAAAAATTGTGGTAATTTAGTAATATTATTATTATTAAATTTAAATTCTATTTTCAATTTCATAATAGGTTCTTTGAATTCTCCAAATAAAAACTCATAATCATAATTATTATTCATACCACCTTTACGAGAAATTACGAAATTATCATATGGTTTTTTAGGACCAATTTCCAATAACAACTTGTTAAAATTATCTTTTAATTTTGTCCAATTTTGTCCATATTCAATATCTTCCAAATATTCTCTAGTAATAATTGGTAAATAGTGTAAACATTTTTCACGAATTTTATTTAAATCATCATTATCCGCACGGGTTCCTATTTTATTGAAGAAATATTGTATATCACTGATTTTAGGATTTGTATCCTTTACATATATAGATGCCATCAATGAAATCTAATGCTATTTATCTTTATCATTAAAATATAAAATAATCAAATTTTCAGAAATTTTCAGAAATATATATTTAACATGGCTATAGTAAAACACACTTAACTTTATTACTCAATTTTAATTGTATAGAATATATAAATAAGTTTTTATTGTTTCATTTTTCTTTTTGGTTGTTGTAATTGTTTTATTATACGATAAATTTTAAGCAGCATAATATATCCCATCATTCCAAAAACTGTAAACATAATATTTTCCATCTATCATACCTATACACATTGATGTAGTATAACGATTAAGTAAACGTTGTATTTCATCTGGGTTATCTTCTGGATTACCTCCTCCTTCAAAATATATAAAATTAAAAGAATTATTTGGTATTTTTTCCAATCGTAAATCTTTATTAAAATTTGCTACAATTGATGGATTTGCTACAAGAGTTAAATCTAATGTATAAGCATCTCTGTGATTATGATAACTATTAAATTTTAATAATTCACATTCACTACTATTTTTATTAGTAATATTAGCACAATCTAAACGATTATTACCACATCCAATAATAAATGTTTTTTCACCTCTATAAGGTCGTAAATATAAATATTTATTTCTAATATATTCGGTTCTTATGTCTTCTAATGTATTTTCTATATGAATATCATTAAAATTAAAACAATTTCGATCTGTAAATAAATCACAATCAGGTGTAAATACAGTATTTGGTGATGAATTAAATTCTGCTTCTATATTTATAGCACTTTCTATAATAAAATTTTTGAATTCATTATGATATCCTTTTCCTAATTGAATATTTGTTTTTTTACGACTTTTTCTAATCATAGGTTTATATATATAATATATTTGTTATTATAGATATAAAATTATAATTTAAGTATTATGCCACTCAAATTTATTATCAAAAACAATTCCATTTTTATCCATTTCATCCGTAAACATTTTTTTTAATTTTTGATAATTGGGCACCTCTTCATATTTTAGAAGACGACAATATCTGATATACTCAATCATCATATCGGGTGCTCCCATACAAATTTCACTTAGAGATGTTTTATTTTTTTTTTTAAATATAAGATTAGACCTCATTTCTTTATTATCGTGTTGTATATTCTGCCATGGTAATTCTCCTTTAAATAAATAAACTAACATATATCCCAATGATTCCAAATCATCTCTACGACTTTGTTCAATACATTTATGATTTCGCATACTACAAAAACGATAAGTTCCAGTAAACGATTTTGTATTTCTAAATGTGTTAAATTTATAATTAGATATATCAATATATTTTTTACTTAACCCAAAATCAACTAAATTGATTAATGATTTTGTGGAATTCGTGCTTCCTATAAGAAAATTGTCGGGTTTAATATCACGATGTATAATACCATTATTATGTATAAACTCTAATCTTTCTAAACATTGATATCCAAGCATTAATACAGTTTTAATACTAAATTTTTTTTGATAATAGGTAAATAATTTATCGATACTTGGACCTAAATAATCTAATACCATAACATTTTTTTTTGATATAATCTCGGTTATATTATCTTTTGATGGAGGTTCATGAATAGTTGCTTTACCAAAAAAATAAACATTAGGAATGCCTATATGATTTATATTTGTAGTTAATTCACGATATAAATTATATTCATCAAAAAGTCTACTTTTTTTATCTTTTATCGAATTTTCGCATTTAATTGCGATATATTTATTTTGGTCATTTAAGTGACAACCTTTAAAAACTTCTCCAAATGCACCTGAACCAACTCTCCGTATAATTTGATAAGGAAAAATTTTTTCAGTCATTCAATATAGATAATAGAATATATAATATAATGTTTTATATATTATTATCTATAAAAAACGAATTAAATATCTTATCAACTAAAAAATTAATTTGTAAATTAATTTGTAAATTAATAATTAATTTTATTAGTTTACAAATAGTAATTTTGTAAATTTACATAGTTACTAAGTCCGCTATTTCATTTTCAAGTGTTTCAATTAATGGGAAAATTGTTGTCTTGTTATTACTCTTTTCATTAAAAGAGTTCATCATAGAAAAATGCTCCATTCCCATGTGTTTAAATTGTTCCTTTAATTTATTTGAATTAGATGTAGTTAGCACGATAACAAATACAAATGAAATTAACAAGGCAATATTCATCGCATTTGGTAAATCGCGACTGGCTACAAATGCTAGAGTAAAAATGAGTAAAAATTTACCTAGTATTGTATCAAAGAAATTAATAACACCATTTGGTAATTTTGGTGCTAATCTAGCAGCATAAAGGCCAAAAAATAACGCTAGAGAGGCAACAAATGTTTTATTATCAAAAAGTGGTCTCAATACTGTGTTCAATTGTGAATTTAATTGATCTATAGAATTTTCCATTTAAAACTATTTATATTATCTTATAATATTTTTTATTCAGTTTTTATTATATTAATATAGTAAAAATGAATATTAGTATTGGAATTATTGATGATAAAATAAAATAGAATAATATTTGTTTTTCTTTTGAATATTCATTTGTTATATTTGATAGATAAATCACTAATATAATTAGTAAATATATTACTATAGCTAATCCTGTTTTTTTATCAAACATTACCTATATATATATATATATTATTTAAAGGTTTTAAATCCACTAGATAATATATAAAGTTTTTTTTCTTCAAGATTAATATAAATGGAAGAAATGGAATCCTTTAACACTTTCCCATTAATAGATGTAGACTTGTTTAAAAAACAACTAAAAAATTATTATGTTTTATTCTCTCAACAACAATCAATCCCTAAGCAAAGTAAAAAGAAAAAAGCTCAGATAGAAGAAATGGAAGTTGCTTCTAAGTCAAAACCTAAAAAAGCGATTGCCGTTTCTGATGATGGAAAATTAAACCAATTTAAAGTAAGTTTTCATTCTACTGTAAGTGGAATAATTGAATTTAATCATAATGCCGACACATTTGCCCTTGAATTTAATATTAATAATCCAAAAACAAAAAAAACATATAAAGAAATAATTTATCTTCCAATTGTTGTTGATATTAAAGAAATATTAACTATTGTTCAAAATCTTAAAGAAGACATATATACAGAATTTAGTAATGGAAAATTAAATGATAGTGAATTAACTAAAAATTTTGACTACTTGGAATTAAGTGCTTTAGAAAATGAACTAATATCAATTACGCATGAATTAAAACAAGTTGCTATTCATAATATTAACGCAGAATTACAAGCTGAAAATGAATTATTAATTAAATATAGAATGTTATATGAACATTTACAAGCACAGTTAAAAACGAATCCACAAAAGGAAACTATTGAATATCAAAATGCTATGAAAGAATATCTTATGGTTAATCAAACATTAAATCATGTTGTCGATGAAAATGGAAATATTTTAGTTTATCCAGGAACTAGAGTTATATTTAATCAAAAACATGGTATAATTACTGAAATTGATAATACAGCGTGCCAATATACTATTAAATTTGATGGGGGTGATGAGGGTGTAGAGATAGTCCCTATGCCAAAAAAAAACAAAGATTTACAAAATGATCTAATGATTTTAGGTTCAGTAAGAAATTCTATTTCAAAAAGTAAAAATGAAATTTTAAGTCAATCTATTAATCTTAGTGAACTTATAAAAAAAATAAACAATACACAAATACTTATTGATGTTTTAGTGCTTCTTAATATTGATTTACCTATTCCTGAAATTATAAATCGTCCTAGATTAGAAATATATACAAATATAGATACAAAAATACCTAAAAAAATAACGGTTATAGATAAAATAAATACATTTTTTTCAAATATAGACTTAACTGATGTTTTTAATAAACAAGAATATATTGTTATTGGAAAAAAAGTAAAGGATTTACCTAATGATATGGATATACAATTATCTAATTGGCGACAAATATTTTCAATGGACGATATATCAATGCCATTTATTATTGATGATTTTGAATTTAATAGTATTAAACACTATCACATAGCAAGCCAATTTTATAATAGAGAAGACCTAAGTGTTAATCTTAAAATGGAATATAATAATTTTTTTGTAAAATTTACAAATAATTTTACAGGAATAGATTCTCTTAGTAATATTGAAACACATCTATTAAATATTCATATTGATAATTATCCATTTAAAAAACCACTAATATGGTCGATGAATATAATAAATGGAGATAGTTTAGAAAGCATATATCTTAAAAAAGGATACTATAATAAATTTAATCAAAATCAAGAATTAAGACAAGCATTAATAAACACATATCCTAAAATAATCTATGAAAGAATAGGTAAAAATAAATTATTAATTAATTATGAATTAATGTTAGTAAGATACTATTTATATAATAATATTACCCCATATTTTAGTAAATTTAATTATAATTCATCTATTTATAAAATATTTATAGAAGACAAGTCGGAAACAAAAGAATATGAATATAAAATTTTGTTAAATGTTTTTCTAACATATGATGCGTACGATAATAGAGAAAAATTATTTGTAGACATCAATGTCTTATACGGAGAATATACCAGATTAGATATAAGTGGTAAAACTAGTTTTCAAGTATTTACAAAATACTGTAAAGAATTGTTATTTTCATATAATTCAGTGTTTATTTATGAACTGGTCTATAATTTTATAGTACATGATACTATTGCTCATAAATCGATAGATGTATTTCTAAAAAAGTATGATTTGTGGAATGATGAGTATAAATGGATATTTCAGTTTTATTATCAATATATAACATCTATTCTATTGTCTAAACAGAAAGTTGTGGAAGATGATTTATTGTTTGAAAAGCAGTTAGACGAAAAATACCGCGCATTACAAGCAACATTAAAAGCAAACAATTATCTAATTGTTGAATCCGCATTTCGATTGGATAATAGTTTTTTGGATAGTATAATTGAATTTTTGAATAGAAATAAATTTAAACCATTTGATTTATCTTCAAATAGTTATTCTTATTCGGCGCCTACTAGTTTTAAAAATAAGTTATTAAGTAAGAAAGAATTTACAGTATATGAATCAGCCAATAATTATCTATATTCTCTAATGAATGAGTTGTATGATATTAATAATACAAGTGAAAAACAATTTGATGAAACCGATTATTTTGAAAGACTAGAAATATTATCGAGAATTCTTTCCTTAGATATTCAAATAATAACAGAAGATAATATTGTAGACATAAAATTCGAAGACAGTAAAGAAAAATATCCAAATAAATTACAAGATAAAATCATGTTTTATGAGAAACCTAGAGGTAAATTAGTATTAGGACACATTAATGATACAGATTATTTCTTTTCAACAAAACCATATTTTGCTTCACAAGATCGTGAATATATTAAATATCTTATTGCTTGTAATTCAAATTATGTTATTGAAGAAGAGACATCTGATAGTGGAGAAATCACTCATAAAATTATAGGAAAATGGGACGCTGATAATCTAGTATTAGACACTAAGGATATAGAACCAGGAGATAAATTAAATGATGATGTCGAAATTGAAGATTTTATACTTTATAGCTTAGGAGACCGAATATATTATAAAGACCGCGAATTATATGTTTGAAAATTTATTTTATATACATCTTGAACAGTGCTAAAATTGTTTTTTTTTATTCCTTCATCAATATATTTTAAAACATTGAATTCATTATCAGGAATAGTAACAGGTTTTAAATTATCCCAAGTTGCGTGTTTCCGACCAAATGGGTCAGTGTTAATAACTTGTTGGAAAGATGTAAAATCTTCGCGGATACGATTACTAATATTTTTAGCATAATTTTCAGCAATGATTAAGAAACATAAAAATGTTATTAAAAAATAAAATATAATATTTAAAATGATATTCTCCATTTTTAATATATATATTTATGGCAGAACAAAATACGGTAGACATGTGTAAATCAGGAACAAATCAATCACCAATTCATTTGGATACAAAAAGTGCTAAAACATGTAATAATAAATGCAAATTACTATTTTACTATAGAAGTAGTCGATGTAATTTAGTAAGAAGCAATAAATATTTCTATATTGAATATGATAAAGGAAGCCATGTTGTATATAATGGTGAAGTATTTGAATTAGAAAAAATATCGTTTACAAGTCCAACTAGTCACAAAATTGATAAATCATCGGGTATTATGGAGGCACATCTTTATCATCGTTCTCCTACAAGTGGAGAAAAACTTATAATTGCTATTTTATACGAAGTTAATGAGGCGTCAAGTAAATCAAAAATTTTTTTTGATAATTTTATCAATTTTATACCAAAAACAGATAGTTCTATTACAATAAATATGAATAGTGATTGGGATGCATTTTATATGATACCTGTTCAAAAAAGTTTTTTTACATATACTGGTAGTTTAGTTAATTATCCCTGCACTGAAAATGTGACTTGGATTGTATTTAGTAATTTTGCCAATGTAAGTGATATGACTTATCGAAAGATAACTGGAATTATTGGAGTAAATGCTAGACAGATACAAGATTTAAATAAAAGAGATGTTTTTTATAATAGTAATACATCAAGTCGTAATGGAACAAATCAGGCAAATCCAATATTATGTATGACGGAAAAAGAATTAAAAGAAAGGTGTTCTGCTATATCAACTAAAATTGAAAATAACTCTAAGATGTATGGTGATACTAAAATACTTATTAGTTTATTAGTTATTATTACATTTTTATTTATTTTAACAGTTGTTGTATTTATTAAATTTGGAGTATTTGATAAATTAATCGATGCAATTAATGAAATGATGGCTAATCCTATTGATTTAGCAGTAATGCCTAAAAAATAAATTTTTAAATTAACTATGCTTTAATAAAAAAAATATATATAATATATAAGAATTATAATAATATGGAAGGTCTTGATAGTTACATTAATGAAAATCTATTATGTGAGGGTGTTGTTCAACAAAATGGTGATGGTGAATACTTAGTAAAGGGAAGTATTACAAATGGTCCTACTGATGCTTTAATAACATATTGGGCAGCAAACCCACCTACATTTTCTACAAGTTATGCTGGTTCATCATTACCCTATGCCAATCCTTTGATGGCGTATGAAAATACACCTAATAAAGGTTCAGTAAGAGCATATAATGGTCAATTTGAATTTCGGGTAAATTATCCTAATGCATATTATGCTGGTCTAGGAACAGTTTATATTAAACCCCATGTTAATATCAAAATTTGTGAAAATGGAAAAACCTATAAGATTGAATTAGGTGATGGTATTCCATTTAGAACTCTTACATATGCTCCTCCTCCAAGTAGTTATCCTAGGTATAGCCCCCTTTTTTATAAAGGTAAAGAAACATTACCTGTTAGAACACAAGAACAAATTTTGAGAAGCGCCTCATATCCAGAAAAAAATGTTTATCCAAGCAATTTTTGGGGATTAAAACCACCTCAATAAATACCACATTTATAATTATATTAAATAATTTATTGTTATAATTAATAATAAATTATTCATAGAAAATAGTATATTATATGTTCCTATTTATAATTTGGAATAAGAAAAATTTTAAAAATTTAATATTGACTTGGGTCTCCTCCAGATAATGCTGTTCCACCAGATTGACTAGTATATCTTTCAAAATTGTTTCCTTTTTTGCGAACATCTGATGAATTATAATAATCAAATATATCTTGGGATTGAGCACATTTACTGGCTGGAACATTTTTAGGGTAAGACTCATTTTTATCACAATCGGGTTTATCAGAATATTTACGACCTTGACCTAATCCATTAAGAACATTTACTGAATTTTTACAAGTATTTCCATCACATTTAATTATATTTTTTTCTGGAAGCATTGTTCCTTCATTATAAGGTTCTTTGCATGGTCCACAAGAATTCTTTTCAACAGTGTACATTCTATTTATATCCATGATTTTTTCAGCATTTTCAATAAGAAACATACGATAATCAAAGTTACTCGTTGTTCCATTGTTTGATATTATTAAGTTATTAACATCACAACTTGGTCTATAATCAGTAAAATGTCTTCCATCCGACATTCTTGGAGGACAATTGAAATACTTATTATTAGTGGTCTTATAGCATTCAGCAGGTTTCATTTGATTAAATATATATATAATATATTTTTTATTTTTAAAAATTAAATTTAAAAATTATAACCATTATCTAATAAACGCTGAATTATTTCCTTTTTATTACCATTTGTTGATAAATCCCTAGATTTAGCTATTTGCTTTAATTCATGTAATTTTGGAATTTTTGAATTATCCGAAACAGAATGATTACATGATGTATTTGTTTGATTATTGAATGAATCTTGATTTACATTATTTGATGTGCTTTTTACTGATTTATTATCTAAGTCTAAATTTAAATTTAAATCAATATCATTACTTATTTTATTATTTAAATCAATATCATTACTTATTTTATTATTTAAATCAAATGTTTCAATCAATTCTTCATTATTATTTTCATTATTTACTTCACCTAATGTGGTTTTTTCAATTCTAATAGAAGAATTATGAACGCTATCTATATCTAATGCTGCCTTATCAAGAGGTGATAATGATAAACCAGACAGGTCATCATCTTTATAATTTTCAATATCAATTGGATCATTGTGATATTTTTTAAATTCTGTTTGAATAAATTCACGATCTTCTAAATTAAATAAATTTTCAAGATGTCTATTATTTTCCATATTTTCACTTGTTTGACTGTTATTACTACTATTATTTACATTTCTAAAATTAAGATTATTATTAATATCTTCATTAGATTCAATAAAATCTGAAAAAAATTCCTTAGGAATATTATTTTTATTTACATTTTTTTTTAATAATTGTGTTCTATTAGGGTTATTCATTGAATTTAAAGTAGTTTTCAATTTAGTATTAATGTCATCATTCACAAAATGAATTAATTCTTCAATATTATCACATCTTGCGTTTATAGTTGCTTGTATTTCACTATCATTATATTTCATTACTGGAACTTGTTGTATAGCAGAAACTAAATTTTGAACTGTTTCTATCTTTTTCATTGTCTCTTTATGTGATTTATATAAATAAAAAATAGTTGCTAACGCAATACCTGCCGAAATATATAATAAATATACAGTTTTCATTATCTATTATATACATAGAAATAATTTAAATAATATAAACGAATGAATATACCCTAATGTCTATGAAAATATTTTGATAATAAAATGATTGTTTATTGATTAGTCTATGGTGATTTAATTAATGTTTATTAATTAAAATATGGTCAATAATACTATTTCTATATTGTAAATTATAAGTCATACCTTGATATTTTTCATTAATATAAATATTAGCCATAGATAGAGCAGCATAATACTCCTTATTATTTGATGGTTTTGAATATAATAAATACCATAATTTTGTATCGTTATCAAATTGTAAGACATCACCTTCCTTATGCAAATCAATAAAATTGCCTGAAAAATTCATTTGATTAATAAATATATTTGTATTTAATTAAATTAATTATAAATATATCAATTTTTTAAAAAATATTAAATATATATATCTATGACCTTCTGTAGTTTAAGTGAAGCTTGGGGACAAGGTCCTGATGGTATAGATACTGGTAAATATCAAGCAATAAATTACGAAGATAGTAATATCTATAAATATTCAGGAGAACCAGTATTTGACAATAAAAAACCAAAAGCACCAGTTAAAAGAATACCCAATATGTCGAGAACACAAGAAAGATTACCTCAACATAATGGTCCTGCTAATAGATATAGTGAAAATGTAACAAGCGTATCTATTAATTATGATGATAATAATAATATATCAGTTGATAATGTAGAAATGCCATTTAATAAGAAAAATAATGAATTACCTATTACACAATATAGTAAATCAATAATATCTAAAAATAGAAAACATATAAAATCACCTGTTCACCAAATTAAGTATAAAAAGTCTAAAAAAGCAGATATTAGTCATAAGGAAGAAGATTTAAATGATACTATAGATAATATTATAAACGATATTGATACTAGTTCTGAAAAATCAGAAGACAGTGATAAAGTTTCAAGTTCCACGAGCACTTCAGACGATGAACCTATTCAACTCACAACACGGTTTAAAGAATTAACAAAAAAATATAAAAATAAAAATGATATTATAAAGTATCTTATACTGCAAAATGAAAAATTAAATAAGTTAATGCAGAAAAAATCGATGTTAACAAAACCAAAGGGCATTTTTTCACAATGGGATTTATTGATAGTAGTTTGTCTTGGTATTTTGATGATTGTAGTTTTAGAGTATGTTTACAAAATTGCTATATCTAAAAATTAAAACAAATGTTATTTTATAAAAATAAATTTTAAATACTATTTTTATAAAATGATAATATTATTTAACAATTATTCACTTTTATAAGGAACATTATAATTGTGTAAAGATATCTCAATCGAATTTTGCTGATTCATTTTTTTAAATACAACCAACTGATTATATCCAGTTACTTTAGTCCAGGTTTTTGGACTATTTTCGAAATTCGCATAATTAGGAAGCATTCTATTATATTACTCACAAATGTTTTTTATTTTTATGTTTATTTAAAAATTCCTCTATATGTCCTGTCTTTTTTAATGTTAAATAAGCCTTTTTAATTTCATCTGCTGAAACAAGTCCTTTTTCATCTGTTTCCAATTTTACCATTTTTTTAGGTAAAATACAATATTTACTTTTTTCATGAGTTAATTCAAGGAAAAATACAATAAAAACAGCTGTTAATAAAGCAGAAGCAATTATATCACGAGTAGCCACAAAAAAAACAGTGAATATTAAAAGACGACGAACAATAGGCTGATTAAAAAATACATCATGAGATTTACCCAATTCTAAAAATATATATCTACTTCCTAAATTTAATAATACCATCATCATACCAATAAAATATTTATTGTTACTTAAATTAAATGCATATCTATCTATACTATTAATTATATCCATTATATTATATATATTTTATAAAAATGTTAATTTAAAATGATTAAATTATCAATATATATTTAATTTATAAAATTATAATATATTATGGAGTATTTTCTAGGTCTCATTACGCGATGTAAAGATGAAATTTATATAGATGAATTTGTCGATTACTATTTAAAAGAAGGTGTCGATGTAATAATGATTTTAGACGATAATTCCAATAAAGAGATTTATAAAAATTTAATAAATAACGAAAGAGTTATAATTATTTTTGATAACAATATTATTTTAAAAAGAAGTATTTATACTCTATATAATAGTATTAGGCCATTTTTTGAATGGATTATTTACATTGATGTTGATGAATTTATCACAACAAAGAGAAATAAAGAAAATACTATACGAGATGAATTAATGACTACATTTAAAGATGCTATATGTATTAAAATTCCATGGGTTATGATGTCTTGTAATAGAATTCTTAAAAACCCACAGTCACTATTAAAAACAAATATATATAGATGGAATCATAATAAACGACATATAAACTTTATATCAGATGAGCCGAAATTTAAATGTAGATACAATACAATTGAAGTAAAATGTATTTTTAAACCAAAGTATTTTGAGGACATTAAAGATCACCATCCTATTAAACCAAACATATCTAATCTGTTAGTTGTAGAAAGTATACATAATAAACCGTATATTTTAGATCCTTATTATTATAATCTTAGAGAAACAGATATTAATACTGGTTTCTTGTTATGCTATCATTATCGAATTATATCTGTTGAGAATTGTCTTCTTAAAATTAAAAATAATATTTGGTATAAAAAGTACACCTTAAATGATTTATTATCCAATGATTATGCTGAAGTTATCGATTATCATATGTTAAATAAATTAAATAATAATATAAATATTTCCCAAATATCAATAACAAAATGAAATTTTTTTAAATATAATTAAAATTATGTTTTTAAAAACATTTCAATAATAAAACTAAAGTTAACTATTATTATTTTTTTGAATTATACGGCTTCTGGATTATTTTCTAATGAAGATTTATTACGCTCTAATGCATTTTGATATTCGTGAATAACATCATGTAATTTACTAAATTTATCTTTAATTAAAAATTCTTCTATACCCGTTTCATCCATATATTCCGTTTCATCTTTTTTATAATCGTCTTGATTTGTTACATAATCACTATTATCATCACTATTATCATCACTATTATCATCATCATTATCAAAATACTCAACTACACCTTTTTTATTTTTATCTCTATTTTTGTCCATGAATATAAACCTAAATAGTAATACTAATAAAATTAGTAAATAAATATATTTATCGAAATTAATATAACCATTTACGATAAACAGTATCGCTAAAATGTTAATCAAAAATATGTATTTAGGAATAGTAATAATTATTAAAGGCGATATTACTAATATAATTGTTGCTATTAAATAATATTTATAATTCATATATTTTAAATAATTATTTTAGTTTATCATAATCTAAACTATTTAAATTTATTTTAATACTATGAAATATTTTTGGATTATTTACATGATATTTTTTTATACTTTCATAACCAATATTAATAATATCATTAATATTCTCTTGTTCAATGGATAAAATACTAACATCTTTATGAACAATAGGAATAGTGCATTTTTCGAAATGTAAAAAGGGCATTTTATTTATAGATATAGCAAAACTAAATATAAAATGTTTAACATAGTCTTCTATAGTTTCTACTTTAGAAGCAATATTATAATCAAAAATAATATGAAACCCTAACATTTCATTTGGTTTAAAATATTTAGATGCTTCTAATATTGGATAATTATCATATAATGCTCCATCTACAAAATAATGGTTCATAAACGTTATAGGTTTAAATATAAATGGTATGCATGATGAAATTTTTAAACCTTCTAATATTTTTAAGTTAGGTTGAGTTTTGTAATCAAAATAATGACATTCTAATAATGATATATTAGAACCTGTAATTACAACTCGTTTTTGGTATTTTTGAAAATGCTGTTCAAAAGTTATATTTTTTATTTTAGTTTTTTTTTCAATTAATAAGTCTAAAAGATGATATAGTTTCAATGGATTTATGAAACCAAATGTTTCAAAAAGGTCTGTAATATTAATATTTTTAATATTCACTAAAGTTTCAAAATCTAATTTTGAAATACAGTATTGTAATTCCGTTGATGTATAGCCTATAGATAACAAGACAGCTGTTATAGCGCCAATAGATGTTCCATAATAACAAGATATATTTTCACATAATTTATGTTCTTCTATATATTTCATTACCCCAATATAGGAAAATCCTTTAAATGAACCGCCACTAAATATTAAACACTTGATCATTTATTTATTAATTATATTTAAATCTTTAGATTTATATTCGTTGCTGATATTTTTTTCTTATTTTTTAAATATATATAATAGCAATGGACAAAATATTATTACTACTGTTAGGACTTTTAGCTGTGTGTGTAGCATTCTTAGTGTTTGCTTATAATCAAAAAAGTAAATTAGAGGAAAAGAAGGTTAAGGAGAATTTTGAAGATGAAGAAACCGAAAGCACCGCTGAAGGATCTACTGAAGGTGCTGGTGAAGCTGAAGGTTTTGATGAAGGTGCTGGTGAAGTCGAAAGCCCAGCTAAAGGTGCTGATGAAGTCGAAAGCCCAGCTGAAGATACTAATGAACCAGAATATTTTGAAAATGGTGAGGATGATGAAATCCCCCCTGCTCAAGTTCCTGTTGTTCCAGAACATTTCAGTTCATATCGTGAGCATTTTGAAGAGGAGCAAGAAGTAACAGATGAACATTTTATGAGTAACAATGAAGAAGAAAAAGAACGTTTCTGTGGTTCAGGTTCCTGTTTTCAAGAAGGTTTTCGTTCTGGTAACTTCCGCAATTCTTACAGAAATCCCGCTGGTCAAGATTTTTTTGAAGGATATGGAATTGAAAGCTTTGTAAACGGTGGGAATAATTTTAGTCATTTTAATGAACATTTTGAAGAAGAACCTGAACAAACTGAACAAGAAGAAGTTGAACCATTTCAAAATTATAATTATGTAAGAGAAGATTTTGAAAGTCAACCATTAACATTAAAATTATTTTATGCTGATTGGTGTGGACACTGCAAAAGATTTAAACCCACATTTGATAATGAATTACCAGAACTTATTAGACGCAAAGGAATAAGATGCAATTTAGAAGCAATAAATGCCGATAATCAACCAGATATGGTAAGAAAATATAATGTTAAAGGATTCCCAACCATGATTTTGGAAAAGAATGGTACACTAATTGAATATGATGGCGATAGAACTGTTTCAGACATTGAAAGATTTATAAGCCAAAATTTATAAAACATTTAAAAAAGATAATTATATAAAATATTTTTTTTATGTTTTAATTATATATAATTATGGAAAACATAGAAAGTCAATTAAAGACAGTTCTTACCAATCCCCTTATATATGGTGTCCTTGCTATAATTCTTACTATATATGGACCAAGATTGTCCCCAAAACCACCTGCTTTTGTCTCTTCATTATTTAATTCAGCAATTTTTAGATTTTTAGTAATGGTGCTTGTAATTTTTCTTGGTTCTGAAGATTTAAGATTAGCATTAGCGGTATCAATTGTATTTTTAATTATTATGTCTGTAGTTAATACTGAAAATATTAGAGAAGATTTTACACAACAAGTTAAAAACTATATAGCAAACTATAATTTGTATGAAAGTTCTAGTTTACCTAATAACAGTGAACATTTTACCGAAGATATGATGCCTAAAAATTTTAATTTTAAATGCACTGTAGATACAGATAACTCCGATTCTAAATCTACTTCTAGTGATTCATCCCCTGAACCAAGTCTAAACAAAACCGCAGAAGCAGATGAAGAAGCAGATGAAGAACCAACTAGTAAAAAGACACGTAAAGTTACCAAATCTAAAGAAGCAGAAATCGCACCCCGAAAATCTTTGAGTGGAAAAAAAGGAACAATAAAGAGAACAAGCCCAGTTATGAATTCTAAAAATAAAAAAAATAAAACAAAAGTAGATGATGAAAGCGTAAGCACTGATGATGAATAAATGATTTAGATTGTATATATTACTATATATAAATACTGTAAATCAGAACTATTATTTATGTAATTTATAAATTATATCACTTAGGAAAAATAAAGAACATAACTAATAGTTAAATAAAAATTATTAATAAATTTAAATATAATTTAATAATTAGAAAGATGTTTGATATTATTATTTTTATAATTATATCAAACAAAACAAAATAACTGTCTATATTATATAAAATGGCTGAAAAGGAATTTGAAACAAGTGTAGCTTTTGCGATATTTATTTTATTATTGATATTTATTGGACCTAAGGCGGCAAAAGTATTTTATCCAAGTTATGAAAATGTATTTTCAACAGAAGCATTTAAATCATTAATGATATTTATGGTATTATTTGTATCAAATAAAAATATAGTTTTATCTTTATTATTAACAGGTATTTTTGTTATAATAATGAATATGATTAGAGAAAAAAATGAGAAATCTTCTAAAACTCAAGAAGATTTCGTATCGTCTCCTGGATTACCAGTAAGCGATTCTAACACATATGATAAAAAACAATCTGATTTTTTAGGAATGCCTTTTTATCCATTAAATGATAGGAATAATTTTGTTGAAGAAACTCCATATTATAGACCAAGTTTAGACTATGATAACATAGATATGAATACTATTATGACTGATGTTGTACAAAATCAAAATCAAAATAATGATTTATCTATTAAAACATTTAATATCAAATATTAATTATATCTTTATTTATAAAAAAAATATTTCTCAAATAAAGATATAATATGGAAAAAGATATAGTATCCAATTCGAACGTGTATTTAAGTCAATTAAATTCCACTTTACAACAGGCTATAAACAATACTGAATTAAACTTAAAACAATTATTGAGTAATCCCTATGCTCGTGTATCTTTGAGAGTATTTTTGGGATTATTTGCTGCATTTGCTGCTCCCAATTTACCAAAAAATTTAGCTCTTTTTTTGGATAGCACCGTAATTAGAATTATTTTCGCATCATTAATTGTCTATGTTGGATATAAAGAAGACCCACTAACCGCATTAATGTTGGCTATAGTATTTGTTATCATTTTGCAGACAGCGGATAAGTATAAATTATATGATACAAGTTTAAGTATTACAAGTGAAGAAGGAATATCATGGTTACCAAGTGCTAAAGAAGGAGCTGTTATTGGTAAAGAATTATATGATAATCCTGCTGAAATATTAAAGACTCGGGTTCTCCAATCTGAAATGGCTAGGGATAAATTTATTGAAAAAGAGATGGAAAAAAATAATAATGTTGTTGACGCAGAATTAGTAAGACAAAGTAGTCATGAAATTTTAGAAGGTAAAATTGCTAATATTAAATCTCAAATGCCTAAGGTCGTTTTACCCACACCAGTTATTGTAAAAAATAGTCTGTCTGATTTAACTAGAGAACTTGGCCAACAGGTAATAAATATCGGTTCAAATATTGGTTCTGGTGTTGTCGATAGTGCGGGTCACCTTGGACAAGCAACTTATAACGCATCTAATAATGTAGTGGCTGGAACAATTCAAGGTGTTTCTACAGCTGGGGCAAGTGCCGTTAATGCGGTAGCAAGTGTTGGAACTGGTGTAGTAGGCGGTGCATATAGTGTAGGTTCAGGCGTTAAATCAGGTGCTAGTAAACTTTCCAATGGAGTATTAGGTGGTGTTCATGCCGTCGGCAGTGGTGTTGTTGGAGGAGTTCAAGATATTAAAACTGGTGTTGTAGGAGGAGTGTCTACTCTTGGTGATTGTATTATCAATAGTGCCAGTCAAATTGGTTCTGGATTATTAAGTGGTGTAAAACATATTAGTGACGGATTAGTTGAAGGAGCTGCTCGCGTAGGAAATGGAGCATTAGGCAGTGTAAATAACATTGGTGGTGGTGTAGTTAATGGAGTTTATAATGTAGGTGCTGGCGTTTCGGTTGGGTCTCATCAACTTTCATCAGGAGTTTTGAGTGGAGTTAATCAAATGGGAACTGGTTTTACCCGTGGTATAAGAAATGCTGGAACAGAAATTAAATCAAGTTTAACTTCAATTGCTCAACCTATTTATCTATCTGAACATATGACTAATATACCTGACCCTGTAGAAAATTGCTCTTATTTACCATTTACCGATCAAAGTCAACTAACCAGTGCTGGTGATAATACTATTCCAACCCCTTCTTCTTATGTAAATAATAATTTAAGCAAAAAACCTATTATGAATGCTGAACATATGACTAATTCAGTAAATCAATGCACAGAAAATTCTTTTACATCTAATTTTCAATTAGAAAGTGCTAGAAATAATACTGTAGAAGGTTCAGAACTCGATTCTGTTGTAAGTTCATTTAAAAATCAATATAATGTTCAAGGTATGTATTCTAATTATGTAAATGGATATGGAGGTGGTGACTATTCTTCTTATTAATTTTAGTAATTTATCTTACATCTATTTTTAAAATACATTAATCATATGTAAATATTAAATTAGATAAATATGATTACACCGACCGAAAAGAAAAATGAGACAAACTTTCTATAAAAAATAAAAAATCGTTCAGTTAATCTCTTTGGTGATATAAATGCACTCTTACAGAGCATTATACTATTTGACGACTACAACCAATTACGATTGTAGTGGTTAGTATATTTTATTGAAACTTATAATCACGCTTATATTTTTCAGGTCTTTCTCCTGTTTCTATATAGTGATTAAATACCTTTTGTATATTTTTACATCCATTCTTATCACGATTGATACATCCCTTCCGTTTGTTTTCCATTTTAAATGTTAGGATTGAATGCATCTTTCGTTCTATGTTTCTCTTATCTGGTAAATATAAA
>Ga0164293_10001170_pt1 | contig 22015 bp, 9 predicted proteins | sample GEODES118metaG_FD_111487 | JGI IMG/M metagenome (GOLD analysis project Ga0164293, IMG submission 111487) | Eutrophic lake water microbial communities from Lake Mendota, Wisconsin, USA - GEODES118 metaG | ecosystem: Environmental > Aquatic > Freshwater > Lake | place: USA: Lake Mendota, Wisconsin...
ACCGGGATATCAGAGGCTCCCCCTGGAAAAAGAAGCAACGGATTCAGCGTTTCAACGGGTGAAATCGAGGGAGAACCGGGCAGCGGGGGAGCCGGGCCTTGTGGTCCTTCTCGCCCCTCGGGGATCACATTCAACAGGTCGTGTGACAGCAAGTGATGCAAACTGCTGACGAGCTGCGTTCGCTCGACTTGAGCAGTTTCAATTTCCTGATGGCGAAGGAACAGTCGAAACATGGTCCAGACAGCCGAGAGCAGAACTAGCCCCAAAGTCAGGGCGACGATCAGCTCGAGCACGGTAAAACCACGTCGCGATCCAAGTTGGGCCGGCTGAATGAGTCTCGAAGAGCTTTGGCGATACATCAGTTGCTGTCCTCCTCGTCACCCGACGAAGACGGCAATCCCGGAGGTGCTGGAACTGCTGGCTCCTTGGTTGGAGAGTCGGCTGATGATGGAAGCGTTTCCCCTCTGGGCAAGGCGAGCCAGCGGCGAAGTGTAACTTCGCGTTCGCGTTGCTCCCGCCGGCGAGTTCCCGCCGTTGGAGTGGGCGCCTTCGGATTGGTTGGTTGTTCGCGTTCCTCTCCCAGTTGCCGCACTGACACCTCAAGCAGGACCAGAGGGAGTTGTTCGTGGGGCTCAAGGCTGAGCGAGTACCCGATACCAGGATTCTCTGGGCAAATTCCCTCACTGACCGGCTCCAGCGGGACAACCCTGGCCAAAACCTCATTGATTCGGTTTTGGCAAAGAATCTGGAGCTCCGTAGTATCGGCCGCTTTGCGGGCGAACGACTGTGAAAGGTTGGACATTTGAAGAATCGCCGCAAGTCCCAGCATACAGATCGCCATCGCAACGATGATTTCGATCAACGAGAAACCGCTGCGATTCCAAATCGCCACTTTTGAGACGGCGGGTTGCGTCAATGTAAGTGGATGATCGCAAGTGGGATGCGTGTTCAGGTCAGGCGAGTGATTCATTCGGCAGTGCTCTCACGGCGTAGTGGTGAAAGCCGGATGCGGCCGGCCAAGCCAAGAATCTCGACATCCGTGGCGAACCCTTCCTGACTGAGCAAGGGGACCTTGGCTGGCTTGATCCGCCCTGAGGGGTAGAACCGAATTGGAGCTGACCACTCCAACGATTCCGGGGCCAAATCCTCGGCCGAGGTGAGGCCTTCCTTCCTCGGAGAACGGTCAGAAGAACGTTCCGAAGCTGGGAGGTTTTCTTCGTTGATGCGGTTAATTCGTTGTTGTCGCTCGCGGCCCGTCTCAGTACCGGCGGGGCGATTGGAAAACGGATTGACGTCTGCATCGGATTCGCGGGTCGTCTGATGGATAAACAAAACATCCCCCGGCAATTCCCCTCGAATCTCGGGGGCAGGTGCGGCTGGTCGCGGCCCGGAGACCGTTGCTCCCGCGGTGCGGTCGCTCAAACCGGAGTTGCCCTGTGACCGATCTTTTGTCTCGGGAAATTGGTTGACTGCCGAGGAGTTCGAGTTGATTTCGAGACGCTGATCTTGGGGGCCGATGTAATAGCGACCCGAGCCGGCCTGATACTGAAACAGGATGGGACGACCGGATTCGATGGCCGATGATCTGGCGGCGGCAAGTTCGCGAAGCAGTTGTTGCCCAGCGTCTTGCACGACACTTTCATTCAGCGGTCGCCGGAGCAACGGGAACGTAATCAGCGCAATCACCGAGAGAATGGTGATTACGAGAAACAGTTCCATCAGCGAAAAGCCCCGGCGAGGACCAGCGAGGCTGGTCCGGTGCCGGGTTTCAGAGTGGCGCGGGAGCATGCCGGATTATTCGTCCGAACCGCTCGATTTGCTGCTCGACTTGCCCGAGGACCCTGAGTTGGACTCTGAGTTTGCGCCCGATTCCGAGGATTCGCCGGAGAAGTTGGCGATGTCATCCTCGGTGTTGTCTTCGCCATCGGGTCCAAACGACCAGATATCCGGGAAGTCGCGGGAGCCGTGGGTGGACGGGTACTCATACTTGAACTCATTTCCCCATGGATCGACGGGAGCACCGTCGCCATCAAAATAGGGACCGTCCCAGTTCTTCGCCCGCTTTTCATCGCCGGGAGCTTCGAACAAGGCCACGATTCCTTCTTCGGTGTTGGGGAAGGTGCGGTTGTCGGCCGCGTAGAGTTTCAGGGCTTCTTCAATGTTTGAGATCTGGAGTTTGGTGGCCTTGATGTCAGCTTTCTTTTGCGAACCGAGGATTCGGGGTGCAATGATCGCGATCAAGACGGCCATGATCGAAAGGACGATTAGGATTTCCAGCAAACTCATACCGGAGCGTTTCATTTTCTCACCTTGCAATACTGTCTAAACGGCTCTGTCCGGTCTGGGCCCAACGCCCAACCGTAAGGAACAGGCTTCCTGCCAGGGAGCCGACGCAAATACAATTCGGAAATCCATCTCCTAACCGATCGAGTTGCTCATGTCGTAAACGGGCAAGAGCAAGCCGAGCAATATGAACAGGACGGCTGCCGCAATGAGCAGCAGCATGATTGGTTCGATCATCCGGACGAGTATGTCCAGCCGTCGTTGAATCTTTTTGTCATTGGTGTCTGCGATTTTCAGCAGCACTTGATCGAGCGTGTTTGATTCCTCCGCAATCCGGATCATGGCCATGGTTGCGGCCGGAATCAGGCCGCTGGCCGTTAATGGCTTCGAGAGCGTTTCGCCGGCGGAAACATTCGCTGCGGACGCGACGATCGCCTGCTCGAGCAGTTTGTTGCCGATGGATTTGCTGCTGATCTCCAAGGCCCGAAGCAGCGGAACGCCATTGGCAAGCAGGGTCCCGAGGATTCGGCAAAACCGGGATACGGCGCTTTGGCGAACGATGTCTCCCATAATCGGCAGGTGCAACACCCAGCGATCGACCAGTTGTCGCCCCCAAGCGGTCCCGAGGAAGTGCCTGATTACCAGCCCGAGTCCGACCAGAGCGAGGATAATCAGCCAGCCCTGGTTGATCATAATCAGGCGGATATTCAGCAGCAGTTCAGTGATCAACGGCAAGCCAGTGCCGGACTCAATGAGACGGTCAAAAAGTTGTTGAAAGCGGGGCACAATGAAGAGCATCAGAAAGATGGTAACCAGTACCCCAGCCACTATCAGAAAGGCCGGGTAGGCCATGGCCGAGGTAATCCGGCCCTTGAGTTCAGCTTGGCGTTCGAGATACTCAGCCACTCGGCGCAGGGCACCCTCGAGAAAGCCACCCTCAGCACCGGCGCGAATAATGCTGACCGCCACATCCGGGAAGACAACCGGGTACTTGGCCAAGGCTTCCTCCAAGGGGATACCTTCGGCAACGGAATTGCGGACTTCGCCAAAAATCTTGGCGAGTCTGGGGTGAGTCGATTCCTTGGCGAGGACATCCAGCGTCTCGAGCAGGGCCACGCCGTTTTCCAGCAAGTCAGCCATCTGATTGAGGTGCGTGGCCAAGATCTCGGCAGAGACGCCTTGGGGCTTGATCAGCTCCAGCAGCGGAACCGTCGGGCCTTGGGTGTCTTTGAGCGTGAGCGGAAAAAGCGAGCGTTGCCTCAATTCATTGATTGCCTCGCGGCGCGAAGGTGCCGAGATCGACCCTTGGGTGGTCGTTCCGTCGAGCGCTCGGGCTTTGTAGGCGAATTGAGGCATGGGCAAACAAGCAATGGTTAGGGCCGTGGTCTGGCCGCCAGCTATTATCCGTGATCAGTTTTGGTAACGCGGATGACTTCTTCGATGGTGGTACTGCCATTGAATACGCGTTCCCAGCCACTTTGGCGGAGCGTTTTCATCCCGAGACGGGTCGCAGCTTTCTGGATTTCCAAGGTGGTCGCCCGTTCGTTGGCGAGACGGCGAATCTCATCATTCACGCGGAGCAGTTCATAAATGCCGACCCGTCCGCGATATCCGACATTGCGGCAGGATCGACAGCCGACAGCGCGGTAGATTGGTTGACCGCCAGCCTTGTATTGTTCCCACGGAAAGTCTTCCGGAATCTCATCGTGTACAGGCACATAGGGCTCGCGGCACTCTTTACAGAGCACCCGAACCAGGCGTTGGGCGAGAACGCCTTCGAGCGTACTTGAGACAAGAAATGGTTCGACGCCCATGTCGCCCAACCGCATGAAGGCACCAGCCGCATCGTTGGTGTGCAAAGTGCTGAAGACCATATGGCCCGTGAGAGAGGCTTGGGTGGCGTTCTCGGCAGTCTCCAGGTCGCGAATTTCACCGACCAGAATGACGTCCGGGTCATGCCGCAAAATACTGCGAAGGCTGGCGGCAAAAGTCAGTCCCACCTTGTGATTCACCTGAATCTGGTTGACCCCGTCGAGATGGTATTCGATCGGGTCCTCAGTCGTGATGATCTTGGTATCTTCACTCTTGATTTCCGCGAGTGCCGAATAGAGCGTGGTCGTTTTTCCCGAGCCGGTCGGGCCGGTCACCAGGACGATTCCGTGAGGCAAGCTGATTAACTGCTTGAACTCGCGGTAGATATCCTCGGGCATGCCGATTCCGCGGAGTGAAAAATCCAGTTTGTTCTTGTCGAGAATACGCATCACAATGCTCTCGCCAAAGAGCATCGGAATTACAGAAACGCGGACATCGACCTCGCGGCCCGAAACGCGCAGCTTAATCCGGCCGTCCTGGGGAACTCGTTTTTCCGCGATATTCAACTTGGCCAGAATCTTCAAGCGACTGACAATCGCATTCCGAAAGCGATCGATTTCCGGTGGAGTCGGCTGCTTCTGCAACACGCCGTCGATGCGGTAACGAAGCTTGATTCCGCCTTCGTGAGTTTCAATGTGCACGTCGCTGGCCCGAGCCTCAACTGCCTCGGTGAGGATTTCGTTGACCAAGCGAACGACCGAAGCCTGTTTGGCTGCTTCAGCCGCTTCGCTGCCGTCGTCGGTAACTTCCTCAAGCATCTCGACTTCGCCATTTTGATCGGTCTGCAGGGCGATGAGCCCTTCGACCGTCTCGGCTCCCAAACCGAGGTGGGTCTTGATCAGCTTGGCGAGTTCATCCGGAAACATCACGACTGGCGTGACAGGTTTGCCCAGAGCCGAGCCGGCAGCATCGATCGCCTGGAGATCAAAAGGATTAGACGTTGCGACGAGTACTGATTCGCCTTCCACGCACAGCGGAAAGATCGTGTGACGGTGAATAATCTTGGCCGGAAATCCCTCGAGGCAATTCAGGTCAAGGTTAATGCTCGTCGGATCGACAACCTGCAGGCCAAGCGTCGCCGAGACAGCACGCAAAGCTTCCTCTGCCGAGTTCAAGCCAAGTTCGACCGCGAACCGATCGAGGCGACCATCGCGATTCTGAATCGCCCTGGCCTGCTGGAGAGCAGCTGCGTCGAGTGTAAAGGTGCCGGCAGTCGGTTCCATACTGATCAATTTGCTGAGGAGGTTGGGTTTTTGGACGACTTCGGGATTTGGCGGAGTCGAAGCCGATGTCGGTTGGGGAGAGCCGGGACCTGCTTTCCAGGCAGTTCCGGTTGTCCATTGAGGATGAGGAGGCTGAGTATGGGAATGGGATAAATTGGATGACATAGGGTGATTCCATTCAGTCCCGATGCTTCGGGGAGGAAGTAGTTCCGGGGCTGCTGCCGAAAAAACGACCCGCCGCCCCAATTCGGGCGGAGGGAGCGAGCCAACCCTGACCATTCCATGATCAATGGAGAATCGCTGAGGCAATCATTCCGGGAAATCTATTATTAACCGACCCCCAGTGGGCCGGGCTTTATCTGTGTTGGTGTTCTGCCGTTGTCGGTTGCAGTAAGAGGAACGGCAGGCGTCCGCTCGAGTCAGGTTTTCCCGCGATTAGGCAATCAATAGGTGCCGCTATCAATAGGCATCGCTATCAATAGGCATCACTTTTAATAGGCACCACTTTTAATAGGCATCGCGAGAGATGGAAATCCACAATCAAGACTCAAGCAACAAATGTCGGTCCGGGCTTTCCTTCGTAGGCAATTATTCAATGCCGCCGAATTCGCTTTTGGTTCCGGGGGAAACTGGGTTTCCGCCGGAACCTCCCATCCTTTTGCACTGGCGTTAACCGCCAATTCCTCAGCACCAAGACCCAGCTAACATTGGCTGGAGCAAAAGTACCCAGGTAGGGAACAGGAAGCAGGGCAGTGAGCAGCCACTCGAACGATCCCGATCGAGTCTTACTCACTGCATATTTTTTCTCGACGAGAATTCGCGAGAACCCGAATCCAAATCAATCCAGATCGTATCGGTACTCGCTAGCTCCGTCAACAACAATCAACCCGTCTGCCAGCATCTCCGGTCGGCTATTTCGGACCTTGTTTGAACAAAAGATCGATCGCGCGCTGGATTCGGGCTGGATTGGTTTCCTTCAGTTGAATGATTTCGATTTTTTCCCCGGGTTCGACTTCAACATTGGCATCAAGCTTCTCAATCGTTGCTTTGACCTGGTCGCGCAATTGCTGCGGCGCCAGCACGATGATCGAATTGGTTACCACATCGACACCGAGGGTGAGCAGTGGTCCGGAGGTGGACACATTGATTTGCTGGAGCATCGTTGCCATTTCAGTCGAGACACCTTCGGGAATGGGAATCGCTCGCCGCCCGCCTCCGCTGGAGAGCTGGGAGCGATAAACATTTTGCAGGATTGTCAGGATTCGGGCGGCGTCGGTATTGCGAACCGTGACAATCTCCGGCTGGTTGATTGAGTAGGCATCATTGATATCTGGCGAGTCGAGCACTTCGGCCAGCTTGCCAATGGTCTCACGGTCGGAACGACTGCCATGCACGACGAGCAAGTTAAGCCGATCGTCAGCAGTGATTACGATCGGCGGGCCGAAGCCGCGTTTGCTGTCGCCCATGCTCTTGAACAGGTCCCGGAGGATGTCGGCGACTTCGGAAGCTCCAGCATTTTTCAGGGCGATCGTTTCAAAATTGCCCGAGGTTTGGGACTCGGCGATCGGTCCAGCGATTGCCTTGATGAGGTCTTCAAGTTGTTGGATGGCAGCAGGATCGGAAGACGCGATCGTCAACTGGCGATTGCCGGGTATCACAAATACCGGGGCCTTCTCCTGCAATGAGAGATCAGGAGCATTGGGGTCTTGCGGTGTGTACAGTGTCGTGGTTCCCTCCTGGGCCGATTCCTGTTGTGCTGCGAATCGTGCGAGCGTCGAGGGGACTGCACTTGGGACCGAAAGTGTCGACTTGCCGGGCGTGCCCGGGGCCGGTTGTGGCGGGGTGGCTGGTTGCGGCGGGTTGGCTGGGGGTGGAGTAAGTCCGCGCTGAAATCGTGGTATGCCTTGTCCGCCCGGCTGATTCTGTGGCGAGTCGATGATGCGCAGTTCGTTTGGCTGGAGTTGCGGCCAGAGCCGGTTCAACTGCTCAATGATCTGCTCGCTGTCGGTTCCCAGTGGCACCACACGCATCAGGTTGTTGGTTGGACCCAGATTGGCGTTAGTGGTTTGCGGTTCGCCCAACTTTCGCAGCACCTCGCGAATCCGAGTCATCTGAGGTTGGCTGGCTCGAATGAAAAGATAAGAGTTGTCAAAGTCAGTTTGGATACTCGGTGCGGTGGACCGAGGCTCATTCCGGAACAGGCCATTGATTGCGGACTCGGCAGTGAAGGGATCGACGGTCGTCAAGCGAAACATCTCGAACTCTTGCTGCTCACCGGTGAGCCGGACGACAAGTTGCTGGACCAGCGCCTGTTGAGCCGCATTGCCCATCACGATCAGTTGCTGAGCCTTGTCGTCAAAGGTGATTTCGGGCGCTGGCCGCTGGCGTTGAAAGAGCTTCTCCAGCGAGCTGACCAAGGCTTTGCCATCGGTGTTGGCCAGCGGATAGATTTGGATTTGGCTGCCGAAGCTGGCATCGGTCATCTCCTTTTCACTGGCCGAGACCATGGCTTTGATCATCTCGTGCTGCCGTGGGCGGGCAATTGCGATCAAGGAGTTGGTTTCCTTATCCGCAGCAATGCTGACCTGCGAATCCTTCTTGAACAGGTCACTCAGGGCCTTGGCGATCGAATCGGCGGGGGCTCGATTAATCACGTAAGTTTTGAGCGTGACTTCACCGGTTGTTGTTTGGATGCCGTCCAGTTGGGCCACAGTGGCTGCGAGCAACTCATGCTGTTCTCCGGTACCGGTTGCCAATAGCGACCGAGTAGCCGGATCAGCGGCGAGCGTTGCACCGGGAATTAGTTTCTGCAGTGCGGCCAAGGCGGTAGTCGGATCGGCGTTCTCAAAGCCATAGACCTTTGAGCTCACTGCCCTGTTCGAATCGCCACCCCAATCCGCGACAGTCTTGCCGAGGACTTCTTGATCCTGAGGAGAGGCGATCACCAGCAGTGATTTGCCCGATGCATCGGCAACGTAGGTGCCGGTCGGAACGAGGCTTTTGAGCGCCGTGGCCAGCGCGGCTGAATCACCAGTGGCAACCGGATAAATCTGCGAGACGGCTCCGCCGGTTGCTTCGCGATCAATCTGCTGGACCGTTTCCGCGATGAGTTCCTGGTCAGCCTGATTGGTTACGACCACAATGCTTTTGGAAGTTTTGTCGACGGAGACTCGGCTGGTTGGACTAAGCGCGGTAATGGCGTCAGCCGCAACTTGGGGATCAGCGCGGGTCAAGCGATAGGCTCGAACCGACTTGCCCAGGGTCGTGGCATTGCGAAACTCCTCCACCAGTTTGCCGAGTTGTTCGTGAATGTCAGGGCGGGCGGCGACAATCAGGCTGCCCGAATCGGGGTCGACTGCGGTCATAGCATCGGGAGCCAGTTGGGAGACGAGGCCTTGCCAGTCTTTCGCCAACAGACCTCCCGACGGATAAATTTTGGTAACGGCTTGGCTGGAAAGCTTGTCGAGTTCAGAAACAGCCGTAGCGATGCTCAGGTGTTGCTCGCTCGTTGCTGTGGCTGCGATCGCCCGGGTCTTGGGGTCGGCGGAAAACGTCACGCTGGGCAGCAGTTTCTGCAGCACCGGGAGCGCGGCAGTGGGATCGGCCTTGCTGAGCTGGTAGACCTTGGTAGTCAGCGCCCGGCTGGGATCGCCGGTCCACTGCTCGACCGTCTTCTTGATTTGTAACTGTTCGTCAGGTGTCGCGAGGACGAGCAATGATTTTCCTGCCTTGTCCGCGACATAGGACGCGCCGGGAATGAGTCCTTTCAAGGCGGTCGCCAATTCCGTCGCATCGCCAGTGTTGACCGCGTAAACTTCTGAAACCGGAGCTCCCGGTGCGTTCAAGTCGATTTGTTCTATTGTCGAACTGGCGGTCAGTTGGTCCTCTTCAGAGGCAACAATTAACAAACTCCGCGATATCTTGTCGACGCTGACTTTGCTGTTGGGAAGGAGGGCGGAAATTGCTTCCGCAGCAACCGTGACATCGGCCTTGCTCAAGCGATAGGCTCGGGCAATCTTGCCGGTGGTGACGGCGGTTTTGAACTCATCCATCAGTTGGGCGATTTGCTCGTGAGTAGCGGCTGGAGCGGCCACAATCAGGCTGCCCGAGGCGGGGTCAGCGGCGGCAATGGCGCCGGGGGCAATTTGAGTGAGCAGGGCTTGCCAGTCTTTGGCCGTGAGATTCCCCAAGGGGTAAATTTTGGTCGTCACGGCCGAGTCAACCGCGTCGAGTTCAGTTACCGCCTGTGCAATTGCCTTGTGCTGCTCTTCGGTTGCGGCGGCGGCAATGGAACGGGTAGCCGGGTCAACCGAAAAAGTGACCGCGGGCAGCAGCTTTTGAAGAATCGGCAGCGTCGTGGTCGGGTTGGCTTGAGCGAGCTCATAGACCTTGGTGGAAAGAGTGCGAGCCGGGTCATTGGTCCATTGCTCGATTGTCTGCTTGATTTGGGATTGCTCGTCGGCGGTGGCCAGCACGAGCAGCGATTTGCCGGTCGCGTCCGGGACGTAGGCAGCGCTGGGGATTAGGCTTTTGAGCGCGGTGGCGAGCGCCGTCGCGTCGCCACTGGCAATCGCGTAGACCTGCGATGAAGGTGCGCCGGGTGCATTAAGGTCGATTTGCTCCAGTGTTTCCGCAGCCGTGAGTTGTTCTTCCTCGGTTGCCACAATGATCAAGCTGGAGGATGTCTTGTCGACATTGACCTGGGCGTTCGGCAGCAGTGCAGAGAGTGCTTGGGAGGCCACGGTTGCATCTGCCTTGCTGAGGCGGTAGGCCCGGGCAACCTTCCCTTCGGTAACAGCGGTTTTGAATTCTTCCATCAGTTGCGCGACCTTGGCATGCGTGTCAGCAGGCGCAGCGATGATCAGGCTGCTGGAAGTGGGATCAGCAGCGGCAATGGCACCGGGAGCGAGTTGCGTTAGCAAGCTTTGCCAGTCTTTGGCGGTCAGATTTCCGAGCGGATAAATTTTGGTCGTGACTGCGGAGTCGATGGCATCGAGTTCGGACACTGCCTGAGCGATTGCCTTGTGTTGCTCTTCTGTGGCCGCTGCAGCGATGGAGCGGGTTGTCGGATCGGCAGAGAAGGTAACCGCTGGCAGCAGCTTTTGGAGAATCGGCAAAGTCGTTGTCGGATTGGCTTGGGCCAGTTGATAGGCCTTGGTGGAGAGTGTCCGTGCGGGGTCGCTGGTCCACTGTTCAATCGTCTGCTTGATTCGTACCTGCTCGTCAGTCGAGGCGAGGGCCAGGAGTGAGCGTCCGGTGGCATCGGGGAGAAAGGTCGCAGTGGGAACGAGGCTCTTCAGTGCGGTCGCCAGTGGTGTGGCATCGCCACTGGTAATGGCATAGACCTGGGGAATCGGTGGGACCGGTGCATTGACGTCAATTTCGAGCAACGCCTTCTCGATGGCGGTTTGGTCATCCTCCGTCGCAATGGCAATCAGGCTCCGGGAGGTCGAATCCGGCGTCAGGCTCGCTTCCGGGAAGAGCGTGGTCAACACGGTGGTGACAGCCGTTACATCCGCTTTGCTAATCCGATAAGGGCGAGCGACCTTGCCCGCGGTTTGGGCATCACGCACGTCCTCCAGTAGTTTGGAGACTTTCTCGTGCGTTACTCGCGTTCCGACCACCACGAGCGAACCAGAAGTCCGGTCAAAAGCGGCGACGCCGCCAGGAGCGACCGTAGTCAGAAAGGTCGACCAGTCCCGTGAGCGCAATCCCCCCAAGGGGTAAATTCTGGAAGTGACCTTGTCCACTTTGGGAAGTTTGGCAGCCAATTCGTTGATCACCGGAGCCAACTCTGCCTGCACTTCCTGGGGTGCCGTCACGATGAGCAGTTCGTTTGCCGTGTCGGGCTTGAGCGTCGCCTTGCTCGAAAGTTCGGCGGGAAGCAGGCTGATCAGTTGAGTCAGATCAACGTCTTCCAGCGGATAGAGAGTCACATTGGTCGGGGGAACCGGAACGATTGCGGCCTCAAGTTCGGTCAGCAGTTGGCCGGCCGTGATGTGTTCGGTTTCCGTAGCGAGCAGATAAAGGACTCGCGGGTCGCCACCGAGTTCGACGGTCGAGAGAGTCGGAATTTTCTGCAGCAATGAGGCCCGTGCCTGGGCGAGCGTCAGTTTGGTGATCGTGAAAGGTTTGATTGACTTCGGCGTGGCCACAAGCTGTTGTTCAGCCTGGGTAATCAGGTTTTGGACGGTAGTGTGTTCTTCTTCGGTAGCCAGAATGGGGAGAGTGTTCGGGTCAGTCCCGAGAACTTTGAGGTTGGGTAGGGCGGCGGCGATGAGCGGGCGGACCTGAGCAGCAAGTTCCGGGCGAAGTTGGAAAACCCGCAAGGAGAGTCCTGCGGTTGGAGAGAATGAGGCAAGTTGGGCGAGAGTTGCCTTGATCTTGACATGATCATCCTGATTGGCGACTGCGACCATTTGGGTAGCAGTCGCCCCGGCGAAAAATTTAGCTTGGGGGAAGACCGGGGTCAGAGCCGCAACCGCAGCGGTGCTTCCCAATTTGTCGACGGCGTAGGCCACTGGTTCCAATGGGCCGGCGGAGGTGTTGAACTCCTGCATCTGGGTCAGCGCGTCGACAGCCAGCGGTTGCTGGTCTTGTCGAGCCATGACTGCGATGACTTTGCCATTGACGTTCGGCGCGACAATCGCGTCGGGCAGGAGCTTGCCGAGAACCAAGGCGGCAATTTGTGGGTCCATCTCTTTCGTTGGGTAGACCTTTACTGACAAGCGTCGAGGGTCTTCCGGCAGACTAAGTTGATCAACCGCTGCCTTGAGTAACTGATGCTCCGTGGCACGACCCCATGCCAGCAACATGCCTTGTGGATCATTCCCGCTCAGCTGCATCCGTGGGACCAATTGCTGCAGCAGTGGAATTGCAGTTGTTGGGGGCAGAGCACTCAGTTTGTAGGCCTGCAATGACCGCGGATTGCTCCCGCCATCAGCCTGCTCCGGGATGAACTCTTTCAGGACTTTGACCAGTTCGGCGTGGACCTTTTCCGGCGCCCAGACCAGCAGCCGCAATTGGGCATCGTCGGCAACTACTTTGGCAGCCGGGAAAAGCTGGGTCACAAACTCGACCAACTGCTTGGGTTCCGCGACACCAGTGGGATACGCCTTGAAGACGAAAGGATCGGCGCCCTCGACCGGCTGGGCCACTTGAAGCAGGACCTGTTTGATCAGCTCGTGCTGGGCCGGTGACGCGAGGATTGCGATTTCGCCGGGCCGCTTGTCGTCAACGATTTTCAACTCACCCAATTCGGTCGCGAGCGAGATGAGGACGGCGTCAAACCGCGGGCGGAGATCGGTCGAAAGCGGATAGACCACCAGATTTGGGGTGGTCTGAGGCTTGATTCCCGCCTGGAGGTCACCCAAGGCCTTGGTGACTTTTTCATGCTCGCGATTGGTCGCGATCACGGACAGCTGCTTACCCACACGATCGTATTGCGGCTTGGCACCGGGCACGAGCTGGGTCAGCAGTTCGACCGCTGCTGCCGATTGAGCAGGCTCCAGCGGATAAAACTTGATACTCGGTTCTTCCTTGAGTTTGAGTCCTGATTGCAATTGGTCGACCACTTTCCGCACGGCCGTTTGGTCAGCTTCGGTGGCAACGACGACCAGTTGTTGGGTGACCGTATCGAGGGTGACTTGAGCTCGGGGCACCAACGACTTGAGCAAAGCAGTGGTCGAAGTTGCATCGAGTCCGTCGAGAGGGATGGTCACGAGGTTGGGCGCCGCAGCGCCCGCAGCGTCAAACAATCGCGTGAGGGAGGACTTGATGATCTCCTGATCCTTGGCCACAGCCCACACGAGCAGACGCTGCTGGGTCGGGTCCGAAGTGATCTTGGCTGTTGGGGCCAATGGTTGAAGCACTTCCGTGGCCCGGGCATGTTCTGACTGAGCCAACGGGTAAGACTCGTAATAAGGCTTCTCCTTCTGCGGGAGTTCTGTCGTCAAGGCCTTGAGTTGATTGGCAAATGCTTCCTGTTGTTCCGGGCTGGCCCAGACGAGCAAGCGATCGCCCGCAGTATTTGCAGTAATCTTGGTGGAAGGGAATTTCGGTTGCAGCAGGGTTTGCAAGCTCGCGAGATCCTCCACGCTGGTCTCGTATGATTTCAGCACATACAGCGATTGGTCCGGAAGCTGCGCCTTGAGATCCTCAAGCATGCGGGCGACAAGTTCATGTTGACCGGCGTCGGCCCAAATCGTCAGGCGATTAGCTTGGTCATCAGGGATCACTTGGAGTTTTCCGAACTCGTTGGGCAGCGTGGACTGCAGAGCCAAAAACCGGGCCTTTTGCTCGGCGGTTACCTCGTACGAGTTCAGCTTGGCCGGGGTCGTTCCCTGTTGGGTGGATTGATATTGGGTGATCAAGCCTTCGAGTGCCTGTTGATCGCGTTCCTCCGCAATTACCAGTAGTTTCCCGGCCCGATCATCGACTTGGATTTTGGCTTTCGGGGCCAAACCGGCGAGAACTGCCAGAAACTCGGCGTGTGTGCCCCGCGGGAAGTCGTACGATTTCAAGGCCAAGCCTTGTTGAGTTGCCGCATTGTCGAGTTGGTCAACCAGTTGGGCGATAATCTCGAGTTCGGCGGGCAGCGCTCGCACGATCAAGGTCTTGGTCGTCACGTCAACATTGACAGTTGCTCGCGGAGAGACGGCTTGGGCCATTTGCGAGGCCACTGTCGGATCAGCGCGGCGAAGGGAGAAAAGCCGGACTTGGGCCGACTTGTCCGGAACGACCATCGCGCCGAGCGTCTCCAAGGCTTCGGCAACCTGCTTCTGTTGGAGTTCGCCTGCGAATACCATTACCCGATTGCCGGCTGCGTCGACGGCAACTTTGGCTTGAGGTGCGACGAGCGCCATTTGCTCGGCAAACTGTTTCGGATCGACGGGCTTGTCGAGTTGGTAAACTTGGAGCCTTGGAGCCTGGTCCTGTACGGGCGTTCCCGAGTTGAGTTGGTCAAGAAGATTCTTGATCAGCTCCTGTTGGGCGGGAGGAGCATACGCAATGATCTTTTGCGTGGCTGGTCCGCCAGAGACAACAGCTGTCGGAGCAATCGACTTGATCGTTGCTGAGGTTGCTTCAAAATCGAGCGAGCCGAGCGGATACGTTTGCAGGACCGGTGGCGGGGGGGGAGGCTTTTCCGCAGGTGGGGCAGGTGTCGACGGTGCTGGGATTGAGGCAATCAACATGTTGATCGCCTTCATCTTGCCGACGGTCTCCGTCACCAACAGCTGATTGGATTGAGGGAGTAAAGCCATCTTGCCGTAATTGCCCAGCAGCGGCTTGACCTCTGCCATCACCGTTGCCGCAGGCTTGGCCCCGAGGGTAAACATGACGCTCACGATTTCGAATGAGCCTCGTTTCTCGAGCTCGTCGACCGTTACCCGAGGGAGAATTTCGTCGGGGATCCCCCCCGAGACTTCGACCAGAATCAGGAGCTTGTCCCTCCGTACCAAGGTGTATCCCTTGGTCAGGAGGATACTGTTCAGCAGATTGATGGCCTGACTGGGGGTGTATTGGTTGGTGTCCGTGTAGTTAAACGATCCGCTAGGGGCCGAGCTCATCACCAGCGAAAGGTCGGCCTGCTTGGCGAACCAGCGGAGTACGTCCTCCCAGTTTTGCGAGCCAAAATTGAATTGGAGCTTTCGAAGTTCGGGGAGCTCCGCGAGCTTGGCCAGCTGTTCCGGCGTCAGCAGAGCCCGCAACTTGGCCGCGTATTCCGAGGCAATTGCGGGGCGGTCCGCCTCTGCCGCCGCCGTTGCCTTGGCCACTTGTTCGGCAATCAGCGTGGCAACCTGGGTCCTTTGGGGGTCCGTCAGTTGGAGGTTTTCGGCGATTTCCGGGTGGGCCAAACTGGTAAAATCGAAGTCCACGACCTGGTCTTGGCCGAGGACTGGTTTCACCGAAGACGGCAAAACAAGGCAAAGCAGAAGCAGTGCAATCGAGAAAGGGCGGGTAAAGGGACGCCAAAAATGAAACTCAGACACGGGAAGATACCCTCGAGGTCAGAAAACTAACTGCCCGGTGCAGCCGTAAGCTGCGGGCTGGGCACGCTCCAGCCAAGAACTCAGCGAATGACCTCAGGGCCGTTCCTCAAAGTCTAGGTTGAAGAGTCGGAAAGCATGAACGTTTTGCCAACGGTTCGACGCCTTCATCGACTGCTTCAATTGTAGTTAATCTGAATCGCGTAATATCGCGAAAGCCCGTTTATTTAGTGGGGGGTATTCCCTCCTTAACCAGGAAGAGAATGAGTTGGGATCTGAATTCACTTTAAACCCCGTTAGAGAATTGATTTCCCGCCTTCGCGCCAGACCGGTGTTTGGAAGGTTGGTGGGGAACAAAATGGTGCTAGCGGTTGTTTTGCTGGTGTTTTCGGTGGCTGGAGCATCGGCTTTGGGGCAGGAAGCTGAGTCCTATCCCCAAGCGCGAACGCTTAAGGGGCTTCAAGTGCAAATGGTTGGCGACGCTTTGGAATTGGGAATTGGGCAAGCCGCGCTGAACTTTAATTTCGGCCAGCTGATTGCCCCCGAGGGCGACGGGCTGGGGGACGAGAGGTTAATCAGGGTGAAAAGAGGCGAGCGGGAGTTTGCTTTTCACCGGGCCTATTTGGAACAAATGGATGCGACCATTCGGCCGCTTTCTGACCGTGGTGTGGTCGTTTCCCTGATCTTGCTCAACTATGTTCCTGCCGACGCAGAACGGCGGCGAATCCTCGTGCATCCGAGTTATGCAGACGAATGCCCGAACCGGCTGGCGGCGTTTAACACCCGTACGGAAGAGGGGCGAGCCTGGTTAGAGGCTGCATGCGAATTGCTGGCGCAACGCTGGGGGGCGTCGGGAGGGAGCCAGGGACGGGTTTGGAACTGGATTGTGGGCAATGAGGTTAATTCTCATTGGTTTTGGAGTAATCAGGGGCGGGTCGGCATGCGGGAGTTTGCCAACGACTACCTCGATGCGGTTCGGTTGGTTCATCGCGCAGTGCACCGGCATTCGCCACAGGGGCGGGTCTTTGTTTCACTCGAACACCATTGGAACATCCGCTATCCGGGCGGCGATGAGTTCCAGGCTTTTCCAGCGCGGGAGTTTTTGGAGTACTTTGCCGCCCGAACTCGGGAGCAAGGGGACTTCGATTGGCACATCGCGTTTCATCCTTACCCGGAAAACTTATTTGAACCGCGCACCTGGTTGGATCAGTCAGCGACGGATGACTGGCGAACCACGCCGCGAATTACTTTCCGGAACCTCGAGGTGTTGCTCGAGTTTCTGCAGCGGCCGGAACTGAAATTCGGTGATGAATCGCGGCGGGTCATCTTAAGTGAACAAGGTTTCCACACTCCGGATGGTGCCGACGGTGAGCAGTTGCAGGCGGCGGCTTATTGCTACGCCTGGAAGAAGGTCCAATCGCTTAAGGGAATCGATGCCTTCATTCTGCACCGGCATGTGGATCATGCGCATGAGGGCGGGTTACGGTTGGGCCTTTGGACGCGTCGGATGGAGAGCGTGGCTGAACCGGAGCGGAAAAAGCTGATTCATGAAATTTTCCGCGCGGCCGGCACGGACGGTGAAGAGCGTGCGTTTCTATTTGCCTTGCCAATTATCGGGGTCAAGGATTGGCACGAGCTGGCTCCGGTCCCAGGGCGGTAGAGCTCGGACGCTCCAGGGCACTCCCCGCTACCTATTGTCAACGGTTACGATTGGGACTTCGTCTCAGGGAGCAGAGGTAAGAATGAAGAGTTTGGCGCGGCGGTGTGGGTGGGTTGCGGGCATTCTATTGATCGGCTGCGTGCTGTTGGGAAATCCTGTGTACGGATGTTTTCAGGCACCACAACAGCCCGAAAGAAAAATGCTGGACCAATTGGCCGGTTTACCACTCCTTCCCAAGGTCGAACCGGGAGATTGGCTGGTGGATTCGGTGGAGCGCCGGGCAGGGGTCTACCGGTCGACAACGCCGGGAGAGTTGGTGCTGGACAACGGATTGGTGCGACGGACCTTCCTGTTGCAACCGAATCTGGCATGTGTCGGCTTGCAAAATCTGCAGAGCGGCCGGGAGTATCTGCGGGCGATTCGACCTGAGGCCCGCGTGCAGTTGGGGGAGCGGGTTTTCGATGTGGGCGGTTTGCAGGGCCAGCCGGTGGGCAACTTCCTGCAGACGGATTGGTACGGTCAATTGCGTGCTGACCCAACAGCTTTTCAGTTGGAATCATTTGCAGTTGGCCCAATCCGGGAGCGATTTGGTTGGAAGCCGCGGCGCGAGTGGATCGCTGGTCAACCACCCGCCTGGCCGCCCCTTGGGCTCGAAGTTCATTTCGTCTTCGCACCGCCGCAAGTGCCGGAAACTGTCGCCAGCCCGGTCGCTCCAGATATCCGTGTTGTGGTTCATTACGAGCTTTACGATGGGGTGCCACTTTTGTCGAAGTGGATCCGTGTGGTCAATGCGAGCGACAACGAGTTGCTGGTAAGCAATTTTACGAGCGAGCTTTTGGCGACCGTCGAGGCATCCAGCCAGGTGGAGGATTTAGCTGAGCCGTTTCTGCCACTCTTGCATGTTGAGACCGACTTCACGACCTGCTCGATGGAGGGCACGACAGCGCAGGTAGATGCAGTGCATTGGAGTAAAGACCCTTCCTTTGAGACCCAGGTAAATTATCGCAAGGAGACGAAGTGTCTGCTCGAATGCCGCCCTCCGGTGGGTCCCGGGATAGGGGTGTCTCCTGGCGCTGAGTTTGAGTCTTTCCGAACATGGCTGCTGCCGCTGGAGACTCGTGATGAGACGCGAAGAATGCTGGCTTTGGGGCGGATGTATCGAACGATTGCCCCTTGGGTCCTCGAGAATCCTCTCATCCATCATGTTCGCAGTGCCGACCCGGCCGCCGTTCGCTTGGCAATCGACCAATCGGCGGAAGTTGGATTTGAGCTGGTAATCATGACCTTCGGGAGCGGCTTCGATATCGAAAACAACTCTGCAGAATATTTGACTGGAATGCAGGAGTTGATCGAATACGCGCACTCGAAAGGCGTCGGCTTGGGAGGTTACTCGCTGTTGGCAAGTCGCTCAGTGGGTGCCGAACACGATGTGGTCAATCCGGAGACAGGCAAGCCCGGCGGATTTGCCCGTTTCGGTAATAGCCCCTGCTTGGAAAGCGAGTGGGGCCAGACTTACTTTGCCAAGCTCTACCAGTTTTATGAGCAAACGGGGAGTGACGTGTTGGAACATGACGGTTCTTATCCCGGAGATGCCTGTGCGGCGACGACGCACCCAGGGCACAAAGGGTATGAGGATTCGCGGTGGAGGCAGTGGGAGCAGGTCACCCAGTTTTATCGCTGGTGTCGCGGGAGGGGGATCTACCTCAATGTTCCTGATTGGTACTTTCTCAATGGCTCAAACAAGAACGGCATGGGATACCGGGAAACGAACTGGTCGTTGCCTCGAGAATGGCAGGAGATTATCGAGCGTCAGAACATTCATGACGGGACGAGGTACAAACTACCGACGATGGGGTGGATGTTCGTGCCGTTGACCGAGTACCACGGAGGTGGACCGGCGGCGACCATCGAGCCCCTGGCGGAGCATCTTGATCACTATGAGCGTCGCTTGGAGAACCTGCTGGGGGCGGGGGTTCAGGCTTGTTTCCGCGGACCGCGACTTTACGACACTGAAGAAACTCGCGCGATGGTGGCGCGTCAAGTTGCCGCCTATAAGGCTGATCGCGAAATTTTGGACAGCCCGTTAATCCCCTTGAGGCGTGCCGACGGCCGGGATTGGGATGGTTGGCTGCATGTGAATCCCGAGTTGCCGACTCCCGCATTGGCCGTGCTTTACAACCCGCTGCCGACGGCAATTCAGCGGGATATCGAAGTGCCCCTGCTGTATGCCGGCCTGGTGGGCGAGTGCCAATACCAGATTGGCGGCGGCGCTCCTCAATCGGCCAAGTTGGATCGGGCGGAAAAGGTTTTGCTCACAGTTGAACTGCCACCTCGATCAGCGACGCGAATTAAATTCTGGCCGGCGAAGGCCGAATAATGAGCTGAGTCCCCGGACAGTGCGCGGCGGTGGATTGAGAGTTGGTTTGATTGGGATACGATGAGGCGAGTTGTCAGTCACTAGTAAAGTGCCCAGTTGCCAACTAGCAGGCCGAATGAAGAAGCGTTGAAAAAGACGACAAGGCCGGGGCTGGGTTGGAGCTGGCAACGATACTGGTGAAGCTACTCGATGGTTTGGTTGGTGTTTTTTTGTCGAGGGAGTCAGAGAGATGAGCAAGGGACCCGCTTCTGGGCACATTGATAACGTGATGCAGGAGAATCGGAAGTTCCCACCGCCGGCGGAGTTCGCCAAACGGGCACGGATCGGAACGCTCGACGAATATCATCGAATCTATGCACGAGCTCGCGACCATCGGGATGATTTCTGGCGTGAGCAGGCTTACGCCGAATTGCATTGGTTCCGGCCCTTTGATTCGGTATTCTCCCGCGAGGGAGATGCCGTCAGTTGGTTCAAAGGGGGACAGACCAACATGTCCTACAATTGCCTTGATGCGCATTTGGACAAGGGCTGGGGCACGCGGACAGCACTGATTTGGGAAGGTGAACCGGGTGAGACGCGGCGGCTAAGTTACGCTGAGCTGCATCAGCAGGTATGCCGCTTCGCCAATGTGCTCAAGTCACTCGGGATTGTCGCGGGTGATGTGGTCTCCATTTACATGCCGATGACGCCTGAGCTGGTGATTGCGATGCTCGCCTGCGCTCGGGTGGGCGCAGTCCATAGTGTCATTTTCGCAGGATTCAGCGCCGAGGCGATCGCGGATCGGAATCAGGATGCCAAAGCCAAATTGCAGATTACTGCCGATGGTTTGTGGCGACGGGGCAAGGTTCTGCCGCTGAAGGCGACTGTCGACACGGCGTTGCACAAGTCACCGACCGTGCAGCACTGCATTGTGTTGCAGAGAATTGGCGGCGAGTGCCCAATGGTTTCCGGGCGAGATCATTGGTGGCACGATTTGATGGACCGGGCGAGCGCGGATTGTCCGGCGACTCCCCTCGATAGCGAAGCGACAAGTTTCATCCTGTACACCAGCGGCTCGACTGGAAAACCGAAAGGGATTCGGCATACCACTGCGGGTTATAACCTGTGGGTCAAGAAGACTTTTCAGTGGGTCTTTGACTGGCGGGAAGAAGATATCTTCTGGTGCACAGCTGACTGCGGTTGGATCACCGGCCACAGCTATATCGTGTATGGGCCGTTGTCCAATGGGGCGACGGTGTTGATTTACGAAGGAGCGCCGAATTTCCCCGCGGAGGATCGCTTTTGGGACATCATTGAGCGGCATCGCCCCAGCATTCTCTATACGGCGCCGACCGCGATTCGCGCTTTCATCAAATGGGGCGATGAGCACGTTCTCAAGCATGACCTGTCGAGCTTGCGTTTGCTCGGGACGGTTGGCGAAGGGATCAATCCGGAGGCGTGGATGTGGTATCACCGGTTGATTGGTGGAGAGCGTTGTCCGATTGTTGATACTTGGTGGCAAACGGAAACAGGCGGCATCATGATGTCTCCTCTGCCGGGTTGCACGCCAACCAAGCCGGGAAGTTGCACCTTGCCGCTGCCGGGAATTGTCCCTTCCATAGTGGATGAGTCACTGGAGGAGGTTGGGCGGAACCAGGGTGGAATGCTCTGCATTGCCGAACCTTGGCCTGGAATGCTTCGGGGAATTTGGGGCGATGATCAGCGCTTCATCGAGCAGTATTGGAGCAAGGTTCCGGGCAAGTATCTGACTGGCGATAATGCCCGTATTGATGACGATGGTTACTACTGGATCATGGGCCGCATTGACGACGTGATCAATGTTGCGGGGCACCGGTTGAGCACTATCGAAATTGAAAGCGCTTTGGTTTCGCACCCGGATGTGGCCGAGGCGGCGGCAGTCGGCAAGCCAGATGAAATCAAGGGACAAGGGATTGCCGTATTTGTGACCATTCGTAGCGCGGAGCCCGCTCCGGGTTTGCGCGAAGCGTTGAAGCTTCATGTACGGAAGGAGATTGGGGCGTTAGCTGTACCGGACGATATTCGGATAACGCATGCATTACCCAAAACACGGAGCGGCAAGATCATGCGACGGCTGTTGCGAGATATTGCTAGCGGCAAGGCTGAAATCTCTCAGGATACGAGCACTCTCGAGGACTACAGTATCCTGGCCAAACTCCGGGGCGATGAAGAGTAAACACTAGTCTTAGGCCAAGCCTGCTGCCGAACTGGATTGATTCGCTACCAAGTTGACGCCACCCGGCAGTTCGAATCCCCGCTTGGTTGGTGCGGCTGGCGTTTTATTGCTGCCGCTCTGGCCAGCTTTTTTTGGCGTGGGATGCTCGCGCAACCAGGCGATAACCCACTTCTTATCGAGGCTTGAGCCCGCACGGTTTTCTCTTGCTCCAAACCGCAGGCTTCATTTTTTGCCTGCTTGGGTTGAATTGTGAAACTGGACCTGACCCTGTTTTGGGGCCGCAAGGTTTACCCTGCCTGCCTGTCTTGCCTAATGGGGGTGGTTGCTTCGTCCGTTTGTCCCCCCAATCGACACCGTCGGGCTCCAGTTGACACGAAAAGATTCGTGCCTGCCAAGGACTCGGGCCGATAGTAAGAG
>Ga0164293_10001171_pt1 | contig 22006 bp, 22 predicted proteins | sample GEODES118metaG_FD_111487 | JGI IMG/M metagenome (GOLD analysis project Ga0164293, IMG submission 111487) | Eutrophic lake water microbial communities from Lake Mendota, Wisconsin, USA - GEODES118 metaG | ecosystem: Environmental > Aquatic > Freshwater > Lake | place: USA: Lake Mendota...
AACTTGCTCCAGATCACTGCGACGGCGTTGTCGACTGCCTCGCACGGCAGCCCTCCCGTCCTGAACATCGCGGCGACGGCTTGTGCGCGCTCGGAGCCCGTTCCATCCACTTCGCCCAGCCAGGAGGGTCCGAGATCGCTGTGGTGGCTTTTCCCAGGTCCGAGCCCAGCCCCGCTGTTGAAGGTTGACCCCGCCAGCACTCGCCCCTCCCCAAGTCTCCCGGCCAGTACTTCCCAGTTTCCAATTCCGTTCTGCAGGGTGAGTGCGTAACCGTTCGGCCGCAGGCAGCGTTCGGCCACGGCGGCAACAGTGGCCGTCGCACCCGCGTTGACGAGAACCAGTGCCATGTCGATTTGGCCGAGATCGGAAGCTTCGGTAGTAGCGGCGCAGTGCAGGGTAAAATCGCCCATGACGCCTGAGACCCTCAGCCCGTGGCGGTTGATCGCGTCGACAACCTCGGAGCGACTGTCGAAGAAGACGACCTCCGCGCCGGCGCGCGACAGCGCACCTCCAAAGATCAAGCCCATGGCGCCTGCTCCGAGAACCGCGATACGCATCTCTTCCTCCCGCCCGATCCCGGGTCCCACGCGTGCGCAGGATCGTTCGGGACCGAACACTTGATCCGCAAACCGCCCATTGTGGAGGTCCGTCGGAAAGCTGCATCGACGACCCAATCATGCGCATTCAGACGTCCTGCACGCGACCGTCCCGGTAGAGTTTCTCAACCCATTCGGGCACGCCCAGCCCGGCGGCAACACGCGCCAGCAGAGCGGCTTCGCCCGCGCGGATCCCCTCGAGGGCGGTGATCACTGCATCGATCTTATCGAATGGGACAATGACCACTCCGTCGGTGTCGCCAATCACAATGTCTCCAGCGGCGACCGTCTGCCCAGCGAGCACGACCGGAAGGTTGACGGTCCCTGGTCCATTCTTAACCGGTGAGTTCGGCGTAACACCGGAGGCAAAGCAGGGAAGTCCGACGTCGCGGATGCCGGGAACGTCGCGCACGCAGCCGTCGGTCACGAAGGCGACCGCGCCTTGGTTCCGGGCCATCCCCAGCACGAGGTCACCCACAACCGCCGTCTCGCGGTAGCCATCGGCTGCGGCGACAATGACATCGCCCTTCTGAACGACAGGAAGCGCCGCGAAAACAGCCAGGTTATCGGCGGGACCGACATGGCAGGGGAGGGCAACGCCACAAAACACTGCCTGCTCGGCGACAACCGGCTTGATGGCTGGTGCCAGTGCCGCCCGACCGTGGAGGGCGTCGACGACGTAGCCAGTTGGCGTCCCCTGCAGGGCCTGCAGCTGTTCAGCAGAAGGACGCGGGACGTCGCGACGGATTCGAATGAGAGGGGGATCATCAATCATCGCAAGACCATCTGTAAGGGTTGCAAGTCCTGGCTCTTCAATCCCAACACCCGTTCCCAGACAAGCGTATTGTCAGTGGGATGATGTCAAGCGTCAACGATAGAAGCGCTGGACTTCGCCTGCACGGCGAGCATTGGTGTCCTTGCCCGGCCAAGCCCGGGCCTGTCCTGGTGGCGGCGGAACTCTCCGCTGTATAAACTGGAAGGACAGGCTCATGCCCCGCATAGGCAAAGCCAAAGCAAAAGTCAGAACCGCACCCGCCGCCGGGGACGCCAAAACGTCCAGTTCCGGATTGGCTACGAACCCGGCGTCTGTCCATCCATCTGCCCATCCAAAGGCCTCGAAGACCGCCCGCCTTGTCGACCTGCTCTCGCGTGAGGGCGGAGTCACGATCGCTGAATTGTGTGACGCGACGGGGTGGCAACAGCATTCGGTGCGCATCGCATGGCAGTGCGCCTGCGAGCGGGTACAATCGGCATTTCGTCGGCGACAGCTCTGCCGGTTTCGTGTACGCATAGTTGAGCTAATCCCGCCCTCCGCTCGAACTCAACCGGGCCGCCGTGCCGAGTGTTGGCGGGCGGTGTTGTAGAACCTCTCGACGAAGGCCGCCTCAACAATTGCCTTGCTCCTGCACGAGCCGCGAGACTGCCAACCGTGCTGCCAATGTTCATCGACACGTCGTCAACCTGACGGAAACCGGGAAACAAGCGTCAGCGCCCAGCGCAAACCCAGTCGAAGAGATTACGCCAAAGCGTCGGAAAATGCTCCCAATTGAGAAACTCATTGGGAAGCCAGTGCGGGCCGATATCAGTCGTCCATGCCACAGTGCGGCCCTTGCCGTAATCCCCCACAACGAGCAGGGGATGGCCACCCTCCTCTTCTGGAAGCGTCAAAAGCACCTCAGATCCGCCCTTGGCGACCACTTCGTTGACACCGAGGATATAGGGAAGGCGTTCGCCTACACCCGACAGAATGGCATGACGTTCGGCTCCGGCAGCCCGCACGGGGTGGATGCCTTCGGGCATCTCGATCCGGTCGTCATAGGGGTGGATGTCCACGGGCAGCGCATCGCCCACCGCGGTACCGCGATAGCGAGCTCCGCCGTTGATGCCCTGAAAGCTGTAGTACCCTCCAACCATGACCAGTCCGCCGCCACGCGTGACGTAATCGCGCAAGGCTTTCAGCCGGTTGGGCGCCCGCTCCGAGCGGATCCAGACGGCGCTGGGCATGAGGAGCGTGTTCGCACCGATGTCGCTGAGGACAATGGCGTCATAGGCGTCGAGAGCGGTGGGATCGGTCGGAAAGCGCTCCGCCGCAACGTCGCACGTCAAATAGTCGAAGCGGTACTCGTCATTTCCAACGATCCGAATGAAATCATCGGCGCCACGATGATGCGTGACGGAGGCGAATTGATCCCACCCCTTGATGTGGGTGGCGGTGGACGTCCAGCTTTCGCCGGCGAGGAGGATGTTCTTTGGCATGACGGCTCATTGTTCTCGGACGGGGGGCGCAGGGGCGGGACGACCGCCCCTGCACTCGGGATCAGGACAGTTTTGCAAACTGGAGGCGGAGCGCCCCATCGGGATACTGCAGCCATTCCAAAGCCTTTGTGGAAGCCTGAAGGATGGCCGGGAAAGTGAGGAACAGCATGGGGGCCTCCTCAGCGATGGCCCTCTCCGCCTCCCGATACAGCGCGGCGCGAGCTTTACGGTCCGTCGTCGTGCGTGCCTTCTGGAGCAGGTCGTCGACCTTGTCGCTTTGCCAGCCCGCGAAGTTGTTCGGGCCTGTCTTTGTGAAATAGTTGAACATATTCCCATCGGGATCTGACCGCCCGGACCACGGCGACATGCACAGGTCGAAATCCTTCTGCCGAAGAACCGTGATCAGGCTCGTCGCGTCGATTTGCTTGACCTCGACCTTGAAGCCCGCCTGGTTCGCCTGCGCCTGCATGATCTCGGCCGTGCGAACTTGGACGGGCGAGTTCGTGACCGTGATCGTCACCGTGACCGGCTCACTCCGACCGGCATCCGCCAGCAGCTTCTTGGAGGCTGCTGCGTCGCCCTTCGGCCCACGCAACGACTTGTCGTACGCCCATCCGATGGAAGGAGGCACCGGACCATGGGCCACATCACCCGTTCCGAAGAAGACCGCCCGCTGCACGATCTCCGGATTCACCGCCATGGCAAAAGCGCGGCGCACGCGGACGTCATTGAAAGGAGCGCGCGTCGTATTGAACGAAAAAGCGTTGAACCCGAGGCCCGGCATCTGGTTCAACGTGAGGGCCGCCTCGCGGCCGACCTGAGCGGCCGCTTGCGGCGGCACCCCGTCAATCAACTGTACCGTTCCGGAACGAAGGTTGGTGAGCCGCACCGTCTCGTCCGAGATCGGACGGAATACGATGCGCTCCACTGCTGCCGGCCCGCGCCAATAGCCGGGGAAGCGCTCAAGCACGAGTTCGGAGTTCTTGGTCCAGCTGACGACTTTGTAAGGACCGGCCCCCACGGCCTTGGTGGCGAAGTCAGGGCCCAAGGCCTTTTGTGCGGTTGGCGAGACCATCATGCCCGCGCGGTTCGACAGGACCTGGAGGAAGGGCGCGAAAGGCGTCTTCAGCTTGATCATGACAATGAGCGGGCCCGTGACCTCGACGCTGTCGATTGGCCCCAGCTCGCTTCGCCGGGGCGAGGCGGTGGCGGGGTCGAGCATGCGGTCGAAATTGGCCTTCACCGCCGCCGCATCGATCGGCGTCCCATCGTGGAAGGTCAGATTCGGCTTCAAAGTCAGCACATAGGTTTTGTCGTCCGGGGAGGTCACTGCCGCGAGGCCAGGCTCGATCTTCAGATCGGGCGTGACGTGGATGAGCGGCTCGTGAACGTTGTACTGGACCGACAATTCAAAGAACGACGCCATAAGCGCGGGATCGAGGGTCACTGGATCGGACACGATGCCAACCGTCAGTGTTCTAGCACCCTGAGCGGACGCGATGTCCGCACGCATCAGCGCACCTGCGGCGACGCCGGCCGCGAGACCTTTCAGTATTGTCCTTCTGAGCATCGTCTTCTCCTGTCAGTGGGGTTGCAGCAGCCGGAATTATTCTTCCCGGGGATCGAAAAGGTCGCGAAGCGCGTCACCAACGAGGTTGAAACCGAGCACGGTCACGAAGATCGCAACCCCCGGAAACCATGCCAGCCACGGAGCCATATCGAGAAAGCCGATAGCGGAGCGCAGCATGTTGCCCCAGGTCGGCGTAGGCGGTTGAACGCCGAGACCGAGGAACGAAAGATACGACTCCGTGATAATGGCAGCAGCGAAGAGGAGCGAGCCCTGCACGATGATCGGTGCCATGATGTTGGGCGCAATGGTCTTCGCCAGGATATTGGCCGAGCCAAAGCCCAACGCCCGTTTCGCCTCGACGAAATCGAGTTGGCGAACCACCAGCGTCTGCGCACGGGCGATTCGCGCGAAGATCGGCAGATTCACCACCGCGATGGCCAAAATGGCGTTGCCCAGGCTCGGACCGAGAACCGCTGTGATAGCGAGCGCCAGGAGGATGCTGGGAAACGCGAAGACCACGTCCATCACCCGCATGAGCGCCGCGTCTACCCAGCGCCCAAAATAACCCGCGATGAGGCCGATCGTCGTCCCGACCACGAGCGCCCCCGCCACGCTGGCGAACCCGACGAACAGCGAAGCGCGCGCGCCAAAGACCACTCGGGAGAACACGTCCCGTCCGAGTTCGTCCGTCCCGAACAGGTGTTGAAGCGACGGCGGCGCGAGCATCACGGTAAAATCCGGCTTGTCCGGCTCAAAAGGTGCGATAAGCGGCGCGCCAATAGCCGCCACTGCGGCGATGGACACCAGGATAACGCCAAGGGCGGCGCGAGGATTGGCCACAAGCCGCAACGCCGTGCGCCGCAGCCCGCCGAAGGGCGACAGGGGTAGCACGGCGGCGGTCATGCGAGCCTCACACGAGGGTCGATGAGGGTATAAATGAGGTCCGTCGCCAGGTTGATCAGGACGAACAGTGTGGCGGTCAGCAGCACTGCACCCTGCACCACCGGATAGTCGCGCGCGAAGATCGCGTCGACCGTGAGTTTGCCGATGCCGGGCCAGGAGAACACCGTCTCCGTGATGACCACGCCCCCAAGCAATTGCCCGATCTGCACGCCAAGCAGGGTCATGATGGGGATCTGGGCGTTGCGGAAAGCGTGACTCCAGATCACGCGCCGCCGGGGGACGCCCTTGGCGTGGGCGGTTCGAACATAGTCGCTGCGCAACACCTCCAGCATCGTCGCCCTTGTCATGCGCATGGTCGCTGCGGCAAGGGCGGCGCCGAGCGTCACGGCTGGAAGAACGAGATGAGCGAGAAAGCCGAGGAGATCGGTCCGGGGCGAGACGTAGCCCGATGACGGAAGGATCGGCAGATGAACGGAGAAAGCGAGGATCAGCAGGATGCCGAGCCAGAAGCTTGGCATGGAAAGGCCGCAGAGCGCAGCGAAGGAGGCGCTGTAATCCGCCGCCGTATTGCGCCGCGTCGCCGCCACAATGCCCGCGGGAATGGCGATGAGGAGCGAAATCGCCACCGCGGCGAGGGCGAGCAGCGCGGTGGGGCCCAGCGCCCCGACGATGAGCGGCAAAACCTCGCGCCCTCCCTGGATCGACCGGCCGAAATCCCCGGTGACCACCCGGCCGAGCCAAGTGAGATACTGGACCGGCAGGGGCTGGTCGAGGGCGAGTTGGGTGCGCAACGCGGCGATCGAGGCTCCGTCAGCCTCGAGGCCGAGAAGCGCGAGAGCCGGGTCTCCAGGTACAAGACGGATCAGGAAGAATGAGATCAGCGACGTGCCGAACAGGATCGGCACGAGACTGATTGCTCTCGAAAGGAGATAGGTCCCCACGTCTCGTCGCACTCCCGCTTGAACCGGTTCAAGCGCTCTGATACTCAAGTCCTCTGCACTGCTTGTCAATGCTCATGGGGAAGCCCCCGGCGATAGAGATCGAACGAACGGGATGGCGGAGGACAAGACCGGCGACGACCTGCTTCGCGTTCGCGGCTTGCGCATCGGCTTTGGCGCAGGGCCCACGATCGTCGAGGGCGTTGACCTCACCCTGGCGCCGGGACGGCTTGTCTGCCTCGTTGGCGAGTCCGGCTCGGGCAAGAGCCTCACAGCCCTGTCTCTGATGCGCCTGCTGCCGTCCCATGCCAAGATCGAAGCGCAGCAGATGCGTTTTGAGGAACGTGATCTGCTCTCTCTCTCCGAGACCGAGATGGAGGGTTTGCGGGGCGACCGGATCGCCATGATCTTCCAGGAGCCCATGACGTCGCTGAACCCGGTCATGACCGTTGGGGATCAGATCGCCGAAGCGCTCGTGACGCATCGCGGAAGCTCGCGCTCCGAGGCTCGCGACGCCGCCCTCGCCATGCTCGAACGCGTCCAGATACCCGCCGCGAAGGAACGTATGCGCGCCTACCCGCACGAGTTGTCCGGCGGGATGCGCCAGCGCGTCATGATCGCCATGGCCCTGGTCTGCCGCCCAGCCCTCCTCGTGGCGGACGAGCCGACCACCGCCCTTGACGTGACGATTCAGAACCAGATTCTGACGCTGATCGACGAGTTGCGTTCCGAGATCGGGGCCGCCGTGCTGTTTATCACGCATAACCTCGCCGTGGTTGCGGAGATCGCGGACGAGATCGCCGTAATGTATGCCGGGCGCATCGTCGAGCGTGGCTCGCGCGCGGCAATCTTCGACGACCCGCTTCACCCCTACACGCTCGCGCTCTTCGCCGCCTTGCCCCGGCGGGGCGATGCGGGCCGCAAACTAGCTTGTATCGATGGACAGGTACCCGCGCCGAGCGCCATGCCGCAGGGATGCCGCTTCGCACCCCGCTGCCCCTTCGCAATCGAGCATTGTCGGCAAGAGACGCCGCCTCTGGCGGCGCTTCGCCCCGGGCACGACGTCGCCTGCTGGCGTGCGCCCATCGAGGAGCATATGGCATGAGCGTGCCGCTTCTTGTCGTCGAAAACCTCACCAAGACCTATGCGAGCAAGAGCGGCCTGTTTCGCAAGAGCAGGGAAGCGCGTGTGGTTGATGACGTGAGCTTCATCCTCGGGCGAGGCGAGGTCTTCGGCCTCGTGGGTGAGAGCGGATCAGGAAAATCGACCATAGGGCGTCTGGTGCTGCGCCTCATCGAGGCGGATGTGGGCCGCATCGTCTTCGACGGGCAGGATGTCCGTGCCCTTGATGCCGGCTCCCTGCGCAAGCTACGCCGGCGGATGCAGATCATCTTCCAGGACCCATTCAGCTCACTGGACCCCCGCATGCGGGTGGGCGAGGCGCTGGCAGAGCCCATCCGCCTGCATCGTTTGCGCGAGAGCGCCGCCGTCGGTACCCGCGTCGAGGAGTTGCTGCGGCTCGTTGGCCTGGGGCCCGAGGCCATGGGCCGCTACCCCCATGAATTCTCCGGCGGTCAGCGCCAGCGCATCGCCATCGCCCGCGCGCTGGCGGTGGAGCCGGATCTCATCGTCTGCGACGAGCCGGTTTCGGCCTTGGACTTGTCGATCCAGGCCCAGGTCGTCAATCTTCTGGCTGATCTACGGGCGCAGCTCGGCGTCTCCTACCTCTTCATCTCCCACGACATGGCCGTGGTGCGTCACCTGGCAACATCCGTCGGCGTGCTCTATTCCGGCCGCATCGTCGAAAGCGGACCGGCTGAGCGAATCTTCGCCGACCCGCGCCATCCCTATACCCGCATGCTTCTCGAAGCATCGCCGATCCCGGTCCCCCGCGAGATGTCCGCACGCAAGCCCATGCTGGGCGAGCCACCATCCCCCTATCAGACCTTGCCGGGGTGCCGCTTCGCCTCGCGCTGCCCCCATGCCGTCGACCCCTGCCGCGCATCACCTCCGCTGTTGTCGGCGTTCGATGACGGAGGCCGCCAGGCCGCCTGCATCCGTGCCGCCGAGTTGCCGCCTGTCGCCCTAGCCTCGGACGATGAGAGCCTGATGTCAGAGGCCTATCGCCGCCGCCTCGCCTTGTTGCGCGAAGCGAGAGCGGGGAGGGTTTCTTGAACACTCGCGATGAGACCCGCAGCGCAACGATCTCAGATGTCGCGCGTCAAGCGGGCGTATCAAAGGGAACTGTTTCCCACGTGCTGAACGGGCGTGTGCCAGTCTCTGCTTCCATGCGTGCCCGCGTCGAGAACGCCATCGCCGCCCTTGACTATAGCCCCGCCGAGACGGCCCGGTCCCTCACCTCCCGAAAGCGGACGCCCGGCGAGGAATCCCGCATCGACGCCTCTGTGCCTCGCCTCACCACAGTCGGCTATGTCAGCGTCGACTACATCGCCTGCCTCGACCGGCTGCCCGAGCGCGAGGAGCGATTCATGTCCGACGAGATCGTCAAGGCCGTGGGCGGCCCCGCGGCGAACGTCGCCGCCATCGCGGCAGGCATCGGCGGCCCCTGGCCCATCGCGGTGTCCCTGATCACCGCCATCGGGACGGATCAGGACAGCGACTGGGCCGCTGCAGAACTTGCGAGCCGGCGCGTCGATCTCATCATGCCCCGCGAGCGCCGGGAGGGGCGGCTGAACCGTGCTCTCGTGCTGGTGGAAGCGGACGGCCGCCGCACCATCGTCAACGAGCCGTCGAACCTCGCCGAGGTGGACGTGCGCCGCTTCGTCGAAACGACGGACACGACGGATCGCACGTGGTGTTTGCACATAGAGGGATATCAGGCGCCCCGGCAGATCGGCGCGGTGCCTTTGGCGCGCGCGCGCGGGTTCCGCACCTCTATACAGGCGACGGGTTTGCCCCGGGACTGGCTCTCCGCGAGAGGCGAGGAATTGTTCGCGTCCTTCGACGCTGTTGTCCTCCACCGGGAATCCCTGGCCCTGCTGCAAGGCGTCCCCGCAGATCCCGAGGCCGCCATGCGCCATTTCTCGCTGAGAGCGAGGACCTCATCTGTCTGGCCTCAGGTTGTCATCGTCACCCTCGGACCTCGTGGCGCGATGCTGGTCGGCCGTGACGGACGTATCGCTCGGGCCGACGCCCTCGACGTCCCCGTTCAGGATACGACGGGTGCAGGCGACGCCTTTGTCGGGACCTTCCTCACGCTTTGGCTCAACGGCGTCGAGCCCGACCAGGCGATGCGCTACGCCTGCGCGGCTGGTAGTCTTGCAGTCACCCGCTTCGGAGCCCAGGATCTGCGCCCCAGCGCCGCTCGCCTCGAAGACGCCCTCGCCGCCCGCGCGACGCTGCGCGCACCAGCCCTCGCCCCTTGAACCCCGGACCCCCCGTGTCGCACCCCTCCTTGATCTATCGCGAAAAGTCCAACGCTATCGAAGCCCTCTTCGGCCGGCGCAAGGCGGTTATCGGCGTCATTCACGCTCTGCCGCTGCCAGGCTCGCCGCACTATGACGGCGGGCCCATGGAGTTGATCTACGAGCACGCGTGCAGCGAAGCGCAGCGTTATGCTGACGGAGGCGTCGATGGTCTGATCGTCGAGAACCACGGCGACATCCCCTTCGCAAAGCCCGACGAACTCGGCCCCGAAACCGCCGCCGCAATGGCCGTCATGACCGATCGCGTCAAGTCTAGCGCGGGCTTGCCCCTGGGCGTCAACATCCTCGCAAATGGCGCCGTGGCCGCGATCGCCGCGGCGAAGACCGGCGGAGCAGATTTCGTCCGTGTAAACCAATGGGCCAACGCCTATATCGCCAACGAGGGCTTTATGGAGGGCAAGGCTGGTGCCGCGAGCCGCTATCGCGCCTGGCTGCGGGCCGAGGGCGTGCGCATCTTCGCCGACGTCCACGTCAAGCACGGCGCCCACGCCATCGTCGCCGACCGATCCCTGACCGAACTCACCCGCGACGTGGAGTTTTTCGACGCCGACGCCGCCATCGTGACCGGTCAGCGGACCGGCGACGGCGTCGATCTTGGACAGCTGGAGACGGCTCGCCGCTCGACAAGCCTTCCGGTTCTGGTCGGAAGCGGCGTAACGCAAGACAATGTTGCCGGGATTTTCCGTTTCGCAGACGCGGTGATCGTCGCAAGCTCCCTCAAGCACGAAGGCTACTGGTGGAACCGGGTTGAACCCCGGCGCGTGGCGGCATTCATGGACGTGGTGAGGAATCTGAGGGGATGAGCCGGGTCGTCGTCCTCGGTAACGCCACCGTCGACATCGTTCTCAATGTCGAACGCTTGCCAGTGCCCGGCGAGACGTTGCTGGCCGGCAGCATGCTGCGCTGCGCGGGAGGTAAGGGTCTCAATCAGGCAATAGCCGCTGCCCGCGCGGGCTCCCGGACGACGCTCGTCGCTTCCGTGGGCGAGGACGCGGACGCAGCCTTCCTGCGCTGCGCCCTTGCCAATGAGGCGTGTCTCGAGGCGCGATGGTTGGTGACAGCTTTCGGTACGGACGTCTCGACGGTCTGGGTCGCGTCCTCGGGCGAGAACTCCATCGTCTCCAACGCCGCCAGCGCGCAGGCTCTGGGCCCCGAGGACGTGCCAGGCCTGCTCGACGAACTTGCTCCAGCGGATGTGCTGCTCGTCCAGGGTAATCTGACGGCTTCCACCACCCTCGCCGCCATGCGGCACGCCCGCACGAAGGGTGCGCGGGTCTTGCTCAACACAGCGCCGATCGCCTGGGACATGCGCGAAGCCCTTGCACTCGCCGATGTCGTGGTGGCGAACGAGTCCGAGGCTATGACCCTTACGGCTCTGACAGGCGAGGCGGCCGTTCGTGCGCTGCTCACCAGTAAAACCTCCGTCGCTGTGCTAACGTTGGGTGCCCGCGGCGCTCTGCTCGCCGACGCGGACGGCGTGACCGCCCTTTCCGCACCGACAATGACTGCAGTCGACACCACCGGCGCGGGAGACGTCATGGTCGGAACGCTGGCGGCGGAACTTGCGCCGGGGTACCCGATCCGCCGATCCGTGGCCCTCGCCGTCGCTGCAGCCTCGCTTTCCGTTACGAGACGCGGTACCAGCCCATCATTCCCGACTCCGTCCGAGATCGACGCCTTGCGCGCCGCTCTAGCGCCCTGAGCCACAAGGACCCCGTTCGATGCGCGATCTCCACCGTCCCGGCCGTTCCGTCGCGCAAGGCGCTCGCGGCGCTGCCGCCACGTCCCACCAACTCGCGACCCATGTGGCGCTGGAGGTTCTGCGCTCCGGCGGTAATGCCATCGACGCCGCGATCACCGCCTGCGCGCTGCAAGGCGTCATCGAGCCCCACAACACCGGCATAGGCGGCGATTGCTTCGCCCTGATCTGGAAAGCCGACGAGGCCAAGCTCCACGCCATCAATGGATCGGGTTGGGCGCCCCGTGGTCTCGACTGCACCCGGCTCGCCGCCGCTGGCGAGACGGAAATCACACCGACCAGCATCCACGCGACAACAGTTCCCGGCGCCGTCGATGCCTGGGACCGGCTGCTGCGCGATCACGGGACGCGCGATTTCGCTGAAGTCCTAGCCCCGGCCATTGACTATGCCGAGACCGGCTTCGTCCTCGCCGAACGGACCGCCTCCGACTGGAATCGCGAAGTCGCCAAACTGTCGAAGGACGAGGGATCCCGCGCTCATCTCCTGAACGCCGATGGTACGGCGCCGAACGCTGGCGATATTGTTCGGTTTCCGGCTCTCGCCCGCACTCTGCGCACCCTTGCGGCGGAGGGACGGGATGCGTTCTATCTGGGAGCGATCGCCAAGACGCTTGTCGGGAGTCTCAACGCCTTGGGCGGGTTCCATGACGCATCGGACTTCGCGGAATACAGCTCGCTCTACGTCACACCGATTTCGACCCGCTATCGCGGCGTCGACTGCGTTCAAATCCCTCCCAGCGGCCAGGGACTGACCGCTCTCGTGATGCTGAACATCCTCAGCGGCTACGATATCCCAGCTGATCCGTTCGGCGCCGACCGCTTCCATCTCCAAATCGAGGCGAGCCGCCTCGCCTATCACGTGCGGGACTCCTACCTCGCCGACCCCGCCTTCGCCGACGTACCCGTGGCTGATCTTCTGTCGCAGGATTTCGCAAGCCGCTTGCGCGGACGTATCGATCCGCACAAGGCGATGCCGGCCACTCTGTCCGTGCCCCATATCCATCACCGCGACACGGTCTACGTCACGGTCGTCGACGCGCAGGGCAATGTCTGTTCCCTGATCAACTCCCTGTTCCACGCTTTTGGGTCCGGCAAGGTTTGCCCCAAGACCGGTGTCGCTTTCCAGAGCCGGGGCTCCGGCTTCCGCGTTGTCGAGGGTCATCCCAACGCTGTCGGCCCGCGAAAGCGACCTCTCCACACGATCATTCCCGGTCTCGCCATGAAGGATGGCAAGCCTTGGCTGTCCTTCGGCGTCATGGGCGGAGCCTATCAGCCTGTCGGCCAAGTGCACGTGCTTCAGAACCTTGTGGATTACGGACTCGACGTGCAGGAGGCACTGGATGCGCCCCGTGGCTTCCGCAGCATCGATGCGTTCGACGCGGAGCGCGGCATCTCCGACGCTGTCCTCTTGGATCTCGCCGAGCGCGGTCACCCTATCCGCCGCGTGGCCGTTCCCTGGGGCGGAGGGCAAGCCATCGTCATCGATGCCGCTCGCGGCGTTCTGTCCGCAGGATCCGATCCCCGCAAGGACGGCTGCGCCCTCGCCTATTGATCGGAGTCACGCGTCCATGTTCGACGGCGTCGTCGTCATTCTCGGCATCTTCGCGGCGGATCTCGCCTTCCGCGCGGCCCGACTTTCCCAAATCGGCGAGACGTTGCTCGGAGAGGACTTCCATCTCGGCCCCGGCGGCAAAGGCTCCAACCAAGCGGTCTCGGCCGCGCGATCGGGCGCGCAGGTGCGGCTGATTACGCGCATCGGAGCGATTCCTTTGGAGACATGGCCCGCAACCTCTGGACCGGCGAGGGCATCGACATAACGCATATCGCTATCGGCGGCGCGCCCACGGGAGCGGCATTCATTTTCGTGAGTTCGATATCGGGCGACAACGCGATTATCGTGGAGACCGGCGCGGCGGCGCAACTCTTACCCGCGGACGTCGAGGGAGCCTCGGCGGATTTCGTCGGAGCAGACGTCTTCATGACCCAGCTCGAGCAGCCGATCCCCGCCGCGATCAGAGGCCTAGAACTCGCTCGGAAGCACGGCTTTATCACCATCCTCAACCCCGCACCAGCCACCGTACTTCCCGATTCCATCTGGCAGCTCTGTGATTTTGCGACCCCCAACGAGAGTGAGGCGGAAGCGATAACCGGCATAGCCGTGACCGATCTTGCCGCCGCCCAACGCGCGGGAGACGCTCTCCTTGCCCGCGGCGTCGGCACGGCAGTGCTCACCTTGGGCGCGCAGGGCGTCGTTGTTCATTGTCGGGATGGCTCTACCCTGTGCCCGCCATTGCAGCTGGACCCGTCCTTGACACGACCGGCGTGGGCGACGCATTTGGCCGCGGCTTCGCCGCGTCCCTGGCGAGGGGGGAAGACGTGCTGACCGCCGCGCGATTTGGCTGCGACATCGCGGGTATCTCCGTCACTCGCAGGAGCACCGCCGCATCCATGCCCCTTCTCAGCGAGGTCCGCGCGTTGATGCTGGCCTGACCGCCAGCCCTTTGGCGGAGTGCGCCCCTCAGGCCTGACGTTCTGAAGAAGTGGCTCGGGGAATCTGAACGGCGTCAATAGGTGTGTGAACCGGCTACGACGTTTGACCATTCGGCGTTCAACAATGATCCTGTTGCTACCGACATTTATTACATAAAAGCAATTGCTTGACGGAATTCCGGCAGGGTCGCCCTTCGGATTTGATCGTGAGTCAAATAGCGTGCCGGCTCACAGCGGCCTCCTGGCCAATCGCTCCGCTACCTGGCTTTCGGGATGTATGGTCGGGACGGAGAATGGCCTTCCCGCCTCCGGCGGGGTCGAACAGAGAATTGACCGTCCGAGGCTTCGGCAAGCGGCGGGGGGAGCGTTTCTGACGGGGGTTCGGGGCTGGCCTCGATGCCGCTTGGTGTTCTGCCCCCCTCTATGTGAGCCAAAACCGGATGGGGACGAACCTTTCTGCCAGCACCTCAATCTGGCAGGGCCCGGCAATAGGTAGCAGCCCGCAGAGGGCACCGGTCGTAATGAATTGACCGGCGTCGAGGGATGTGGCCCAACCATCGGACGTCCCAAGCCAAGTGAGCGCTGGGGTGAGCGGATCGCCATCGGGATGCGAGAGCGGGCCAGAAAAGATTTCACTGCCATTCACCACCACCTGGCACCTTGGCAGCTCGAATGCGGCTGGTTTTTCCAAGGACGACGCTTCTCCCATGACATAGCCGTAGTTGGACATGTCATCCGCAAGCAAAGCCAGGAACGGCGTGGACCGTACGTCCGTGAAGCGCGTCGCGCAGATTTCCACGCCGACGAGGACGGCGTCGGCCGCCGCCAATAGTCCGGCGCGGTCGATCGGGCGCCGAATTGGGGCGCCCAGCCGTACGGCAAGTTCAATCTCGATCCCCAGCAGCCCCCGCTCGGGAGCGGCAAGCTGGCCCCCACTCCGAATGACGCGGCTGCCCGCAATCGGCGCCGCGACAGGACCGAGATCAGGGCGCACCGCCACCTTCCATCCGGCGACATCCTCCCCCCTCGCCTTGAATGCCTCGGCCTGGATCGCAATTGCCCCATCGAGATCAGCGGGCGCGAGCGTCACCGCACCTGCGACAGGGCGGTTTGAGGCGCGGGCTTGAAGGAGAGCATGTGTCAGTGGGAGCATTGACTTGGAGCTTTCAGGAGGTTGCACGAGGCGTTGGTGCAGGGATGCTGACATCCGGAGCACTAACCCATCTTCCGTAGAATCTGCACCATCTTTGTAGGCGCCCACCGTTGATGCGCTGCTCTTGCAGTAGACGGCTGGGTAGCTGTTTGGCCGATTTTGGGTTGCGGCGGGTTTGCACGATCTGGTCGCGAACATAGCCATCCTGGTCGACCGCCCTCCATACTGCGGCCAGCTCAGGATATGGGCCAATGCTGCTGGCCCGATATCTTGATCACCACCTCGTCCAGATGCCAGACATCGGTTCGGCTGGCCATCCTGCGCCGGAATCGCCGGGCATGGTCCGGACTGAACTGCGCCGTCCAGCAGCGGATGGTTTCGTATGAGACGATGATACCGCGCTGCAGCAGCATGTCCTGGACCAGACGCAGGCTTGGCGGGAAGCGAACATGGAGCCACACCGCATGGGCGATGATCTCGGGCGCAAAGCGATGGCGCATGCAACCCATGGGATTGATCATCCCAGACGCGACAGGACCTCATGCTTCAACCAGAGATACACTGACAACGTCCAATTGACAGCATAAACTCATGGATTAATATCGGAACTCTGTTCCGCTAATAACATCGATGACATGAACCAATCCGTAGCAAAGCGCGCGCTGCTCATCCTGGAACATCTGGCCGGAAAGGCGGATGGCGCAGGCCTGACGGATATCTGCGATGTCCTGTCACTGCCAAAAAGTATCGGCCATAGGCTCCTTTCTCTGCTGATCGAGGCCGGCTTTGTCGTCCAGCATGTTCAAAACGGGCGCTATGGTCTGACAATGAAGCTCACCATGCTGGGACTGCGTCATTATGTGCGCAGCGGCCTCGATGACCTTGCGCAGCCGATCCTTGACCGGTTGGCAGCCGAAACAGGCGAACTGGCGCGCCTCGCCATTGTCGAGAGTGAGCGGCTGGTCTGGGTTGCGAAGGCGCAGGGAGCGCGCTCGGGGCTACGCTACGATCCCGACATCGATCACGACACCGGGCACGTTGTCGTGCTGCATGCGACTGCCACTGGCAAAGCCTGGCTTGCAACGTTGCCCGAGGCAGACGCGATGCGCATTGTTGCAGCGACCGAACTCCGGACGCCTCCGCGTTTTGGCCCGAATGTCGCGCTCGATCTCGAAACCTTCCGCCAGATGCTGCAAGCAACCCGCCTGGTGGGTTTTGGCGAGGCAGTCGAGGAAGGAGAGCCAGGGACGGCTGCGGTTGCCGTCGCGATCGTCGATGTTTCCGGCGTCGGAGGAGGAGCGGTCGTCGGAACGCTCAGCCTGGCCGGGCCGTTGCTGCGCTTTGGCCCCGAGCGGCGAAACCTGCTTGCGGGACGGCTAACCAGAGCCGCCGGCGAACTCGGAATCATTTGGCCCCTGCGTAATCGCCTCGGCACTACATCAGGCGTTGCTCGAAAATTGGACAGCTCCGTTGTCGTTCAACAGGAAGAACATCATGCGCGCAAACGCGTCTCCGCACTTTGAAGGTCCGCTGGACCTTCAGAACGCTCGGTCGAGGTTCAATCTCCTACCGTTCAGCAATGCTGATTTTGAGCGCGATGGCCCGCGCGCTGACGTCGAATACCGTAATCTTGGCCTCGACAAGGCAACCGGCGGGCGGATCGGTGCAAAACATATTCGCGCCTTCAAGCCCTTCGAACGGGAGACGGGCTGGCACTGGCACGATATGACCGGGCATTTCGTCTATGTTCTCAAGGGCTGGATCACGTTCCGCTTCGAGGGCATCGGCGAGGCTGTGACCGTGCAGGCCGGTGCATGCCTCTCGCAGCCAGGCGGCGTACCGCATAATGTGATCGCACGCTCGGATGATCTCGAACTGATCGAAATCAACCTGCCGGCGCAATTCGGCACGTTCGACATGGACACGCAGAAAGCGGGGGTGGCGTGAGAACGGTTGCCATTCAGGGCAAGGCTTTGCTTGGCCCCTGGCGCTGGATCCGGCAGCGGAGCGGCATGATAGCGATGTTTATTGCGCTGTTTCTGCTCTGGGAGTTTGCGGTGAAGCTGTTTGGTATCAAGGAATATCTGCTGCCGCCGCCCAGCAAGATCTGGTCCGAGTTTCTAAAGCGCCAGAGCACCGTGATGAACGGAGCCTGGACCACCACCATCGAGATCATCGGCGGGTATCTGCTGGCAGTCGCGGTGAGCATCCCGCTGGCCATGGCGATTGCCTATTCCCGCTTTGTCGAGAATTCGATTTACCCGGTCATCGTGTTCCTGCAGATCATCCCGAAGATCGCGATCGCGCCGCTTTTCATTATCTGGTTCGGCTTCGGGCTGTTTCCAAAGCTGCTGATCGTGTTCCTCCTTTGCTTTTTCCCGATCGTGGTGTCGAGTGTTGCTGGCTTCAAGTCAGTTGATCCTGATGTGATGGATTTCGCGCGCTCCACCGGCGCGAGCCCCGCGCGAATGTTCTTCAAGATCCGCTTGCCACAGGCTTTGCCCGAGATTTTCACCGGATTGAAGATCGGAGCGGCGTTATCCGCCACGGCGGCGGTGGTGGCGGAGTTCGTCGCCTCTGACAGGGGCCTTGGCTACCTGCTCCAGCAGTATAACGGGCAGCTCGAAACGCCGATGGTCTTCGCTATCATCGTGCTGCTGAGCCTGATCGGGCTGACGATCTACTATCTCGTCGAGTTGATAGAACGGCTTGTCATCCCCTGGCACGTCTCGCAACGCCCCACGGAAATGACCGGTCTGTAGTGCCTGAAACGCCAAAATCGTCAAATAACAAAAAGGGAGGATAACATGACCACAAGACGCATTCTCGGCAAAGCAATCCTCGGCCTAGCCGCGACCCTGTCGCTCGCGTTCAGCGCGCAGGCGCAAACGCAAACCAATGTATCGCTGCGCCTCAACTGGTATCTTGGCGGCCTGCATGTGCCGTTCTACTACGGCGTTGAGAAGGGCTTCTACAAGGATGAGGGTATCAACCTCACCATCAACGAGGGCCGGGGTTCAGCCAATACGGTGCAGGTGGTCGGCGCAGGAACCGATACGTTCGGCCTTGCCGACAGCTCCAGCATCATCAATCTGATTTCGAAAGGTGGCGAGATCAAATCGGTCATGAACATTCTGAGTTCGACCGGCTTTTCGGTTGTCTCGGCGGCCTCTGCCGGCATCCGGACCCCCAAGGACATAGAAGGCAAGACGCTGGCGGTCTCGCCGGGTGACCCGATCCGCGGCCTCCTCGAAGCCCTCGCGGCGCATAACAAGGTGGACATCAGCAAGGTCAACTTCGTGCAGGTCGATCCGGCCGCGAAGGTCGTGACGGTGCTGGAGAAGCGGGCGGATGGGCTCCTCGGCGGCGCCGATGACCAGTTCTTCCTGCTCAAGTATCGGGGCGTCGAGCCCCACGCCCTGCGCTTTGCCGATCATGGCGCGAACATCGTCGGCATGGCGATCTTCACCGGCAACAACACGATCAAGACCAACCCGGACCTCGTGCGCCGCTTCGTGAAGGCAACCACGCGCGCTTGGGAGGAAGCGAAGAAGAACCCTGATGCAGCGGTTGATGTCGCAATGAAGGTGAAGCCGGACCTGAACCGGCAGTCAACCAAGGACCAGATGCTTGTTGATTTCGAGCTGATGGATTCACCCAATGTGAAGGGACAGACCGGCCTCGGGCATGAGAAGGATTGGACGCAGACGATCGAGCTTCTCAAGAAGTATCGCGGTCTCGAAACCAACCTGACCTGGACGGCGTTCCATACGAACGAGTTCCTGCCCAAGTAACGCTACCCAAGTAACGCCGCTCAAGAGATACTGCCGAATTGAGGTTGGCCTTTATGAACCCAGACAGTCTCACTGAGCCGACAGCGGCGGGGCAACCCATGCCCCGCCGCACGCCAGGTGTTCCAGTTGAAATCGCGGCTGTCAGTCAGGTGTTTCGCCGTGCCCAGATGGAGACGCGAGCGCTTGAGCGCGTCGATCTTTCGGTCAAGCCCGGCGAGTTCGTCGCCGTCGTCGGCCCCTCCGGTTGCGGCAAGTCAACCCTGCTCAAGATCATCGCCGGATTGCTGGTGCCCAGCACGGGCAAGGTCGAGATCGTCGGCAGGCCGGTGTCAGGCCCGTATACCGATCTCGGCATCGTGTTTCAGAGCCCGGTCTTGCTCGACTGGCGCACCATTCTGGACAATGTCCTCGTCCAGATCGATCTGCGGGGAGGCAATCCGGCTGCCTATCGTGATCAGGCGCGCGCCCTGCTCGCCAAGGTCGGCCTGGCCGAGTTCGAGACCCGGATGCCGCGAGAACTCTCCGGCGGCATGCGCCAGCGCACGGCCATCGTGCGCGCCCTGATCCACGAACCCCCTCTCCTTTTGATGGACGAGCCCTTCGGCGCGCTTGATGCCCTGACGCGCGAGCAGATGCGGATCGATCTCGAAAAGCTCTGGCTTGAGCGCGGCCAGACGACCTTCTTCATCACGCATGGCATCTCCGAAGCCGTAGCGCTCGCCGATCGCGTGATCGTCATGACACCGCGTCCCGGCAGGATCGAGCGCATCATCGAGATCGACCTGCCGCGACCTCGCCACAAGGCGGTGATCAGCAGCCGCCGTTTCGCCGATTATTGCGATGAAATCACTGAATGCTTCATGCGCCATGGCGTCATCCAGTACTAGAGCAACCCGCAGAGTGTTGAGGCCAGCATGCTCAAGCGTCCCTGTCACGGCGTGATCGCCGCTCCCTTCCTGCCCATGCTTGCCGATGGCGAGATCGATTGGCCTACCCTCGAACGCTACATGGAATGGTTGGTCGGCCAGAACCCGACAGGCATCGTCATGAACATGGATGCCTCGGAAGTGATCGCACTCAGCGAAGACGAGCAGGATCAGGTGATCCGCATATGCCTCGGCGTTCTGAGGGGGCGGGTGCCGTTTCTGTCGGGAATTGTAGCCGGCTCGACGCGAGCCGCCGCCGCGAAAGCCGAGCGCTATGGACGCATGGGCGTCCAGGGCTTTGCGGTCTTTCCGCCATTCCCGACGTTTTCGGGCGCGCCGGTGCCCGGCGAGATGATCTACCGCTACCACAAAGCCATCGCCGATGCCGCGCATCTGCCCATCATCTGCTTCCAGTTTCCAAAAGGATGGGGACCGGATTACACGCCGGAAATTCTGCGGCGCGTTGCGGAAATCCCGGAGGTGGTTGCGATCAAGGAGGCCTCTTTCGACATCGCTCAGACGCTATCGACGATCGAGGTTGCGGCCAGCCTGCCTCGCACCATCGGCGTTCTCACAGGCAGCGACACCTTCATCTTCGAGGCGATGATGATGGGCTGCAACGGCGCCTTGATCGGCTTTGCCGGCAGCTTCACGCGCGAACTTGTCGCCATGAATGAGGGCGTCCAGGGTGGCGACATCGCGAAGGCTCGCGCGATATGGCAGAAGATCGGCCCGATCGCCCGCTATTGCTGGCGACCGCCGATCCGCGATTTCCGGCCGCGCATGAAGGAAGTGTTGCGCCTGCAAGGCCATTTTCCGAGTGCGGCCGTGCGTGAACCACAGCTTGGCATAGATGACGCGGAACGTGCCGAGATCAACCGCCTGATGCAGGCGAACGGGCTCTTGCCATGAATGGCGCGGTTGCAATTTGGCATGACATCGCACCGGAGGGGCTTGCCGAGTTTTATGCCTGGCATGGCGAGGAGCACATGCCCGAGCGCGTTTCGATCCCCGGATTTCGAAACGGCCGGCGCTTCATTGCGAGATCCGCCGACCTGCAATTCTTCAACCTTTATGAAACGGACTCGCCCGATATCGTCCGCGGATCGGATTACATGGCGCGGCTCGACAGCCCGACCCCGCGGACACTTTCGGCTGTCAGATATTTTCGCCAGGTCGCTCGATCCTTGTGCCGCGTGGTTGCCTCCCATCGCGCTGCGGAGTCCGGCATCGCCCAAGGCGGGCTGGTCGCGACCCTGCGCTACGACATCGACGAGGCCAATGAATCGGCACATCTCGATATCTTTCGGCTGCAGATCATACCGTCTCTCGCCGAGCGCGCTGGAATCGCCGTCGTGAGCCTGCTGGTGGCCGATCGTGCGGCCAGCGGTTACGTCAATGCGGAGCAACGCGCGCGGGGTGCCGCCAATCTTGTACCACCGATCATCCTTGTCGTCGAAGGCTGGACCGATGAAAGTGACTTCGTCACGCAGGTTAACGCGGTCCTCGCTCCCGACGCCATGCAGCGGCATGCTCTGACCGGTACCGCAAACCTTGGCATCTATGCGCATCAGGTGACGATCCAGAAGGCACGCACTGGTGGGCTCTCCTGACGGAGTCTGATCGGCGAAGAAGTCTCATCGAACCCCGGCAGTATTGGGAAACCCACGAGGTCAACTTGCCGAACGTGGACGCCGGGCAATGAGCGTGTGTTGTATCTGTACCTCAAATGGGCCGTCCAGGGTCCTGTCAGGTTGACGAAGTGTCGGCGAACATGGGCTCTTCGAGCGCAATGATGACGAGTGCGACATCCATTGATCGCGTCTACCGGTTCCTGGCGGACGTCATCGAGCAGGCTGTCTGGCTCTCTGTCTGTTTTCCGCTCAGCCTGCGGATGATCGAGGACATGCTGGCGGCGCGCGGGATCGTCGTCAACCATGAATCAGGCACGAAACCGGGCGGTGCCGGGCGGAGACGTTCGGCCGGATCTACGCCAGCAAGATCCGTCGGCGCGCGCCGCAGTTCGGCGACAAGTGGCATCTCGACGAGGTCGTGATCCCGATCAACGGCAAGAGGCAGTGCCATGTTCGCGCCGTCGATGCTGACGGCTTCGTTCTTGACGCTCTGGTTCAAAGCCGTGAGGGCCGGCGCGCAGCGGAGAAGCTCCTGCGCAAG
>Ga0164293_10001173_pt1 | contig 21987 bp, 33 predicted proteins | sample GEODES118metaG_FD_111487 | JGI IMG/M metagenome (GOLD analysis project Ga0164293, IMG submission 111487) | Eutrophic lake water microbial communities from Lake Mendota, Wisconsin, USA - GEODES118 metaG | ecosystem: Environmental > Aquatic > Freshwater > Lake | place: USA: Lake Mendota...
ACAACTAGCCCATTAAGTCTTGAAACTGACTACCGAGATGGTATTTACTCATATATTGAGCCACGCCAAATGGTTGGTGTCAACACAGTAGTTATGCCAAGCGTTGCCTTAGATCTTGTCAAAGTAAGTATTACTGTAAATGTCTTGGCTACATCAGTACAAGCAAGCGTTGAAGACGCAATTACGCTTGCCATTAAATCTTTGTTTAGTTTTGATGCTGTTACTTTTGGTCAAACCATATCTCTAGGCACCCTGTATAGGGCCATCATAGATGTTCCAGGTGTAGATTATGTAACCGTAGATAGGTTTACTACTGGTAGTTCTTCAGTAATTGACACTGTTGGCCTAAGCCCTGTAGTCAAGGGTGTTAAAGCAGGAGATAATAATTTGCTCTTGCTTTCAGAATTAAGCATTACTTCAAGTGGTGGAGTTGTATAGGCAATGGCATACTCCTCCTTTAAATTAAGGCGTGTAGACCTTGTTGCTAGTCCCGATGCAAACCCATTTGGTTCGTATGTGCGTGGTGATGAAACCACCGCACCTCCAGGGTTAACACGTCTAGATTCAGACTTTGCACTAAGGGCAGATGCGTTTGTAGCAGCCGTTGCTGAATTAACAACTACTGTTACCTTTTCAGCAACTGCTACAGATTATGACACTGTTAAATTAGACTGGACAGAAATAGCATTAACAGATAAATTAAATATTTTAGAAGGAGAAACAAAACCGTTTGAAATAGTCATTGTGTATTCTCCTACGGGGTTTCCTGAAACGGTTGCAGACGGAATAGTCATAAAAACGCAAAAGTATTTTGATATTGACTATGCATTTGAACATACAGGTTTATCTACAAATAGTATAGAAACTTGGGCTTATTATTCTTTGTTTATCCATTGGAATCAAAATGGAGCAGGAATTACAGGAGTAAATTGGTACGAAAGAATGACCACATTACAGGAACTTATTCCAAAAAACTATGGTTCATATGATCAACTTTGGAACAGAATCCCAGCACAATATCGGGTTGGTGACACTGCTGGCGCAAATCTAGACCCAAGTGGTTTAGGTCGTGGACAATTATCTAGATTTTTAAGTATCTTTAGTTTTGAATTAGATAAAACAAGAACTTTAATAAATAGCGTAATGACACAGTATGACCCATCGGTAAATGAATCCCAATCTATTGATGCCTTGGCTGATATGTTTGCTTTAGAGGTTACTTCTAAAGAAATTGGAACATCCCGCCTTCGTCAAATACTTCAAGACATCGGTTATTACCGACAACAAAAGGGAACAATCAGTTCAATTAAACAATACATGACCGCATTAAGTGGTTGCCAAGTGGATGTAGTTGAGTCACCAGTTTCACCCAGATACACTTTTCGTGTCTACGCTGAGAAAGCAAACTTAGTTGCTGACTCTTTGTTTGTTGTTGAGTCTGGCACTAAGAAGTGGGAATTTAGTTCCTCTAGTGCCTCCTGCACTTTTACCAAATCTGGTGAAAACTTAATTGTAACTAATACCGATTCGGCATCAGTGCAGTTTGCCTTAACTTCTTTAATAGAAGTTCCCGTAGCAGCCGATGTAGAGTACTGGTCATCTGCCAAAGTAGTAGGTGATGGCATTATCCATGGTGCACAATGGTCAGCATCAGCCTCATGGACAACTTGGAATACTGAGTCTCAACTTGAGGAAAGTGGTATATCTGAAGAACTTACACCAAGTTCCCGTTTGGTTATAAAAATGCCAGTGCTGGCAACAACAACAACACGGTACCCTGTAATGATTTTTTCACTCCAACCAGGTGAAAGTACCACGGTATCTCAATGGATGGTAGAACCTGGGAAGTATGGTGAGTTCTTTAACGGCTCTTCAGATTTTGGTGGTTTTGTTTACCAAGACAATTTCTCTGACCACGCTTGGTCAGGGAGCACGTATGCTTCTTACTCCGTTTATTCTACAAACAAGAAAAAAGTAAATAATGCAATAACTAGGTTGCTACCTCAACTATTACCTGTAACAATGTTGCTTGATACCAACATTGATTACACAATACAATTTGATTGGATTCCTGGAAAGACGTGATGAATTACTTAATTTGTGCATTAGCCGTATACAAACTGGTTCAAATTGCAGACGCACTTTCCCCACGTGAAGCAATGCCTTGGGTTAAAGTTTTGTTTGGTGTGGTCTTGGCTTATGGCTCTACTTTTATCTTACATTTCCCTGATCGTTGGATTACAGGATTAGCAGTAGCCAGCCTTGCAGGAACAGTACACTCTCTGCTACGCTTACTCACCCTCTTAGGGGACATGTTAAGTAGGCGAGTAGTCAAATAACAATACCAAGAACAGGAAACAACATGGAATACATTATTGGTGGTACGGGGAATGCTCCAGCAAACGTAATTGAAGCGGGTTTGGGAGATGTCAAAGAGGGTGCAAAGTTCCACTACATGTGGTCGGGTAGGCCCACTGCTGGTCAAGCACGGGTATTGGATTGGTTAGTGGACTACGGTGCGGACTTTACTGTTTACTTTGCTTCGGGCAGGGTGCACCCCACCATTATGCAAGCGGCTACCAATGTCATAGCAGTAGACGATTTGATCTTGGACACCCTGAAGATCAACTCTAAAGCCCATATCCTTGTACTGTTTGACGCAGACGAACAAGAAAACCCTACCCAAATGACCCAAAGTATTATCTTTGAGGGAGACAGGCTTGGGATGATGCTGCAGGACTTGACTAATGGTTTGGTGCCTATCTGGGTAACTGACGATGAGCCCAACGCTAACGAGCCCGTAGAGGCCCCTAGGAGCCCCCAGGATGCGCTCAAAAGGGATTTGGGTATCCCAGTACCCCTTTTCTCTGAGGAGGACTTAGGGCTGATCTCAATGGTCCAACTGGTGGTTACCTTTGTGGATGGTTCTATGGAAGCAAGAGCCATACCTATCAAAACCTTACAGAACCTCTTGAATTAACTCGTGGGGGGTGCTGGATCAAAGAAGGGGAAATCACCAGCACCCTTACCACAAGCGCCATATCCACCTGCGTAAACGCAGGCAAGGCTGGGGGCGAAGGGGAACCCCGTACAAGAACTATAACATGACAAATAGAAGGAAGCAAATATGGCGAAGTTAAATGGGCAATTCATACCAGTACCACGATGGGTCTTGGAATACCTAGGTCAAGATGCGGTGGCTCTGTGTGTACTAATCCACGCCCTGACCTACATGAGTGGTGATCGGCAAGAAATCACTACGTCCTACGATCACCTAGCAGAACTAACAGGTTATGACCGCAGGACTGTTATTCGGGCAATGAACCGCATTGAAGCATCTGGGGCGGTTATCAAGACTGTCCGAAAGAGTAGGACGGGTAGGAACATGACAAACCTTTATCGGGTTGATTTCAACAACCCAATTACTCGGAGTAGTGTCACTGGAGACACCATTAGTAGTGTCACTGGTGACACTAGCGGGGTGTCACTGGGGACACCCTCGGAGGGTGTCACTGCTGACACCCAATCTAGAGAGATTAATCTTAACCTAGAGGGGAAGCAGAAAAGGAAAAAGAAAGATGCTTTATTCTTGTCAGACCCTAGATGGCAACGTCAGTTAAAAACTCCCCAATAGAAAGGTTATTTATGAAACGAACTATGAAATGGATGTGGGACCACGAGGTCCAAGTCCTAGATGAAAAAGGCAGGACAGTTAAAGGCAGGGAACTGTCAGAGGAACCCGTAGCCGATGGTAAAAAAGTGAGGGTTGCCCATTACACGCCAAAAGAAAAATGATGATTGGGATGTCACTCCGATAGGAGCGGATGAACCCACACAAGTTGTCCCTAGTAAGAACAAAACGGGACTGACCCACGTACTGCGTTATTTTCGTGATGTCACTACAAGTACAAACATGACGCTGAACGCCCCTGTAAACGGACCTGCTCTGATGAAGGTTTTTAAAGAGATGTTATCTAAATCGGTAACAACTGATCAGATCTACCGCATGATTGATTTGTTTGCAGAAGACATTAAGCGCACGCCATTAACAAATCAAGAAGTTCCTTGGCTCGCATTTGTTCGTCGCCGTGGAGGGTTGTTTAAACGGATTACTTCCGATATTCTTCCCGTAGATTCTGAGCAGGTTAAGTTTGACCCACGATTGGAGAAGTACCTACATGACTGATTGGCATGGACCACGATACTGGCGAAACCGTTCACCAAAAGAGCGGGTAAGTAATGCTCACATTCCAAAAAGGTACCTAGATAAAACGATTGACTCTTACGATGATGAGGTTGGTAGTTGGGGTGTTACCCAAGCCATTCGTGGATGGGCATCCAACATCAAAGAAAACCTAGAGAGCGGCGAAGGTTTATATTTCTGTGGTGCTACAGGAACAGGGAAGACCCATTTAGCAGCAGCGCTTCTTTCTGAGTTGTTACACAAGCATCAGTTGGGTGGTTTCTTTATCACCGCTGAGAAGTTTATTGCGGCAACCTACGATGAACTGCGTTCTGACGGGGAACTCCCTGACGAGTATGGTGACCCGTACTTGCTGAAGTACATCAACTCAGTCTTTGACATTGTTGTTCTAGACGGTCTTGGTGGGGAGAAGAAAACAGACTTTACTAAGAACGCTGTTTCTTCTTTGCTCAATAGCCGATACGAACAGAAGTTGATTACGATTGTTACCTCTGAAATGAGTATTGCTTCTATCGGCGTTAATTACGGCCCACGACTTGCATCTATTTTGCAAGATGCTACATTACAGATTCCGTTTGAAGGAAAGGATTACCGAGTCACACAACATGCAGGGTAATGATCTTGCTTCCTATGCTCCTCGTGTGCAGGCAACAATGTTTGAGGGAGTGCTTGCCTCTGAGCCAACAGGAAAACTTGAAAAAATTAAGGCTAGTTATTTATTAAAAAGTGAGAAGTGGGATGCGTATCTTAAGATGTGGCAGACAAACACACTGCCTGTTAAACATCTAAGTGATTCAATCCACAGGTTGGGTGTTGGTACGGAGGTGTATACACTGCTCCCCCCTGGCTTTGCGGAAGCAGTAGACAGGTGGCTATTAAAGAAGGGAATATCTACGAACGTGGTTTCATTTGACAACATTAATGACCTTGCTTTTGAATTGCAATTCAATAGGGGTATTACAAAGATATACACAGCAGATCAAGAACAGGCGAAGGTGATTGGTATGCGTGCAACCGTGGTGTCTACGAACACCGCATGGTCTCTCTGATGGCTAGTGCAGAACAACTATTAATTAGCAAAGTAGTTCAGGAGCAAGACCTTTCGTACTCCATGAAGCATGGGGTTAAAGCACATCACTTTACTTCCGAGTGGGCAATTGTTTGGGAATGGTTGGTTTCTTTTTGGAGGGAGCATGGTGAGGTTCCGACCACCCGTGCTATCAAGCAAGAGTTTGGTGATATTAAGTTTCTTGATGCTAAAGGTGAACCGTTTAGCGCACTTGTTACAGAAATCTATGCGACATATCGCCATCGCAACTTGGTTGAAGCGATGTCTGCGGCAATGCCTTCCATCCAAAGTGGGGATACCACTGAAGCATTTAAAATATTAGCGGCTGGTGTTCAGAAGGCTGGGGCTGATGTTGCTCGCTTGCGAGATGTCAACTTAATTGAGACTTGGGAAGAGCGTGTTGACAAATACGATGAACTTCGTAAAATGCCAAATGCTATTCGTGGAATCCCTACGGGTATCCAAGGTCTTGACAGGATTACTTCTGGTCTCCGCCCTCAGCAGTTGATTACTTTTGTTGGTGAGGCCAAAAAGGGTAAGTCGTTGATGACTTTGATGATGGCTAATGCTGCACACATTCATGGTAAGCGCCCACTGTTTGTATCTTTTGAAATGTCAGCCGAAGAGCAAGCAGCACGTTATGACGCAATTGTTGCTAAGGTTCCATATAGCAATATTCTGCGTGCGTCATTATCTGACCAAGAGTTTGAAAAGGTTCGTGAAACCTTGCGTATGCGTAAGAACATGCATCCTTTTGTAATTACCGAGGACACCGCATCTGTTACGACCGTTAGCGCACTTACGGCAAAGGTACGGGAATACCAACCTGACATTCTGTTTATTGACGGTGTGTACTTGATGGACGATGAGCAAGGAGAGCCCAAAGGTAGTCCACAGGCGCTCACCAATATCACCCGTGCATTAAAGCGCCTTGCCCAAAACCAAGATATTCCTGTTGTAGGTACTACTCAAGTCTTGTCTTGGAAGTTGGGTAACAAGAAGTCCAGGAGGGTAACCGCAGACTCTATTGGCTACACCTCTTCATTTGCCCAAGACTCCGACCTTGTGCTTGCTGTTGAGTCTGACCCTGACATTGAGAATCAGGGAATCATTCGTGTCGTCCTTGCTCGTTCAGCACCACTTGGCGAAATTAGGATCAACTGGGATTGGGCAAACATGGACTTTACAGAAGTGGGAGAAGAAGGGGATGATAAAGATGATGACCGAGACAACTGGTATTACTGACGTAGCACATGTGCTACAGCACTTAGGTGTGGACGTTCGGCGTATCGGTGAGAACGAAATTTCTGCACGTTGCCCAGTGCACTTTAATCGTGTTGGTAAGGAGGATGCATCACCCTCGTGGTCTATGAATGCCCACACAGGTTTATGGTTGTGTTATTCCTGTGGCGCTAAGGGGACATTGTCCTCACTTGTTTCTGAGTTGACTGGGGAGTCTGACTCTATTGTTGCTGTGCACTCCTTTATTGTGGCTAAGGGTTTAGAAAGGCTCAACTCAACTGCACCCCTTGAAAAGAAGCCAACAGTTGATTGGAAGTCTTTTAGTTCTTTCCCCGCACCTTCAGACGAGTGGTTGTTCACACGGGGCATTGACCGAGATTCGGCACGAAAATATGGCATTAGGTTTGATGAAGGTAAGCAGGCTTGGATTTTACCTATCGTGTCACCTATGGGGGAGTTGTTGGGTTGGCAAGAAAAACAACCATCACAGGTTCGTAACTATCCCATCGGTGTAAAGAAGTCTGAAACATTGTTTGGTATTGATAAGGCAGATTGCACGATTGGTGTACTTGTAGAGTCACCTTTGGATGCAGCACGTTTGGCTACGGTAGTTTCTGGGGTGTGTGGTGTCGCTTCCTATGGTGCTCACATCAGTAAACAACAGATACGGTTACTTGTAGAGCACTTTGACGGTTTAATTATTGCTTTAGATAATGATTCTGCTGGTATTTCTGCAGCCCAAAAACTACAAAAAGCGTTACCTGCATTCAGGCATGGTGTAAACTGGTTACACTACGCACACACGGACGCAAAAGATATCGGTGAAATGACACACGCACAAATAATTACAGCAGTTAGCCAAGCCTCAGTATTCCCCTGGTGGCTTGATGTTTAAGGGCAAGTTATACCCCTTTCAAGAAGAAGCCACGGAACAGATGGTTGACCGTGGTCAAATGCTCTTGGCCCTTGTGATGGGTGCTGGTAAGACTATTACTACGATTGCAACTATTGAAAACTTGCAAGTGATGGGTGAGGTTTGTAAAACACTTATTGTCGTACCGTCTTCTTTGAAGTACCAATGGAAACGAGAGATTGAGAAGTTTACAGACTCATCGTGTGTTGTTATTGACGGTGGTATTGCTGCAAGGAAGAAACTATGGAGAACAGCCATAAGTGCTCAGTACGTTATTGTCAACCCTGAGTCTCTTGCCAATGACATTGCTTCCTACGAAAAGCATAAGTTTGATGCAATTGTTGTAGATGAAGCAACCATGATTAAGACCCCAAGAGCAAAGCGCTCACGGCTAATCAAACGCCTTGGAAAGAAATACCACTATAGGTTTGCCCTAACAGGTCAACCAATTGAGAACCGTCCAGAAGAGTTGTTCTCCATTATGGAGTTTGTTGACCCAACTATCCTTGGAAAGTTTGAAGTGTTTGACAGGACATTCATTGAGCGTGACCACTTTGGTAAACCAAAACGGTACAGAAATTTAAAGTCATTACACACCAGCATGGAAAATGTAATGATCCGTAAAACTCGTGAGGATATTGCTGACCAATTACCTGTAGTAATTCAGCAAGTAGTTCCAGTTCCTTTTGATTCCTTTGGTGCAGTAACCTACCGAAGGTTAGCAGAAGACCTATTGACTGCTATTCAAAAAGCAATGACTGAGCATGGTCGTGGTTTTGATTTATGGGCCCATTACTACGGCAACAATAAAAACATGGAAGCACAGGGAGATATTATGTCTCGCCTAACTACTCTACGTATGTTCTGTGACAACCCAGCGCTTGTAAAGTTGTCTGCAGAAATGTACCTAGATGACGGCAACACTCAAGGCAGCAAGCATGCTTCACAAGTAGTAGCACAAGGGTTGATCCAAGATAACTTTAATACTCCTAAACTTGATGCAGTAGTTCAGTACATTACAGATGTCTTAGAAGAAAATCCTAAGAACAAAGTTGTTTTGTTTTCTTTCTTTAAAAACAATTTGCGCCTTATTCAAGAAGCAACTAAAGCAACCACCCGTAGTGTTCTATTTATGGGGGGTATGGACATGATGGATAGGGATAAGGCTAAACAAGAGTTTTCCACCGACCCAAACACCAGGCTATTTCTTTCCTCAGATGCAGGTGGCTATGGTGTTGACCTACCAATTGCCAATTACCTTATCTCCTATGACCTTCCATGGAGTGCTGGCAAACTAGACCAACGAGAAGCCAGAATCATTAGGTTGTCATCTGAGTTTCCACACGTTAATGTGGTCTCCTTCGTTATGAAAGGTAGCATTGAAGAGAGGCAATACGAAATGTTGCAGGAAAAACGAGGAATCAATAAAGCATTTATTGATGGTGGTTACGATAACAAGGGAAGTTTTCAATTAAACTTAGGCGCTCTTTCAGAGTTCCTACGACATAAGGAGGTATAACATGGCACAAATTGTAAGGGAAACACCAGCATCAGATTTTGATAAACAGCACACCCGCATGCTTGTGGATGAGTATAAAAATCATAAACACATGTTGGAAATGACTCAGAAACGTGTTGATGCTTTAAAGGCTGATTTGACACAGATGTTGGTAACCTATGGACAGCCTGACGAAAAGGGAAACCTTTGGATTGATATGGGTGACTTAGAATTTAAGCGTGAGCGTAGGATTTCTAAGTCGTTTAATTCTAGTGCTGCTGAGGCATGGGCAAAACAGAATGGTCACTGGGAAACTGTGAGGGAAATTGTTGAAGTCCTCAGTGAGGATAAACTTCTTGGTCTTGCATGGAACAATGATGCCATCCAAGAAACAATTAAGACTTTTTACGTAGAGAAAGAAACATGGGCTCTGAAAGTTTAAATGATTACCCTGGCAAAACTCCTCCGAAAAACAGGAAAAAGCGAAAGCCAACAAGGATTGAAGATCCTTTTTCTTTGTTGCACCCTATTGTCTATTCTATTCGTGGTGAAGAGCAAACTTTTTACACGGTGGGGGAGGTTGCCAAAGCGTTAAATCGCAAAGCGGTAACTATAAGATCTTGGGAAACAAAGGGATTTATCCCGACAGCGACCTTTAGGGCACCTGCACCTTATGGTCAACAACTTCCAGGAAAAACTGCTAAGGGTCGTAGACTTTACAGCAGAAAGCAGGTAGAGTTACTTATCTACTCAGTACAGCATTTTGGTTTGGATAATCCCCAACCCAATAAAGCAAACTGGGCAGGTTTTAAAAAGCACATTAAAGAACAATGGACTAAGTAAAAAACAAACAACAGAAAGCAGAGAAAGTACACATGACAACGAACCGCTATGATGATTACGAAGATGACGAACAGGAGTTTGCAACTCCTACGGCACCTACAGAAAAACCAGCAGTAACGGCAAAGCCCGATACTGGTTTTGAACCAGCCAGCACAGGAGTTGCAACAGCCCGAACCATTAAGCGTGGTTGGGGTGCAGCAGATCGTGTTCAAGAAGCAGCATCACCTTACGCACAGCGTTTTAAGGTTCTTGAGGAAACACAAGTAATTAAGTTTCTTGAAGATGAGCCATACGCTTCATTTCGCACACACTGGATTGATGGTCGTCAAGGCCAAAAGTCATTTGTTTGCTTGCACGATGACCCAAATGGTTGCCCGCTATGTGATGCAGGTAATCGCCCAAGCACCAAGTTTGCATTCAACATTGCGTTGCTTGCAAATGGAGAAGACTCAGTCGTTAAGTCGTTTGAGGTTGGTGTTCGGTTGATTGACCAGTTGAAGAACTTCCATCTTGACCCACGTCAAGGACCACTGTCTAAGCATTACTGGGCAGTTTCCAAGACTGGCAAGGGAGCACAGACACAGACCATCTTGCAGATGGTTCGTGAGCGTGACCTTGAAGAGTGGAAACTTACTCCAATCACAGAGGACGGTATGAAGGTCTTGGTAAACAACGCCTATGACCCAAGCATCATCCAAATCCCAACACGCTCTGACTTGTTGGAAGTTGCTACTGAACTGCTTGACGCTAGGTAGTTAACATGCGTCATACGGTGCACACCGTAGAGCAGTTGACAACCCTTGTAGAAGTAGTAACAAAAGCAGGAGAGTTTGCTTTTGACGTGGAATCCCGTGGGGTTCTTGAGAGGCATGATGATTTTCTTAAACTTTTTGAAAAAGAGTGTAAGGAACACATTGCAACTCTCAAGAACCCAGGGAGCGCCATAATTGCTAGTTCAACGGAAACAATTCGTTCTAGGTACTTAAAAGACTTAGCCCTAGACCCTCTTCGTAATGAGGTGTTTTGGATCAGCATTGCTACGGCAGGGCACTCATGGGCAATACCAATGGGCCACAAATTAGGAGACATTATTGTTCCTGAACAACGGGGCGATGGTACAACCATTCCACCAACTGGTTATCGTAAGTTGCTAGAAAACGGCAACGAGTCTATGGCTAAGGCTAAGTACGTCATTCCTGGAGAGTATTCGCCTGCACCACCACAACTGTCTCGTTCAGAGGTCTTTGAGGCGTTGCGCCCAATTTTCTTTAGTGACCTCATCAAGGTAGGACATAACGTAAAGTTTGATGCTCGCTCTATTAAGAAGTACTACGGAGAACTACCACCAGGTCCATACATGGACACAATGATTCTCCAACACCTTGAAGATGAGAATGTCCCTGAGTTTTCATTGAAGAAACTAATTATGCGTAACTTTGATGGGCATGATGCTTACGCAAAAGAAGGCAAGTTAGGATCTGTTATTGATACGGTTCCCTTTGATAAAGCGGCTCGTTACGTGCATTTGGATGCTCGTTGGACTTGGTTGCTGTATACCAAATTGAAGGCTAAGTTGCGCCTCTCAGAATCTATTTTGCCAGCACTTAAACAAGATATGGAAGTTTTGCGAGTAATTATGAACATGGAAGATGAGGGAATCACGGTAAAGACCAGTGCCCTCAAAGACCTTCGTAAAGATTTAGAGATTAAACAACGTGATTGCTTGCTTGAAATTACTGATATGTCCTACGCAGGGTTTAACCCTGACTCCAATAAAGACAAGCAACAGTACTTGTTTAACAAAAAGCGTGATGGTGGTTTAGGTTTGAAGCCCCACAAGAAAACACCTAAAGGTGCACCATCCGTAGACATGGAAGCCCTAGAGAAGTTACGAGAGGATCACCCTTTGGTTCCTTTACTGCTTTCATATTCTGAACTACAGAAGTTAAAATCTACTTACGTTGATGGTTTGATCCCTAAACTAAATAACGGGAAGTTGCACCCCTCCTATAACCTGCACCGAACTGCTACAGGTAGGTTGTCATCCAATGACCCAAACTTGCAGAACATTCCACGTGACTCCAGCATCCGAGGGTTGTTTGTTCCGCCTGAGGGATACACCATGTTGGTTGCTGACTACGATCAAATTGAGTTGCGTGTTATGGCGATGTTTAGTCAAGACCCCCAGTTACTTCGCATTTTTAAAAACAATGAGGACATTCACGCCGCTACAGCGGCAGCAGTCTTTAGGAAAGATTTGTCAGAAGTAACTTCAGAGGAGCGCCAGATTGGTAAGGGTGTGAACTTCCTTACTGCCTATGGTGGTGGCTCTGCAAAACTGGCTAGGACGACAGGCATCTCTGATGAACATGCTGAAGAGATTCTTAACGCTTACTATAAAAGTTTCTCTGGCCTAACCAAGTGGAAGCAAGTTGCCATTGCTTTAGGTACAAAGGCAGGCTACGTATCTACCTTGAGTGGTAGGCGTAGGAGGCTTCCTGGTCTTAACTTGACTAGGCAGTTTGATGTTTCTCGTGCCCAACGTCAAGCCATCAACGCCATTATTCAAGGAAGTGCTGCAGATATTTGTAAACAGGCTATGATTGACGTGGACGCAGCGTTTAGTGGTACCAATGTCAAGATGCTGGTACAGGTACATGACGAACTTGTGGTTATTGCCCCTAAAGAAGAAGAAGAGTCTGCAATGCAGACGCTAGTTTCTGCAATGGGGCATGGCAGGAGTATTATGGGAGTAACACTTAAAGTGTCCTGTCATGCAGCAACTAGTTGGTCGGAGGCAAAAGGAAAATGAGATCTGTCGGTGAAAAACGAAACTTTTGTTTAATGCTCTCATTACCATCTGGTCAAGAATTGGCCCAACATATGGGGCTTACCCCACCATCCAAAGAAGTACAGGACATGGAATCCGAATTAATTAACTCTCAATGGGATGTTTTACATGATTTTGGTGTGTATGATGAGGTTGAAGAAGCAGTTAATTGGTTTACAGAAGTTTTAGAAGTTACCATGGGTGAAGATGAGAAACCTAGTACTAGGATGGTTGACGGATCAAAGACAGTATTGCTGTCATATGGGATGGCTCTTGTTCAAAAGTTGCTAGAGAACAATGTTATTGCTTTAATATCACCTGACAGTTTTTTAGATTGGGAAGAGGAGATGGATTACGATGGCTAGTTGGTGGGACAACAAGTTAAACAATAAAACAGTAGAACGTAGACCTGCGGTGCCGACTACACCTAATCATATTTTGCCAGCACTACAACAACAGGCTCGTGCAATAGTTCAAGCATCAGAGCAAGCAAGACCTGTTCCTGATGCTGATGGAAAAGTTGACATGGGTACGGCTTTACGCTCATGGAAGGGTGGGGAAGCACAACGTTTAGATGGTGGTTTGTCTTGCCCAAGATGTGGAAGTAAAAACGTGTTTAGTCGTGCAAATGCATCGGCAGGTGGTAACGTACCTGCACCGAGATGCTTTGAGTGTGGCTGGAACGGACTATACGAACAAGCGGATCAAATATCTTGGTCAGCATGAACAGGAGAAATACATGGACACAAATTGGGATAGCCTTTCTTCAATTGTCAACTCAGTCAACAAGCAGTACGGATTAGGGACAATTGTTAAGGGTAGTGATACCCGTGGAAAACTAGAGAGGTTGTCTACTGGCATCTTGTCATACGACCTTATGCTTGGTGGCGGCTGGCCCGTAAACCAGTGGAGTGAGATCATTGGTGAAGAGTCCTCTGGTAAAACTGCTCTTGCGTTTAAGACCATTGCAGAAAATCAAAAACTAAATCCTGAGTTTATTTGTCTATGGATTGCTGCTGAGGAGTTTGTCCCTGAGTATGCAGAGTCAATTGGTGTTGACCTAGAGCGCATGTGGATTGTTGAAACTAACATCATGGAGCAGGCATACAACCTTGTGATTAGGGTTATGGCTAATCGTGCGGTAGACCTTATTGTTATTGACTCCCTTCCAGCGTTAGTTCCTGGGGATGAATCAGAAAAGACAATGGAAGAGTTTACTGTTGGTCTAGGTGCTCGCCTTACCTCTAAGTTCTTTCGCAAATCCTCAGAGGCACAGAAGCGCTCTTTGATTGTTGATGAACGTGTATGCACTGGCTTAATGATTAACCAGTGGAGGCAGAAGATTGGTGTTATGTGGGGCGATCCACGTACTACTCCAGGTGGTCTAGCAAAGAACTTTGCATACTTTACTCGTGTTGAAGTTAAGCGTGATGAGTGGTTAAAGGATAAGGACGAAGTTGTAGGTCAAACTATTAAGGCTCGCACGCTTAAGAACAAGACTTATCGCCCTAACCAGAGTGCAGTTATTGACTTTTACTTTGCCCAAACACAAGGATTTGAAAAGGGTGACTATGACACCCTTAAGGACATGCTGAACATTGGTATTGCCATTGAGGTCATTACCCGTGCTGGCGCTTACTACTCATTTGGTGAAGGTCGTTGGCAAGGTAAGGACAAGATGCTTGATGCATTCCGTGAAGACCTTGGCATGCAGAAAGATTTGATTGCTAAAGTTGAGAAGCATTACGGAGTTGCAAGGTGACCACAATTGGTCAAGACCCTGATCGTCAAAAGAAAATATTAAAGAAATCCGTAAAGCAAGAAAAGCGTTCGGCAAAACTCTACAATGGTTCTCGTAATGCTCGGTCAGGTGCTGGTTGGCTTCGTAAGAATGACGTAAGAAGCCATGACTTTCTTATTGAAAATAAGTTGACAGAGAACATGAAGACGATTACAATTAAAGAATTAGATTTAAGGGAATTACGTTTACGAGCAATTGCTGAAGAACGGGTTCCTATTTTACAGTTTGACCTTGCTAATAGAAATTATGTAATCCTCACTGAGGACGACTTTTTGGAGATGATTGGTGAATAACACACAGTTAGCAGAGTGCCTACGTCTTGCAGAGAACTATCACAAAAACCGTTTAATAGACGTGCTTCGTGCTAAAGAGTATTACCAACATGCTATGCAGGTCAATCTAAAGCAAGAATTTAAGACTAAAAAGTGGGATAAGTATGGGTGAGCGTAATGACTATTTAAAAATGCTCACCATGAATGGTCGTGTTCTACCTACAGTAGCCGTACAAATTCTTAAAGATACTGCTGTTCGTGAGAGTACTAGAGACACTGCCCACATTCACCCAAGTGAATTAGCCAAGCGTGATTGGTGCCCTCGGGCTAACTGGTACACCATCAGAGACCACCCAAAAGACCCTGAGAGTTTTTCCTTCCAACGTCTTAATGTGTTTGCAGAAGGTCACTACATTCATGCAAAGTGGCAAGGATGGCTAAACCATGCTGGAGTGTTGGAGGGGCTTTGGCAATGCTCTAACGCCAGATGCAGACATGAGTGGGAGGGAGTTAGCCCACAATTTTGCCCAATCTGTATTACTGCTCAACCTATTTACCGTGAAATACCATTAAGCAACGAAGAGCACATGATTCTTGGTCACGCTGATGGGATTATCAATGATGCTAAAGGCCGTGCATTGATTGAAATCAAGTCTATTGGTTTAGGTACGGTTCGGTTTGAAGCGCCAGATCTGTTTAAAGATTACCAAAAAGGTAACTTGACTTTAGATGGCTTGTGGAAGAAGATTAGACAACCTTTCCCAAGCCATATCAAACAGGGATTGCTTTACATGTATTGCACGGGAGTACATGAGATGGTCTTCTTGTATGAATGGAAACCTACACAAGAAGTAAAAGAGTTTGTTGTTGGGTTTACCCCTGAACTAGTTCAACCCATGCTTGACAACTGCAAACGATTGATGGCAGCATTAAAGCAAGACATTCCCCCAATGAGACCTATGTGGGCTGAGTCTTCGTCAGCATTTGGTTGCAAGTTCTGTTCTTATAAAAATACATGTTGGAGAAGTGAGGATGACAGTAATGACACAGACACCCGAGATGGATTTGTTTCTTCAAAACTTTCCGTTACCAAAAAAACCAAGCGGAGTTCTTCCTGAACTACCTCGTAATATCGGAGACATTGGTGATTCCGATCTAATGGAGTTGTACACGGATTTCATGGCGTGGTTGGTTTACGCAAAGGCACAGTTGGTCCAAGCGGAGATTACAGAAGAACGTGAACGCAACATCCTTGAGTACCTTCAATCAAACGTGTTGATTGAGCAATGGGGTGACAAGGCTAAAGGCGACCTAGTCACAGTTGCTAAAGCAAAACGAGATGTTGATAGCAGGATTACCCATCAAATAGAAATTCATATGCAGAAACGTGCTTACCGCAAACTTGTAGACACAGTGTTTGATCGCTGTGAACGTGGCGCTCAAGTAGTTTCTCGTGAGTTGTCACGCCGTATTGGTATGTCAGGTAAAGAACTTCGCCAGCATAGGTTTATGCCTTAATGGATTCAACACTACGAGAGCGTATTGACGAGGCTTTAGAAGCAATGGGCGAAGACGCTTTGCTGATGACTGGCTTTGATGAAGCCTTGATTGGTTTTTCGCAACGCATTAACGAACCTTTACTGGCTGTTTACTCATGGGACAAGATGATGGAAGTATGCGTCAACAGGGATGGTATGACCGTGGAAGAGGCAGATGAGTACATTAGTTACAATTGCCTTGGCGCATGGGTTGGCGAGCGTACTCCAATCATTGTAATGCCCTTGGAATTTATCTAAACATGGGAAACAAACATAAAGCCAAAGGCACTACTTTTGAGACATTACTAGTTAATTACCTCAAAGAACAAGGTTTTAAGAATGCAAGGAGAACCGCTCTTGCTGGGGAAAATGATGCTGGGGACATCCATGGAGTAGTTCAAAGGCTTACTTTGTCTGAAGTTGCTATTCAAGCCAAGAACCAAAAAGCGTTTAAATTGAGTGAATGGTTGAATGACACAGTTCATCAGGCTGAGAAACTGCATATGGGTGTTCCATTGCTGGTGGTAAAGCGCCCTGGAAAAGGCGCTGCTGCTGTAGGTGATTCTTATGCTGTAATGCGACTAGAGGACATGCTTGATTTGCTCCACGGCGCTGGTTATGCATAAATGATATTATTGAGACATCTGTTTACCTAACTAGGAGTCAAAATGTCTCAAGAACTGAACACAAAAGTAGATGATGTCCTTAAAGTCTCAGGATCAAGCAACCCCCAAAGTGTTGGTTCTATCCTTGCCAGATCGGTCGTGGCAGGTCACTTACCTAAAATTAGGGCTATTGGCGCTAGTGCTGTAAACCAAGCCGCCAAAGCCTGTGCAATTGCAAGAGGTTTTGTCGCCCCACGGGGAATTGACTTGTCTTTTGTCATTGGCTTTGATGATATTATTGGTGAGAATGGAGAGAGTATCTCCGCTATATCCTTCAAACCCGTAGTGAGGTAAACAATGGGCTGGTTTAATCGTGACAAGGTAAACAGTATTGTTCCTTACGCTAACAGTGGGCAACTTAAGCCACGAGTAGGTGCAAAGCCAGATACTCACACAGTTCGTGACGACAGCCAAAACACTACACAGGCGATGACTCAGCGCCGTGTAGACCGTGATGCTGCATCTGCATCAGGACCACACTCTGGGTATGTCAACCCAAGTGGCGGCGATGCAATGGGTCCAAAAAAACCTAATATTAAAATTGGTGCTGAGTACACCACATACCATGAGCCTTCATCCCCAGAAGGTAAGTCAATTCTTAAAGATAAGAAGAAGACTGCAAAGGCTTTGAAGAGTGTAAACAGCCCTAAAGTAATGGCTGAGTCAAAAGCCGCAGGACAATCGTTTGATATTGCTAAAGCAGCAGAAACAAAGCGCATGGGAAATAACAAAATGCTTGGTCTTAAAGACGGTGATTCCTTTGCGGAAACACCATCTGGTAGTGAATCGTCATACCTTGCAGGTGGTGCTAAGGGTGAACAAGCGTATCGCCAAAGCAAAAACCGCAAACGGATAAAGGGAGGCTACTAATCATGGGATACATTCGTAGTCATTCTAAGTACAAAGATACTCAGGGGTATGGTGGTCGCAGTGCTTCTGCATCAAATGACGCAGCACATGCTTCAAACAAAGGTTCTGATTGGACTCCACCACAAGGTATTGTCCGCCCATCACGTCCTTCAGGTTCAGGGAAGATTGTTGTAAACATTCAACATAATCTTGGTCCTCACGCTGAAAGAACCATTGAAAATACCCTTCGCTACGGCGGTTAGTGGGTATTAAGTGCCAACCAGTCACCGATTAAGAGAAATTAACGGCCCTTTACTTAATAGTAAAGAGTGGATGGATGGTGGTGCTCGCACAGCCACAGGTGGTGGTGGAAAGAAACCACCAAAAAAGCCACCAACTAAAACAGGTGGTCTTCCTGATAAGCCCTATGATTGGGAACCTAATCCTAAACCATTGAACCCAAATGATCCAAACAATAAGAAAAGGTGGAAATAGTGGCAAAAGAAAAGAAAGTATGGGACAAACCTAATCCTAAAAAGAAATCCAGCAAGTTGACTCCTGACCAAAAGTCAGAAGCAAAGGCTCGTGCTAAGGCTGCTGGACGCTCTTACCCAAACCTAGTTGACAACATGGCTGTCGCAAAGAAAAAGAAATAATGGCTAAGTCACCTGCATGGCAACGTAAAGAGGGCAAAAACCCTGAAGGTGGTTTGAACGCTAAAGGTCGTGCCTCTGCTAAAAAAGAGGGGCATAACCTTAAACCACCTGTTTCATCTGAACAAGCCAAGAAGTCTCCAAAGGCTGCTGCACGTCGCAAATCTTTCTGTGCCAGAATGGGTGGTATGGAAGGCCCAATGAAAAAACCAAATGGAGAACCAACTCGTAAGGCTTTGGCTTTACGCAAGTGGGATTGCTAGTGGCTACTGTAAAGAAAAAAGCAAAGAAAACAAAAGTTGTCAAAAAGGAAAAGCCACGCCCCATTACATCTGTTGCTGGTTCAGCAGGTGGCTTTGTAACCACTGCTAATTCAAGCATGGCTGGCAACATCTAGTGGCTGGATCTTCTCAAACCTCTTTTAATAACTGGAATTCACCTTCAGAACCACCTAGCGCAGGTTCACAGCCCCAGTTTGGTCCTGCCCCTGTATTCCGCAATAACAAAGATTACCAACTTGCTGGATACCGTTCTACCCCAGAATCGGCCCATCCTGATGGTTATCTTGGAACAATGTCTTCTAATCGTAGACAAGACAAGATTTTGGGTTCATTGAGCAGAATGAATGCTCGCCAATACTCACGTGGTGTACACAAGGGTGAGCGCATTAACGCAGGAGACTATATTTGGCCCGATGAGTTCAATCTTTGGACTGGTATTGCTTATGAATCCCGTGGTCAGAAGTTCGCCCCCCCTGGAGCAGCCCCAGTTGTCTTGACTAATGATGGCAAAGTAGGGCCTAAAGGTATCCCTCGTGTAGATGAGCGTCAGAATGCTGAATACATTGATGCTGAACGCCGTGCCAAACTTAGTTCTCTTCGCCCTACGTGGAGATAAGTAGTGGTTAAGAAGAAGAAAGATAACCCACTAGAGGGGCTTACACGCTTCAACGTTGACCCTATACATGTCCCAGAAGCCAACAAAATTTTGGGGATGCAGCATCGTCTTTCAGCACAAGAACACGACACTTGGATTAAAGAGCATAGAACAGGTCTTGCTGCGGCAGAGGCAAAAAAGAAAAAACCCAAATATACCCAAAAAGAGATTATGGAAGGGGTAAATGATAGTAATGACTATCTTGGTCAAGAATGGAATGCTAGAGCAGATTATTTAGAAAAAGGACTAGTAACGCCGTTTCAATGGGCAATGAACTCTTCTGATAGGCCGAGCCCAATAAACTCAAAGGGTGAACCCAAAAAACCTGGAGAATATGGTGGTGACTATTACAGTTACGGGATAGATGTGGGGGAAGCACCTATATTAGGGCAAGATTTTGGTATTCCTCAACCCAATAAAATCCCTGAGTGGATAGGTAACCAATTAAGCCCATGGGCAGTAGGGGATAAACTTGGCACTGACACAGTTTCTGTACGAAATTATAATTCTTCTAAACAAAAGACACTAGGTGATGATGGCTATTACTCTACGGATTCATTAGAAAACGTAAAAAAAGCATATGAACTTTCTAAAACTGGTAAAGTAGAAGAACCTGCATTACCCCAATCATTGGAGAAGCCCGTGGCATCTAAGAAAAAAGAACCAGACTATATCCCATCACAAAGTGAAAAAGATTGGAAAAGGGGCAAATGGGCTACCCCTAAGCAAGTTGCTGCAGATAAGAAAAAAGCAACTAAGCCAATGAAGCCAGAAGAGATGGACCAACTACTTTCAGATGTTATTGCTGCTGGTGGCTCTTACAAACTTGAAGATGGTCGTGAATCCGCCCCTACCGCTAAAAAAAGCGATAAGAAAAAGGCAGAACCTAAGAAGAAAGATGTAGTGACACAGGCAGTTGAACGTATGACACCTGCTGAAACACCAAAAGAAAAGCCAAGTAAGGCTAAGAAAGCAGAACCCGCTGCTGAAACACCAAAGTCAGAGCCTGTTTTAGCAGCACAGGTTCCTCGTTCAGACAGTTCAAATAACATTGTTGACGTAGATCGTTTTAGTAAGTCAAAGAAAAGTGGTTACGGTAGTGCTTTACCACGAGTACCTACGGCTGAAGAAGATGCAGAGTTTAATGCAAAAGCAGATGAAGTTACTGCTAAAGAATCAGCAGCAAATGCAGCATTAGACGCAGAGATGGCAGTTAAGCCTTCTACTACTGCTAAAGCAGACACTGAAAAGAAATCTGGTGGACCATACATCCTAAACACAGATAAAACAGGTAAAGGTTCACCCATTACAGGAACTAAGAGTCAAGCAAAAGGCACTGCTGCAGTAAATCAAATGCGTAGAAATCGGGAAAGCAGCATTCGTCCATTTAATCCAGCAGCATCTACAGCAACTCAATCAACAGGTAAATCAACTTTCTATGATATTTCTGATGATGACCTAGGTGTGAAGGGTGCTGCCCCAGCCGCCACGAGTAAGCCAAGCATGTCATCACGATTTAAAGGCTTCTTTGGCGGCGATGTTAAATCCTCAGAACCAGCAGCACCAATGGCAGCAGCACCTAGTGCTTCTGCGCCAACCTCAAGGTCTACCCCACCAGCACCAGCAGCAGTTTCTTCTGCCCCTTCGTACTCACGGACGCAGTTCTTTGCAGGTGGTCACAATGTAAACCAACAAGGTCTTGGCGGACAGAACATCAACGCATTTAATGACAACAGTGGCGGTGGTGGAACTCCTGGTAAGGGTGGTACTGGTTCCATTAACAACAATTACGCTACGGTTCAAGCAAACGTTGGTGATGGTAATACTTACGGAAATGTAAAAGGTGCCACTGTAGGGAGTCCAGCAGTAGCCAGCACATCTGGTAAGGCTTCTTCTACCAATAAGAATGCAACCGTCCTATCTACAGGTGGTCCAGCAGCGCATGTTCGTGCGCCAAACGCAGCCCGTACTAGCCGACCAACTAACACCAAAGCCAATCCCCGCACAAAGAATCCGTAATGTCGGGTGGTAAGGACGAACGCCATAACGCAAAACGTCAGGTAGGTCGTTACCACCATTATCGTGGGGGTAACTCTCAACAAAACGATTTTACCCAATCTCGTTCATCAGGCATGCAATGGTTTATTGGGTACACCCCGAATGTGGGGGATAAGTTGAGGAGAATGCCCCATGTAAACCCTGCAGGGATTGTTCCATATGATCATGAATGGCAAGCAAAGGCCCATGCTGATAAACTTAATGAGGAAATTCCGTCAGGAGACAAGTAATGCCTAAAGGTAAGGACACTAGTAATCACGATGCTCGCATCGTTAATTTAGATGCTTTTAGGAAGCGTAAGAAGGCAGAAACTTCTACTTTGAACAAACTTGCTGACAAGATTTTCCCAAGCAGTAAGGGATATGACCCAATGGCACAACCTACATGGTACGGAGATGATGAATAATGCCTAAAGGAAAAGACACTCGCCATCACCCAAATCGTGGAGTAAGCCGATTTTCGTTTGATATTGCAAACATGGCTGCAATGACTAGTCCTAATTACGGTAAAGATGACCGTGATGCACATGAGGCGATGGAAGATGCCCGTGGCAATGATGGTTTAGAGCCAGATTCAGGATTTAGCGAAACAGAAAAGAGTTACTAATGCCTAAAGG
>Ga0164293_10001174_pt1 | contig 21982 bp, 23 predicted proteins | sample GEODES118metaG_FD_111487 | JGI IMG/M metagenome (GOLD analysis project Ga0164293, IMG submission 111487) | Eutrophic lake water microbial communities from Lake Mendota, Wisconsin, USA - GEODES118 metaG | ecosystem: Environmental > Aquatic > Freshwater > Lake | place: USA: Lake Mendota...
CGCCTCGATGGCGGTGCGCACGATGTTCACCTCCGGCTGCTGGGCGGTGAGCGACACGCCCGCGGTCTGGGTGTGGAAGCGCAGCTGCATCGACCGGTCGAGCTGGGCGCCGTAGCGCTCCTTCATCCAGCGCGCCCAGATGCGCCGCGCAGCTCGGTACTTGGCGATCTCCTCGAAGAAGTCGATGTGCGCATTGAAGAAGAACGACAGGCGCGGCGCGAAGGCGTCGATCGGCAGACCGGCCTGCAGGGCGAGTTCGACGTAGGCGAAGCCGTTGGCCACCGTGAAGGCAAGCTCTTCGGCGGCGGTCGCCCCCGCCTCGCGGATGTGGTACCCGGAGATGGAGATCGAGTGCCACTTCGGCATTTCGTTGGCGGTGAAGGCGATGGTGTCACGCACGAGACGCATGCTCTGGCGTGGCGGGAAGACGAACTCCTTCTGAGCCTGGTACTCCTTCAGGATGTCGTTCTGCAACGTTCCACCGAGACGGCTGCGGTGCACTCCGGCCTTCTCGGCCTGGGCGATGAACATCGCGAAGATCACCGCGGCGGGCGAGTTGATGGTCATCGAGGTGGTGATGGAGCCGAGGTCGATGCCGGCGTAGAGATCCTCCATGTCGGACAGGGTGTCGACGGCGACACCACAGCGACCGACTTCACCCTCGGACATGGGATCGTCGGAGTCGAGGCCGAGCAAGGTGGGCATGTCGAAGGCGGTGGACAGACCGTCACCACCGGACTTGATGATCTCCTTGAAGCGCCAGTTGGTGTCTTCGGCGGTGCCGAAGCCGGCGAACATGCGCATGGTCCACAACTTCGAGCGGTACATCGAGGCGTACGGTCCGCGGGTGTAGGGGTAGACGCCGGGATGCTCGGCGTCGTCGGGTCCGTACACGGGCTTGAGCGGGATGCCGGACATCGTGGTGAAGTCGGCCTCGCGGGTCTTCGACCCTTCGAACGCTTCGCTCCATTCCTGGCGGGGTGACTTGCCTGCCGTCATTTCAAGAACCTCCGTCTCGATCGTGCTGGGTAGTCTATGGAGCCATGGGCTTCACTTTTGATTTGAGCCAGGTGGATCACCTGCTCTCCACCACCCGGGCCGTCCGCAAGCGCCTCGATCTCACCCGTCCCGTCCCTCAGGATCTCCTCCTCGACTGCATCCGCCTGGCCACCCAGGCACCGGCTGGCCAGAACATCCAGAAGTGGCGCTGGGTGGTGGTCGACGACCCGAAGCTGAAGCAGGGTCTTGCCGAGATCTACCGCAAGGCCTACCAGCCCTACATCGACTACCAGAAGAAGGCCGTCGAAAAGGTCGGCCGCTCCGACGCCAGCGGCATCATGGAATCCTCCGACCACTTGGCCAACGTGCTCCAGGACGTTCCGGCCCTCGTCATTCCCTGTGGCCTCGATCGACTGCCCGAGAACGTCACGTCCGGCAACGCCGCCGGCTATTACGGCTCGCTCCTGCCCGCTGTGTGGAGCTTCATGCTGGCTGCGCGTTCGCGCGGCCTCGGCACGGCATACACCACCTTGCACCTCACCTACGAGCGCGAAGCCGGAGAGTTGCTCGGCATCCCCGAGTCGGTCACGCAGTTGGCTCTCATTCCGGTGGCGTACTACACCGGCGACGACTTCAAGCCCGCCAAGCGCCTGCCCGTCGAGAAGGTCACCTACTTCAACGGTTGGAAGAACACCCTCTGAGCACGCCTCCCCCCGGTCGCGGTCACCACGACACCCAACTCCGCAACGGCCTCGTCGCCGGCGTCAGCGCATACCTGTTGTGGGGTCTTCTCACCGTCTATTGGAAACTTCTCGGGGACTTCCCGCCCTTCGAACTGATCGGGTGGCGCATCCTCGCCAGTTTCGTGATGCTCGGCATCCTGGTCGGAGCACAAGGCCGCCTGAGGTCGATCGTTCGCAGCGCCTTCTCCCGAGACGTCGGTCCGCGCATTGCCGCCGCAGCCATTCTCGTCACCGTCAACTGGAGTTCGTACGTATGGGCGGTGTCGAACGACCACGTCATCGAAACGGCCCTCGGCTACTTCATGGCGCCTCTCGGCACCATGTGGCTCGGCGTGGTGGTGCTGAAAGAGAAACTGCGAGCCGCGCAGAAGATCACGGTCGTGTTGGCCGGCGCCGCCATCGTGATTCTCACGTTCGGCTACGGACAGTTCCCGTTCGTCGCCTTGCTCATCGCCGGGTCATGGTCGCTCTACGGACTGCTCAAGCGACAGGTCCCGATGACCTCGCTCGACAGTCTCGCCGCGGAGATGTTCTGGCTCGTCCTGCCGGCCGCCATCCTGGCCATCACGCAATCGTCGCTTGCCGACAGTGCCACCGACACCGCGAGCGCGGGTGAATGGATTCTCATCATCCTCACCGGCGCGGTCACCATCGTGCCTCTCGTGATGTTCGGATACGCCGCACAGCGCGTGCCGCTCACCGTGCTCGGGCCGTTGCAGTACTCGGTACCGACCATCAACTTCCTGCTCGGCTGGCTGGCGTACGACGAAGAACTCGATGCCACCCGCGTCGCAGGTTTCGCGATGATCTGGATTGCTCTCGTGGTGTTGGCACTCGACACCGCCCGCCGCAACACTCCCGCAGCGCGACGCGCGAAGCGCTAGTCGATACCGAGCGAAGAACCCGTCAGTTCGACAGAACGGTGCAGGCGCTGATGCCCGGAGCGCCGTACACGTGCGTGAAGGCGGTCTTGATCGGCTTGGGAACCTGGTGGTCTCCGGCATCGCCGCGCAACTGAAGAGCGCTTTCGTAGACCTGGCGCAGACCCGAGGCGCCGATCGGCTCGCCGTTGGCGAGGCATCCACCGTCGGTGTTGATCGGCAGGCGACCCGTACGCAGGGTCTCGCCCGACTGAATCATGTCCTCCTGCTCGCCGTCCTCGCAGAAACCGCACTCGGCCATGTGCATGATTTCGGCACCGCTCTCGGTGTCCTGCACCTGGGCGATGTCGATTTCCTTCGGCGAGATGCCGGCCATCTTGAAAGCGGCCGTTGCGGCGCCGACCGACGGGCTGTCGCCACGATCAGGTGAGAGCCACGAGTTGAAGACTTCGAAGCTGCCGAACGGACGGCTGCGCAGCACCGCAGAGCGGAGGTACACGGGCTTCTTCTGGAACTTTTTGGCGATGTCGCCACGGGCCAGCACGAGCGCAACGCCACCCTCACCGGGCGAGCAGAACATGTACTGGGTGAGCGGGTTGGAGAGCATCGCAGCGTTCAACACTTCCTGCTCGGTCATCGGCTTGCGACGCCACGCGTTCGGGTTGAGCGCACCGTTCTCGAAGTTCTTCACTGCGACCTTGGCGAGAGTGGACTCGCTGATGCCGTACTGGTGCATGTAGCGCTGGATCTTCATCCCGAAGAACTGCGTGGTGAGCATGAGACCGGTGTCTCCGTACCACTTGCCGAGACCGAAGGCCGCCGGATCCGGGTCGAAGGCGCCCTTCGGGTGCTTGTCGAAGCCGATGGCCATGACGACATCGGCGGCGCCGGCGTTGATGGCGTTGTAGGCGCTGATCAGAGCACTGCCACCCGTGGCGCAACCGTTGGCCACGTTGATGAAGGGCAGACCGGTGAGACCGAGTGTGGACACCATGGTGTCAGCGTTGCCCGCGGCGGACGAGCCACCGAAGGCGTACTGCACGTCGGACCACTCACAGCCGGCGTCCTTCAGTGCTTCGCGGGCCGCGAATGCACCCTGCTCCATGCCCGTGCTGTCGTGACGACCGAACGGATGGATTCCGATTCCGATGATTGCAACGTCTTCTGACATGTCTGTCTCCCCCGCGTGTTACTTCTTGACCGGTGCGAATGCGTACGTGACGACGTCATTCCCGTCGTCGTCTGTGGTGAACGGAATGATGACGAGTTCCATCTCCATCCCGATGACGAGTTCCTTCGGATCCGCCGTGGTGAGGCGGGATTCGACGATCACCTGATCACCGAGCTGGATGTAGCCCACACCATAGGGCTTGAACGTCGCGGGCGTTTCCTTGCCCGCGTACGGCGGGGACTTCGGCAGGAATCCTTGGATGGTCCAGCTCCACAACTTCCCACGACGTGGCAGCAGGACACGCTCGCCCTTCTGCGATGCCGTGCGCGGACATGCGCTGGCCTGCGGGAACGTGGTGACCCCGCTCTCGGGGAAGTAGGTGCCGATGAGCTGGGGTTCGTCCGACGGCCATGTGAAGATGTCGGGCGCAACGGGAGTCTGTGTTGCCATGGGGATATTCAACCACTCCGCCGAGGGGGTCAACGACTCGAAACTGTCTCGGCAACGAGCGCATCCGTACTGCGCAGCGCCGTCTGCAAAAGGCTCACGGCCGCGGCATGGCGACGGGAGTCGCCGATCTGCGTGGAGAACCGCAACAGACCCGCGAGGATCACCGAGAGCAGATCCTCGAGAGCCTCCTGGGGAACGCCTTCCCGGACCTCACCGTTGCGGTAGGCATCGGTACACAGGCGATTGACGAACTTTGCCGTGCGTTCCTGGAGCGGCTTCAGGACCGGGCTCAGTTCGGGGTGGCGCTGCACTTCGAAGGGCACTTCGACCACGAAGCCGGCGATCGTGGGATCCTCCCGGTTGATTCTCACCGACACGTCGAGTGCCGCATTGAAGCGGTCGATGAGTGTCGAGCACGGAGCGATTGCCGTCTCGAACTCGGCGTAGACGTAGTTCTGGACCTCGGCGTAGACCGCCACGTACAGGTCCACCTTCGACGGAAAGTAGTGATAGATGGCGGCCGAGGTGATCCCCGCGGCCTTGGCGATCTCAGAGTTGGTGGTGCGGTCGAAGCCCCGAACGCCGAAGCACTGGCGCGCCGCAGTCAGGAGTCGGGCGCGGGTCTCGACCGAGTCCGCGTCGCGGGGCCGCCCCAGTTTTCGTCCCGCTGATGTCGTCGCCATGTCCCTCTCCGATGTCCCCGCCGGACGGGGTCTCGCATCGACACCCCGGGAGGAGAACTCGTCACTCTTCTTATCGCATCGAGTACGACGAAAACGGCTCGGAGCGTTGCGGACTACTTCTGGCGATTCGGACCCGGGTCGACGGGCATGCCGAACTTGACCCGGTTGTGCGAGTGCGCGAGGTGCTGATGCACGAACGCCGTACGCAGTGCGTTCCACTGGCCCTGAGCCTCCAACGTCTGGTTGACGCTCTCCTTGGCCAACTTGAGCGCGAAGGACGGACGCTTGGCAATGGTCTGCGCCATCGCCATGGTCTCTTCGCGCAACTTGTCGGCGGGCACCACCTTGTTCACCATCCCCCACTGGTGGGCTTCCTGTGCACTCAACCACTCGCCGGTGAACAACATTTCCTTGGCCTTGCGGGGGCCGACTTCCCACGGGTGGTTGAAGTACTCCACTCCGTTCACACCCATCGCCACGACCGGGTCGGAGAACATCGCGTCGTCGGCGGCGATGATGACGTCTGCGATCCACAGCAGCATGAGGCCACCGGCGATGGTCTTGCCCTGCGCCGCGGCGATCACCGGCTTGGGCAGGTTGCGCCACCGCCAGCACATGTTGAAGTAGACCTCTTCCTCCCACGCCATGTGACCCTCCTGGCCCTCGCGGCCGAAGCCGCCGACGGGAAAGACCAGGTTGAACTCCTTGTGGCTCTCGGTGTCGCGCATGTCGTGACCGGAACAAAAGTGCGGTCCGTCGGCCTGGAAGACGATCACCTTCACGTCACTACGACGCGACGCGTCGGAGAAGCATGCCTCGAGCTCGTAGGTCATGCGCTTGTTCTGGGCATTGCGACTCTCCGGTCGGTTCAGCGTGACGACGGCGATGCCGTTTTCACCGGGATTCAGTACCTCGTAACGCGTGGTCTGGAGATTGTCGAGTTCGACGGGCATGGTGGGGGTCCTTCGCTGTGTGGATGGTTCAGGCTTTGGTGAACGTGAGGTGCAACGCGGTGAGACCGCGCAGGGTCATCGACAGTTCGCGGTCGATCGGGTCGACGCCCGGCGCGAAGGCGATGTTGTCGAGACGGCTGAGCAGCAGTTCGAACGCGATGCGCGCCTCGCTGCGGGCCAACGCCGCACCGGGGCAGAAGTGTGGACCCTGACCGAAGGCCATGTGCGTGCGCGCATTCTCTCGCTCGACGTCGAAGGCGTCGGGGTTCGGGTACTTGCGCTCGTCACGGTTGGCGCTGCCGTACATCGCCATGCACAACGAGCCCTTCGGGATGTCGACTCCGTCGATGCTGACGTCGGTGGTGGTGCGACGCGGGAGCATCTGCACCGGCGCTTCGAGACGCAGGGCTTCCTCCACCAGATTCGGAATCAGATCGCGATTGGCGCGCACCTTGGCCATCTGGTCGGGGTTCTCCACCAAGTGGTACACGCCCATCGCGATGAGATTGGTGGTCGTTTCGTTTCCGGCCACCAGCAACTGGGCGATGACACTCTGCATCTCCTCCATGGTGAGGCCCTCCCCGGCACGCTCACCGGTGTCGAAGCGGGCCAATACGAGGTCGGACAACAAGTCATCCTTCGGATTCGCCTGCCGTTCGCGAACACGCTCGGCCATGTAGTGCTGCATCTCCACGCGGCTCTTGGCGCATTCCACCTGTCGCTCGGGCGTGAGGAGACCCGAGAGCGGAGCCACGGAGTCGTCGCTCCAGCGCTTGAACTTGGGCATGTCCCTGCGATCGACGCCGAGCGCGTCGGCGATCACGGTGAGCGGAACGCCGATGCAGAACTGCTCGACCAGATTCACCTTGCCGTCGTCGATGAATGCGTCGATGAGATCGTTGGCGATGGTGCGAATGGAATCCTCGAGTTGCGCCACGCGCTTCGGCAGGAACGCCTTGTTCACGAGTGTGCGGAACTGGGTGTGCGACGGCGGATCGTTCGACAACAAGGTGTCGACGGGCTTGTAACCCTGCTTTTCGATCTCGATCACCTCGGCCGGTGGCGGCGAGACGATCCGGTTGCTCACCGACTGTGACGAGAAACGTTCGGGATCGCGCACCATGTGCATCACGTCTTCGTAACGCGAGACCGCCCAGAACCCGAGCGGCGTCTGGTGCACGGGCGCCTCGTCACGGACGCGCTGGTAGTAGTGATAGGGACACTCGAGAACCTCGGGTGTCACCATGTTCGCCGACGTGATGTCACTCGGCAGGTTGTTGTCGATCGTTGTCATTGTCCGGACTCCCCCGTTCGGTAATCACCAAATGAACTATCACGCGCGTCAAGGGCCTTGGTGACCCCTTGGGCGAACTTGGCGAAGTATTCCTTGCTCGAGCGCTGATGGAAACCCAGCGCATTGAGGTCTGCTGTGGCGCGCATACCGTCACGCATCCCCATCACTTCCATGGCCCGATGGACGACCCGCTTGTTCAGGGCCTGCAGATCGGGCGGGACTTTTGCCACCCTCCCGGCGATCGCCACCACCTCGGCATCCAATGTCTCCGCAGGGAATGCGCGGTTGGCGAAGCCGGCCGCCACGGCTTCCTCACCGGACATCGAATCTCCGGTGAGCATCGCCTCCATTGCCCGGCGCATGCCCATGAGCCACGGATGCCAGGCCATGTCGGGCGAGGACATCGAGCGCACGGGCGGGTACCCCACCTGGGCATCGGTGGCCACGTAGACGAGATCACACGCTGTGGCGAGTTCGGTGCCGCCCGCAAGACAGAAACCGTGGACTTGAGCGATGATCGGTGTGGAGAGATCCATCATCTCGAACCACCCGGTGAGAACGTGACGCGCCCAGGCACCGTCGGCCGGACTGATCGACCACGGATGGGGCTCGCTCGGATCCTGCGCCAGGTCGTAGCCGGCAGAGAAACACGGCCCTGCTCCGCGGATGATCACGACACGCACCGCGGGGTCCGTGTCGGCGGCCCGCAAGTGGTCGAACAGCTGCGTGCGCAAGGCGTGCGACAACGCGTTGCGCTTGTCGGGACGGTTCAGCGTCAGACGCCGCACGGATGGTGCGGGGTCGTCGGCGATCACCAACGTCGTCTGAGTGTCCTTCTGTGTCATGTCGACTCCCCCAGTCGGCCCGACAACGAGATGAGTGCCTAGCCGCCGATCGTGCGGCCCGACTCCCAATACGGTGCGCGGAGTTCCCGCTTGTTGATCTTGCCCATTGCGTTGCGACCGACGCTCGACACGATGTCGACAGTGCGCGGACACTTGTAGCCGGCGAGATGCTCGCGGCACAGTGCGATGAGTTCTTCGGGCGTCGGCGGCTTGGTCGGATCCTGCGGAACCACCAATGCCTTCACGGCCTCGCCCATGTCGGGATCGGGAACACCGATCACCGCCACGTCGGCAACGCCCGGATGCTCGATGAGCACCTTCTCTGCTTCGGCCGGATAGATGTTCACACCGCCCGACACGATCATGTCGCTGAAGCGGTCGGTGATGTACACGTAGCCGTCGGGATCGACGTAGCCGATCTCTCCGAGCGTGAACACGCCGGGGCGCAGGTGGGCGTTCTTCGACTTCTCCGGATCGTTCGGATAGACCACGCCACGACCGGTGGAGTCCTCGAAGAAGAGACGGCCTTCGGTTCCGGCCGGCAGTTCGTTGCCGTCGTCGTCGACCACGATGCAACGCGCGAACGGCGGATTGACGACGCGACCCACGGATCCGGGATGCTCGAGCCACTCCTGGCTCGTGATCGAACACACGGTGCCCACCTCGGTGGCGCCGTAGGCATCGACGAACACGGGACCGAACCATTCGATCATCCGCTTCTTCACGTCGATCGGGCACTTGGCACCGGTGTGCGACAGAACCTTCATGCTCGACACGTCGTACTTGGCACGCACGTCGTCGGGCAGGTCGAGCATGCGCTTGAAGTGCGTCGGCACCATCACGCTGCTGGCAGCCTTGTGGGCCTGGATGAGTTCGAGCGTGCGCTCGGGATCGAACTTTTCCATGATGACCACCGGAGTACCGGCGGCAAGGACACGCACGCCCGACAACGGGCCCGTGTGATACATCGGGCCCACCACGAGATGCACACCGAGAGCAGCCAGTCGGTTGTTCTTCAGGGCGGCAACGTGCTCTTCGATGTTCTTCCCACCGGCGAACATGGTGGGCGGCAACTCCACTCCCTTCGGGAATCCGGTGGTGCCGCTTGTGTACATGAGGTTCGGGCGCGGCGGAACGTCGCTGCGCGGTTCGTCTTCGCTGGCCGACGTGGTGAAGTTCTCGAAGGATTCGACGCCCGACGGAGCATCGCCGGGGATGCGCCAGCACACGATGGGAATGCGGCGCTCGAGTTGCGCCACGGCATCGACGGCACGTGCCAGATTCTCTGGTCCGGTGAAGAGAAGTCGTGCGTCGGAGTCCTTCAGGATGTAGGCGACTTCGTCGGGATTGAGATGGAAGTTGACCGGCACACTGGATCCGCCGGCGTGCAGCGTGCCGAGATGTGCAAAGACGGTTTCGACGGCATTCTCCGCGAACACCGCAACGCGACGGCTCGGCCCGAGATCGAGTGCATTCAGACCGTTGACGACGCGATTGATGAGCGAGTTGACCTGCGGCCAGGTCAACGCCACGTGGGCATCACGAATGGCGATGCTCTGCGCATCGGCCGCGGCGCAGTCGCGCAGGACGACCGCCATGGTCAGCGCTCTCCGCGGGCAACCGTCGCCCACACCACGGGCGTCACCACGCCTGCGATGATCATCTTGATCAGGTCTCCGATGAGGAAGGGAGTGACACCGAGTGCGATCGCGTTCGGGTCACCGGTTGCCACACCGATGTTCAGGTCGTGGGCGAGCCACAGGGCTCCGAACGTGTAGATGATGACGGTGCCGAAGGCCATGGCCGACAGCGACGACATGACCTGACGGTCGTGCTTGCGCTCGGCGAGGCGGCCGACGACGGCAGCGGCAACGATGAAACCGACGAAGTACCCGAGCGTCGTGCCGGTCCCGGCCTCCCAACCACTCTGACCACCGGCGTAGAACGGCAGGCCCACGAGGCCCATCCCCCAGTACGCGATCTGGCTGAAGGCACCGCGACGCATGCCGAGTGCGGCACCCGAGAGCAGGACAGCGAGGGTCTGGCCCGTGAGGGGCACCGGGGTGAAGCCGAGCGAGATCTTGATCTGTGCAAAGGCCGCGGTGAGAAGGGCGAAGCTGACGACCAGTACGGCGTCACGAGCCCAGGTGCGCATGCGCAACGACGGCAGAAGATCGACGAGAACCATGCTCTTGCGGGGAGCCAGGACTTCAGTGCTCACGAGTTTCCTCTTTCTCATGCCCCACGGCATGGGGCTGTTTCTCGAGCCCCACCTCGTGGGGGCTTCGGACGGTGTCGGGAAAGCGTAGTGACAGATGCCCCACCCTGACGAGTCCCGTTGGAATCCCGCCCTGAGTGGGCACGAGCCGAGGGGTCCCCACTAGCGTGACGGCTGTGAGCGACCTTCCCGACATCGAACAATTCCGCAAAGAGGCCCGGGTCTGGCTGGAACAGAACGCCGAGCCCCTTCCCGTCGTCGACGAAGCCGACGAAGAAGACCACGAGATCGTCTGGGGCGAGGGCTCCGACAATGTGGCCGTCTTCCACAACTTCACCGACGAACATGAACTCACCCGCCTGAACGCCGTCAAGGACTGGCAGCGCAAGAAATTCGACGCCGGCTACGCGATGATCAACTGGCCGGTCGAACTCGGTGGTCGCGGTCTTCCCGCCACCTACGTGCGTGCCTATGCCGCCGAAGAGCGCAAGTTCAAGATCCCCGATGCCGGCGAACTCCCGCCGACCTCGATGGGGCTCATCGCTCCCACCGTGGCTGCGTTCGGCACTCCCGAGCAGAAGGAGATGTTCTGTCAGCCGCTCATGCGCATGGACATCTGCGGTTGCCAATTGTTCTCCGAGCCGAGTGCCGGCTCTGACCTCGCGTCGTTGTCCACCCGCGCCACGCGCGACGGCGACGAATGGGTGTTGAACGGCCAGAAGGTATGGACCTCCGGTGCACGCTTCTCCGAATGGGGCCTCGCCATCGTGCGCCACGACTTCGACGTGCCGAAGCACAAGGGTCTCACGGCGTTCATGGTTCCCTTCGATCTGCCCGGTGTGGAGATCCGCCCGATCAAGCAGATGAGTGGTGGCACGAACTTCAACGAAGTGTTCTTCACCGATGCCCGCATCCCCGACTCGCTGCGCCTCGGCGAAGTGGGCGACGGCTGGCGCGTGGCACTCACCTGTCTCGGCTTCGAGCGAGACAAGACGAGCAGTTCGTCCAGTGGACACGTCGGCGGCTCGTTCAAGCAGGTTCTCGCGGCCGCCGCGTGGGCCGGTGTCAACGACGACCCGATCATCCGTCAGGAGCTCACGAAGCTCTACATCGAAACCAAGGTGGCCCAGTTCACCAACCGCCGCGCTGCAGCGAACATGCGTGCCGGACAGACCCCCGGTCCCGAGGGTTCGCTCGGCAAGTTGATGTGGACCGCCGGCATGACGCGCGTCAGCGACGTCATTTCCAAGGTGCTCGGTGCCAAGGTCGTTGCGGACACCGGCGAATGGGGAACCTTCGCCTGGAGCGAACACATTCTCGGCGCCCCCGGCTACCGCATCGCCGGTGGTTCCGACGAGATCCAGCGCAACATCGTCGGTGAACGTGTCCTCGGTCTTCCGCCCGAGCCGCGCGTCGACAAGGACGTGCCGTTCAGCGAAGCGCAGCGCGCCGCACGCAAGTAACACGACAACGAAAAAGGCGGCGGGCCACACGACCCGCCGCCTTTTTCGTTTCTCGAAACGTGTCAGGTGTTGTATTCGCGTCCGGTGTTGCCGACGATCTTGCTCTGTCCCACGGCGGAGTCGTCTTCGATGAGTTCGATCACGCCGGCGGCGATGTCTTCGGGCTGCAGCATCACCGTTGCGGCGATGACCGGAGCCAACCACGCTGCGGGACGGGTCCCGTCGCCGGTGTGCTTGTTGGTCATGTCGGTGTCGACCATGCCGGGCAACACCGCATTCACACGGATGCCCTCGGCAGCGAAACCCGCACAACTCTCGACGATACGCACGACACCGACCTTCGTGGCCGAGTACACCGGGTCGGTGGGCATCGGCTGCAACGCGGCCACCGACGCGGTGTTGACGATGACTCCCCCGCCGCGCTGGCGCAACGCCTTGATCCCCTCTTGGGTGCCCATGGCAACGCCACCGAGGTTGACGCTGATCGTGGCCGAGATCTTCTCGAGCGATGCGTCGGGCCAGATCGGCTCACCACAGATCAAGCCTGCGTTGTTGTGCACGATGTCGAGTCCACCGAAGGCGGCCGTGGCCCTCGCAAACATGTCGCGGATGCCTGCGGGCGTCGAGACGTCTGCCTTCACCGCCACCACTTCGGCCCCCGGCACTTCTGCCGCAGCAAGCGCGGCGGTCTCTTGCACACCGGCCTCGTTCAGATCAGCCGCAACGACCTTGGCACCCTTCTTCGCCAGCGCGATCACCGTGGCGCGACCGATGCCGGCGCCTGCCCCCGTGACGAGCGCGTGCTTCCCCCTGATGTCCATGATTCCCCCGAATCAGTCGATCGAGCCGATTTGGGTGCCGACCTCGTAGGTCTCACCTTCTTCGCCGGAGATGCTCACGACACCGGCAACGGGAGCCTCGATGTCGTTTTCGACCTTGTCGGTCTCGAGACGGTAGAGAACGTCGCCGGGCTGGACGGCTTGACCGTCTTCGACGAGCCATTCGACGAGGGTTCCCTCGGTCATGGAGACGCCGAGCTTGGGGATGCTGATCGGGGTTGACATGACCCCATTTCTACAGGTTTTTGATGGCAGGCTACGAATCATGGAAACCGACACGATGGCCAGAACCGCGGGTGCAGACAGCGAAGAGACCCTCCCCTGGTGGATGAACCCCGTCAACATCGTCCTGCTCGTGGTCACGGCAGCCGTCCTCATGGGAGCCATCGGCTTCGTCGTGGGTGAGCAGCGCGGCAAGGGCTCCAACAACTCGTCCGACGTCGGGTTCCTGCAGGACATGCGCATCCACCACGAACAGGCGGTGAACATGGGCCTCATCTATCTCGACGCGTCCAGCATCGATGCCACCGGTGCCGGCGACCAGGAAGATTCGGCATCACGCGGCACGTTGCGCCTGATCGCCCGCGAAATCATCGTCAACCAGTCGAGCGAGTCGGGACGGATGGTGCAGTTGTTGCGCCAGTTCGGCGCCAACGAAACCAACGAAAGCGATCAAGTGATGGCCTGGATGGGCGAGCCCACGCCGCTTGCCCAGATGCCCGGCTACGCCAGCGACGAACAGTTGGTTGCGTTGCGCAATGCCCGCGGACCCGAGGCCGATGCACTGTTTGCCGAGTTGATGATCGCCCACCACGAAGGGGGCGTACACATGGCCGAACACGTCGCCGCTCACGGAGCGAACGACGAAGTGGTGGCGCTCGCGAACTCGATGGTGAAGGCCCAGACGGGTGAGATCAGCGAAATGAAAAAGCTCCTGGCGGCCATCTGACCACCAGGAGCTCTCTCGCGTCGTTGAAGCTGATGCGCGTTACGTGTTCGTTGCCTTACTTGTTCGTTGCCTTGACGGCGGCAACGACGTCTTCCACCTGGGGAAGGAACGCGGTCTCGAGGTTCTTGGCGTAGGGCACCGGGGTGTTCTTGCCGCCGACACGCTGCACGGGAGCCGCGATGGTTCCCCACAGTTCCTCGTGGATGCGGCTCGACAACTCGGCACCGAAGCCACAACGGGTGACTGCTTCGTGCACCACCACGGCGCGCTTGGTCTTCGTGACCGAGGCGAAGATGGTGGCCTCGTCGAGCGGAACCAGCGAACGCAGGTCGATGACTTCTGCCGAGATTCCCTCGGCGGCGAGCTGCTCGGCTGCTTCCTTGCAGACGTGCACCTGACGACCGTAGGAGATGAGCGTGACATCGGAGCCTTCGCGCACGATATTGGCCTTGCCGAGCGGAACGCGGTAGTCACCGGCCGGCACCTCGCCTGCATAGGCAGGGTCCCAGTACATGAGCATCGGCTCGACGAAGAGCACCGGGTCCGGATCGAAGATCGAACTGACCAACAGACCCTTGGCATCGGCTGCCGACGAAGGAATGACCACCTTCATGCCCGGCGAGTGCACGGCGAACGCTTCGAGCAACTCGGAGTGCTGGGCACCGAACTGGCGGCCGGCACCGGCACTGGTGCGGATGACCATCGGCACGGTGGTCTGGCCACCCGACATGTAACGAATCTTGGCCGCATGGTTGGTGATCTGGTCGAGACACACCGCGATGAAGTCCATGATCATGATCTCGGCGACGGGCTTGTAGCCGGCGATGGCTGCACCGACGGCAGCACCGATGATGGCCTGCTCGGAGATCGGCGTCTTGCGCACGCGCTCGGTGCCGTACTTGGTGGAAAGACCCTTGGTGATCTTGTACACGCCACCGGACGGTTCAGCGATGTCCTCTCCGAGGAGGAACACCTTCTCGTCGAGACCCATGGCCACGTCCATGGCCTCGTTGATGGCCATGCCCACGGGCATGATGCGGGGTTCTGTCGTGCTCATCGCGGGTGCCTCACTTGATGATTTCTTCGTAGACGTCGGTGTACAGCTCGTCGAGAGACGGCTCGGGGCTGTTCAGGGCGAACTCGACGGCGTCGTCGACGATGGCCTTGATCTGTTCCTCGATCTCGTTCAGCTCGGCTTCGGTTGCATGACCGTTCTCGAGGAGCCACGCACGGTACGCGGGCACCGGGTCGGCGGCCATGGCGGCCTTGCGCTCTTCTTTCGGCATGTACTCCATGGCATCGCCCATGAGGTGACCCCAGAAGCGGTAGGTGCGGGCCTCGATGAGCGTGGGTCCCTCGCCGGCGCGGGCGCGGGCAACGGCTTCCGCCGAGGCCTTCCACATGGCGATCGGGTCGTTGCCGTTCACGGTGACGGCTGGCATGCCGTACGACGCACCGCGCTCGGAGATGTACTCGACTCCCGTGGACTGTGCCATCGGCGTGTGCTCGCCGTAGAGGTTGTTCTGGCAGACGAAGATGACGGGCAACTTCCACACGGCGGCCATGTTGAGGCCCTCGTGGAAGGCGCCGATGTTCGTGGCACCGTCACCGAAGTTCACCACGGTGACCTGGTCGGTGCCCGACAGCTGTGCGGCGAGACCGAAACCGTTGGCCACGGGAATACCCGCACCGACGATGCCGGTGGTGACGACGAGACCGGACTCGGGGTGCGTGACGTGCATCGGGCCACCCTTGCCCTTGCAAGTGCCGGTGGCACGGCCGAGGAACTCTGCCCACAGTTCGCGCATCGGCACGCCCTTGGCGATGTGGTCGTGCAGACCGCGGTAGATGGTGACGACGTAGTCGTCGGGGCGCAGGTGCACGGCATAGCCGGCACTGATGCACTCTTGTCCACGCGGCGAGTAGTAGATCAACTGGATCTGACCGCTGGTCATCATCGAGCGGAACCGCTCATCGGTGATCTTGATCTTGTTCTGGATCTCGAACATCTTGACGAGCGAGTCGCGATCCGGAGCGTCGGGGCGATTGGTAGTTGCCATGACTGTCTTTCCTATCAGAAATTGCCCCTCTTCCCCACTGTCGAGAAGGCGACGACGGATCCGCGCGCCCGAGGTGTCAGGACGAGAGATCGGCCAGCAAAGCCGTCAATTCCACGGGCTTGTCCCCTTGGATGCTGTGTCCGGCCCCGTCGACCACGACGACCGTGGCGGCCGGGTTGCGGCGCATCAACTCTGCGACGTCGGCGTCGTCGACGACAGGTGACATGCCTCCGCGGAACAAGGTAAGGGGGCAGTGCAGCGCGCCGATGGCAGCCCAAAGTTCTTCGAGCGCACTTCCCGGAACGGGGTCCGCATTCGAATCGCGGACGTGGCTGCGGCGGTCGTAGCGCCACTGCCACGAACCATCGTCCAACTGACGGGCGTTATGGAGAATGCCGCGACGCAACGACGACACCGTACGGGTCGGGTTGTGCTCGATGGTGCGGGCCAGCAGGTCGTCGAACGAAGCGAAGGCCTGTGGACCGTTCACGAAGTCGAGGACCGCCTTTGCCTTGGCTCCCGTGACGCCCGGGGTGATGTCGACCAAGGCGAGGCTGCGCACCAGATCAGGTGCACGCGACGCCAGAGCAAGGCTGGTGAGGCCACCGAGTGACATGCCCACCACGATCGAGGCGTTCGGTGCGTGAACGCGCATCACTTCGGCCAGGTCGTCGGCCATCGACGCCGGCGAGTAGGCCGCATCGTCACGCCACGACGAGTGCCCGTGACCGGGGAGATCGACGGCGAGAAGTGAACGCCCGAGACCGAGCGCCACGGTGTCCCACGTATGGGCGTTCTGCGAACCGCCGTGCACGAGGACCAGCTCCGGATCCGCTTCGCCCCACTTCAGGAAACTGACGTCACGACCGTCGGCGAGCCGATGAGCGATGCGAAGCACCTGCGGATGTGAGGTGACCGCCGCGTTGACGGTGGCGAGGTCGTATTCGGCGATGTTCTCGTGGAACAACGCGAACTCGTCGTACGCGATCCGCTCCGTCATGGCTGAACGCTCGTCGGAACGGCGGTGGGCGCCGTGGTGCTGGTCTCGGGCGCAACCGGATTGGCGACGGATGCAGTCGTGGTGGTCTGGTTCTTCTTCGGCTTGACGGTGGTGGTCGTGGCAGGAACGGTCGTGGTGGTCGATGTCGTCGTCGACGGTGACGTGGTGGTCGACGACGTCGTGGTGGTGTAGTTCGGATCCGGCCTGTCGGCGGGCGGCACGGGAGCGCCGTACTCTTCGGGCTCCTTCACACCGTCGAACACGTAGACGCGATCTCCGTACTCGACGAGCGAGGGGAAGTATTCGGACACGTGCATCGGAATGCGGACGCAACCGTGCGAAGCAGGCTGGTTCGGGACCTGCGCAGCGCCGTGCACGGCGATTCCCTCGTTGAAGTACACGGGGTTCCACATCGTGCCGAGCTTGCTTTGACGTGTGCCGGAGCGACGGTTGTAGAAGTAGTAGTACCCGGCAGGCGTGATCGACTCGCCGCAGATGCCCTTCTTGATCGGCTCGTCGGTGGGATTTCCCTGCTCACCCGGGTCGATCGTGACTTCCTCGCACCAGGGCTCGTTGTCACCCGTGGAGATGTGGGTGACGAGCGTGGGCTTGCCCGCAGAGAACACCACCATCACCTGTTCGGGAAGGTAGATCTCGGTGTGTCGTGGTGTCGGAGCGTTCGGTCGACGCGGCGTGATGAGATCGTTGCGCTTCATCGTCTCCCACATCTCGGGCGTCACTTCACCCGTTGCCTCGGTGCGGGGGCGCTGCATCACCAACTTCTCGAATGCCCACACCGCCTGAATGGTGTTGTAGCCGTAGTCGCCGTCGACGAGGTTGGGATCGAAGGCGAGATCCTTCAGACGTTGCTGCACCATGCGCACGTCTTCTCCGACGGCGCCCTGGGCGAGAGTCCGCGTGAGCGGAGGCAAGGGAGTGGTGGACGGAGTCGAGGGTGTCGAAGACGTCGTGGTGGTGTCGTTCGACGAACCGCCGTCACCGCCGGCAAAGCCGACGGTGGCCACGACCAGCAAGAGAACGAGGGCGACGAGAGCCGGCCTCCACTGTTGGAGCGGGCTGTCGTGTCTTCGAGGACGACGGTGGCGGCGCTGGGGTGGGTGCTGGTTCATGGAACTGTCGTCACGACTTCGGGATCAACCCTGAAGGCTACGAAGTTCCTTGCGGAGAGAGAACATCTCGCTCAGGATCTTGCGAATCACGGCCGGTGAACTGAGCGTGGAGACTCCCCTGGTCCGCGGGAAGTAGTCGACTCCGAACTGGATCACGCTCATACCCATTTTCCGGGCCCGGATCACCAGTTCGGCATCGATGAACGAGCCTTCACTCTTCAGTTCGATCTTGTTGAAGATGTTTCCGCGACAGAGCTTGAAGGCGAAGTTGATGTCGCGCATCTTCACACCGAAGAGGACCCTGACGAGGCCGTTGTAGAAAGCCGAGTACACGGTGCGCACGTAGCCTTCGCCGGTCCGGTCGAAGCGATAGGCACTGACGATGTCGGCCTCGTAGTACCGCAACAGGCGCACCGCCTTGCGTACTTCGAGCATGTCGAAGGGCAGGTCAGCGTCGGTGTAGAGCACCAGGTCGCCGGTGCAGTTGGCGAACCCCGTCTTCATCGAGCCGCCGAGCTTGCGATTGACCGGATGGTGCACCACCCGCACCCGTGGGTCTGCCGCGGCCGCCGCATCGGCCAGTGCCGGCGTGGCGTCGGTCGAAGCGTCGTCGACGATGAGCAACTCGTAGGTCTCGATGTCACCGTTGGCGATCAGTGCCTCGCAGAGTTCGCGACCCGCCGACAGAGCACGGTCGATGTACGCCTCTTCGTTCCACATCGGAAAGAAGATCGACATCTTGGAGAAGTGCGCCCCTGCCATCGCCGGTGAGGCTACTGCCGAGTTGATCGCCGTTCAGTTCAGGATCGGACGTTCGGAGATAACTTCGGGGCGTGGACACCGGACGACACCTGTCACGACACTGGGCACGCCTTCTCGTCGCAAGTTGGGCGCTCACCGCCGTGGCGGTGGGTATCACGGGTTCGGCCAGCCTGCGCACGGGCAAACCCCTGTGGTGGCTCGACGGCTCCGTCATCGCCAACGTGACGCTCAGCGTGGTGCTCTATCTCTTGATGGTCGGGGTGATCCTCCTCGCTCTGCGCGGACATCCCCGGGCGCCGCTCGCCGGCATCGGCGTGGCCAGCCTCCTCGGCACCAGCGCAGCCGTCGACCTCGTCGACCAGGGTGGTCCCGGGGGCTCGGCCCTCGTCATGATCACCGTTGCGGGTGCCGCGCTCTTGGCCAGCGTCGCCGCGGTCGCCGGGCTTTCGCAGCAGGGCTAATCTCACCGTTACATCACGGTCATCGTCATTTCGGGGGGAGTGAGATGCGCACGATCAAGCATCCGTTGTCTGGGGCCATCTACGACCTGACGGATCGCGGCACGATCCTGGTTCAGAAAGACGGCGCCAGCGGTGAGTTCACCAGCGACGGCGTGTGGATCCGTGGCGACATCAAACAGGCGGACCCGCATTTGTGCCTCTGGATCGGTGGCAAGCAACCGAACGTCGGACAGACATCGAACGGACAATCAGCAAAGGGGATGGCGTCATGACCATCGTTTCACCCGCTACTCCCGGCGAAGCACGTTCCCCGGGGCTGTCGTACCAGGATCTCCTCGACAAGGACACGAAACCCGTTCCTGACGTTCTGCGTTGGCAGAGCTGGGAGTTCATGGGCGACGTCGACATTCCCGTGGCGCGCTACACGAGTCGCGAGTTCCACGAACTCGAGAAGGAAAAAGTGTGGAAGCGCGTCTGGCAGATGGCTTGTCGCGAAGAAGACATCCCGAACGTCGGCGACACGCTCGTCTACGACATCTGCGACATGTCGGTGCTGGTGGTTCGCGCGCAGGACAACTCCATCCGCGCCCACGTGAACGCCTGTCTCCACCGCGGGCGTCTCCTGCGCGAACTCGACGGCAACGTGCACGAGTTGCGTTGTGCCTTCCACGGCTTTTGCTGGAACCTCGACGGCAGCCTCAAGCAGGTGCCGTGCGACTGGGACTTCCCGCACGTGGAGAAAGAGGAATGGCACCTCCCCGAAGTGAAGGTCGGCCTGTGGGGCGGCTTCGTCTTCGTCAACATGGATCCGAACTGCGAACCGTTCGAATCGTTCCTCGGCGACTTCGCGTGGCACTTCGAGAAGTGGCCGTTGGAGAAGCGCTACAAGAGCGTGCACGTCGCGCGCATCTTCCCCTGCAACTGGAAGGTGGTGCAGGACGCCTTCAGCGAGGCGTTCCACGTCGTCGCCACTCATCCGCAGTTGCTCGCCGGCATCGGCGACGCGAACTCGCAGTACGACTGGAAGGGCAACTACTCGCGCGCCATCACGCCCAACGGCACGCCGAGTCCGCACATCAAGTGGACGCCGAGCGAACAGGAGATGTTCGATGCCATGTCGGACCGTCGTCTCGACGAACCTCCGCTCGTCGAGTTGATGGACGGCATGACCGCCCGCTCCACTGCGGGAGCTGTCGGACGACCGACGTTGGCGCCCGTGATCGGTTCCGAAGCCGCCGAGGCTCTGTCCGATGCCGAACTGAGCGACAGCATTTATTACACGCTGTTTCCGAACTTCCATCCGTGGGGCGCCTACAACCGCATTTGCTACCGCTTCCGCCCGTACGAAGATCGCCACGACATGTCGGTGATGGAGTGCATGTTCCTCGAGCCATACGACGAGTCGCAGCCGAAGCCACCCGCCGTACCGATCCATTGGCTCGGTGTCGACGACGACTGGGCCGAGATGGCTCCGGAGCTCGGCATGTTGGCCCGCGTGTTCAACCAGGACACCTACAATCTGCCCAAGGTGCAGCGCGGCCTGCGCACCATGACGAAGCCCGGCGTCACCCTGGCCAACTACCAGGAGACGAAGATTCGCCACTTCCACATGCTGCTCAGCGAGTGGATCGCCAAACCCTGAACCGTGCTGACTGATTTGGCCCATTGGTCCGGGCCGACGGCTGGCTACCGTAGGCGCCATGTCGCAAGCCGAATCCTCCCGCAGCAAAGTCCTCACCAGCCTGCCCTCGGGCGAGCGCGTGGGCATCGCCTTCTCGGGCGGACTCGACACCTCTGCGGCCGTCGCCTGGATGCGCGGGAAGGGCGCGCTCCCCTACGCCTACACCGCCGACCTCGGCCAGCCCGACGAACCCGAACTCGACCAGGTTCCCGGCCGCGCCTTGCAGTACGGCGCCGAAGTCGCCCGTTTGGTCGACTGCCGCGAGGAACTGGTGCACGAGGGCCTCATCGCCCTGCAGTGCGGCGCCTTCCACATCACCACAGCAGGCAAGACCTATTTCAACACCACCCCGCTCGGTCGCGCCGTGACCGGCACCCTGCTCGTGCGCGCCATGCAGCACGACGGCGTCGACATCTGGGGTGACGGCAGCACCTACAAGGGCAACGACATCGAGCGTTTCTATCGATACGGACTGATGGTCAACCCGTCGCTGCGCATCTACAAGCCGTGGCTCGACCCCACCTTCGTCTCGGAACTCGGTGGGCGCAGCGAGATGAGCGAGTTTCTCCAGTCGCGCAATCTGCCATATCGCGACAGCAAGGAAAAGGCCTACTCCACCGACGCCAACATCTGGGGCGCCACGCACGAGGCCAAGTTGCTGGAGGAACTCGACAACGGCATGGACCTGGTCGAACCGATCATGGGAGTCGCCCATTGGAAGTCCGACGTCGCCATCGCCGAAGAGACGGTGAGCATCGAGTTCGTCGAGGGCTGGCCCGTCGCCATCAACGGCAAGAAGTTCGCCTCGCAGGTGGATCTGGTCAACGAAGCCAACACCATCGGCGGACGTCACGGCCTCGGAATGAGCGACCAGATCGAGAACCGCATCATCGAGGCCAAGAGCCGCGGCATCTACGAGGCACCGGCACTTGCCCTCCTGCACATCGCCTACGAACGTCTCGTCACCGCCATCCACAACGAGAACACCCTCGAGAACTACCGCACCATGGGCCGTCGTCTCGGGCGACTCCTCTACGAGGGTCGCTGGTTCGATCCGCAGGCACTCATGCTGCGCGAACCGCTGATGCGCTGGGTCGGCACGGCCGTGACCGGCACCGTGACCGTTCGCTTGCGTCGTGGCGACGACTACACCATCGTGAACACCAGCGGACCCCATCTCACCTATGCACCGGAGCGCCTCAGCATGGAGCGCGTCGAAGACGCAGCATTCGGCCCGCTCGACCGCATCGGACAACTCACCATGCGCAACCTCGACATCGACGACAGCCGCGAGAAGCTCGACGTCTACCGCCGCACGGGCACTCTTGCCCCGGGTGGCCTTCTCGCGCTGAACGCCGAGAACGACTGATCAGCCGGCGATGACCCGGCGCATGACGCCG
>Ga0164293_10001175_pt1 | contig 21979 bp, 35 predicted proteins | sample GEODES118metaG_FD_111487 | JGI IMG/M metagenome (GOLD analysis project Ga0164293, IMG submission 111487) | Eutrophic lake water microbial communities from Lake Mendota, Wisconsin, USA - GEODES118 metaG | ecosystem: Environmental > Aquatic > Freshwater > Lake | place: USA: Lake Mendota...
TGATCAATGCACTTCTCAAAAATGAATCCAAAACAGTCCGTTTTACCAACCCATCCCTGAAAAATATAAATATAAACTTTATGGGACACGCTCCCCTTGAGCTTCTAAGGGGTCTTTGCCATCCTTATGGGGAAGATTATTATAGAGATATCATCTACCACCTGTCGGCTAAAATAGACGGTAATATACTCCTGAATTCCACCATGCGAGACATTGATTACTTTGTCGATAAGCTCAATCAGGAAAATACTTCGGAAAAAACACCAGAATTGGGTTGATTTTTTAAATTGATAGTGTAAGTATGGTTAATATGAAATTACGAGATTTGATTGAAAGGCTCAATAAATATGATATGGATAGTGATGTAACCATTCATACTGCAAATGGGACAAAATCTTTAGAAATCAAAGATTTCAATCCTCATACGGAGCGTGAGATGGGAGATACTACAGAACCTAGATTAACTTTAATTTGTTATGATGATTTTACGGTTTATGCCCATAATTAATTTTAATCTTAAATAAACACATATGGAAAACAACGTTCAACAATTCCTTGATAGTATTCAGGAACTCAAGGCAACCAAATTCAAGGCATACCAAGCTTCTACCAAAAAGGAAGTGGATTGCTCTCCCCTCACTTTCAAGCAACAGAAAGACATCATTGCCACCGTAGCCGATGGGACGGTGGGTGTTCTCAAGTTCCAAAAAATCCTTAATGATATTCTTATTGAGAATACGGAATCCGATACCCTCAAAGTTGAAGATAAGCTGCCTCTGATTCTCAAAATTCGGGGAGAAAGCCTTGGTAATGATCTGAAGCTGGATGGCGAAGTTGGTAGTATTGAAAGCAACATCCAAAGCACCCGCAAGATCAAATCCCCCAAGGAAAAGGTGATCAATGGTGCCGTGGATGTGGTTCTGGCTACCCCCACTCTCAAGGAAGAGAATAAGGTTATCAATTATGCCATTGAAATTCTGAAAAAGGATGGGGATAAGGATGCGGGTAAGAACATCGGTAATATCTACACTTTTGAAATTGTAAAATTTATCAAATCCGTGAAATTCGGAGAAAATGAGATCGTATTTGCCGATACTCCTGTAAAGGATCGTGTGAAAATCGTGGAAAATCTACCTCTATCAATCAATAAGGAAATCATCAAATATATTGAATCTTTCAAGGAGGATGAGCAATCCCATCTGAAAGTGACAATCAATGGTGAGGAAAAGGCGTTTGATATTGATGTGTCCTTCTTTGATAATTGATTGGTGATTAAATAATAAAGTGAATGTCGCTTTATTGGAAGAACTGCTTGGATTACTGAAAACGGTCAATGAAACCATTGGCGTTCCACAGGGGGAATCTCTGGAAGATAAGAACGTATTGCAGGGTAATAATCCCTCTGATCCCAATAAAAGGGTGACACCCACGCTCAATAGCAATGAGCGCAAAAGAACAACGGAAATCGCTTCCCTGTTTGCCAAGACATTCTTTGAATATCAGAAGAAAAAGACTCCTGATAAGGCGATCAAGACTTCCATTCAGAAAGTAACGGGTAAAACAGGGGAGAAGATACAACAAGGGGGGGATAAAGTTGATGCTAAATCATCTTGGTGGAAAATTCTTTTACCTTTAGTGGTGGGTATCGGCGCGTTAATTGCGGGACTAATGACAGACGGACCATTTAAGGGTGCTTTGAAAATGCTTGCTAGATTAGGATTGGGTATCGTTGAAAGGCAAATTAAAATGATACTCAAAATAGCACGGGGGCTAATGCCTGATAAGTTGATAGGTAACTTATTTGAAAAGTTAATACCAAAAAATTTCATAGGTAATTTAATTAAAAGGCTATTATCTATTGACGATATTGTTAAAATGGTCACAAGTGGTATGACCGGATTTATTTCATCTCTCAAAGGGATGATATCCGCCCCTTTCAAAGCTCTTGGGGGCATGGTAAAGGGTGGTAGTATAATGACTAAAATGGTGAAGTTTTTAAAACCGATGTTGTTGGTTCTTAAAAGAATCCCTTTAATTGGAACAATTATTTCATTCGGGTTTGCCATATCTCGTTTCAGCAGTGGGGATACTGTTGGAGGTGTGATCGATGTATTGAGCGGCTTGGCAGGATTACTTGATTTAGTGGCTCCCGGACTTGGCACAACTTTGTCCATAGGCTTGGACGTTCTCAACGCATTTCTGGATGTTAAAACTGGTGGTGCTACGGGCAAGCAACAAGGAGCTAAGATGGACTTGCTTGGAGATATGGCAAAAGGAATTGGTAAATGGATATGGAAGAATGCCCTCTGGCTACCTGTCATTGGTGGATTTAAGAGAATGGAGATGTCTTGGGATGCTTTAAAAAGTGGTAATATAATGGAAAGCATAAAACAATTTGCGTTTGGAATGCTGTCGTTTACTTCTCTTGGTCCAATTGTCACTGGTATTGAGATGTTGTTAGGATTTGGTGATGAAAAAAAAACCAATACGAAAGATATTAAGAAAGGCAGCTTGTTAGGTAGTATGACCAAAAATATTGGCAACTGGATATGGAAGAATGCCCTCTGGCTACCTGTCATTGGTGGATTTAAGAGAATGGAGATGTCTTGGAACGCTTTCAAAAGCGGAGACATCATGGGTGGTCTTTATCAATTTGGTGCATCATTATTATCGTTTGGTGGTCTTGGTCCGATTGTTACGGGTATTGAAATGCTATTAGGATTTGGGGATAAGAAAGAATCCGATAAATCCCTGTCTCCGAAAACGGGATGGTTTTCCGGTTTGAAAGCATGGATCAAAAAGAAGTTGAAGAACTTACCATGGGTTCTCAGAAAGCCTCTGGAATGGTTCGGTATTCTTGATGATAGTGATGAGGATACTAGCATCAAGACAAGTATACTGAATAGTGCATATGATAAATTAAAAAAGTTTGCCTCTTCTATGTGGAGTGGAATTACAAGTAGTCTAGCTTTAGTGGGTGATTTGTTAGTAAAAGGTGTTACCACGCTTTACAATAATGTAAAGCAAACGCTTAGTGACGCGGCTAGTGCAGTAAAGAATGCCGCAGTAGAAGTTCATAATAAGCAAGTCAAAAAATATCGAGGTCTTGCAGAAAAAGATGCATCTACACGGGTGGTGGAAAGTGTGAAAAATCCATTCGGCACCATATATGGGGCAGGAGCGGAAATAGTTGCCCTTGGAGCTTCACGGCGCGATGCTGCTGCAAGCGAAGAGGCATTTTCAAAGAAACAAAAAGAGCTGATAAAACGCGGCATCCTTAACCCAGATGGGACTCCCAGAAGCCGCGAGGAGAGGGTAAAATCGGGTCTAGCAAAACCGCTCCCCACACAGGATAAAACGGTGGTATCTGATGCTATTAAAACGGTAAAAATTCCTCAAAAAACACAGGATAAAACGGTGGTATCTGATGCTATTAAAACGGTAAAAATTCCTCAAAAAACACAGGATAAAACGGTGGTATCTGATACACCAAATCCAAACGCATTACCTGTTGTGCAATCTGGAAATTCACAATCCTTGGAATTTTTGCGTAATATTGGTATGACACAGATCAAGATCATGGGTGATATTAAGGGTATTGCAGCCCAAATCCTGAAAAAAATGGATTCCAGTATGGGGGGAAGTAATAGCAACACCGTTGTTCCAATTTCTCAGCCTCCCTCTAGTCAGAAATCATCCCCAATGCCAATGAATTCCAATCGCGGTGATTATGGTTCATCCGCTTATGCGCTCGCATAAGTAATATCATGGCTAAATCCATTAATGTGGTTAGAGATTATGATTGGACGAGTATTCCACGAGGTAGTGTGTTGAGAGACAATGCTCCAAGGGTTCGTGTGCAATCATTTAAGATCAATTCTAGTGAATCTATAAATCGCATTAAAAGTTACCTCAACTCTGTGACATCGGTAAATCCTGATGAATTTTATAATAAATTATATGGAAACATATCTGATCCAGATGATACCTTTATATTTCCATTTTTAGGAGATGCCGTTCGCTCATTCAGTAATGAATATGGTGACACTTTCCAATCAGCTTTCTTGGGATCGGTTGATTCCGCGTTTGGAGAAGCTGCTAAGTTATTTGGAGAAATTAAAACATATAATGTATCAGAAAATTTTGGTAAATTGGCTGATAATATAGCAAAAGCTGATTCGTTAGGTTCATTCGTAGATACGGCAACCAAAAATATGTCAACTGCTCCGGGTTCATATGTTGAAACTCCGAAATTATATCAATATTCCCAAAATGATGCAGGATTGGAGGTATCGTTTGTCTTGTCGAATACACTCAATGCTGATGGTGTGCAGAAAAATATAAATTTAGTCAACAAGCTTACAAGAATCAATCGCCCATTTCGTAGAAATGGTCTTGTAATGGAACCACCAAGGATTTATGAAATCAGGATTCCCGGTATTAGATATATAAAATGGGCTAGTTGTAGTAGTTTTTCAGTGCAGCTTCTAGGAGCTAGACAAATGCACGGCAATGAACTCATACCAGAGGGGTATCTTATCTCCATGACATTCACCTCTCTCACAACCGAAGTCTCCAACTTCATGGATAAAATTTCAGAAGAAGAATAAATATGAGTAACATCGGAAAATACCAGAACCAGATTCCCTCCTTATCAGCTTTGGATATCAAAAGCTATGAGAGGATATTCAAGGTCTATTACGATTCCACAAATGGGAAGGAATTCCCGTATTATAACATTCTCAAGAAGATTGAAATACCGGAATTGGATTCTAGCGTAATTGAGTTCCACAATGTCCAGATTCGACAACCCCTTACAACGGTATCTTTCAATGTTTATGGTGACATTCGCTCTTGGTGGATTATATATCTTCTTAATAAGGATAAATTCACGGGAGTCCCTTTCTGGGTGGAAGGAGGAACACAATTGAAGGTTCTCAAGACCGAATTGAGAACCCTGCTTTATCTTGATATCACCCAGAATACTATATTTGGGGGGAGGCATTTCTGATGGGAGATATTTATAAAATAAATGATGTCAATTATGACTGCGAATTCAAGCTCAAAAATCCTGATGGGCAGGAAGTCAAATTCACAAAGTCTGCCCTGCGTGGTCTGACGATCACGGATAATTTTTTCAATCCATTTCTGGTTGGATCGGTGGCAATTGCTAATCCTTATGATCTGGTGGAAGATAAGTATCTTCTCAGAGGGGATGGTAGGGATGTGTTTTCCATAGAAATCTTTCCTGAAGATAAACCAAAGGATAAATTGAAATACGATTTTATTTTATTTTCCGAGGAGAATTTTGGAAATCCCGAAGTCCGTTCCGAGAACATTAAGAAGTTATCTATGATGCATAAAGATGCTTTACCATTCATGGATACTATCCCATATGGTAAAATCTGCTCTGGAAAAGCGGGGGATATTCTAAAGGATATTTTTAAGGAACTGCTTGGGGAAGATATGGTGGACAATGATGAATGGCAGAGCGGCGATTTCACACTGACATATCATCCTCCCCTCACATTCCGATATATGGATTTGATGAATTATCTTCTGAAACATTACTATGCCAAAGATGGGGATATGTATGTGAAGGGATTCATCCATTTTGATGAGGAAAAGGGTAAATATCAGCTTCGGTTGCTCTCCAAAATATTTGAGAAGAACAAGGATGAGGTGATGGAAGCATTCACCCTGTCTGATTTTGCCGATGTGGGGGATACATCCAACGATAACAACCCCCCTCCTGATGCCGAGGTTAGTGAGTATAACAACGGTATCAAGAACATTGGTTATTCCACTCCCATGTATGGGATCAACAACGATTTCTTTATCAATACAGTGGTCTATGGATATGATCCAATTCTAGGTATTCACAAGACGAGAATCAAGAAGCTGGAAGACATTGAAAAGCAATGGGAGAAGAAATTCGTAAAATCTTTCAAGGCGATTGGAGGAGAACCCAAACCATTCGTCGTTAAAAATAAAAATACAAAACAGAAATTCCGACACTTTCGTTCCCCCTATCCCGTGGAGGATTCGGAGAAGATGGTGGAAGCTGAAATGATCAATACCTTGACATTTTATAATTTGAGAGCTATCTTTGCCAATCTTGGTTCCGCCAACAGAGTAGGAGGTAAATTCATTGATATTGTCAAGGTGGGAGAAGGCAAGCAGAAGAGCGATGAAAAGCTGCTTGGTAGATGGTTTGTTCACGAATTGAGACATATTTTTCTAGGAGACGGTTACACGAATGAATTCTCATGCTGTAAGACTTATAGCGGACCAAACACCAAAATAACCCCTGACGCTGAGTAATAAATATGAGATCGAATATTGATGTTCTTCGCGGATTATGTTTTTCCAAGGAAGATTTGGAGCAAATCCAAAATCTGGGGGATCAATTCACCGAGAAAGAGATTGAATTCATGATTGAGTTCAAGAAGATTTATGAATTGGGTTTAAACCAATTGGAGAAATTCATCAACAAGTTGGATGAAGAGGGAAAGGATTTGGAGACATGGGATATTGATTACTATGTGAGACATCTCCTCAATGGCCCTCTTGCTGCTCAAACATTGGAATTGTCAAAAGATAAAAAATATTTTAAAACGATTCCCGATATTCTGGGTGTTTTGGGAAACAACCAATCCACCCGACACAATACAACCCTCTACACCGATGATATTGTGGCACTGGACGTTCCCGTGGACGTTTACAACAAAACACCGGAATTTTCTCAAAAAAATATTACAAATTCCAATGATCAGGTGGAACAATTGTTCCGTTCATCCATGAAAATGGCTGTGATCCATGATAACACCCTCCCAATAGCTGATAAGAAGCCACAGGATCGCTACAGCGAGGAGAGAACCGGAAAGTGGGTAACTAAGTCAAACGCAAGTTTCGTGGTCAAGGATTCGTTCTGGCGCGTCAAATTGAAGGATGTGCGCCAACAGGTGTTTGACAAGGTGAAAGAGATGATTGGGGAAGAATACTATCGTATCTTCGGAGATCGCAAGACCTATACACCATTCGATTCCGATAAGAACGATTCCAAGGCAACTGCATACGAAATTGAAAAGACCGTTGTTGATGGGGACAAGGAAGAATTGTTCAAATTGGATGTATATGGGGATGTTTATGATACCCGTGACACCATTCTCAAGGTGGAGAATCCTGAGAAGAATAAGGAATACCTATTAAATACCGTTGAAGGTCAATTCGGAATTTAAACGTCAACCGTCACTGGAACAGCGGGAGGAGCATCATCGTCATCATCCTTTTTCTTTTCCAAAAGTTTCAGAATATCATTTCTGGTGAATGTGAGCTTGGGAGTCCCATCGTCATCATCTCCCTTGGTGATCTTCGAATCAATGTTCATTTGAGCGATTTCCTTTTGTGCCTTAATCTTGTCTTCCGCATTCTTGAATTTTAATAATGTTTCCAAAGCGGATGTGGTTGCTTTGGTGTGTGCCGAATAAGATTCAAGCATCTTGGAATCGGCACTGGCAATCACATCATCTTTCATCTTTTCCATTACCTCCACGGAATGGGTGATTACCTTGGCGGCTGTTCGCAGTAGTAATTCTTCCAGATTCTCCCGATTCAATTCGGGAATTTCCGTTTCTTCTTTTTTGAAATTTTTTGATTGGTTCTTGATCTGTGAAATAATATCATTCACCTCATTATCCAATTCGTCATCATCATCGTAATCCATAGTGATATTTAGCTTGATTTTTTAAAACGCAATGATAAGTTACTTCTGATTATGATTAATTTAACACATGCGAATGTTTTAGTTACTGGTGGAGGCGGTTTCATAGGAAGTAATTTCATCAAAATGTTATTGGAAAAATACGATGGTGTGAAAATTATAAATGTTGATAAAGGGGGTATTGGTAGTAGGAGTCTTAAATCAGAGATACCAGCCACCAATTGGAATACTTGGTCATATTTGGAACTTAATAATGATATTAGAAATATTGATAAAATTCATTTTCAGGATTATAAATTCGATTACATTTTCCACTTTGCGGCAGAATCCCATGTGGATCGCAGCATTAGCGGACCATCACCTTTCATTGAAAACAACGTGATGGGAATGGTATCTCTTTTAGAATGGGTAAGACAATATCAACCCCAAGCTAGAGTCATCAACATTTCCACAGATGAGGTATATGGTCATCTGGAAAAGTATGAAGCACCTTTTATCGAAACTTGTAAGTTTGATCCCCGTAGCCCATATGCAGCATCCAAGGCATCTGCCGATCTGATCGCCAATTCCTATGTTACAACGTATGGTTTGGATATTCTAACGACCCATTGCTGTAACAATTTTGGAAAGCATCAAGCGGATGAGAAGTTCATTCCCACGGTGATTCGTAATATGGTTCAAGGTAATAAGATTCCAGTCTATGGCACGGGAGAGAATATCCGTGAATGGATTCATGTTGGGGATCACAACAAATCCCTGTTGGAAATCGCAGAAGGGGGCAGGGCTGGTTATCGTTACAATATTGGATCAAAGGTGGAAAAGACAAATATGGAGATGATCATTGACATTTCTGAAATTCTTGGTAAGGTGGCTGATATTGAATATGTGGAAGACAGAAAAGGACATGATTTCCGATATGCTGTGGATAGTCTCAATTACCGTAGGCAATTTGAATTGCGGGATCATTCCGATGCTTTGAGGGAGACGGTGGAATTTTATAAAGAGAAATATTCTACTAAATAATAAGGACTAAACAAAAATTATGGAAATAAAACAAAGTGTGATTGAAGCGCGGGTGATGAAAGGATGGACTTTCTCAAAGATTTATGACACATATGGTGTCCCAAAATCGACTGCTCAGGGGTGGCTACAAAAACATTTCGCTGAAGAGGGAGAAGACGAAGAATCCCCAACTCCTTATGATGAATATAAGCAGGGTTATGTGAACGAAAACCTTCAAAGGGATAAGCCCAAGAAACCTAAGAAATCTGAAGAGGAGATTATGGAGTTCCTTTCACAGCTTGCCCCGATTCAAGTCCACAGTGGATATACCGTAGCTCCTTCAAGTCTGAGTGATTATGCTGTAGTAGGATCAGATTTCCACTTTGGGTGTCATGATGAAGCGGCTATTAACATCTTCCTATATACCATTGAGGAACTGAAACCCAAAACAATCGTTCTGAATGGTGATACAATGGATATGTTAGCCATCTCCAGATATCCCAAAGATATTAAGAAACAGTGGAGTCTTCAGGATGAGCGGGTTGCTTACCACGAATTTTTGGATAATTTGATTGCCGTTTCGGGGGGTGCTAAGATTTATGAAACGGTATCTAATCATAGTGGACAATCCATCGACGGTAGATGGAGACGCTATTTATCGGAGCGTTTGGGGGAACTTGCATCATTGCCTGATATCACGGATAAGCTGAGTTACCAGAACGTGTTCATGGGAGATTATCAGGAGCATGTGGAGCATGTGGATTATGTTGACCTAAATGGATTGATTGTGACACACGGTAACACGGTGCGTGGGGCTGGGGGTGCGTCTGCTAGAGGTGAGATTGATAAATGGCATACAAGTATTCTACATGGTCATACCCACAGAATTGGGAGTTCAGCTAAAAGAATACCTGCTGTTGGCAATCGCCCCGAAAGACAGATAATTGGTTTTGAAGGTGGTGCATTATGTTCGCTTGATGCGACATATGGTTCGTGTATGAACTGGCAGCAAGGTTTTAACATAGTTGCATTGGGTGGTGAAACGTTTGGAATGGAACAAGTGATGGTGAATAACGGGGTTGCCAATATCTCCACGCTTGGTCAAACGATCAGAGGATGATGGAATCGTTTTCTACATTCTTTGAGAGGCGTGAGCGCAACCCCCTTCGCAAAAAGGAACTTGAGGACTTACCAAACAACAAGCAATGGGTTGAGGATGAGAAATCCAAATTACCCCGAAAGGATGTATCAAAAATCCGTAAGATGGAGAAGCTTGGGGTGGAACCCGAACGTATCCAGACATGGAAGGACTACAAGATCAAGGAACGGGAGAAGGAACTGAGGGAATTATATCTAAGGAATAAAATCGAGAACGCGACCCTTATATTGGATATTTTCGGTATCAAGGTTTACACCGACCATTATGCGACATACGATTTTACCGAAGGTTCCGTGAATCTACGATCTGTTGAAAACACGGTCAAAAAGATTGTTCTCGATTATAAGGACATTATTCCCAATAGAAAACCAACGTTCATCATCACCGATAGCAGCAAAAACCCACGAACAAAGGGTGTCAATGTTACGGGAAGTGGTGACGATCCGGCTGGTGTGTATTGGAAACGTCTGATTTACATTGATCAGGAGTATTCTGACAAGTATAAAATTTATGCCCACGAATACGCACACTTTTTGGAAAACAGAGTTTCTAGACAAATGTCAAAATACCTTCAGGAAGAATATAAGAACATGTTGGATGGGTTCTTCCGATCCATCAAACAGAGGAAAAGGGAAAATCTGGAAGGTGCTGAAAATGAAAAATATCGAAAGGCAATTGCCAAGAAGTTGGGATTACCCACCGATTACTCTTCCACCAACCATTCCGAGTGGTTTGCCGAATTGATCGCACACTGGAAGAATATTCCCAACAACAAGGCAACATATAGATTTAAGCAAGTGATGAAAAAAATAATTAATAGACTGTGATGAGTGAGAAATACGAAGCTGTGATTGGGGGCTATACCTTTCTGATGAAGGAGGACGATGTGATTGAGGTGTGGGCAGGGTTGGATGCGGAATATCCAGAATCCTTTATTTATGTGAAGGAGGGGAGTGTTTTGGATCGAAAATCTTTCGAGATGGAGATCATGGATTACGTTCTTAAAAACTAGACTATATTGGGGACATGCAAGAAGACATGAATGAATTACAGAAGTGGGATTATAACTCACGGGAGGATCATCGTAAGAGTTATTCAGACATTCGATGGTGTGCAATGCAACCAAAAGGCGACCCGAAATATAAAATCGGGGACGTTGTGGAATTTCATGTTGGGGGGTTCGGTATTATCAACGGGGTATCAAAACCATCCAATGGGCGGCCCTCGTCATATTCAACTGAAAAAATTGATGAATTACCAGACCATGCATCCACAAAAAGAGCATGGCACTATGAGGGGGATTTTAAAAATTGGATTGCTAAATCCCCCCTACATGGGATGGGTTAAAAACTAGACTACAATCGTTCCATGACTAAAATTGAATTTACTGACGAACACCTTCGGGTGATGATGACTGCCTTGGAAGTGTATTCCAGATTGCGAGCAGGACAGATCAGGATCGCCATTGATGAGGCGTTTCGGGATGTGGGCTTGTCTTGGAAAGAATCGGAATCTATTGAAACATTTGTAAGGGGTATTCTGTATCCCGAACCTCCCCAATTGAAATACGATGGACATGGGGGTTATTACGACCAATATGGATGCACCTATGGGGAGAATGGGGAACGCAATACGGAAGTGTCTTGGGAAGAGAAAGAGCGTTTGAAGCGTGGTCATCTACGGGGTAATTTTGGGGTATGCAATAAAAAAATGATTGAAGGTGGGGGGACACTGGCATACGAAATCTACTCCACCCTGCGTCAATATGTTTCTTTAAAGAACAACGACGGATACGAAGGTAATGGTGTGAATTATCGTGATCCCCTACAAATCACCAAAGTTCCTTTACCAGTAATTGAGGGATTTGCCGCTGAAAAGAGATTCCCCATCAAGGGGAAGACTATCGTGAATAAATTGGATAAAGCCCATGAAACCAAGGACTATATGAAGGTGTGGCAAGTGGTTGGGGAATACGTGGAACGGAAATATCCCGAATTGGTTGGATATTCCCAAGCAAGGATTGAGCGGGAGGATAATCATTATGTGATGATTGCCAAAGGAGCTAGAAAGAAGGAAATTCTTAAAAACTAGAACACAATCAAAACATGTCATACAAAACATCAGTAGAACCAGACATCTACCGTCTCGCTAAGGAATGGGATTGTCATGGATAAAATAAAATAATACTCCGAAGAGGGGAGAAGTTCAAAGTTGAGCGAACTGCGAAGGAAAAGGAACTCATCGCAAAATACCGCAAGGGTTGATCTGGAAAAATATTTAAAATTATGACAATAGAACAATTTAAAAAGGATTTTGATAAACAATTAGCTGCTATGAGTGACGAAGAAATAATTCAAGATTTCAAGGACTTGGGATGTGATGTTGAGATTAGAAAACCAAATTTGGTGATCCTTCGTGGAAGCTCTGGATGCGGCAAAAGCTCTGTAGCAATGCTCTTCGGCGGGGAACTTGCAATCTGCTGTGCTGATGATTACTTCTATGATGAATTGGGGAAATACAATTTCAATCCTGATCTTCTGGGAAAAGCTCATGAACGGTGTCGTGAAAAATTCCTGTATGCTCTGGATAATCCAGAACTTTTTGATACTATTGTGGTAGCTAACACAAACACCAAAATTTCCGAATTTCAATTTTATATTGACGAAGCGGAAAGGCGTGGTATCATGGTGTTCTCTCTAGTGGTGGAGAAACGCCACAACGGAACCAACTCCCATGGAGTACCAGAAAGCGTGATTGATCGGCACGTAGAGAATATTAAAAACAGCTTGAAATTAAAATAATATGACAGGAGAACAATGGAAAAAAGACTTTGAGCAATCCTCAAAATTCATTCAAGATTTGGCAATGGATTTTACTTTCGTTGAGTGGGGAGAAGGTTCAATGAGCATATCAGATGTCCCCAAGGGATGGGAGAAGATCATTCTCAATCTCTTTGGAGCGATCAATCAATACTCCAAAACAAAAATCCATTATCTGGAAGACACGCGGATAAAGCGTTTCAAATTCTGGTGGAATGGTAAGACTTGGGAAGCAGCAAAATTTGTCAGCAAGGTTCTCAAGCCAACTCAACGTCTATACCCAAGTGATAATCCACGAATCATTTTTCCTGAGATGCAGAAAAAAATTCAAGCAACCTCTTGGTGGAAATGGGAAAATCGAATCCGAAAGCTGCTTCGTAAAATGCGGTTTGATTTCACAAAATATCAGAGAACGCGATATCCTGAGCCAGTTACTATCGAACAGGTGAAGCAGAAGTATAGCCTTTGTATATACACCAGTGGGGGAGATGATATCATCAAGGGGATGATTCGTTTGGCGGAATACCAAGCATCCCAAACCTGTGAAGTGACGGGCAATGCTGGTGTTTTCTGTGTCAATAAACGTGGATGCTATCGGACTTTATCCAAGGCAAAAGCCAAGGAATTGGGGTTCACGCCTGTTAAAAACTAGAATACAATAGGGACATGAAAGTTACGAAAAAGAAAACAACCGTGGTTACGGAAACCACGACCTATAGGTTACATCCCAATGTTGTTTTAAAGGAAGTTGTTGTAAACGATAAGCAAACATCCAGAACATTGGAATATGGCGGTAAAGCCGTAAAATCAAAACATAATAGCACATTACACTTTGATGTTGTTTATAATTCGAGTTTGGAGTATTTGGAAGAAACAAATCCATACTGGGGTTGGAATAAAAAAGAGGATGAAAAATGGTGGAAAGGGGAGGAATTGCCGGAAAATCCAGAGGACATCGATATCTCCAAAATCGTGTTGGCATGTAGTTACGATCACACGTTTTGGACAGTTGATCTGGAGCCTATTCCCGTGGTTGTTGTGGGGGATTATATTGATGCCCATATCAGATCAAAAAATTATAATCTGAAAAAACTTCATGAATACTTCTCCAAACATAAGCAGATCAAATCAATTTCAAAAATTGAACTCATTCCATATTATAACAATGATAGTGGTCGGGAGGAATATTTCACGGTTAATGTTCTACCCACCTTGAAACAATTGAAAAAGATGGGAAGAGATAAGGAGATTTTCTACACACCTTGGGGAAAAGAAGATTATCTTGGAATGAAGCAATTCTGGATTGGAAAGGATGATTACTGATGACAAGTGTGTGTATTATTGGGGACAGCCATGGAGATTGGGATGCTCTGTTTCGTAAGTTAGAAAGCCTTAAAATAGAAGATTGTGTTCTCCTACATGTGGGCGATTTAGGCGTTGGGTTTAAATCTCCCGATAAGCAACATAGGGAGATTGAGCTTCTAAACAATCGTTTCAAGAAGCGTAACATTCAATTCAAAGGAGCGAGGGGCAACCACGATGATCCCAAATACTTTCTTGGCACTGTTAATCATTCTCATTTTGAATTGATACGTGATTATTCCTACCAGACATTCAATGGGGAGAAGTTCCTATTTGTTGGGGGTGCTGTGAGCATTGATCGTCGTATTCGTGTCCCCAATATGTCATGGTGGGAGGATGAAGCGTTTGTTTTGAAGCCTGAATTGGTGGATAAGGTGGATGTTTTAATAACGCATTCTGCTCCAAATTGGATCGGGGATTTTTCGAAGCAAGGGATCGCTGGATGGTGTGAGAAAGACCCCACACTTTGGGAAGAATGTGTGAAGGAACGGGAGGACATTGCCAAGCTAATAGAACTTTGTGGAGCTAAAAAGCATTGGTGTGGTCACTTCCACCAGTCACACTTCGCATCTCACAATGGTTGTGATAGCAGGATTTTAGATATTCTTGAGATTGTAGAACATCGTTAAAAACTAGAATACAATATGAATATGAAACACAAAATTGACGAAGAGATCGTCTTCAAGACATACTATGATAATGCCCTGATTCACTTTGAAGTCACTCTTTGCGAATTCCCATCTGAAAGAATCGGTTGTATGATCCATGGATTGCCCGATCATGGGGAAATTAAGGATTTGGAGACACTGGAAAGGATCATTGGGTGTCTTCAAGCTGCTAGAAAGAAATGGAAAACATTATGACCAACCTTCAATACATCAAAAAGCCATCCAAAAGACGGCAAGCCGAAGACGCTATTCTAGCTGAGAATGCTTTTAGAAAAAATAAATTTGGAGAGTATGATTTGAAGATCAATCCTTACGAGGAAGGCATTCGACACGACAGATTCAAGCGATATTATGATGGAATTCATCGCAGATATTGGGAATATGAGCCGATTTTTCGGGACTTGTGTGAAGTATATGGATTTGACCCTGAAAAACATTATGCATATTGAAAGTTACAAAAACAAATTAATCAAGATAATTGATGATGCGGGGGATTTCGTCTTCAATGATGATGGATATATTTATTATTTTCCCAAAGAATTAAACGGATACTTATCATCTCATCAATTACGATTCATAGCGGATGAGTTGGATAAACGTAACAAGCCTTGGGATGATAGCATTGCGGAATATTTTGCAAACCATCCCAATAAAAACTAGAATACAATCAAATTATGAAAACAATACTAATTATACTACTGACGATTAACCTTGGGTTCTCTCAAGAATATGGAATCGCTTCCCATTACTCAATTCGCACGAATGGGGGGACGCATACAGCAAGCGGAATCCCCCTGAGGGATGATTCATACACGATGGCACATAAGACTCTGCCATTTGGCACGATTGCCAAGATTACCAACCTATCCAATGGTAAGGATGTGATGGTTCGCGTCACAAATCGCGGGCCATACATCCGGGGAAGGATCGTTGACCTTTCCCAAGCTGCTGCCAGTAAGCTTGGTTTCCTGAAAAAAGGGATTACCAAGGTGCGGGTGGATGTGATTAAGAGAGGGGATGGAAAAACATACTTTAAAAAATGAAATTATGATAAAATTAACTAAAATAAATATCAACCCCAACAGTGAGGCTACACAATCTTCCACCGTTGAGGAATACCGTATTGACCAAGAGCGTGGCACTTGGGGACAGTTTCACGAAGGAAAGAGTCCTCCCGTGGACTACTGGATCGTGGGAGAGCTTATCGGAGAAATCGAAGTCGGAAAGATGATCATCATTGACCGTTGGAATCGCAATGGTGTGGTGAAGCGGGGAACCATGCACACATCGGAAGTGATGAAGCTGGAAGAGAACGAGGGAGTAACCTATATCACAACTGCAAACAGTCTGTATAAGATGGAGCAAGTGGAAGATGAGGAGATTTTGAATTATGAAATGGAAAATCCCAACATTTGAAGATCACCCATCCGACATGGAGTGGGAACCGCCGAATTACAAGCCAGAGGACTACACTTGTTTTGATTGTCCCCACAAGGACACTTATGAATATGCTTGGGATTACTACAACACGAATGGTGATTGCCTTGCAATGAAATAAAAACTAGACCACACTACATCCATGCACGAAACGCTTAAAACAGACAATTGGCAATATATTTACGATAATTACGAATCCACCTATCTTGATGGATTGCGCGGAAGATTTCTAATCCGTAACTGGAGAGTTGATGAAAATAGTCTTCATGATGGTCTAAATGACATGGCAAGAGCCTATCAGACTGCCCAACGACAAGATAAGGAATGGGATGAGCGGGTGTGGTTTCCGTTTCTGGAGGAGATCAAGGCAAGAGCGGTGAATAATAAGATTGTTCTTCATTGCAAACCAACCCATGAATACACGGGTGATCAGAACAAATGGTGGGCTTGGGATTATTCCAAGATGGATGATCGTTATGGGTGGGGATATTCTTTCAATTGGATTGAGGAACCCAAGGAAAAGATCAATCACGATTTGGGGCAAAAGCTTTATGAGTTGGATCGGTATCAAGAGAAATTCGGAAAGCGGGTATTCATGCTTCAAAAGCTGCTTGAGAAGTATCTGCTGATATATATGTATCGAATTTACAATTACGAATGGCTTGTCAATAATCAATTTTCGGGTAAGCTGGTGAAAATCACCTTGAGGGGAGATGAATATTGGTATCATATTGTAATGAATAAACATAGGGTTCCCACATGGAAGAACTTCATCTGGCAATCAAATCAAACGGAGGAAATTAATCTATGAACTACAAATTTTTAATGGATCAAGATGAGCTTGAAAGATTTATCGATTGGCTACCAGACTTGGAAGAGCATGAGATATACTACTTGGCAGCGTTTACAAGAAAAAAATACTGTTCATCAGAACAACATCCTTGGATCAAAGCGGATAAAAACCACTTGAAACGCCTAACGACAACCAAGGAAAGAATGGTATCCAAGATCAAACAATTGGAATGCCCCATCGGTTCTTACACGATGAAAGGTAAAGGTGGGGAGGAATTCGTGGTGCCTCAAGAAAGTTTGGTATTATACTGTAGCCCAAATCCGCGAGACATGTTTAAAGCCACCATCCAAGGTGCGATTGATCTTATGAAAGTGGTGCAATGCCAAGGTAAGAACAGCAATCCCCATCAGGAGATTCTATCCACCATCCAAAGGACTGCTTCCAAGAAAAGGGTTGTCACGTTTGATGTGGATGAGAAGAGCCAGAACGTTCTGGATCGCTTCACCGATGTCTGTGGCAAAGCTGTGGACGTTGTGGAGACGCGAGGTGGTTATCACTTCCTAGTCCATCCCAAGGAGATGCCAAAGAATGAGAAATGGTATCAGACTTTATCGGAGGTTTCAGACGTTACAGGTGACGCTTTACTTCCAATCCCCGGCACATTTCAGGGGGGCTGGGTCGTGAAGATGATCATCAACAACCATTAAAATTATGGAAAACGCTAAAGTAGAACTAGAATTCAAATCAATAAACGATGAGGTTTGTTGGAGGATAAAATCCTGCAAATATCATGAATCAGATTATGGTTGTGAATACGATGCAGATACATCAAGTATGTGGATCAGAAAAAATAATCAACCAATATGTTGTAATTGTTTGAGTGATGATATATATGAAGAAACCGAAGGGATTGATTGGGGGGGTTACGTATGTCTGTCATGTAATCATTCCTGCTTTGATAAGGGATATTGTTGGTTCGACTTTATTGAAGAATTGGGATATGATAAAATTTTAACTTTGACAGAATTTGAACTAAAGCCGAACTATAATTATCAGGAAATAGAATTAATTGAAAACTAGAATACACTGATCACATGAAAATTGAAATCACAACGGAGGAGAAACTAAAAATTCTCAAATTCTCCACAAAAATCAGGCAAAAAAATATGAACACGGAGAAGTTGATCCCGTCCACTCTTCAAAGGAATCCAAAGATTTTATCAAAAAATTTCTGAAGAGTCGCGGGATTGGAAGACGGAATAATCTAATGGATAAAATACGCACGTATTTGGACTTTGACGATTCGGAATGAAATTATGGAAAAATTAGTATTAAGATATCACTGGTGCGTCCCCTACGAAGCTGATGGGGATGAGACTATACCGTTTGAATATGAATCAAAAGAACAGGCTTTTGTGGATTTCCATGAGCTAAGAGAAGGCTCAATATGGGAATTTGAATTTTTAGGTGAGAACTTCAACCCGTCTGATACAGCTAATGTTGAATTTCTCACCTTGGAAGAATGGTTTGAAAGATACAAGCTTAAAAACTAGAATACACTGATCCCATGAAAATTGAAATCACAACGGAGGAGAAACAAGAAATTCTCAAATTCTCCACAAAAATCGGAAAAAAATTTGAAGATGGGGAAGTTTATCCCATCCATTCTTCAAAGGAATCCAAAGATTTTGTCCGTGGATTTCTAAAGAGTCGTGGAATCGAAAAGCCAAGGGTTTATGAACAAGGAATCTATACTTTTGGTGATGTGGGAATGCACACTGACAGTCTCTCTCCAAAATCGGCAATGACAATGTGTTTGTTGATTTCTGGTAGCGGTACATTGTTCGCTTGGGATGGTAAAAAGGTAAATGAATGTCGTATCAACAAAGGAGAGGGTGTCATTTTTGATTTCAATCTTCCCCACTCATTTGAAGCCGATAAAACGTGCCAAGCATTTCTAGTGGATGTTCCCAAAAAATATAAGAAAAATTTACAAAATGGACAATATGAAACTCCCCGATCCAGAACAATTTAACTTCAAAGATGTCACCATTGCTGGGGATGAATGCCTATTGATCACTCCCGATTCAATAAAATGCAAGTGGGTTGAAGACACTCTCAAGTTCCGATCCATGATCATTCGTAAATCAGATCATCACATAATTTCCAGATCGTTCCCAAAATTCTTCAATTACTCTGAACAACCAGATTTGGATAAATTCCCTCTGGATGAGAGATTTGTAGCCTATGAGAAGTTGGATGGTTCCCTTGGAATTTTTGATTCATATAGAGGAGAACTTTTGGCTAGAACGAGGGGGACTTCCAATTTACGTCAATTGGAGAATGGACACGAATTAGATTTTCTATTGGAAAAATATGAGAAATTCTTTGATTATGTGATGGATGATCCTGATTATACGTTCCTTTGCGAATGGCAGACAAATAGTAACATAATTGTGGTTGGAGGGTTTCCAGAACCAAAATTATCTTTGATTGGTATCATCCATAAGGAAACGGGTCTTATGTTTTCTCAGGAGCATTTGGATGATCTGGCAAAAGATTTAGATATTCCAAGACCAGATAAATATCATTACGAATCAATTCAGGAATGTGTCCAAGATGTGGAGATGTGGCGGGGAAAGGAAGGAGTGGTTTTATATTCTGAGAGTGGGAAAATGCGTAAGCTGAAAGGTGAATGGTATCTGAGCCTTCATAAAATTTTTACGGGAATGCGTTCCCTTTCAAATATTTTGGATTTTTTCCTATCATCCCCAAGATTTATAGAATATGGAGATTTTTATAATTACACCGTTCAACACGTTGATTTTGAATTGGCAGAGAAAATCAAAGATGAAATGATGCAAATCACCGAAGCATACGGCAAATTTGTCCATTCGGTCAACACCATTGAACGTGCCATGGGATACATCTCCAAGCTGGACTCCCGTAAGAAGCAAGCAATGGCTATTCAGGAGCATTGGGACGGATTCATGATTCCGCTTGGATTTGCGATGCTTGACAACAAGGAATTGGATGATAAGCTGGTGAAGAAATCAATGGAGAAACTTTTAGGATTATGTGGTTAGAAGCAGAAGAAATTGAAAAATTCATGACCCAAGAAGCTGATCTTTTGAAAGAATATGATAAAAGAAATGAATCATATTTCTTCATAAAGGTTGCAATCTGTCACTGGCATGATAAAAATGGACTACACATGCGAAAGGATATTCGGGTTCTCTCCAGAAAAAGTGGAAAATCTTGGGTGGACTGGTTTGATGAAGATTGTTCGAATTCTGGTGCTGATACGGTATTTAAGAATTTTGAGAATTTGGAAGAAGGAACCTACAAGGTGAGAATGCGAACATTCAAAGATTGGGAGACTGGTTATGTGGATGATTGGGTATATGAAACGGAAAAATTATGAACTTGGAACAATTACTAAAAACAACACCTGAGACGCTTGCGGTTGAGCAACACGATGCTCTAAAGGCACATGTCATCAATGTACTGGAATCAACCCTTAAAGCGGTGAAGGATGAGTATTACAGCGCAATCCAAGAATTAACAATTGATTCTCCTGCGGGAGATGGATATGGTTGTGACAATAATTTCATCAATTTTGGGTATGAAGATAATAAACCTCTTGATATTTGCGAAGTCATGGAACGGTTGATTGAATTGAAAAAGATTGCAAAGAAGAAAAAATGAAAAAGAAAATTGAAACAAATACAACAATCAACGTCAAGATCGGGGATTACGAATTCAATCTAACCAAAGAGGAAGCGGAGGAATTGTATAATTCCCTGAAAAATTCTCTTGGAAAGAACGATTTGACAAAATGGCCCTCCCCTATAAAGGATTACGAAGACCTTAATAAACAATACAAGGAATGGAATCCCGTTCCATATCCAAACCCATACGATATCTGGTGTGAAAAAAAACCACACGAATTCTGGGCTAAAAATACCACACATTCTCCATACGACCTGAACCCTTAAAATCATGAAAAAGAAATTCACATTAGCTACGAGTTCCCAATGCGGACCTTGCTACACCCTCAAAGCCCGAATCGAAAAGGAAAAGCTTGAGGTGGAGATTAAAGACTACACAAATCCCGAAAATATCGAATGGTTTAAGAAACATGGTATTCGTGCCGTTCCTCGTCTGGTGATTGAGGATGGGGATAACGTGGAGATCATTCAGGGCATGGACGACATCATCGAAGCATTGAAAAAATGAAAGCAGTATTAAAAAAGGCGACTTGGGGTGATTCTTTTCGTGAAAAGAGAAAGAGTTATGAATTTAATTTTTATGGAAAAAATGAGGAGGGAACTCTGAATATCGATTCCAATAGATTCTTACATGATCCAAACGAATCGGCAGATAATTACGATTTTGAGATTGAGATAAAAATCAAGGCTATTAGAAAACAGTCTAATGAAACAACCTTACAATGAAACAACAACCATCTCAAATAGAAGCCCAATGGGAAGTCGCTCTTCATTGCAAATGTCCCAAGTGTGAAAAATTTGTCAATCTATTGGAAGCGACTGATTTTTGGGATGGTCGGGGGTGGCTGGACATTCCTGAACATGGCACGGAACGAAGCAACAATCTGGAAGTCAATTGTCCAGACTGTGACCACGCTTTTGAAGTGTGTTGCGTGTGGTAAGCTTTTAAAAACTAGAATATAATATGGATATGACAAACGAAGAATTGAGAGAGACTGCGATGAAAGCACTTTGGAATGCTCAACAAAACGGAGACACTGAAGCTGCCCATGGTTACGCTGATAGCGCATTATGTGATCTATTGGTTGGGTTGGGCTATGCCGATGTTGTGACAGAATTTGACAAAGTTGAAAAATGGTATGCCTGAATAATTTTCCAATGATCGCTTCGGCAGCATCACAACATTGCCAGAACCTCCCTCTACCATTAATTTGGTAAGGAGACTGGCGGGATCGAGAAATGGAGCCTTCGGGTGTTCGGAAAAAGTCAGCAATGACAGGCATAA
>Ga0164293_10001176_pt1 | contig 21976 bp, 21 predicted proteins | sample GEODES118metaG_FD_111487 | JGI IMG/M metagenome (GOLD analysis project Ga0164293, IMG submission 111487) | Eutrophic lake water microbial communities from Lake Mendota, Wisconsin, USA - GEODES118 metaG | ecosystem: Environmental > Aquatic > Freshwater > Lake | place: USA: Lake Mendota...
TGGAAGAGCTGTCTTTTTTCCAGAAACTGGTGCATGCTGATTACGCGTTGATGCTTAAGATCAACCGCGATTGGCAGTCGCCACTATTCGATACCGTTTCCCTGTTTATCAGGGAATCCACATTCTGGGTACCTCTCTATGTTTTTCTGCTGCTGATGGCCACCATTAACTTTGGCAGACAGGGATTCTGGTGGGCCGTAGCCCTGATTGGACTGGTGGCGCTCACCGACCTGTTAAGCAGTCATGTGATCAAAGAGGTCTTATACCGACCCCGGCCATGCAGGGACGAGGTGATGGCCCATAAGATCCGTTTTCTGGCAAAAACATGTGGCATGAATGGAAGCTTTACTTCTTCGCATGCCACCAATCATTTTGCCATCGCCATGTTCGTATATCAAACCCTGAGGTCACGTTTTTCGTGGTGGGGAATAGCTTTTTTATGGGCAGGATTGATATCCTATGCCCAGATTTATGTGGGCGTGCATTATCCGGCGGACATTCTTGGAGGAGCCCTCCTGGGAAGCTTTGCAGGATTTATTGCAGCCCGCTTATTCAATCACCAAACAGGCCTCGGCCTAACTAATGAATGAAATTCTGATCCTGATAGGTCTTATCTTACTAAACGGTTTTTTCTCCATGGCTGAGATCGCCCTGGTATCTTCCAGAAAAGCCCGCCTCGAAACCCAGGCAAACAAAGGGGATGCAAGGGCAAAGGCAGCCCTTAAGCTGGCTAATAAGCCCGATAATTTCCTTTCCACCGTACAGATCGGTATCACCCTGATAGGCATCCTGACTGGTATATACTCCGGAGATAAGATCATCGATGATGTAAAACACTGGCTGGAACAATTCCCGTCTGTTCAGTCTTATGCGAGCGGACTGGCCACCGTGCTGGTTCTGATACTTGTTACTTTTTTGTCGTTGGTCCTTGGCGAACTGGTTCCCAAAAGAATCGGCATGGCAGCTCCGGAAGCGATCGCCAAACTGGCTGCTGCACCGATGAGCCTGATCAGTAAGATGACCTTCCCGTTCGTATGGCTGCTCACCTTTACCACCAACATGATCGTAAAGCTGTTTAACATGAAGTCGCGCGACAATATGGTTACAGAAGACGAGATCAAGGCGATCATCAGTGAAGGAACTGAAACCGGAGCCATTGAAGCCCAGGAACAGGAGATCATTGAACGGGTATTCCACCTCGGCGACCGGAACATCACCTCACTGATGACCCACCGGAGCGATATCATCTGGTTTGAGATCAACGACAACGAAAACAGCATCCGCGAAAAGATCTTACAGGAGCCGCACTCCGTATACCCGATCTGCGACGGCAGCATAGACAACATAAAAGGTATTGTCAACATCAAAGACCTTTATGTCACTCCAGACGATGTGCGCTTTATCGACACCATGAAACCGGCATTGTTTGTCCCCGAAAACAATTCTCCCTATCAACTGCTGGAGAAGTTTAAGCAGACGCAAATACACAGCTGCTTCATCGTGGATGAATATGGCACCCTCCTTGGACTGATCACGCTGAATGATATCCTCGAGGCCATTGTGGGAGATATACCGCAGCAAGACATGGATGACTATGAAGTAGTAAAACGCGACGACGGCACCTTCCTGGTTGATGCACAGATTCCGTTTTACGATTTCCTCAGCCAGTTCGAAAAAACAGAATGGATGAACGAAGGCGAGCAAGAATTTGATACCCTCGCCGGTTTCATTTTGCACGACCTCGAACGCATTCCCCATACCGGCGACTCATTGGAGTGGCGTGGCTTCCAATTCGAGATCATCGATATGGACGGACATCGTATCGATAAGGTGCTGGTGAAGATCTCAGAAGAACTCCGCGAAGAGATGGATGAGGAATAATAAAACTTTCCCCTCCTTTCTTTGTTCAGGAGGATATGCATTTCGACCTTTCCCACCACGAAATCCTTGACCGGATCAGCGCTGTCGACCCCATTAAATATGCGCGGACCAGGAACTACCTGAACGGTAGAGTGACTTACCTCTCTCCATTTATCTCTCGCGGTGTTATTAGCGGTAAACAGGTTTTGGAATCCGTATTGGCAAAAGGACATAAACCCTGGCAGATTGAGAAATTTATCCAGGAACTTGCATGGCGCGAATATTTTCAAAGGGTCTGGCAGGCAAAAGGGGCTTTGATCGAGACTGATTTGAAACAGCCGCAGCCCGGTGTTCAACATCACCATATGGTCACGGCAGTGGCAAATGCACAAACCGGGATTGACGCTATTGATCAGGGCATACATGAACTGTATGAAACTGGATACCTGCACAATCATTTGCGGATGTATGTGGCCAGCATCACCTGCAATATCGCTGGTGCCCACTGGGCGCAACCCGCCAGGTGGCTCTATCATCACCTGCTCGACGGCGACATTGCCAGCAATCATTGCAGCTGGCAATGGGTGGCGGGAGCCTTCTCTTCCAAAAAATATTTTTGCAACCAGGAAAACATCAACAAATACACGGGCTCAATGCAACGAAATAGTTTTCTTGAGCAGGGCTATGATGAGATCTCCTATATGCCAATGCCTGAGACCCTTTGTTCAACCCTATCGTCCATTTACACTACGGTCCTTCCAGTTACCCAGCCACTGGACATTGATTCAAACAAGCCTACCCTGGTCTACAACAGTTATAATCTTGACCCTCTCTGGAGGAAGGAGCTGGACGCCAACAGGGTCTTACTCCTGGAACCATCACATTTCTCCGCATACCCTGTGAGCGAAAAAGTGATGGACTTCATTTTAAATCAGGCATCCAAGATCAACGGGATCCAGATCCATGTGGGTGAATATACTGACCTGTTGGACATTTATAAAAATGATGGACCTAGCAATCTGCTGATTTCGAAAGAACACCCCGCATTCCGTCACTACAGAGGTATACAGGACGACCGAGACTGGATATTTCCTTCCGTTACCGGATACCACCCGTCGTTTTTTGCCTATTGGAAAAAATGTGAACGGCTGCTGAAAACACTGGTACGGTAAACTACAAATCGCAATCTCAGCGTCTTACCCGAAATTAGTGGCTCATGAAGACACTGATCCTCTTCGCACATCTCTGGCTGGAGGAGTCCAGAAGCAACAAGGCGTTGCTATCGCCACTTCAACCGTCGCCGGATCTTACATGCAATGACCTGCACGAAAACTATCCCGATGTCAATATCGATGTGGAAAGGGAAACGAATCTTTTGGCGGCTGTGGAGAAACTTGGGAAACAGCGGCACGATCTGAACCAATACATTGCCTCGGTACACGAAGTGATCGAACACCAGGAAGACTTGCTGAAAAACGACATACCAATCATCCCCAACACAACGGACCATGCATGGGATAGTCAGCAGCTGCAAAAAACATTGAATAACTGGCCATATTTCCTCACTTCCTCATCAGTTCACTATCCTCACCATCCGATACCGTAATCATCTCCGTGATTACTGCTCCCACCCCAGAAACTACCATGCTTCCAGTCGAAAAATATCGCGTTGATCGGACCCGAGGTCCTTTCTTCAAAACTGAGTTTATAACCCATCTTCATAAGGTCTTTCTGAACCCATGAAGGCGTTTCTTTTTGCAAAAGTAAATTTCCAGGCTTCGGTTTACGATCGTCTCCGCCCAACGATAAATAATACTGGTAAGTGTTGATGTTTGCGGCCTCGCAGGCTTCTTGCACATTCATCCCAAAATCAACCATATTGACAAAAAACTGAATCAGGTTCTGGTCTTGCGTATCACCGCCCTGCACGCCGAATGACAGAAAAGGCCTGCCGTCTTTCATCGCCAGCCCGGGTGTGAGTGTAACCCTTGGTCTTTTTCCGGGAGCGATCACATTAAAAGGATTCAATGCTGGATCCAAAACAAAACTCTGTGCCCGCTGACTCATGCCCATGCCGGTTTTACCAGCTATGCAGGAAGGTATCCAGCCGCCACTGGGAACAATAGACACTACCCAGCCTTCTTTATCTGCTGCCTCCACCGAAGTAGTGCCCAGAAATACATTGTCGAGGTACTCTTTGCTGATGGGATCAATAGAGGCTGTTCCGAATTTCTGCAACTGATCAAGATATGGATTTGTTTTCCCTTCGAATGGGTAGGGATCTCCGGGTTTGATATTGGGATCATTCTTTTCTTTGCTGATCTGTTTTACCCGCTCCTTTGCATACTCTTTAGACAACAGCCCTTTCATCGGCTCCTCTGGTGGAAAATAAGGATCCCCATAATAAAAATCACGGTCGGCAAAGCTCATGTTCAACACCTGGGACATGGTATGGATATAGCTGGCGGAATTATAACCCATCGACTTCAAATCAAAATTCTCCAGCATATTCAACGCCTGCAACATCATGGGCCCCTGTGTCCACTGCTGCATTTTATATACATCTATACCGCGGTAGTTCACCTGCATGGGTGCTTCTTCCAAAACCTTCCAGGCAGCAAGATCCTGTTCTGTGATCAAGCCTCCCTGTTCAATCGAGCCTCTTGAAAATTCTTTTGCAATATCGCCTTTGTAGAATCGATCTGAAGCCGCATAGATGGCCTCCTTACGTGATTTTCCTTTTTTCAGCGCCATCTTTTCTGCGTCTACCATCTTGGTCAGGGTATTGTAAAGATCCTGCTGCACAAATACCTCTCCCGGCTCGGGTGACTCCCGCTTCTCTCCGGGATGAGGCAGAAATACTGCTTTCGAATAAGGCCACTGTTTGATCTCGCCTTTGTTTCTTTCAATGCTATTAGCGGTTTCTATATCGATGGGATAGCCCATGGCGAGCTGCATGGCGGGCTTGATCACTTGTTCGAGGCTCATGGTGCCATACTCTGCCAACATGTAACAAAGGCCACCCGGTGTGCCCGGTGTGACGGCAGCAAGTGGTCCGTATTGTGGCGGGTATTTGTAGCCCTTGCCTTTATAAAATTCCGGTGTTGCTCCTGTTGGTGCCATTCCAAGTGCGTTGATGGCAATTACTTTTTTTGTTTTCGGATTATAGATCAGTGCCTGCGTTTCACCACCCCAGGCCAATACATCCCACATGGTACAGGTAGCGGCTAACATCGCACACGAAGCGTCAACGGCATTGCCGCCCTGATTAAAGATCGTAGCTCCGGCAGTGGCTGCCAGCGGCTTACCCGTGATGGCCATCCAGTTCTTGCCATGGATCACCGGCTTCTGTGTCTTCTGGCCGCTAACCGAAACAAATATCAGTAAGAAGAAAAAGAACATCGTTTGTCTCATATTTACCTTTTTACTTTATTATTTTTTATGGGCCGCCATTTCGCTTCTGATAACCTTCCATACAGATGCTTTTACATTTTTCATCTCCCAAATCTGGTCCCGTCCCCACGTTTCAGTTTCGATTACACCTGACTTGCCCGTATCAGCTTATCGCAAAGTGATTGTTCTTGTGTCCTTTGCGGGCCATCATCGTCTTCACCTATCTCCGTGATACTGATCACATATTTAAATATCGTGAATGCACCGAATAGAGTCAAAAAAAATTAACCCAAAAACTGTCATTGCCAAAAGCCCGAATGATCCATGCTATCCATGAAGTGAGCGGGGGCAAAGAAATAAAGCCCCAGGCCAGGTGTTGTGATTGATCCGGATGAAGGTATTCGTCTCGTTGAAGATCATAGGAAGGATGAATGAGTGCATATTGAAGCAGATCTTAACCAGCATGAAAGCGGCCAACATCCATTCTCCCGTCGCGGCCTTCCTATAAGTAGCTTCCCATTTCATACTGGTATTGTTTTGCTGTAGCCCTGGCTTCCACAGCAAAATCTTCTTCTTCAGAGGCGTAGATAATAGCGCGGCTGGCATTCACCAGTATACCGCAATCCTTGATCATCGCTTTCTCTGATATATCCCTAAGACTGCCGCCCTGGGCACCTACGCCCGGCACCAGAAAAAAATGTTCGGGACAAATCTTTCGGATATTGGTAAACTCACTTGCCTGGGTAGCCCCAATTACGAACATAAGATGGTCGGGTGAACCCCATGTTGAAACCGTACTGATCACCCGCTCATACATCAATATGTCGCCCGATGGCTGCATTTCAAAATCACGTGCCCCTACGTTAGACGTGAGTCCTAATACAATGGTCCATTTGTCTTCATACTCAAGAAAAGGCCGGATGCTGTCCTCCCCCATATAGGGCGCTACTGTAATAGCATCTGCCCCCATGATTTCAAAAAATGCTTTTGCATAACGGGATGATGTATTACCAATATCGCCTCTTTTTGCATCTGCGATTTTGAAATGCGTTGAAGGAATATAGGCAAATGTCCTTTCCATGATCTCCCAGCCTTTTGAACCCAGCGCTTCGTAAAAAGCAGTGTTGATCTTATAGCTTACGCAATGGTCCAAAGTTGCATCGATAATGGCTTTATTGAACTCAAAAACCGCATCAGGATGATCAGCCAGATGCGCCGGAATGTTAGCCGGATCCGTATCCAAACCAACACATAAATAGGAGCCTTTGCTTTTTATCTGATCATACAAAAATTCACGGGTCATATCATGTTTTTAATCGCCTCATAGAAACGGTGGACGTCTGCGAAGGTATTGTATAAAGGAACAGGCGCAAGCCTGATCACATTAGGTTCCCGCCAGTCAACAATGATGCCCTGATCCATTAGCCCTTCAAAGATCTTGCGCCCGTTCTTCAACATGAACAGAGATACCTGGCAACCTCTTTCCTGTCGCGGCGTAAGTACGTGGATCACCTGTTCGGGCTGGGCTTTATTCAGCTCATCCAACAGGAACCAGAGATAGGCATTGAGTTTTCTTTGTTTCACCAGGATGTTCTCCCAGCCAGCTTCATCAAAAAGTTCCAGAGAAGCAAGATGACAGGCATATAACAACATGGAAGGTGTAGACAATTGCCAACCTTCTGCAGTAGGGATCGCCTTGAACCCCTTCTCCATTAGAAATCTGGTAGGTTTATCATATCCCCACCATCCTGCAAGGCGGGGCATGGTGGGATCCGTATGGAAACGTTCATGAATATAGGCGCCGCCCACTGCCCCCGGACCCGAATTGAGGTATTTATAACTGCACCAGCATGCGAAATCAACGTCCCAATCATGTAATTGAAGTTCTACATTACCTGCTGCATGAGCCAGGTCAAAGCCTACCCGGATCCCGTACTGATGTGCCTTTGCTGTAATCGCTTGCATGTCGAACAACTGGCCCGTATAATAATTGATCCCGCCCCAGAATACCAATGCGATCTCATGGTGATGCCGGTCAATGGCCGAGCAGATATCGTCCAGCCGAATAACATCTTCCCCATTACGCGGCCCGATCTCCATGATCACTTCGGCCGGGTCCATACCAAGATGACGGACGTAGGTTTCCAGCACATACTGGTCACTGGGAAAAGCCTTCTGCTCGCACAAGATCTTCATTTTAGCACCGGCAGGCTGATAGAAGCTTACCATCATCAGGTGAAGGTTAACGGTGAGCTGATTCATGACCGTGAGTTCATGAGGCCTGGAGCCAACAATTTTTGAAAGCGGCTCCAACAGGTGATCGTGGTAGTTCATCCAGGGGTCATCGCCCCTGAAAAATCCCTCTACTCCGAAAGATGCCCACTGCTGAAGCACCCGATCGATGTGCTGCTTGGTATTGATGGGCTGGAGCCCCAGAGAATTACCCAACAAATACGTTTGATCATGACCGTTATGTTCCGGAATGATAAAACGATCACGCATCCGAGTCAGGGGATCCGAAGTATCCATCGAAAGGGCAAAATCTTTATCTGTACTATAATTCATAACAAAACATAATCCATTCATCACATTCATTCCTCACATTCATCACATTGATCACATTCATCACATTCTAAATGGCTCCCGTCCTTCCCCCATCCACAGGTATGCTGGTGCCATTCACATAAGCAGCAGCAGGTGTTGCGAGAAAAGCTGCTACTGCAGCAATCTCTGCTGCATCACCAAAGCGCCTGGCCGGCACTTCGGTAGCCATTTGTCTCGCAACATCATCCGCTTCCATATTCTTCCTTGAAGCGATACTCCGGATCAACGCATTCAACCGTTCTGTTTTAGTAAACCCGGGTAGGATATTATTCACAGTGATCCCAAACTGGGCTACTTCGAGCGACAGCGTTTTCGCCCATGAAGCCACCGCGCCACGGACTGTATTTGAAATGCCAAGGTTCTCGATTGGTATCCTTACGGTAGTTGAAATGATATTGATGATTCGGCCGTACTGATCAGCTTTCATAGAAGGTAGGCAATGCTGCACCAGGATCTGGTTACAAACAACATGTTGCTCGAAATATTTGACGAAGTCGTAAGGAGCAGCCTCAGAAATTGATCCCGGCGGAGGGCCGCCGGTATTATTCACCAGCACATGCACTTTGTTGCCGGCAACATGGCCGGCTATGGCCCGCTCCACCTGTTCGGGGAAACTGAAATCCGCTACCAGATAACCGTGCTGCTGGCCCGCTGAGATATCGAGGAGCGAAACAGCCTGCTGCAGGGCCGCTTCGTTTCGGGCAAGCAATGTGCAACTCGCTCCAAGTGCAGCGAGCTCCCCGGCAATCGCAAGGCCGATGCCCTGGGTGCTGCCACAAATAAGGGCATGTTTGTCGCGTAACGATATTTGCATGACCCAAATCTAACGAAGACTTAATTACTAACGCCCTGGTTTTGAAAAATCCTATAGTTGAAAAAAACTGCGAAGTTAATCATGGCAGACAGTTACAAACCCGAAGCTTTTAAAACAGCTTCGGCCCAACGCTTATACTCCAAACCTGACGGGTGCAATTTATCCTTCGCCACCAGCTCATTATTGATAAAGGCTTCACGACTCCCCTCAGTGATATCTACATATTTGACATTATGCTTGGAAGATATTCTGCCGTTTCGCAAATTAAAGTCGTTGATCTGTTCAGTGATCTCGCCCCTGTTTCTCTCTCTGGCAAAAGGCGTTGCACCCCAATCAGGTATACTTACCACAATAACGTTTGAAGCCTTCCCTCCTGCCAGCTTGATACCCATCTTCAACAGCTTCTCAAACTCTGCGGCGTAATCCTCAGGCGCAAGCCCGCGGTACTGGTTGTTCACTCCAATCAGTAAGGTCACCAGATCATACTCAGCCAGGAACTGCGCACTCGCCATCGCATTCAGCAGTTCCCCGGTTGTCCAGCCCGTCTTCGCAATGATCTGTGGTGCAGCCACATCAACACCCTTCTTCCGAAACATCTGAACCAGCTGATTTGGAAAATTCTCTTCTTCAGGTACAGCTTCGCCTATGGTGTAAGAATCGCCAAGGGCCAAATAGTTCATTGTTTTCTTTTGGGCCATGACTGAAAGGTTAAGCAACATCAGTAGCACTACACTGCCAATTATTTTCATCTTGTGCGACCTTTAAAGATCTCGAATTTAGAAGGCATTCCCTTCACAGGCCAATTACCGTTGGCAGGGTTGATGTCAGCTGTTTCCAGGTGGGGATCCATCAAAATTCCTGATACTTCCTTATCCTTATGGAACACTTTCTTGAATTGATCTTCATTTTTGGCCCAGGCACCCACAGGAATTCTGTCTATCTCTTTGGTTCCATCTTTATAGGTCCACTCAATGATCACCGGCATCACCATGCCGCCCTTGTTTGAAAAAGACAGCTCATAAAGATTTACCTCTTTGCCATTCAGCGGCCCGTCCGACTTCGCCCATTTCACGGAATCCAGGGAGATATCGACCGGATCGGTTCCAAAGTACCAGCCCCTCCAGAACCAGTCGAGGTCAAACGCACTGGCATCTTCCATGGTACGGAAAAGATCCGCTGGAGTGGGATGCTTAAATGCCCAGCGCCTTGCATATTCCCTGAAGGAAAAATCAAACAGCTCCTTGCCCATCACTGTCTCCCTGAGGATGTTCAATCCTGCAGCCGCTTTAGCATAGGCATTAGGTCCAACATTGATCACCATGTCCCCTTTGGTCATGATGGGTTCTAGTTGATCTTTGGGCAAATTCATATAATTTACCATGCTACTTGCAGGGCCCCGCCTGGAAGGATAACCTGGCTCGAACTCCTGCTCGCAGATATACTGGCAAAAACTGTTTAGCCCCTCATCCATCCACCACCACTGGCGCTCATCACTGTTTACGATCATCGGAAAGAAATTATGACCCACTTCGTGGATGGTGACGCTGATCATACTGTTTCGAACTGCCGTAGTGTAATTGCCATCTTTATCCGCCCTGCCGGGATTCATCGCCAGCATGGGATACTCCATGCCGATATTAGCCTCTACGGATTGCGCAACCGGGTAAGGATAAGGAATGGTTATCCTTGAATACGTCTTTAAGGTATGGGCAACAACTTTGGTGGAATATTTACTATAAATGGGATAAGCCTCCTTTCCATAAAAACTCATACACATCACCTTCCTGCCTTCAATATTGGCAACCATGCCATCCCATACCAGCCTGCGGGAAGTATTGAAGGCAAAATCGCGCACATTCTGAGCCTCAAATATCCATGTCTTCCTATCCGTCTTCTTCGTTCTGGAAGCTTCTAAGGCTTCAGCAAGGGTCTGGATCTCCACAGGCTCCTTTGCCGTTTGCGCCTGGGTATATCGCTGCATCTGTTTAGGTGATAAAACAGCCGCATAGTTCTTGCATTCACCCGTTGCAGCAACAATATGATCAGCAGGAACGGTGATCTTCACTTTATAATTTCCGAATGTCAGGGTAAACTCAGACTCTCCAAGGAATTGAAGATGCTGCCATCCCTGGAAGTCGCTGTACACCGCCATTCGGGGAAACCACTGGGCTATGGAATAAAGATTATTATTGTCGTCATCAAAATGCTCGTAGCCGGCCCTTTCTCCTTTTGATTTCTCAGTGATCTTATAATTCCATTTCACATTGAACACAAACTTTTGTCCGGGCTTCAAAGGCATCGGCATATCGATCCTCATCATCGTCTGGTTGATCGTGTGATCGAGTTTCTTTCCCGTTACATCAGTCAGCGAAGTGATATTCACGCCCAATCCCTCAAGACGTCCATTAGTCAGGCCTTTGATATAGTTCTCCGAAACACTGGACGGCAATGCCCCTGTCTGTGTCAGGTTGTTAGCGGAGCTTTTCTTATGAAAATTCTCATCCAGCTGCACCCAAAGATACTTCAACACGTCAGGAGAATTATTGAAATAGGTAACGGTTTCCGCGCCTGTCAGGATATTGTTGGCTTCATCGATGTCAACGGTGATATCATAATCCGCTTTCTGCTGCCAATATTTTGGCCCTGGTGCACCTGAAGCTGTCCGGTATTCATTTGGGCTCTGCAAAAGATAATCCAGCTGCTCGAAGCGGTTACCATGATTACTTCCCGGATTGTGAAGTGCCTGCGAAAAACTCAATTTTACAAGCATCAGCATGGCCAATGCGAATATCAATACTCTCATTCAATTCAAATTTGGAATTCTGTCAAATGCCATTATTATAGAAACAATCAGGATGAACAGTGAAATCACAACAACCCATCGTCTCCTTCCTAACTTTGTGTAACGATTAATGATCTCTCCCAGAAGGAGGATTATCAAAACTACTAAAAGCTGCCCTAATTCCAGCCCTAAATTGAAGGCCAGCAGACTCCACCCCAAACTCTGCTCCTCCATCAGGCTGAACCTGATGGCATTGGCATAGCCCATACCATGGATCAGGCCAAAGAACAGGGCAAGTACATAGTGGATTCGGATCGACAGGGCTTCTCCGGTTCTAACCATGTTGATCAGGGCCGTGATTACGATGGTCAGAGGAATCAGAAATTCCACCCAGTTAGAGGGGAAACTGACCCGATCAAGCACTGTAAGCCAAAGCGTGATAAAATGACCAATGGTGAATGCGGTTACCAGCACCAGCAAACTTTTCCATTTCTTCATTTCAAAAACCACAGTAAGTGCTGCTATGAATAGAATATGGTCGAGGGCCTTTGTGCTGATAATATGCTGCCAGCCCCAGGAGAAATAAAAGTTAAAATCACTCATGCCATCTAAATTTATGCAAATTTGCAGTTCGGGCAGGTTCGAAAACAATAATTCCGATTAACATATGCTGGTGCTTCTGTTTCCCTTATTACTATTATTCCCGGCCCTGGGCCATCACCCTTTTTTTGTAAGTGTGATCGAGGCAGAATACTTCCGAAAGGAGAATATGATCGGCATATCCTGCAAGATCTTTAACGATGACCTGGAAAACGCCTTAAAAAATGAGTCGGGCACCGCTGTCGATATCCTTGGAGGTGACAAGGAAACCAATCTCCGGAAAATGAGACCTTTCTTTTCAAAACACCTGCAGGTCAAAGTAAACAACAAGCCATTGAATTTTGAGGTGCTGGGTTATGAAACAGAGAAAGAAGCCACCTTTGTATTCCTGGAACTTAAGAACACGGGGGACCCCTTTAGGGTTGAAATAACAACGGACCTGCTGTACGAGCTCGACAAAAGTCAGGTGAACCTGATCCATTTTATTAAAAATGGCGACCGTCAAACAGAGAAATTGAGTTTCCCCAAAACACGGGCCCTGTTTGAATCCAAATAGTAATACCTGAACTTTCCCGCTTTAAAGCTATTGGTCCCCAATACAACCAAGATTCAAAACCCGGCCAATGAGCTTTTCTGATTTCCTTCAAAATTAGATCCGGAAAACAGCCATCGTAAAGGAGCTTTCCGAAGAAAACACCATCTGAAGCAGCCCTGGCCAATCTTCCAGTCTGAAGACTATTTTACATTTCTCGCCAGCAAAATACCCGGGCTTCAAACCTAACCAGGATATATTTGTTATGACATTCCCTAATTTCAACATATGAATAATTCACGTTTTCCCATCTTCACAATCATCGCCCTGTTTGTCAACCTATTTGAAGGGCAAACTCAATCCCTCAAGCCTGGCTTTGATAAAGAAGAAATGCTTCAGGTGATGTACGTTTCAGTGCGCACGGGCGGCGTGACAAAATACTACTCTGATTCAAATTTTGTTCCGGAGCCCAGTCATTTCAAAATGGCCTATAGATCATCGGTCATAGGACTGAAAAACCTGTATGAGATATGGACTCATGATAAAACAGCCGTGATCTCCGTGCGAGGCACCACCATGGAAGCGGAAAGCTGGATGGCTAATTTTTATGCCGCCATGGTGCCTGCAAAAGGGTCGATATTCATGTCCCTAACCGATACCTTTCACTACCAGGTGGCATCCGACCCGAAAGCTGCAGTCCATGCAGGCTGGATACTCAGCACCGCATATATCGCACGTGACTTGCAACCCAGACTCGACTCCCTTTACAACCAAGGGTGCAGGAACCTGATCGTGACAGGCCATAGCCAGGGGGGCGGCATCTCATACCTGCTTACCGCCTACCTCTACAACCAACAAAAATTGAAGCTTCTTCCAGCAGATATTCGCATCAAAACCTACTCCACCGCCGCTCCGAAACCCGGGAATCTCTATTTCGCTTATGAGTATGAGGCCGCCACCCAGGGAGGCTGGGCGTTCAACTTGTTGAATACGTCCGACTGGGTGCCGGAAATGCCTTTTTCCATTCAAACGACGGACGATTTCAACACTGTGAACCCCTTCAGGAGCGTTTCATCCATCATCAAAAAACAGTCGTTCAAAAACAGGATCATTTACAATACCCTTTATAAAAAACTGAGTAAGCCACCCAAACATGCCCGCGATAGATATCGGAAATTTTTGGGTGATAAGTTCTACCCCCAGGTGGCAAAGACGTTGCCCGAGTATCAAAAGCCGGATTTCTACAATAGCAGTAACTATACAAGGGCGGGAACACCAGTGATTCTTACTCCTGATGAAAGCTATTCAGAAAAGTACAAGGACAACGAAAACAATTTCTGGATGCACCATATGCATCATCCTTATATCTATCTCATTCAAAAAATGAAGCACTAGATCAAGACCATGCCTCGCAGACCTGGCCATGGCAACCAGACCATCGTGATTTATTTGAACATAAAATCAAGGGGAGGGCGTATCCCGCTGTCACCGGAGTTTCGCCATTTCAGCAGCGCAACTCACACCAACATTTCCACCACCAACGTAGAAGCAACTCACACCAACATTTCCACCACCAACGTAGAAGCAACTCACACCAACATTTCCACCACCTCCGTAGAAGGCATGGCAGCATTTCGCATACTGATACTTCTGATCGCATTGCCGGCAAACTCACCAAAGGCACCCTGGGTAATGGTATCTGTTCCCACCATGGCCGGCATACCCTTATCGCCACCTTCCCGAATGCTCTGAACCAGTGGGATCTCACCTAGGAAAGGAATTTCATACTGATCCGCCATCTTACGGCCGCCGCCCTTTCCAAATATATAATACTTATTCTCGGGCAGTTCTGCAGGCGTGAACCAAGCCATATTTTCAACGAGCCCAATAATGGGAACATTGATTTGCGCCTGTGAGAACATGGCAATGGCTTTTTTAGCATCTGCCAGGGCTACTTCCTGGGGCGTAGTAACGATAATGGCACCTGTTACAGGCACCGTCTGCACCAACGTAAGGTGAATATCACCTGTCCCGGGTGGCATATCAATGATCAGATAGTCCAGATCATCCCATTTCACATCGGTCACAAACTGCTTGATGGCACTACTGGCCATCGGCCCGCGCCAAACAACTGCGTTCTTCTCGTCTACCAGCAGACCTATACTCATCAATTTGATACCGTACTTCTCCAACGGTACGATCTTATCTTTCCCGTCTTCATGGGTCATCAATGGCTTCTGACCCCTTACCCCAAACATAATGGGAACACTGGGACCGTAAATGTCTGCATCCATCAACCCCACTTTGGCGCCGCCCTGGGCAATTGCCAATGCCAGATTTGCCGCCACGGTCGACTTGCCCACGCCCCCTTTACCCGAGACAACGGCAATAATATTCTTTACCCTCGAAAGCACCGCTTTTGTATCCACCCGATTACTGCTGGTATTGGCTGTGAACTTCACCTCCACCTCTACATCGCCCCCAACATACTGTTTTACAGCGTTCTCACAATCTCGACGGATCAACTCTTTCAACGGACAGGCCGGGGTGGTGAGCACAATCACAAAACTTACCCGGTTGCCATTGATCTGAATATCCTTCACCATATTCAGCGTTACCAGGTCTTTCTTAAGATCCGGCTCCTGAACATGACTTAAAGCATCTAGCACATCCTGACTGGTCATAATTCAATGAATTGTTAAAGAAATTTTTACACTTCAAAGGTAACCATTCAACCCCTTACTTTGTTTATTGTCAACATTGAACGTAAATTGCTCCCTGCTGAATGAATAAAATTTTAAGATACCTTGTTATACTGACAATAACCTTCATGCCTGTGGCAGCGAAGGCCCAGTTTGAAAGCTTCAAAGACTCAGTAGTACAACTATATGGCGTGGTGATGACGGCAGATAGCCTCCGTGGCCTTCCGGCCGTGAGTGTGTTGGTCATGGGTACAGGCCGGGGAACCATAACCAACAACCAGGGGGTATTCTCCATCGTGGTTTTGAAAGGAGATAAGGTGGAGTTCACTTCCATTGGCTTCAAGCCAAAAATAGCCGACATTCCGCGAGATATTCAGGGCAACCAATACAGCTTGATCCAGCTCATGGTAACCGACACGGTTTATCTGCCTGCAACCATCATCAGAGCCCGCCCTACCCGAGAACAGTTTGAACGTGATTTCATTGCCACTGATGTGCCGGATGATCAGATAGAAATAGCACGACAAAACACGGATGAAGCAAAAAGACGGGTTTTAGCCCGGTCGTTGCCCGCAGACGGTAAGGAAGCAACTAATTTTAGTCTTAAACAAGGTGCACAGAAAATGTATTACACCGGGCAAACGCCGCCCCAGAACATCTTTAACCCCTTAGCCTGGGGCGAATTCGTAAAAGCTTGGAAAAGAGGGGATTTTAAAAAGAAGTAACTGGCTCAAATTTGATGTCCAGTTCAGCGGTCAAGACTCAGGGAACATTCCCCACATTCCCCACATTCATCACATTTATCACATTCACGTACTAATGCCCCGCATTAATACTTGTAAAATCCTTCTCCTGTTTTAACGCCCAACTTTCCAGCTGCCACCATATTGACCAGCAATGGACAAGGCGCATATTTTGGATTGCCAAACCCGTCGTACAACACTTTCAAGATCGCCAAACATACGTCCAGCCCAATAAAATCAGCCAGTTGCAAAGGTCCCATGGGATGGGCCATACCGAGCTTCATCACGGTATCGATCTCTTCCTTTCCCGCCACCCCCTCATAAAAACTATAAACGGCTTCATTGATCATCGGCATCAGAATTCGATTGGCCACGAATCCGGGATAGTCGTTCACCACGCAGGGTTCTTTTCCGAGGGTACGACTGACCGACACAATGGATTCTGTAACGCCAACCTCTGTGGCATACCCGTTGATGATCTCCACCAGTTTCATAACCGGTACCGGATTCATAAAATGCATCCCTATCACTTTTCCTGGCCTCCGCGTAGCAGCGGCGATCCTGGTGATTGAAATGGATGACGTGTTTGATGCCAGTATTGCCCCTTCCGGCGCCAATTCATCCAACTCCTTAAAGATCCTGAGTTTAATATCCATATTCTCCGTAGCAGCCTCTACCACCAGATCCACATCCTTTACGCCCGCCGCTACAGCATGATAAGCACTGATGTTGCTGATCGCAACATCTTTCTCAGCCGCAGAAATAATTCCCTTACTCACCTGCCGGTCGAGGTTCCTGGAAATCGTCGCCAGTGCTTTATCGAGTTGGGGCTGAGAAAGATCAATTAATGCCACCCTATACCCATGCTGGGCAAAAACGTGCGCAATTCCATTTCCCATGGTACCCGCTCCAATAACGGCAATTGATTTCATCCCTGTAATTTAAATATTTTAAAGTATCGTCACTCCATGCAAATCGGCCAACAGCTTGATCGCCCTCTCTTTGTGCTCAAGGGGGATCAATAATCTATACCTGCAAAATAAGCCCATTTCCTGGCTTCCAATGCTACCATCCACCTGCCTGACCAAGATCATCACATCATTCATCTTGGTGTAGTCAAATTCAATGCTTAATTCATACTCCACTTTCTTCTCCACTATTCCTGATTGCTGCAAAGCTTCTGAGGCAGCCGTTCTGTAGGCCTGGATCAATCCGGGCACACCCAACAGGCTACCACCAAAATACCTGACCACCACTACCAATACATTGGTCAAATTCCGACTTTGGATCTGGCCCTCAATAGGCTTTCCCGCCGAACCCGAAGGCTCACCGTCGTCACTCACCCTCACCGTTTCACCACCTGCGCCAAATCGCCACGCAAAACAGAAATGGGATGCCTTAGGATGCAGTTTCTTTAATTGCCGTAACTTATGCCTCGCATCTTCTGATGATAGTACCGGATACGCATAACCGAAAAACTTACTTCCCCTGTCGCGGTAATCAGACAGCCCTTCTTTCTCAATGGTTAGAAATGTAAAATTTGCCATTAACCCCAGGCCATTAAAGTGATCGCAATCACCGAAAAAAATATGCCAGCCCAGTTCAGCTTGCTCAGTTTTTCCCGAAACAAAAAATAAGCAACCAGTGTGCTGAACAGAACGATTCCTATGTTGATGATCGGAAATATGGCCGAGCTATTCCCCTTGGATTCTGACAAGGCCTTCACCAATGTCCAGATGGAAAAATAATTGGGCAGACCAATGCAAACTCCGGCAATGACGGCCCTGGGATCGAATTTCTCTTTGCCAGTCAGGATCCTGAATAGAAGAACCGTCAATCCAATGATGCCAGCAGCGCCAAATGCCGTAATAAAATACCCGTCTTTATTGGTATCACTTAAAAATGACCTTTCCACATAACTGATCAATGTGTCCAGCAGGCCACTGCCGATAAATAAAATCACCGGTACCAATAAGATAAACCCATGTTCAGGTTTGAGGGAAGAACCCCTGATCTCTTTATGGGGCCAGCAGGTGAAGATCACAGCCGTTATCGCCAGTCCGATGCCGGCGATCTTCAAAGGAGTGGCAGTTTCACCATAGAAGAAAACGGCAAAAAGAAAAGGGATCACTAAAGACAGTTTATTGGCTACAGAAGCAACGGCTACGCCCAGGTGCTGGGTGGTGAACGCGATGATGTTGAACAGAACAATGAAAATCCCTCCCATCAGCAAACTCCAGCCTACCCATGGCTCCCGGCTCACGATAGGGTTGATCGGAAATCCCCCGTTGACCAGCGAACCCACCAATACACAGGTGATATAATTGAATACGATGGTTTGCAATGTCGGGATCTTCAACTTTCCGATCACATCGAAGCCTAAAGTCAGGCAGGAAGTCAGCACAATGGTCAATACTAAATATATCATTCAGGATAATATATAGAAATGGTATCGTTACCCAATTCAAATTCTTCCCTGCCTCCTATCTCCGGCAATTCCGGTGCCCACAATCCTTCTGCCACATGCAGGTCGCGGTTCGTGATCACCCTGATCTCATCCCAGGCTCCCGCATCGATAAACGACTGGAGTAACAGGGAACCACCCTCCACGATCACACTTTGGATCTTCAGTTGATGGAACGCATGGATCATTTGAACCACGAGCCCGAACTCCCTCTTCACTTCATACATCAACAGATTATCCTGTTCCTGGTGCATGATGGTATTGAAAACAATGGTGGGGTATTTCCGGTTAAAAAGCTTCAGCCCTGGCGGCAATCTGAGGTCCATATCTACTACTGCCCTTACCGGATGGCGGCCAGACCAAAGCCTGGTGGTCAATGCCGGGTCATCTATCATGGCGGTATTGGTCCCCACCAGAATGGCAGCTTCCTCGCTCCTCCATTTATGAACAAGCCGGTTGCTGTAATCGTTCGTGATCATCAACCTCTCATCCCCACGACCAGCCATTTTCCTGTTGGCCGACTGCGCCCATTTGAGAATGATGTAGGGCCGGTGTTTCTGGGTATAGGTGAAAAAGCGTTTGTTAAGCGTAATGCACGCATCTTGCTCTATGCCAGCGATCACTTCTATGCCTGCCGCCAACAATTTTTCTATCCCCCTTCCATTCACTTCCGGAAAGGGATCCGGAGCACCTACCACTACAGAGGGAATTTTTTCAGCAATAATTCGATCGGCACATGGCGGGGTTTTGCCGAAATGAGCACAGGGCTCAAGGGATACATACAACGTTGACATAGGTATCAGCTCCCGGTCCTCATCGCGTACGGATGCCAGGCAGTTGATTTCCGCATGGGCTTCGCCGTACAATTCATGCCACCCCTCGCCAATGATCCTATTTTCATGCACAAGCACAGAGCCAACCATGGGGTTCGGGGCCACATAGCCCGAGCCCTGCCTCGCCAGCTGAACACACCTTAACATGTATTGTGAATGATCGGGCATCCCGACAAAACTACTTTAATTTATGTTTGCAGTATGACATTCCGGGAGGCACACCATCAATTGAAAAATAAGCTCACAGAAATATATGATCTGCGCGAAGCCGCAAACATCGCTGAATGGGCGCTGGAAGATATCACGGGCTTGTCTAGAATGGACAGAATGATACATGAAGGCTCATTTACGAAGGATCAGGAAGAAAAATATGGGGATTATAAAGCCCGGCTGATGTCAGCCACACCTGTGCAATATATTACCGGCTATGCCTGGTTCATGGGAGAAAGGTTCAAGGTAAATGAAGATGTACTGATACCCAGACCAGAAACCGAAGAGTTGGTGGCCTGGGTAAATACTTCGGTGGCGAATATGAACCCCCGGATCCTTGATGTGGGTACCGGATCGGGATGCATACCCGTTATGCTAAAAAAATTAATTCCAAATGCAACTCTACTTGCCGTTGACCTGAGCGAAGATGCCCTGACAATTGCGCGGGAAAATGCGCGCATTCATCAGGCAGAGATCAGCTTTCATCAGGCCGATTTCCTCGACGAACGTGTATGGCCCCTACTGCCCGATATGGATATCATTGTCAGTAACCCACCCTACATTCCCCTGAGCAATAAAGACAAAATGGAAAAGAATGTGGTAGACCACGAGCCCCACCTTGCCCTGTTTGTGAGCGACGAAGATCCCTTGAAATTTTACAGATCGATTATCACCTTTGCCAGGCAAAAACTTAAACCCGGTGGAATGATATTTTTTGAAACCCATTATAACCTGGCTCAACAAGTGGCGGATTTAGGTGGTACGCATGCGGAGATCAGGAAGGATCTTTCAGGAAAAGAACGAATGGTCAAGATTATGTTCTGAGGACAAAACGGAAAGGGCCTAATCCTTTTCAACGGACAATACGGTTCTGGCACCCAGTTCGCGGGCAACACGCATCACGGCAACAACATTGTCAATAGGCACATTTTTATCTGCATTGATCACCACGGTCGGGATCTCTGTTTTCTCTTTCTGTATAGCCGGCAGCAGCGCAGCACGCAGAGAATCTATGCTTACTTTGCTTGTACCTACATAATAGTTCTTATTCCCGTCGATCGACACCACCACATTTTGTTTAGCCTTGGTATCACTTTTTGATTTCGGCTGGGAGAGTTTGATCACATTAGGATTGGCGAGGGTGGACACGATAAGAAAAAACATCAGCAGGATGAACAGGATATCGTTCAACGCATCCGTAAAAACTTCGGCTTCGCCCCTGTGTCTTTTTCTTACCCGCATGTATTAATGGGTTGGTTCCTGTAAGGTGTCTAAAAAATCCGCCGCAGCCACTTCCATCCTGTTTGCTGCCTTATCGATCTGGGTATAGAGGAAACTATAGCCGAGGTAAGCAACGAGTCCTATCAATAATCCGGTCAGAGAAGTTACGATCTTTACATACAACCCACCCGCGATGGTGTTCAAAACGAATTCCCCTGTTGAATTGATGTTGAAAAACAACTGCATCAATCCCGCCAGTGTACCGATGAATCCAAAAATAGGTGCAGCCCTGGCGATCACCGAAAGAATGTTTAGGTTTCTCTCCAAATCATACATCTCCAGCTGGGCAACTGATTCCATGCTTCTTTCGATGGCATCGATCGGCTTGCCTATCCGCTGAATACCCTTGTGGATCATCCTCGCGATAGGGTTGTTGGTATTCTTGGCCTGCGATCTTGCGGCAGCGATATTCCCGTTCACAATATGGTCACGGATAATCCCCATAAAGTTTTCGTCGATCTGCGCTGCCCTTTTAATGGCTATATAGCGTTCGATAAAAAAGAAAATGGCAGCCACTAGTAGTAATGCCAGGGGTATCATGATAGGTCCCCCTGCAACGAGAATCTCCCAAAGATGCATTTCCTTTGGTGTGGCGGAAACAGCAGGTACTTGTTGGGAAAGGGTGTCAGAAACCAATGATGGAGCTTGCAATAACCAACCGGGCATGTATTTCAAGTTTGAGCAAATGTAAAAAGAATTCAACTGGCAGAAGTTAAACAAATCCAAATAGTTCAAGGCCCTTCATTTGATTAATTTTATTTAAGTTGTTAGAAACCATATTGTATGGAATGAGAAAGAAGATTATGGCTCGGAATTTTCACTTTTTCGCCCATCGCACTCATGTTCGCCTATACGGCCTTTTTTTGCGATGATCGTGTGGGATGTCCTGTTGAAGCAAGATGACATTTTCACTGCTGGCCGACATTGGCCCCGCATTGCTGCTTGTATTGGCGATGGGGATCATCTCCTTTGGCCTCTTGGTATTTTACACCATTCATGTGATCAACAGCAAAACGGACAACAACGAGAAAATCCTCTGGATGTTTTTTTTCATCACGTGTAGCATCCTTGCCTTCCCTATCTACTGGTACATGAGGGTCTGGAAATCACCCGCTGAGAACATGTCCATGATCGCTAATTAGTAAAGCCGATCAGGAA
>Ga0164293_10001177_pt1 | contig 21966 bp, 30 predicted proteins | sample GEODES118metaG_FD_111487 | JGI IMG/M metagenome (GOLD analysis project Ga0164293, IMG submission 111487) | Eutrophic lake water microbial communities from Lake Mendota, Wisconsin, USA - GEODES118 metaG | ecosystem: Environmental > Aquatic > Freshwater > Lake | place: USA: Lake Mendota...
AATGGCAAAAGAGAAATTCACGCGGACCAAACCGCACGTCAATGTGGGCACGATCGGCCACGTGGACCATGGCAAGACGACGCTGACGGCGGCCATCACCACCATCTTGGCTGCCAAGTTTGGCGGCGAGGCCAAGGCCTATGACCAGATCGACGCTGCGCCCGAAGAAAAGGCCCGCGGCATCACCATCAATACCGCTCACGTTGAGTACGAGACGGCCAACCGCCACTATGCCCACGTGGACTGCCCTGGCCACGCTGACTATGTGAAGAACATGATCACTGGCGCTGCCCAGATGGACGGCGCCATTTTGGTGTGCTCGGCCGCTGACGGCCCTATGCCCCAGACCCGCGAGCACATTCTGCTGGCCCGTCAGGTGGGTGTGCCTTACATCATCGTGTTCCTCAACAAGTGCGACATGGTCGACGACGCTGAGTTGCTCGAGCTGGTTGAGATGGAAGTGCGCGAGCTGCTGAGCAAGTACGACTTCCCCGGCGACGACACCCCCATCGTCCACGGCTCGGCCAAGCTGGCCATGGAAGGCGACAAGGGTCCCCTGGGCGAGCAGGCCATCCTCAAGCTGGCCGATGCGCTGGACAGCTACATCCCCACGCCTGAGCGTGCGATTGACGGCACCTTCCTGATGCCTGTGGAAGACGTGTTCTCCATCTCTGGCCGCGGCACCGTGGTGACCGGCCGTATCGAGCGCGGCGTGGTCAAGGTCGGCGAAGAGATCGAGATCGTCGGTATCTCCGATACCCAAAAGACCACCTGCACCGGCGTGGAGATGTTCCGCAAGCTGCTGGACCAGGGCCAAGCAGGCGATAACGTCGGTATCTTGCTGCGCGGCACCAAGCGCGAAGACGTGCAGCGCGGCCAGGTGCTGTGCAAGCCCGGCTCGATCAAGCCGCACACCCACTTTACCGGCGAGATCTATGTGCTCTCGAAGGAAGAGGGCGGCCGTCACACGCCCTTCTTCAACAACTACCGCCCGCAGTTCTACTTCCGTACGACGGACGTGACCGGCGCCATTGAGCTGCCCGAGGGCAAGGAGATGGTGATGCCTGGCGACAACGTGTCGATCACCGTCAAGCTGATCGCCCCGATCGCCATGGAAGAGGGTCTGCGTTTTGCCATCCGCGAAGGCGGCCGAACCGTCGGCGCCGGTGTCGTGGCCAAGATCCACGCCTGATTCCCACCCCAACCTAGGAATCAATCATGGCCACCAAGCAAAAAATCCGTATCCGCCTCAAGGCGTTTGACTACAAACTGATCGACCAGTCCGCGGCTGAGATCGTTGACACCGCCAAGCGCACCGGCGCCATTGTCAAAGGCCCCGTGCCTTTGCCGACGCGCATGAAGCGTTTTGACATCCTGCGCTCGCCGCACGTCAACAAGACCAGCCGCGACCAGCTCGAAATCCGCACCCACCAGCGCCTGATGGACATCGTCGAGCCGACCGACAAGACGGTCGACGCCCTGATGAAGCTCGATCTGCCCGCCGGTGTGGACGTGGAGATCAAGCTGCAGTAATGCGGTCTTGCCCGCTCGAGTTGGTCGGATGCCCGGCCGACCGGCGGGGTACTTGAGCTTTGCTGGGCTTGACGCAAACCGCGGCGCTTGCGCCAGCTCAAGGTTTTGGATTACACTAGAGCGCTTTGCTGCTTTCAGGCAGCAAGGATTAATCAACCCTCTTTCGCACATCAAACGCAGAAGCCAATTGCAGCGGCTGCGGCGAAAGCAACGGAGTAAGAACATGAGTCTGAGCAAGTCCCTGGGCTTGCTGGGCCGCAAGGTGGGCATGATGCGTCTGTTCACCGATGACGGGGATACGATTCCTGTCACGGTGGTGGATGTGTCTAACAACCGTGTGACCCAGGTCAAAACCCAAGCCACCGACGGTTACGATGCACTGCAAGTGACATTCGGCGCGCGCAAAGCTTCGCGCGTGAGCAAGCCGCAAGCCGGACACCTGGCCAAGGCCGGCGTGCAGTCCGGTGAAGTCCTCAAAGAATTCCGCGTGAGCGCTGACCTGGCTGGCAAGTACGCCGCCGGATCCGTCCTGCCCGCCGCCGAGGTGTTCGCCGTGGGCCAGCAGGTCGACGTCCAAGGCACCTCGATTGGTAAAGGTTACGCCGGTACCATCAAGCGCCACAACATGGCTTCGCAGCGCGCCTCGCACGGTAACAGCCGCTCGCACAATGTGCCCGGCTCTATCGGTATGGCGCAAGATCCTGGGCGTGTTTTCCCGGGTAAGCGCATGACGGGCCACCTCGGTGACGTGACCGTTACCACCCAGAATCTGGACATCGTGCGCATCGACGAAGCCCGCCAGTTGCTCATGATCAAAGGCGCTGTTCCTGGCGCCAAGGGCGGCTTTGTCGCTGTCCGTCCGGCTGTTAAAGCCTCTGCCGCAAAAGGAGCGAACTGATGCAGGTCGATCTCCTCAACGAACAAGGCCTGGCCGCCGCCAAGGTGGATGTGCCTGACACCGTGTTCGGTCGCGAATACAACGAGTCCCTGGTGCACCAGGTGGTGGTGGCTTATCAGGCCAATGCCCGCCAAGGCACCCGCGCTCAGAAAGACCGTGAGCAGGTCAAGCACTCGACCAAGAAGCCCTTCCGTCAAAAAGGCACCGGTCGCGCTCGCGCAGGTATGACGTCTTCGCCGCTGTGGCGCGGAGGCGGTCGGATCTTCCCGAACATGCCTGACGAAAACTTCACGCACAAGATCAACAAGAAGATGTACCGCGCCGGTATGGCCTCCATCTTCTCGCAGCTGGCCCGCGAGGGACGCCTGGCCGTGGTCGATTCGCTCAAGGTGGATTCGCCCAAAACCAAGGCGCTGGCCGATAAGTTCAAGGCCATGAACCTCAAGTCCGTGCTGGTGATCGCCGACGAGGTTGACGACAACCTCTACCTGGCCTCGCGCAATCTGCAGGACATCCTGGTGGTCGAGCCCCGTTATGCCGATCCGCTGTCGCTGGTTCACTACAAGAAAGTGCTGGTGACCAAGGCTGCCATGGACCAACTCAAGGAGATGTTCGCATGAGCGCCGTCAAATTCGACGAAGGTCGCCTGATGCAGGTGCTGGTCGCCCCCATCGTGTCCGAGAAGGCCACCATGGTGGCTGAAAAGACCAATGCCGTGATGTTCAAGGTGCTGCAGGACGCCACCAAGCCCGAGATCAAAGCTGCCGTTGAGCTGATGTTCAAGGTCGAGGTCAAGGCAGTGTCTGTGCTTAACCAAAAAGGCAAGGTCAAGCGCTTTGGCCGTTCCATGGGCCGTCGCGACAACGTGCGCAAGGCCTATGTGACGCTCAAGGCCGGCCAGGAGCTCAACTTCTCCGGGGAGGCCGCTTAAATCATGGCTGTCATCAAGATCAAACCGACCACGCCCGGCCAGCGCGGCATGGTCAAAATTTCTCGGGACCACCTGTTCAAGGGCGACGCTCACGCGCCTCTGCTTGAGCCGCAATTCCAGAAATCGGGCCGCAACAACAACGGTCACATCACCATCCGCCACAAGGGTGGGGGTCACAAGCACCATTACCGCGTGGTGGACTTCCGTCGCAATAAGGATGCGATCCCGGCCAAGGTCGAGCGCATTGAGTACGACCCCAATCGCAGTGCTCACATTGCCCTGCTGTGCTACGCCGACGGTGAGCGCCGTTACATCATCGCCCCGCGTGGCGTGGAAGTGGGCAGCACGCTGATCAGTGGCTCTGAGGCCCCGATCCGTGCCGGCAACACCCTGCCGATCCGTAACATCCCCGTGGGCTCCACCATTCATTGCATCGAAATGCAAGTGGGCAAAGGTGCGCAGATCGCCCGCTCGGCAGGTGCTTCGGCCACCTTGCTGGCCCGCGAAGGCCTGTACGCCCAGGTGCGTATGCGCTCGGGTGAGGTTCGCAAGATCCACATCGAGTGCCGCGCCACCATCGGTGAAGTCGCCAACGAAGAGCACAGCCTGCGCCGTTTGGGCAAGGCCGGCGTCAAGCGCTGGATGGGCATCCGCCCGACCGTTCGCGGTGTGGTGATGAACCCGGTGGACCACCCACACGGCGGTGGTGAAGGCAAGACCGGTGAAGGTCGCCATCCAGTCGATCCATGGGGTAACCTGACCAAGGGCTACCGCACCCGCAACAACAAGCGCACGCAAGTGATGATTGTTTCGCGTCGCAAGAAGTAAGGCCAGGACATGACCCGCTCACTCAAAAAAGGTCCTTTTGTTGACCATCACCTGGTGGCCAAAGCTGACAAGGCTGTCACCACCAAGGACAAAAAACCGATCAAGACTTGGTCGCGCCGCTCCATGATCCTGCCCGAGTTCATCGGTCTGACCATCGCTGTGCACAACGGCAAGCAGCACGTGCCGGTCTACATCACCGACCAGATGGTCGGCCACAAGCTTGGCGAGTTTGCCCTGACCCGTACTTTCAAGGGTCACCCGGCGGACAAGAAAGTGCAGAAGAAGTAAGGAATGACCATGGAAACACGTGCAACCCTGAGGGGCGTTCGTCTGTCGGTCGACAAGGGCCGACTGGTGGCCGATCTCATCCGCGGCAAGAAGGTCGACCAGGCGCTCAACATTCTGAACTTCACCCAGAAGAAGGCCGCTGTCATCATCAAGAAGGTCGTGGAATCTGCGATCGCCAATGCCGAGCACAACGACGGTGCCGATATTGACGAACTCAAGGTCAAGACCATCTATGTCGAGCAAGGCGCCACGCTCAAGCGTTTCTCCGCGCGCGCCAAGGGCCGCGGCAATCGCATCAGCAAACCCACGTGCCATGTGTACGTGACCGTCGGCAACTGATAGAGGAAGAAGCAGGACATGGGACAGAAAATCAACCCGACCGGTTTCCGCCTCGCGGTCAGCCGCAACTGGGCCAGCCGCTGGTATGCCAGCAACCGTGACTTCGCCGGTATGTTGGCCGAAGATATCAAGGTGCGCGAGTACCTCAAGGTCAAGCTCAAGAACGCCGCCGTCTCGCGCGTGCTGATCGAGCGCCCGGCCAAGAACGCCCGCATCACCATTTTCTCGGCACGCCCGGGCGTGGTGATCGGCAAGAAGGGCGAGGACATCGAGAACCTGAAAAAGGAACTCAGCCGCCAGCTCGGCGTGCCGGTCGCGGTCAACATCGAAGAAGTGCGCAAGCCCGAAGTCGATGCCAAGCTGATTGCCGACTCGATCACCCAGCAGCTGGAAAAGCGCATCATGTTTCGCCGCGCCATGAAGCGTGCGATGCAAAACGCGATGCGTCTGGGCGCTCAGGGCATCAAGATCATGTCCTCGGGCCGTTTGAATGGCATCGAGATCGCCCGTTGCGAGTGGTACCGCGAAGGCCGTGTGCCGCTGCACACCCTGCGCGCCGATATCGACTACGGCACCTCCGAAGCCAAGACCACCTACGGTGTGATTGGCGTGAAGGTCTGGGTCTACAAGGGTGACACCCTCGGTCGTGGCGACTCTCCAGGCGCCCGTCTGGATGCCGCACCGTCGGAAGAAGAGCGCAAGCCGCGCGGTCCGCGCCGCGATGGTCGTCCCGGTGGCGGTGACCGTCCTGGTGCCCGCCGTGGCCCCCGCACCAGCGGTGCACCTGCCGACGGCAGTGACAAGCCGGCCGAAGCCACCGCAGGTGGCGAGGCCCCGAAAACCACCGTTAAGCGCGTACGCAAAGCCGCGCCAGCTGCAGCAGCTGACGGTAAGACCGAGTGATCGGTCTCTTTAGGAGATAGAAAATGCTGCAACCTGCCCGCAGAAAATACCGCAAGGAACAAAAAGGCCGTAACACCGGTGTTGCCACCCGTGGCAACACGGTGGCCTTTGGTGACTTCGGCCTCAAGTGCACCGACCGCGGTCGCCTGACCGCCCGTCAGATCGAGGCCGCACGCCGTGCGATCTCCCGCCACGTCAAGCGCGGCGGCCGCATCTGGATCCGCGTCTTCCCGGACAAGCCGATCTCGCAAAAGCCTGCCGAGGTCCGTATGGGCAACGGCAAGGGCAATCCGGAGTACTACGTGGCTGAGATTCAGCCCGGCAAGATTGTGTTTGAGATCGTGGGTGTGCCCGAAGAGCTGGCGCGCGAGGCCTTCCGCTTGGCTTCGGCCAAGCTGCCGCTGCGCACCACCTTCGTCAGCCGCATGATCGGCCAGTGATCCAGGAGACGAAACATCATGAAAACCTCTGAATTGCGTCAAAAGGATGTGGACGGCTTGAAGACCGAGGTCAAGGAGCTGCAGAAAGCGCACTTCAACCTGCGCATGCAAAAAGCCACCCAGCAACTGAATAACACCGGGCAGCTGCGCGTGACCCGCCGCGCCATTGCTCGCGCCAAGACCATCCTGGCCGAGACCGTTGCCAAAGGAGCTGCCAAATGAGCGAAACCAAAAAACTCACCCGCACCCTGATCGGCAAAGTGGTCAGTGACAAGCGCGCCAAGACGGTGACCGTGCTGGTCGAGCGTCGCGTCAAGCATGCGCTCTATGGCAAGATCGTGTCCATGTCCAGCAAGTACCACGCCCATGACGAAAAGGGCGAGTACCACCTGGGTGATGTGATTGAGATCACCGAAAGCAGGCCTTTGTCCAAGACTAAGAACTGGGTCGTCACCAAGCTGGTGCAAAAAGCCGCTGCCGTTTAAGGCGTCTGGCTTTGACCCCCAAAAGCCCGCTTAGGCGGGCTTTTTTTATGCTCGTGTGGCGCCTGCGACTCGGATCCTGTCGGCAGCAGGCCGGCCCCCTGGCTTTCGGACCGTGCGGTCAAGGCGATGTCAGAGCGGCTGTGCAATGTTCGGCAAAACCGCACACAATCGCGGTTCGCTTTTTTTCCTATCCCTACCCTTACCCTGAGGAGAACCCATGATCAAAGTTGGAGATAGCCTGCCCGCCGCCACCCTGATGGAATATTCGGAAGTCGAGGGCAATGGTTGCAGCATCGGCCCCAACCCGGTGGACGTGGCCAAGGCCACTGCCGGCAAGACGATTGCCATCTTTGCGCTGCCCGGCGCCTTCACGCCCACCTGCTCAGCCAAGCATGTGCCCGGCTATGTGGAAAAAGCCGCCGAACTCAAGGCCGCGGGTGTCGATGAGATCTGGTGCGTTAGCGTGAACGACGCCTTCGTGATGGGCGCCTGGGCGCGCGACCAGAAGACCGACGGCAAGGTGCGTATGCTGGCCGACGGCAGCGCCGACTTCAGCAAGGCCGTGGGCCTGACCCTGGACCTGACCGCACGCGGCATGGGCCTGCGCAGCAACCGCTACTCCATGCTGGTCAAGGATGGCAAGGTGGCTTCGCTCAATGTGGAAGGCCCCGGCAAATTCGAGGTCAGCGACGCTGGCACCATGCTCGCTCAGGCCAAGGGCTGAAGCAGCTACCCGGTCTGCGTAAAAGCCGCCTTCGGGCGGCTTTTTCTTGGCTGCCCCGGTTGGACACGGTGAAATTGCTGCGGCTGGCGGCTGCACCTACCCGACATAGCTCATGGGCGGAACATCGAGCTCACCGAGAGGAGAATTTCAGGACAACTGATATATTAGTATGGTAGAGTATGGGTCATGTCTTCGATCTTTCCCCCCCAGGCGGTCCGCCGTGCCTCTGACTCTGCGTTTGAACATTTGCGCGATGCGATCGTCGGGCTTGAATTGCCTCCAGGGGCGGCACTGTCGGACAGGGAGTTGTGTGAGCAACTCAGCATGAGTCGCACCCCGGTGAGGGAGGCGCTATTGAGGCTGGCCAACATTGGATTGGTCGAAATACGACCTCAGTCGGGAACCTTCGTGTCGCGCATCCGCATGGCGGAGGTGCACGAAGCTAACTTCATCCGCCGGGAATTAGAGGGTGCTTGTGTTCGCGAGGCAGCCAAAGTCATCAATGCGAGCCAGAAGAAAGAACTCATCTTTTTGATCGAGCAGCAAAAGCTCGACCACTCAAGACAAAACGCCAAAGTCTTCAGTAGGCTCGACAGCGACTTTCACGGTGCCATTCACACGATTGCAGGAAACGCGATGTGCAGGATGATCATCCGCGATGTCAGGATGTTCGTTGATCGGCTTCGAAACCTGAGCCTGCACCGGCCTGCGGACTTGGATGAAATTCTTGCGGATCACGCCGCGATTGCCGGGGCTCTAATTGAGGGCGACTCACAGGCGGCTGAGCGCGAAATGAATCGCCACATGGACCGAGTGGGCAGGGTCGCAAAGACTCTCATCTCTCAATACCCCGAGTACTTCGAGAAGGCTGATGTCTAGCTTCAGCCTACAGTTTTGGCATGTATGGCCCCATTGGGAGGCTCTCCTGCAGGGCGCCATGCTAACGATTACCCTGACCCTCAAGGCCTCGGCAGTCGGGTTGATCGCTTCCCTGTTGGCTGTTTACGGCCTTATGTCTGGCTTTAAACCGATGGCAGTTCTGGTGAGAGCGTATGTGGAAGTCATCCGCAACACGCCCTTTCTAGTCCAGCTGTTGTTCATCTACTTTTCTCTGCCCAGTGTTGGGATTCAGATGAGTGCCAACCAGGCGGCACTGCTAACTATGGTGATGAACTTTACCGGCTACACCGTGGAAATACTGCGAGGTGGAATTCAAGCAATTTCGAGGACGCAGCTCGATTCGGCCCGATCGTTAGGATTTACCAAGTTTCAGAGCTTTCGTCTGGTCGTGGCGCCGCAGGCGCTGCGCAATACCTACCCCTCGTTGACGAGCCAATTTAGCCTGCTGCTGCTCGGGTCTTCGGTTGTGTCAGCGATTTCGGCTGAAGACCTGACCGCGGTTGCCAACTACGTTCAGTCCTTGAACTTTCGGAGCTTCGAGGTCTACATCGTCACCGCAGGCTTGTACCTCGCAATCACCATTCTTTGTCGAATGCTGTTCGCGGGAATCTGGCGTATGACATTTCATCGGTGGGAGTAGCGCTCGATGGAAGTTCTCGTCAAGTACTTGCCGTCTCTGGCCTTCAGCGCAGGAATCACCTTGTTGTTATTCCTGGGGCCGGCCGTCATCGGGTCCCTGCTGGGCCTATTGGTGGCAGTCATGCGGACGGCCCGTGGAGTCCTGCCCCGGCAGGCGAGTCGATTATTTATTCTAATCATTCAGGGTACCCCCGCACTCTTGCTGCTCTTTATTGTCCACTATGGTGTGGCCACCATGGGCGTGCGTCTGACCCCCTTCTTGTCGGCCACCATTGCCCTGTCTCTTTACGCTGCGGGATTCCTCGGAGAGATTTGGCGCGGCGCTATTGAGGCTGTACCTCGGCCTCAGTGGGAGGCTGCAAAGAGCCTCGGGTTTGGCAGGACGCAGACCTTGATGCTTCTCATAGCGCCGCAGGCGATATGGATTGCCATGCCCGCCACGGTGGGGTTTCTGGTCTCACTGATGAAGGTCACCTCACTGGCGGCCATCATCGGCGTCGTCGAGTTGACGAAGTCGGGCATGGTGATTGCCAACCTCTCATTCCAACCCATGATGGTCTACGGCCTGATCGCGGTCCTGTACTTTGCGATGTGCTGGCCCATGTCCGTTTTGTCCCGTCATTTGGAGAAGGCACAGCATGCCACTCGTTAGCGTCCGACAACTCTCCAAGTCCTATGGAGCCAATAAGGTCATTGATGGACTGGAGATGGATATTCAAGAAGGCAGCGTTGTTGCGGTATTGGGTCGCTCTGGTTCGGGCAAGAGCACACTACTGCGCTGTATCGGAGGGCTAGAGGAGTTTGAGGCGGGTCAGTTGACCTGTGGTGACCGAGCCCTAAAAGCCAATCAATCGGCAGACCAGGGGTACTTCTCAAATATCGGCATCGTTTTTCAGCACTTCAATCTCTTCCCGCATCTCACCGCCCTTTCGAATGTGACGATCGCGCTGCGCAAGGTGCAGCGCTTGAGTGCGGATGTCGTGGCTGAAAGAGGTCGCATGGCGCTGGAATTCGTGGGTCTTTGGGAGAAGAAAGACGCCTACCCCGCCCGGTTATCGGGCGGGCAGCAGCAGCGGGTGGCGATAGCCCGCGCACTGGCGCTTCAACCCAAGATCTTGTTGCTTGACGAAGTGACCTCCGCCCTCGATCCTGAGCTCGTCGAGGAGGTTGTCGGTGTACTTCGTTCGTTGGCCAAACGTGGGCACACCATGCTTTTGGTCACTCATGACATTCGATTTGCTCAAACCGTGGCAGACCATATTGTGTTTATGCACAAGGGAAAGATTCACGAGCAGGGACCTGCTCATGAACTCATTCGTCAGCCGAGGACGGATGAATTAGCGCAATTTCTCGGGATGAACTAAAACTGAAAGGATGACAAGATGAAATCAATTTTTAAGGTGTTGGCAGGCCTGCTGGTGGCATCCTCGCTACTGGCCATGGGTGCCTATGCGCAGACCATCGATGCAATTCAGAAGCGGGGGAAAATCGTGATCGGAATGGATCAGACCATTCCCCCCTATGGTCTGCTCGATGAAAAGCGTGAGCCAGCCGGCTATGACGCCGATGTGGCTAGGGCGATCGGCAAGGCGCTTGGTGTGCAGGTTGAGTTTGTACAGGTGGCGGGTCCCACGAGAATTCCGGCCCTGCTCACGAATCAGGTCGACATCGTTGTCGCCACCCTGGGGATGAGTCCTGAGCGGGCGAATCAAGTCTGGTTCAGCATGCCCTACGGTAGCGTGGATGTTGTCTTCGTGTCTAAAGCTGCCAACAAATTTATGAAGCCGGGGGATACGGTAGGTAAGCGGATCGGCGTGGTGCGCGGAGGCATTCAGGATTCTTCCTTCACACCTTTGGCCCCAAAGGGGGCGACAGTTGTCCGGTTTGATGATGACGCCACTGTGGGCCAAGCCCTGTTGGCCGGGCAGGTTGATGCCATTGTCACGGCAAGCCATTGGGCGGCCGAGTTCATGAAACGCAACGCAGCGGCAAAGCTGGAAGTCAAGTTCACAGTCAGACAGTCTCCCTACGGTATTGGTGTGCGCAGGGGCGAGATCGACGTCTTGCAGTGGATGAACCAGTTTGTCGCGTTCCTGAAGATCACCGGGGAGCTTGATCAGATCAGCCGCCGCTGGATCGGTTCTCCCCTGTCCAATCTCCCAGTGTGGTGACAGCTAAAAGTCCAGTTGGCTCATCGCATTCAATCCAGGTCTTGAGGACATTGCAATGGAGATTCGTGACATCAAGGTTTACTCCATTCCGGTGGACTTCCGGACCTGGATTCTGGTCAAGGTAGAAACGTCAGAACCCGGACTATTCGGCTGGGGTGAGGCGACTGTTGAATGGAAGGCCCGCTCCGTAGGCGCTGCTGTTCTCGAGTTGAAGGATCTATGCGTCGGGGAGGATCCGCTGCGCATACGCCACCTGATGCGAAAACTGGTCAAGCGGCACTACTGGGACCCGGGTGTCATCGGCATGTCAGCGATCAGCGGCATCGAGATGGCCTGCTGGGATATCTTCGGCAAGTCGATAGGGCGGCCGGTGGTCGACTTGCTTGGCGGCGCTGTTCGCGACAGGATCCCGGTCTATACGCATCTGGGCTTTGGGAGCTCGGAGCATGTCTACGAAAAATCGATGACTGGCGAAGCGCTTGAATCAATCGAGAAAATTGTTGCGTGTGGCTACCATGCCGTCAAAGTGGTCAACATGCCATTTCATAACCAGCATGTTTTCGCCGAGCGGCGCACTGCTTATTTCAACATGATGGATGTGATTTTGGATGCGTGCAGCGGGCGTATCGATGTGGCGCTTGATGTACACGGCCGATGTGGATCCGTCGGCTCTGCCGAGTCACTGCTTTCCTTTCTTTCCGGGCGCGACCTGCTCTTCGTCGAGGAGTTGCTTCGGCCGGCACCAGCGGCGACCATGGCCAGCCTGGCGCGCAAGTTCGATGTGCGATTGGCAACCGGAGAGCGCTTGGTTGAGATGAAGGATTTCGTAGACCTTGCGTGTGAACGCGCGGTCGCCGTCTTCCAGCCTGACATTGCCCACTGTGGGGGGCTGTTGGCCGCTTCTCGTATCGCTACGCTGGCCGCTGGCTTCAACATCTCGATCGCCCCTCACAATCCTTTGGGCGTGATCGCTAGTAGCGCGGGCTTGCATTTCGCGCTCGCCACAGACAATTTTCTGGTCCAAGAGGAAATGAGTGCGCATTTCAGTGCCGCCAAGGATTTCATTGAAACCCCCATTCATTTCGAGGATGGCTTTTGGACACTCAAGCCTTGCGTTGGTCTGGGGATAACGGTCGACGAGAACTTTGCAGCACGGATGCAGGGCCGCCACGAACCCTTGCTCACGAATTCGGCTGTAGATCCAGATGGATCCCTGGTGGATTGGTAGTCGGAGTACGCAATGCACATCAAGCAGGTTAAGGCCCATCTTCATTCCGGCGAGTTTTCTGATCTGGTCTTTGTTGAAGTGAGGACTTCAGATCCCGCAGTCATCGGCTGGGGCGAGTGCACTTTGCCCGGCAAGCCGTATGCAGTGGCTGGTGCCATTCGGGATGCGGCGCGCTTGATCCTGGATATGCCGGTTCAGTCGATCAGAAAGGTGTGGGAGACGGTCTACAGGCACAGTTACTGGCGCGGCGGCGCCGTAGAAACATCGGCTTTGTCCGGCATTGACATCGCACTTTGGGATATTGCCGGGAAGGTCGCGGATCGACCAGTTCATGCACTGCTTGGTGGTGCTGTACGCGACCGCATCCAGACCTATGCCAACTGCGGCCTGTCAACAGACCCCGATGAGTTGGCACGCCGGGCAAGTGCGGCGCTACAAGCTGGCTTTCAAATCGTCAAGTTCTATCCGCTCCCCCCGTTGCTCGCCCTGCCGGCCACAGAGTTGGTGTCGAGAGTCTATGACTGCTGTGCTGCCGTCAGGCAGGTCATCGGCAAATCACGAGATTTCGCTATTGATCTGCACGGCCGTACGATGCCGCAGACCGTGATTGCGATTGAGCATGCGATTCGGGACCTGCGACCGCTTTGGATTGAAGAGCCGGTGGCCAGCGAGGATATGGCAGCCTTGTCTCGGATCAGGCGGCATTTCCAGGTTCCCATCGCTTTGGGTGAGCGTCTTTTCACCCGTTGGCAGTTCAAACAGGTCTTGAGCCGCGGTTGGGTCGACATCATCCAGCCTGATGTGGGCAATGCAGGTGGCCTTTCAGAGATGAGGGTCCTGGCCGACATGGCCGAGGCCCATCATGTCGCTTTCGGCCCGCACAGCCCCAACGCATTGCTGCACACCTTTGCATCCATGCACTGCGCTGCGATCGCACAGACGTTTGGTGCGCTGGAGTTCAGGCCTAGCCCGATGACCAACCAAGTCTTCGATGGGGTGGCCCCGTCTATGGATGATGGTGGCAGTTTCGCCTTGCCGACCGCTGCGGGTATTGGTGTGAGTGTGCGGGAAAGCAGCTTGTCTTTTGATGAGAGCCGGGTCCCAAAATTGGTCGAATATGGGCACGACGGCACGCCCGTGGACTGGTAGCCCATGCGCGCTAGAGTAGTCCCTGTTCTTTACAGCTATTTTGATGCTGCGGGTGCAATTGATTTAGAGGCTCATGCGATGCAAATCGCATGGGTTCAGCAGGGGGGTGTGGCCGGCATCACTCTGTTTGGCCTGGCTTCTGAAGGGGGGGCGCTTTCCTCCGCAGAACGAAGGTCAATACTGGCCTACACCAGCTCGATACTGCCTTCAGGAGATGCATTACTGGTCACTGTTCGACCGGATGACATTGTTGAAGAGCTGGTCCGATGCGCGCTTGAATTTCGGGATCGGCTGGATTTGATTTTCCAGATCGGTCAGGACGCAGCGCGATCGATCGCGCAGTTTCGCGCCCTTGTTGCAGAGCCGGCATTGGCCAAGCATGTGTACCTGGGTCTTCAGCTTGCACCTGGATTAATCGACACCACATTCACCGCCGATGCGATTAAGGGCATCGAAGGGCTGTCCGAACGCCTGCAGTTTCTTAAGGCCGAGTACAACAGCATCGAGCTGGCGGCACATCTGTCTACGCTGGACAGGCCGATAGATCTCTTGGTGGGGCGTCACGGCCAGAATTTGATTGAATATCTCAGGATCGGCGCGGTTGGCGTGATCCCCGGCACTGAAATGGCACCAGCCCTAAGGCCAATCTTGGAGGCCTGGGCTGCGGGCCGAAAAGATGATGCCACCCAAGCCTACGGAAGAATTGCAGCTTATGTTGACTTTGCCATGCAGGACCTCGATACCGTGGTCGATGTGGGGCGCGCAGTGACGGCGCGGGCATTGGGGTTCAAGCCAGGCCCACGGCGTATGCCTTCTGGTCGTGATCCCAAGACCATGTCGGCCGCCATAGAGGCTTGGTGGCCGCACTGGCAAGCAATCAACGACCCATTGCCTCCCCCTGCCTGGTGACAGCAGCGCCGTCCCAGCTCTGCCTGGCTGAACCTTTTTTGGAGAAAAAATGAACTTGCTCGATCTCAAAGGCCGCCATGCCGTTATCACTGGCGCCGCCACAGGCCTCGGATACGCGATTGCGCAGCGCATGATTGTCTCGGGTGCGCGGGTCACACTCTGGGATCGCGACGAGAGGGCTTTGGCGGCAGCTTCGAAGCAACTCTTGCCGCCGCAGGGCAATCCGGCTGTTGCCGCCATCGCAGTGGATGTGACCCGTTATGAGCAAGTTCTGGGCGCCACCCAAAGGACCATTGCGCTTGGACCGGTTGATATCCTCGTCAACAGCGCCGGGATCACGGGTCCCAACACCAAGTTGTGGGACTACCCGGCTGATGCTTGGCAGCAGGTCTTCGATGTTAATGTGCATGGTCTCTTCTATTGCTGCCGGCAATTTTCGGCGCATATGCGCGAGCGCAATTACGGCCGAATCGTCAATATCTCCTCTGTGGCCGGCAAAGAGGGCAATCCCAATGCCAGTGCTTACAGCGCAAGCAAAGCCGCAGTCATCGGGCTGACAAAGTCCTTGGGCAAGGAGCTCGCGGACACAGGTGTGCGCGTCAACTGCATCACCCCAGCTGCTGTAAAGACCCCCATCTTTGATCAAATGACGCCCGAACACATCCAGTTCATGCTCGGCAAGATTCCGATGGCTCGCTTCGGTCTGCCTGAGGAGGTAGCCGCAATGGTCACTTGGCTGTCTTCCGAAGAGTGTTCGTTTGCGACAGGTGCGGTGTTTGATCTCTCCGGGGGGCGTTCGACTTATTGAACGTTGTGGTCGCGGACGAAAGTCATTCATGGAGCGGCGATGGGCCTAGGTGTATCTTCCCGTCTAGACCCCTTAAAAGGGCCAACTGTTTTTTGGCTTTGAGTTGCCTGATGACCATCACAGGTCGACCTTGAGGTAGTGCGCCCCTTGCAGAGGGTTGTGGTAGTAGGGCGCAATCTCTTCGAAACCCAGCTCAGCGTAGAGTTGCCGCGCCGCTTCCATCTCGTCCAGCGTATCGAGCAGCACGCTGTGGTAACCGGCGGCGCGCGCCGCATCGAGAATGGCTTCGGCCAACTGCCGCCCCAGTCCAAAGCCGCGAAAGGCTTTGCGCACATACAGCCGCTTCATTTCGGCAGCGTTCGCATAGTCGACGTTGTCGATGGGCCGCAGGGCGCAGCAGCCGGCCACCTGGCCTTCGATCAAGGCCAGCAGCAAGGCGCCGCGTGGTGCGGCGTAGTCGCCGGGCAGGCTGTCCAGTTCGGACTCAAAGTCCTGGAAGTCCAGCGCGACGCCTAGACCTGCAGCGTACTCTTCAAACACGTCTCGGACCTTGGCCATGTCCTCGGCCTGTTGCGGGGTGATGAGGTGGACGGCAGGCTGCTTCACGTTTTAGGACTTGAGTTCAAAAAAGAGCAATAGCGGAGCTGAAGGCGTACTCGGACTCTCATCAGAATCCGGCTGGCGCTAGCGAGAACACCCAGCTGCTCAGCCCGAAGCAGCCCAACAGCACCGCCAGTGCGATCAGCCGGCTGCTCGCATCGTCGCGGGCTGCCGGTTCGGCCTGCTCCAGCGGCTTGTCGCCATGCACCATGGCGCCCACGATGGCGTGGCCCTTGAACGTGTGCCAGATGATGGCCAGCAGGTGCAGCAGCACCAGCCCGAACAGCAGCAGCTTGCCGATATTTTTGTGATAGGCCGAGGCCGCACTGACCGAGGCGCTGGATACAAGATGGCTCAGCGGTCCAGAAAAAGCGATTTCATCGTCGCTGAACAGGCCGCTGGCCACTTGGGCGGTAAGCACCACAGCAAAGGCGAGGATGGCCAGTGCGCCCAGGGGACTGTGGCCGGTGCGCCGGCGCGCATCGATGCGCCCGCGCAGATCTTCGATGATGGCGCCTGGCCTCAGGTTAAAGGACGAAAAACGCGACCAGCGCCCGCCAATCAGCCCCCAGGCCAGGCGAAACAGCAGCAGGCTCATCACCGCTTGGCCGAAGCGAAAGTGCCAGACCATGGCCGAGCCGCCGATATTGCCGCTGACCACCAGACCCACCACGCAGACCACCAGCGCCCAATGAAACAGACGGGTTGGCAGGTCCCAGATGCGGGTGCGGATGAGATGGTTGGCGTAGTGGTTCATGTGGCTGTCCTGGCAAAGGCAGAGCTCAAAGCCGGCATTCCCGACCAAAAAGCCCTATGAGAGTGATGGACCCAGTGCAAGACGGAGCTCGCGCCGTTAGACTGCATCGACCGTCCTGGTGATTTTGCGCCAGCTCTTGTCCCTCGTTCTAAGGAAGTCCCCATGAAAATTTTCGCTCATCTTGTCTCCCTAGGCGCTTTGCTGGCTCTGAGTCTGCCGGCGGCAGCGCAGTTTGCCAAGCCGGAGGATTCCATCCGTTACCGTCAGGGCTCGCTGTTTGTGATGGGTCAGCATTTTGCGCGTGTTGGCGCCATGGCCAATGGCCGAGTGCCATTTGACGCCAAGGTCGCCCAAGAGAATGCCGACATCGTGGCCGCCATGGCTAAGCTGCCCTGGGCCGGTTTTGGCCCCGGCACCGACAAGGCTGCGCCGAATAAGGCCAAGGCCGAGATCTGGAGCGAGCAGCCCAAGTTCAAGGATGCCAGCGAGAAGATGATGGCAGAAACTACCAAGCTCGCTGCCGCCGCCAAAACGGGCAACCTGGATGCCCTCAAGGCCGCCTTCGGCGCTACGGCCGGTAGCTGCAAGGCCTGCCACGACGCTTATCGGGCGCAATGAGTTGAGGGCAGCGAATCGGGGCAGGCTGGCCCTGCCCCGGTTCAGCTCTCAGTCAGCAGCTTTTCAATGAGCTGCTGGAGCGCCACAAAGTCGGGCTCACCGACGAACTGCTTGACGATCTGACCGCGTTTATTGACCAGGTAGGTGGTCGGCGTGATTTTGGTATCGCCCCAGGCCTTGGCAATGGCGCCGGTGTTGTCGATCGCCACCTTAAAGGGCAGCTGCCGGGTCTGGCTGAAGTTGACCACATAGGCTGGCGGGTCGTAGCTCATGGCCACTGCCAGCGTCTCGTAGCCGCGCGCATGAAATTGCTGGTGTGTCTTCACCAGTTGAGGCATTTCTGCCACGCAGGTCACGCAGCTGGTGGCCCAGAAGTTGACCAGCAGCACCTTGCCTTTGAAGGCCTCTGTGCTGGTCTGGCTGCCGTCGAGCAGCACGAAACGCGTCTCGGGTGCAGCCTGCTTGGTAGAGCAAGCAGCGCCGAGCAGGCCCGAAGCCAGCACAGCTGCGGCGAGCCAAAGCCGGCGTCGGTTAAGGCGTATCAAAGCGGTCATGGGCAAAGTGTATCGACCCTGGGTCGGCTCGTTGGCAAGTTTGACCCGCTTAGATGATTTTTTGCGATTTGAGTTCGGCCAGCTTTGCGGCGTCCCAGCCCAGCACCGAGGTCAATACTTCTTCGGTGTGCTGGCCCAGCAAGGGCGGCGGGAGCCCCTCCTGGCCGGGGCCGCGGACTGGCGTGGCGCTGAGCTTCATCGGGCTGGCCACCAGACTCAGGTCTTGCCGAGCCGGGTGCTGCCAGTGCTTGACCATGCCGCGCTCATGGACCTGTGGGTCGGCAAACACCTCGGCCAGATTGTTGATGGCGCCACAGGGTACTTTGGCTGCCTCCAGCGCCGACAGCCAATCGGCCTTGCTGCGGGCTTTCATGACTTCCTCAAGTAGGGGCACCAGTTCGGCGCGGTTGACCACCCGCTGCCGGTTGCTCGCAAAGCGCGGATCACTGGCCAGTTCGGGCCGGCCAGCGACCTCGCAGAATTTGGCGTACTGGCCGTCATTGCCAACGGCCAGGATCAGGTGGTCGCGCTGGCCATCGGCCGTCGGCGCGACTTCGAAGACCTGATAGGGCACGATATTCTGGTGCGCATTGCCCGCGCGGCCGGGCACCTTGCCGCTGACCAGATAGTTGGCGCCCAGATTGGCCAGCATGGCCACCTGGGTGTCGAGCAGGGCCATGTCGACCTGCTGGCCTTGGCCGGTGCGCTCTGCATGGCGCAGCGCCGCCAAGATGGCCACGGTGGCATACATGCCCGTCATCAGATCGGCCACCGCCACGCCCACCTTCTGAGGCCCGCCGCCGAGGTCGTCGCGCTCGCCGGTGACGCTCATCAGGCCGCCCATACCCTGGATGGCGTAGTCATAGCCGGCCCGTTCGGCGTAGGGGCCGGTCTGGCCAAAGCCGGTGATGGAGCAGTAGACCAGGCGCGGGTTGATGGCCAGCAAACTGGGTGCATCCAGCCCGTAGCGGGCCATGTCGCCGACTTTGAAGTTCTCCACGAACACATCGCAATGGCGAACCAGTTCGCGGATCAGCGCCTGGCCCTGCGCCTGTGCGATGTCGCAGACCACCGAGCGCTTGTTGCGGTTGGCGCCCAGGTAGTAAGCCGCCTCGCGGGTTTCCTGTCCCTGGTCGTCATGCAGGAAGGGCGGGCCCCAGCTACGGGTATCGTCACCCTGCCCAGGCCGCTCAATCTTGATCACGTCGGCGCCAAGGTCGGCCAGATTCTGTGTGCACCAGGGGCCGGCCAGCACCCGGGACAGGTCAAGAACGCGGATGCCTTGCAAAGAGTTCATGCGGTGATTGTGGCGCAGGCGCGCTGTCACCTGCAGGCCGGGGGTCTGTCGCTGGAGCGCCCGCGACCTGGCCCCGATGCCTGTACAGTCTCAGAGTGTCATTTCAAGCGATTCATCGACCCACCCCTGCCGCCCTTGCCAGCGTCCTGGCCCTGAGTCTGGGCATCCTGCTGGCCGCCTGCAGCCCCACTCTGAACTGGCGGCAGGTCCATCCCGAAGGGGTGGACATGACGGTGTTGCTGCCCTGCAAGCCCGATCGAGCCAGCAAGAGCGTGCCCCTGGGTGGGCGCGAGACCCGGTTGTCCATGACCGGTTGCGAGGCCGGCGGCGCTATGTACGCCCTGGCAGTGGCCGAGCTGAGCGATGCCGGCTCGGTGGGCGAGGTGCTGGCGCAATGGCAGGCTTTGACGCTGACCCATATGCGGGCAGACGCATCGACGCAGCAGCGCAAGCCCATGCCTGTGCCGGGCGCCGATGGCCCGTCGCCCCTGCTGCTCTCGGCCCGCGGCAGCCACCCCGACGGTCAGGCGATCGAAGGCCAGGCGCTGTTTTTCGCGCGCGGTGCCCGGGTTTTCCAGGCCGTCATTTATGCGCCGCGCATTAATGCGGATGCGGCTGAAACCTTTTTCGGCGGCATGAAGCTGCCATGAGCGCAACGCAGAGCCTACCGACGCCCGAGGCCGCCGCTGACCGGCTGGTTGGTCGTACCGCGGTGCTGGTGTTCCTCGCTTTTGCCTTGGGCTACTTTGCCTCGGCGGTGCTGCGCACGGTGATCGCCACTTTGTCGCCCACTCTGACGCAAGAGTTCGGCTTGCAGGCGGCCGATCTGGGGCTGCTGGCCGGCGGCTTTTTTCTGGGCTTTGCCAGTACCCAGCTGCTGCTCGGATCCTGGCTGGACCTGTATGGCCCAAGGCGGGTTTTGGTGGGATTTCTCGCGGTAGCGGTGGTCGGCTGTCTGGCCTTTTCTGTGGCCAACAGTTTTGCGAGCATGCTGGCCGCGCGCGTGTTGTTGGGGGTGGGCGTCAGCGCCTGCCTGATGGCGCCGCTGACCGGCTTTCGCCGCTGGTATGAACCGGCCCAGATGCTGCGGGCCAATTCCTGGATCCTGATGCTGGGCTCGCTGGGCATGCTGGCCTCGACCCTGCCGGTGCAGTGGCTGCTGCCCGTGCTGGGCTGGCGCCCCATGTTCTGGGCCATGGCCGCGCTGATTGTGCTGGCCATGGTGCTTACCTTCAGGCTGGTGCCTGCCCACACGCCGCCGTCGGGCGCAGCCACCGAGCCGCCTGGTTATGCCCAGGTCTGGCGCAGCCCGGCATTTCGCCGCCTGGTGCCCTATGCTTTTTTCATCAACGGTGGCATGGTCGGCTTGCAGACCCTGTGGCTGGGGCCCTGGCTGACCCGCGTGGTGGGGCTCAGTCCCCTGCAAGCCGCTGGCGGCTTGTTCTTCATCAATCTGGCATCGTTGCTGGCTTTTTCCGTTTGGGGCTGGGTGATGCCGGGTCTGACGCGGCGCGGCTGGAGCACTGAACGCTTGCTGCGCGCAGGGGTGCCGCTGACCCTGCTGATCATGGCGATCAACATCAGCCTGGGCAGCCTGGCCGATTGGCCGTATTGGGCGGTGCTCATCATGGTGGGTAGCGTGGTCTCGCTGGCCCAGCCGGCGCTGAGCATGACCTTCCCGCCGGCTTTGGCGGGTCGGGCTCTATCGGCCTACAACCTGGTGTGTTTCCTGGGCATTTTCTCGATGCAGTGGGGTGTCGGTCTGTTGGTCGATGCTCTCAAGGACCAGGGCTGGTCAGAGGTGGCCAGTTTTCAGGGCGCTTTCGCGGTTTTCTTCTTTTGCTCTTTGGCCGCTCTGGTCTATTACCTGCGCGGCAAGTCGGATAATCTCCAGCCATGAATGCGATCCTGGTCATTGCGCATGCACCCCTGGCCTCGGCCATGAGCCAGTGCATCGCCCATGTCTTCAATGATCCGCCGCGCTGTTTCGCGGTGCTCGATGTGCAGCCCAATGTGCCGCCGGAGGAGACCTTGGAGCAGGCGCGCATCATCCTGAACCAACTGGGCTGCCCGACCTGTCTGGTGATGACCGACATCTTCGGCGCCACGCCCTGCAATGTGGCCCAGAAGCTGGTCGATGGGGTGAGCAGCAAGCTGATCACCGGGATGAACCTGCCCATGCTGCTGCGCGCCTTGTCTTATCGCGAAGACACCCTGGACGCTTTGGTGGCGCGCAGCCTGGCCGGGGCCAGCCAGGGGGTGATGCAGGTGGCCATCACCGCGCCCCAGAATCAAAATCGACGGACCTATGATCAAGAACAGCGTGACCATCAGCAATAAATTGGGTCTGCATGCCCGTGCGTCGGCCAAGCTGACCAAGCTGGCCGGCAGTTTCCCCTGTGAGGTCTGGCTCAGCCGGGGCGAGCGCCGCGTCAATGCCAAGAGCATCATGGGTGTGATGATGTTGGCCGCTGGTCTGGGCACCACGGTCGAGCTTGAGACCCACGGCGAGCGCGAGCAGGAAGCCGCCGATGCGATCCTGGCTCTGTTCAACGACAAGTTTGGCGAAGGCCAATGAGCTTTTCCATCCACGGTCTGGCGGTCTCGCGCGGCATCGCCATAGGGCGGGCGGTGCTGGTGGCCTCCAGCCGGGCCGATGTAGCGCATTACTTCATCGATCCGACCCAGGCCGAGCAGGAGGTCCAGCGCATTCGGGTGGCGCGCGATGCGGTGGTCGAAGAAATCACCCGTGTGCAGCGTGAGCTGCCCAAGGAAGCGCCGCCCGAACTCGCTGCCCTGCTTGATGTGCATCTGATGCTGCTGGAAGACGAGCAGCTGTCCTCGGGCGTCAAGCACTGGATCACCGATCGTCAGTACAACGCCGAATGGGCTATCACCACCCAGTACGAGATTTTGGCCCGGCAGTTCGATGAAATGCAGGACCCTTATCTGCGCGAGCGCAAGGCC
>Ga0164293_10001184_pt1 | contig 21858 bp, 21 predicted proteins | sample GEODES118metaG_FD_111487 | JGI IMG/M metagenome (GOLD analysis project Ga0164293, IMG submission 111487) | Eutrophic lake water microbial communities from Lake Mendota, Wisconsin, USA - GEODES118 metaG | ecosystem: Environmental > Aquatic > Freshwater > Lake | place: USA: Lake Mendota...
GAACTGGGCCGCCAACGGCTGATCGGCACCGCGGTGGGGGCTGGGGTGGTGTTCTTCGGCTACAGGGCCTGGGGCCATCTGCCGGTGGTGGTGGCCCTGCCGCTGGCTCTGCTGTTGGCGCGGCTGATCGCCGGCTCGCTGCGGCTCACCGTGGGCTACAGCGTGTGCTGCTTCGTGGTGGTGATGGGCTGGCTCACCCACGACCAACAGCTCGACAGCTGGATTCCGCTGCGCCTGCTGTGGACCGCCTTCGGCATCCTGATCGCCCTGCTCAGCCTGCGCCTGTTCTGGCCGTCCCGGGCCCGGATCCAGCAGCGGGAGGGTCTGCTGCAGCTGCTGGCGAATCTGGGCCACACCCTGCAGGCCATTGCCGGTCGCCATGCCGACGCCATGGAGCCCCAGGAGCAGTGGCGCCAGCGGCTGGGGCTGCGACTGAAACACCTGCGCACCAGCCTGCTGGGGCTGCGTGAGCAACGCCAGGGCGCCCTGGTGGAACTCGGCCCCCTGGCCGGGCAGCACCCCCTGGCACGGCTCTGGGAGCTGCTCGATCAGGCCTGCGAAGCATTGATCCTCGATCTCGATGAGCTGCGGCGCCTGCCCGCCTCCGAATGGCAGGCCTGGGGATTGCAGGACACTGCCGCGGCAGCCGATCGCTTCGTGGCAGGGGTGGCCGAGCGGCTGCTGGGCTGGCAGGAGCGACTGCGTCAGCCACTGCAGCTGCAGCCGCCACCGAGCGAATCGCGCCCCCCCTTGCCCATGCAGGCCCTGCAGACGCCGGAGGAGGCAGCGGCCCTGCAGCAGCTGAACCCCGCCCAGCTGCAGCGGGTGGCCTCACGCCTGATGGTGCTCAACCGCATCGACCACACCCTGGCCAGCACCGAAGAGCAGTGGCTGGATCTGGTGGCTTGATCTGGTGGCCAGACGCCTCAGGCGCCGGGCCGCGATGACCACCAGCGCTCCACGCGGTAAAGCAGCACCACCAGCAGCACCACCAGCCAGAACCAGAGTTCGGGGGGGTTGGCGTTGAACAGGATCAGCAGCAGCACCACCTCGCTGACCAGCCAGGGAAATTCCTGACGCAGCAGCGGGTTGCGGATCTGAAAGCGGGGTTTGGCGTCCACAGGGCAGGTCAGGGCAGGGTGTCGGGCTGACGCAGATCGGGCCGGTTCCAGCGCTGATCCATCCAGGGCGTGCGGTAACCGCCGGTGAGGGAGCGCAGGCCGGGGATCACGTAGCTGATCGGCGAGCGCCATTCCACGTAGGCGTGGGTCGACACGGTGAGACCGTCGCGGATCGGGAACACACCGCTCCCACCCGAGAGGGTCCAGCGGTAACCATCCACGCTGGAGGGATCCCGCTCCAGTTCAATTTCGCTGCGCATCACCGGACCGTTCTTGGTGAGTTCCTGGGCCAGCTGTGGGTTGCCCACCGTGGTGGAGATGTCGTCTTCGGTGGCGGGCAGGGTGAGCACCTGCTTCACCTTGCCCACGATGCCGCCGAAGCGGCCGCGCTGGTTCCAGAGCGGCACGACCTCCACGGGCAACCCCAGGGGCAGACGGCGGGCGTCGGCCGGCGAGAAGTAGGCCACCGCCCGCAGCGGACGGTCCTTGGCGTTGGGCTGCTCCGGCCGACCGATGGTGCCCAACCGCTGGCCGGTGCCCACGGTCTGGCCGGCGATCACCTGCAGATCGAGCACCGTGCCATCGCGCTCGGCCTGCACCTTGCCGTCGTAGGCGGTCTTGGCCTCCGTCACCTGGATCTGGCGCTTGAGATCGTCGATCTGGTAGCGGCGTTGCAGGGCCTGGGTCTCGATCTCGAGCTTCACCTGCTGGTAGTTGGTCACCACCTCGCGCTCGTTGATCTTCACCGCATCGAGGTTCACGCTGGTGCTGGTGAGCCCCTGCTCCGCCGACACCACTTCGGTGGAGAGCGGCGCCACCACCTGACGGCGAGCCAACCAATCGAGGTTGCGCAATTTGCTGGAATACGTCGCCTGCAGCTCGCCGTAGCGGCGGCGATCGTCACCGTATTTGGCCAGGGCGGTGTCGAGGGCGTTCTTCTCGGTGCTCAGCCGCAGGGCATCGCGTTCATCCAGGCGGGCGTTGTGCCGCTCCAACTGGCTCAGGTTGCCGCGCTGCTGGGCCAGCTGACGCTCCAGCACTGGCAGGTAGAGCTGCATCAGCACCTCACCGCGCCGCACCCGCTGACCCTCCTTCACGAACACCTCGCGCACCTGGCCGCCGGAGCGGGCGTTGAGGATGCCGGCGTTGTCGGGATAGACCAGCACCCCCTTGCCCTGCACTTCGGTGGGCACGGGCCAGAGCAGCGCCCACAGCACCAGTACGCCGCCCACCCCCGCCAGGCTCACGCCCACCTGGTCGTGATCGCTCAACCCCTGCCAGCGCGCTTGCAGGTCAAACAACCGACGCCGCGGCCACGACCGAGGAGAGCTGGGATTGACCTGCGTCATGGCGCCCAGCTTGCAGGATTCGGGAGATCCTGTCAGCTCCCTGGCGCCCGGGCGAGGGGTCGGCTCACCACACGCCAAGCCGGCACAGACGACGCTGCGCCGCCGCCGCCCGCCTGCCACCCGCCACCAGGGCCTGAGCCAGCAGGGGAGCCAGCACGGGCACCTGGCTGAAGCCCGCGCTGAATCCGGTGAACAGCCACAACCCCGGCGCCTGGGGGGCGGGGCCCACCAGCGGCTGGCCATCGCAGCAGAAGGCCACCGCCGCCTGCTGCAGCTGGCCGGGCAGCGCAGCCAGGGCCGCACCCCAGGGTTGGGCGGCCAGCGCGGCGCGCAGCTGCTGCTCCGTTTCAGCCCGCGCCGGGGGCTGCCCCAGCTCCAGTCCAGAACGCACCAGGGTGTGCTGGCCCAGCAGGGCACCGCTGCCCTGGGGCACCAGCCCCCCATCCACCAGCCACTCCGCGCGGGCCAGGCTGGCGGCCCGCCGCTCGAGGGCAACCCGGCCAAACCGGGCCGGCAGCCAGGCCAGCCGCCCTGCGGAGGATCCCGGGGCGATGGCAGAGGGAGCCAGCGGTGGCGGCGGCTGGGGCAGCACCAGCACGGCTGCCCAGCTGCCGCGCAACCGCTCGGGCAACTCGGGCCAGAGCCGGCGGCAGCGGGCACCGGCCGCCAGCACCACCTGGGAGGCCTGCAGCGTGGATCCATCGCAAAGCTGCAGCTGCCATCCCTGGGGCAGGGGCTGCAGCCGCTCCACCCAGGCCGTACGGCGCTCCACACCGGCCGCCGCCAGCACCTCGGGCAGGCGAGCGGCCAGCTCGGCCGAATCCACCTGGGCAAAGGGCAGCGGCAACCAGTCGGGCAGGCCGCCCAGCCCGGCCTGCCCGCCATGCAGCCTCAGCCTGCAGGCACGCCAGCCGAGGAAACCATGGCGCCGCTGCAGGTGGCGCCAGCGCCTGGAGGCACCGGCGGCCAGCCGGGCCAGGGGGGTGGGCGCCAGGGGCCAGCCCGGCACGGCGCCGTAGCTGATCGCCGTGGCGGAGGCCAGTGCAGCTGATGGTTCAGGAGCGCATGACTCTGAAGCGGATTCCCTCTGGAAGTGGGTCGGGGCGGGGGAGTCGATCAACCGAACCGCGGCGCCCTCCTCACGCAGGGCCAGTGCCAGCAAGCCACCGGCCAGGCCACCGCCAACGATCACCACATCAGTGGCGGAGAGAGCGGCAGAGGGAGCGGCGGCAGCCGCGGCCATCACACCAGCAGGCTGAAGGAGGTGACCACCTGGCGGAACAGATCCTTCACCTTGCCCCAGCGAATCTCATTGGTGCTGGCGGCAAAGGTGTAAAGGCGGCCACGATCCACCACCACCGTGGCCAGCTCGTGGCGATCGCGGTCGTCGAGGTGCACCGCGTATTCGAGGTCGTAGAAGGTGCGGCCATCGCTCTGGCGCTCATCCGCCTGCACCAGTTCGGCCTGGCGGCCGCTGCCCTCGGGGGCGATCACGGTGCGGCGCAGCTGTTCTCCCACGGCCACGGCACTGCCGAGCTGCTCGAGGTCATTGGTGGGGTTCACCTCGGAGATCACCAGGCTGAGGGTTTCATCACTGTTGATCAGGTCGTGGAACACCACCTGGGGGCCACCGCCCACCTGCACCCGGGTCCAGCCAGTGGGATAGAGGAAGGCATAGCGGCCATCGGGGCTCTGGAAGCTGTTGAGCCCCGCGGCGGCGGCACTGCAGCCCACCAGCACCACGGCCAGCAGCAGGGCCACCAGGCGAGGCAGCTGGCGCTGGAGCTTGAGCTGGGGCTGGCAGCGGAGGAAGGGCATGGCATGAGCGGGCTGGCCGGCCCCATTCTGCTGGCTGCCCGCCGCCTGGCTCCTCACGGGGCCAACCTGCCTACAGTCGGCCCAGTCGCAGCGGTTCCCTGAGCGGCTTCACGCGCCCCCTGGCCCGGCTGATCGATCAGTTTGAGCGGCTGCCCGGGATCGGGCCCCGCACTGCCCAGCGGCTGGCCCTGCACCTGCTGCGCCAGCCCACCGAGCAGATCCAGGCCTTCGCCGACGCCCTGCTGGCGGCCCGCAGCCAGGTGGGCCAGTGTCAGCGCTGCTTCCATCTCTCCGCCGATCCGCTCTGTGAGATCTGCCGCAACGAGGAGCGGTGCAACGGCCAGCTGTGCGTAGTGGCCGACTCCCGTGACCTGCTGGCGATGGAGCGCACCCGCGAGTTCAAGGGCGGCTATCACGTGCTCGGCGGCCTGATCTCGCCGATGGATGGCGTGGGGCCGGAGCTGCTGCAGATCCAGCCACTGGTGCAGCGCGTGGATGCCAAGGGCATCAGCGAAGTGATCCTGGCCCTCACCCCCAGCGTGGAGGGCGACACCACCAGCCTGTATCTGGCCCGCCTGCTGAAGCCCTTCACCACCGTGAGTCGCATCGCCTACGGCCTGCCCGTGGGCAGCGAGCTGGAATACGCCGATGAGGTCACCCTGGCGCGGGCCTTTGAGGGCCGCCGGGCCGTGGAGTGAGGTGGGCGATGGGCCACACCGTGACAGGGCGAAATCCGTGAAACGCACCACCCGCTACAGCGCCATACCGCCGGCTGAACGCCTGCCCGACTGGCTGCGGCGACCGGTGGGCAACGCCTCGGCCCTGGAGACGGTGCAGGGGGTGGTGAAACAGCAGCGCCTGCACACCATCTGCGAGGAGGGCCGCTGCCCCAACCGGGCCGAGTGCTATGCCGCCGGCACGGCCACCTTCCTGCTGGGCGGCTCGGTGTGCACGCGCAGCTGCGCCTTCTGCCAGGTGGAGAAGGGGCAGAGCCCCGAGCCCGTGGATCGGGCCGAAGCCGAGCGGGTGGCCGAGGCGGTGATCTCCCTCAACCTCTCCTACGTGGTGCTCACCGCCGTCGCCCGCGACGACCTGGCCGACCACGGCGCCAGCCTGTTCACCTCAGCCATGGCCGCGATCCGCCGCCGCAATCCCGCCATCGCCATTGAGGTGCTCACCCCCGATTTCTGGGGGGGCCACCGCGACCCAGACATCGGCGAGCAGGCCCAGCGCCAGCGGCTGGCCACCGTGCTGGCAGCCGAGCCGGTGTGCTTCAACCACAACCTCGAAACCGTGGAGCGCCTCCAGGGCGAGGTGCGGCGGGGCGCCACCTACCGGCGGTCCCTGGGTCTGCTGGCGGCGGCGCGACAGCTGGCTCCCCGGATCCCCACCAAGAGCGGTCTGATGCTCGGTCTGGGGGAGAGCTTCGCCGAAGTGGTGCAGACCATGAGGGATCTGCGGGCAGTGGATTGCCAGCGCCTCACCCTGGGGCAATACTTGCGGCCATCGCTGGCCCACATTCCGGTTGCCCGCTACTGGAGTCCAGCCGAATTTGACGAGCTGGGTGCGATCGCCCGCGATCTGGGCTTCAGCCAGGTGCGCAGCGGTCCGCTGGTGCGCAGCAGCTATCACGCCGAAGCCGAAGACTGAGCCCAGGCAGCGGTGCCGGCCGGGTGCAGGGAGGCAGGGCTCAGGCAGGCGGTTGAGCCAGGCCCTGGTCATTGCCCTGCTGATGGCCAGTGGGAGTGGGGCTCTGGCCGATGAAAACAAGCCGCTCAAGCAGGAGGTGACCCAGGCACGTGCAGCCAGCCTCAACGACTGGCTGCACGTGCCTGGGTGGCTGGACCTGCAACTGCAACTGCAGGCCCAGCCCCTGGCCAACCCCAGCGGCGGCACCAGGCAGAGCGCCAGCTGGATGCAGCAGCTGAGCCTGGATGTGGAGGCGGGGCCGGGGCTGGCCAAACCGCTGGAGCAGTGGAACGAGGCCGACCACTGGCGCGGCCACGTGCAGCTGATGCTGTTCAGCGGCGACCCCAACTACGGCCAGAGCATCGGTGCCGGGTTTCCCCTGCAGAGCAGCGCCCATCCCACCGGGCTCTGGCTCACCGAAGCCAGCCTGGAGCGGCAGATGGGCCAGGGCAATCTCGGCGTGAAGCTGGGGATCTTCTCGCTCAATCCCGGCTTCGTGAGCGCGCCGGTGCTCGATGCCTACGTGCACTCGGCGCTCAACGACACGCTCAACCTCAACCTGAGCGGCCTGCCGATCAACCCCTATGCAGCCCCGGGAGTGGAGTTGCGCTGGCGCCCCGATGCATCCGGGCGCTGGGGGGAATGGCGCTATGGGGCCTTCCTGCTCGAGCCCATGGACCAGGTCGCTTCCCTGTTCGGCGTGCAGCCGGATCAACCCCGGCTCAGGGGCCACACCCAGCTGGTGCAGTGGAGCTTCGACCAGCTTCCAGGCGCCCAGGCACTGCAGCAACCGATCAGCCGGGCAAACCAGACCATCCAGCGCCAGCTGCCGCCCCCCCTGTTGCAGGTCGCCACCGGCCTGATCGACAACCGCACCAGCGGCAACCTCGATGCGGCGGCCACCGCCACCGCCACCCTGGCGGCGCCCCTGCCGGTGGGCCTCGACAACCGCCTCTGGCTGGGGCTCAACGCCGGCTTCGAGTGGAACACCAACCCTGTGCCGCTGTTTCTGGGGGGCGGCTGGCTGAGCCAGGGGGTGCTTCCCGGCCGCCCCCTCGATGTGCTGGCACTGGGGGTGGGCAGCAGCCGCTTCAGCCCCGGCCTCGATCCAGGCCAGAGCAGCGAAACCGTGCTGGAGCTGAACTACAGCTGGCAGGTGAACGGCACCATCAGCCTGCAGCCGGTGCTGCAGCTGATCCTCAACCCCGATGGACGTGATCGCGCCCCGATCCTGGCCACGGGCCTTGGATTGCAATGGCAATTCTGAGAACTTGGGTCTCAGAACACGGTGCGGAGAACTCAGCCTCAGCCGATCAGCAACCGATAGGCCGCATCCAGACGGTGGAAGGCCTCCACATCGCCGCCCAGGTCGGGGTGATGCGCCTTGGCCAACCGCCGGTAGGCCCGCTTGATCGCCTGGGGCGTGGCCCCCGGCTCCAGCCCCAGCAACCGCAAAGCCTGACTGCGGGGATCGGCCTGCGCCTCGGCGGCAGGGGCATCGCTGGCAGAGGCATCGGTGGCCTGGCTGTGGTTCTGGGTGCGGGTGCCACGCCGCCGACCGGCACCGGCCCGGCGCAGCAGTTCGTCCACCACTCGCAGGGGCTCTTCATCCAGCCACTCCAATGCCCTGGGGCCGTAGACCGCGAAGGCGGCACGCACCGCCCAGCGGGCCCGGCTGTGGGGGCCGACCAGGGCCTCGGCCAGCTCGGCCCCCAGCCCGGGGGCGCGGCGATCGAGCTCCTCCTCCAGGCTGAGCTGGGGATTCCACCAGTGGCTGCGCAGCTCATCGATCAGCCCCCGCAGGCCACCGGGAGGGCCGATCCGCAACTCCCGCCAGCGGGGATGGCAGGCCATGGCCCTGCCCCAGCGCTCCAGTCGGGCAGCGGTGAGGCCGTGGCTGGGGCTGGCCGTGACCCGCTGGTGTTCCAGCAGGGCCTCCAACTGCAGGCGCAGGCTGCGCACCTCCCGCCGCAGGGCATCGTTTTCGGCCAGCAGGGTCTCCACGTTGGCGGTCACCCCGCGGCCCGGGCCCGCCCGCCGCGCCGCCGGGGGCTGCCAACGGCGGGGATCAAAGCCCATGGAGCCGCTCCAGGCGCCGCAGGCAGCGGCGCAGCACCAGCTCGCCGTCGCCCTGCATCAGCAAACCCGAGCCGCCCCAGATCAACCGTGGGGCCAGGTCGGCAGGTCCCGAACCAAGGTCCCGCAAGGGCACAAAGCCCAGCCGGCGGAAGTAGCGCACCAGGCGCCGATGTTGATCCTCCCCATCGCGGATCGCCAGCAGGCTGGCCTGGCGGCAAGGGGTGGCCTCCAGGGCCCAGGCGAAGGTGGCAGCCCAGATCAATGGGCCCACAGCGGCGGTGTCATCCCCCTGCACGCGCATGGTGTCGAGCCGCAGGCCTGCTGGAGTGGGCAGGGCCCAGCCCTTGAGCTCGCCGAGCAGCACCAGGGGGCCCGATCCGGGCTGGTCCCCACCCGCCAGGCGCCGGGCCACGCCCACCCGCAGGCTCCAGGCCAAACCCAGCGGCCGACCCACCTGGAGGCGCAGCAGCAGGCCACGGCGATCAGCCTCAGCCGCCAGCGCGTCGAGCGATGGCAAGCCAGCAGCAGCACGCGCTGCACCACTCATGGCTGCCACGGCTCAGCCAACAGCACCGCCTGCAGCGGCAGGGGGCCATGGCAGTGGGGGAACAGCTCACCGCCGCCACCGGCAGGGGCGGGATCGGCCTGCTCCCAGCGCAACGCCCCTGGCCCACCCGGCTCACCGGCATCCGCCAGCTGGGCGGGATCGATCACCAGCAACACCAGATCCGCGGCGGGCAGATCGCCATAGAAGCGTGCGGCGGTGGCGGCCACCTGGTGGGCGGCGCTGAGGTGGATGAAGCCCACGTCGTCGAGGGAGAGGCCACGGGTGGAGCGGCGATAGACGCCCGCCTCGCGGGCCGCCCTCCACTCGCTGCGGAGAGCCAGGTGATACAGCCAGTTGGGTGAGCGCCAAACGGAGCGCGAGGCCCAGGGCTCCGACAGCACGGTGGCCAGCTCCGCACTGTCGAGAAACCGGCTGAGCCAGCGCTGCAGGGGCAGCAGCCCCGGTTCGGCATCAAAACCCTCGGGATCGGCGAGGCGGAACTGGCGCACAAACGGCAGCAGGGCCCAGTCGGCCAGCGATGGCCGATCGCCCAGCAGCCAGCCGCCGACGCCGAGACGTGCGCTCCAACCCCGCAGGATCGCGAGCCCCGCTCGGCGGTGCTCACTCAGCTTCTGCGTCTTCACGTGCTGCGAATTCACATGCTGCGAATTCACACGCTGCGCACGCAACACCTGACTCGCTGGCGCAACAGCATCTTCTGGGCTGGCCTGACCGCCGGTGATGAAACGGTCGGGGTATTTGAAGCGGTCGAGATGGTGCTTGAAGGGGCCGTCGTTCTCGGCGATCAGCGCCGCCATCAGCGTGCGATCGGCGGCGCTCCAGCCAGCCAGCCAGCCCTCACGATCCTGGCGTTCCAGAGCCCAGCGCATGATCGCCAGGCTCTCCTCAACCAGCCACGCCGGCCCCTGGGCACCATCGGCGGAACCAGCTGCCACCAGCACCGGCACGGTGCCCTTGCCCGACGCGGCCAGCAGCTCGGGAGGCTTGGCCTTGAGGCTCACTTCACGCAACTCAAGATCACGGCCTGGCAGCAGGCCTGCAGCGGCCAGGGCTAGCCGGGCCCGGATCGCATAGGGACAGCGGCGGAAGCTGTAGAGCGCGAGGGAGACCAACGTGCCGCCGGGGAGTTCCCCGGACCCTACGAACAGCGCGGGCACGACGAGATCAACAATCCAGGCCAGCAATCAGCCCAGGACACGAACAAGGGACGAGCAGGGGCGCGAAACCAACCAAAAGCGAATGCCGCCATCGCGCAAAAACCGCCAAAAATCACATTTAACGCAACGCAATACACGCCGGCTGCCCCACGACCACCAAGCAAAGTGACGACCGCTCAACTCAGGACAAACGGCCGGCAAAATTACTTACAGTGCGCGCGCATTGAGCACTCCAACTACCAATGTCTACGGAACCCAATCATTCTCAGATTCCCAGCAATCAAGCTCAAATGCATAAAAAGAATTTGCCGATTCAGCGGTCTCGGCGGGCCCTGGCAGGGGTGAGCCTTTGCCTTGGAGCGGCCTGTGTCTCGCTGCTGGGCGCAGAGCCAGCCAAGGCGAAAGGCACCACTTTCTATGGCATTGACAATAACAACAACATCTGGGAGGTGAATCCGATCACCCGGTCCAACAAGCTGGCCAACGAGGCTGGACTAACCAACAGCAATTGCGCCACCACAACAGGCTGCCTGTCCTTAACTGAAGGTTCCAACGGCATTGCCTACGACACCGCCAGGGATCAACTGTTTTTCTTCTACAAGCAGACAGCCGGCGCCACAACGTACGACCTCCTGACCTGGAATCGCCAATCCACCGGCATTGGCTCGCTTCAAACGATCCGAACACTCAACGGCAGCAGCACACCAGCCAATGCCGCGTACTACAACAATGCGCTTTGGTATTTCAATCCCAATTCCTCAACCGTCCTCAATCAACTGACTTTTGACTACACTGGCAACACGATCACCGGAAGCAATCTCACATCCTTTAACCTCAACGACTACGCTTCGCCAAACTACCCGGCATCCTTCTTCGGCGATATCGCCATCAACGCCAATACAGGATTGCTTTATGGCAGCACCAGCAATGGCAACTATTTCAGTATAGACCTCAACAATCTCAACAACACTAGCAACGCTGTCTACAGCGATCTGGGGACAATCAATACCCTCCAGGGGTCTTCATTCGGAACTGCCACCCAGACAGCCTCCGGTCTGCAGCTGTCTTTCAACTCCGACTACAGCAAGCTCTATGGCACCCGGTTTTGCAACACTCCTGACAACTGCAACGGTTACACCGTAAACGGGCAACCATTTGCACCAGCAACAGGGGATGGCCTGTTCTTTGAGATCGCCAATTTTTCCACCGGTGACAGCACCACGGTCCGCGATCTCGGTGATGCCGATCTGCTGTACGCCACCTCTCCTGGCTTCCGCGATCTCGGTGGCGCTACCGGAAGTCCGGTTGAGCCAGTCCCGGGTCCCCTCCCGCTGCTCGGAGTTGGGGCAGCGTTTGGCTGGAGCCGACGACTGCGCCAACGGCTCAAGTCGGGCGTGAAGGGTTGATCCTCAACTCCCTCTACTGCTCACGGATACCGCCGCTGCGCTGGTCCCGCGCCCGCTCCATCTGCCGCTGACGCTCGGCAAAGCGGGCGCGGTCAGCGTCACTGAAGCGATCGATGCAGTGGCGGCAGCTCACCCCCTCCACATAGCTGGGCAACTGGCAGTCGGCGGGGGCGAGCGGTAGGCCGCAGGCGTGGCAGAGGCTGTGCTGGCCAGGCTGAAGTCGGTGGTTCACGGCCACCCGCTGGTCAAACACGAAGCACTCGCCGCGCCAGCTGCTGCGCTCCTCGGGGATCTCCTCGAGGTAGCGCAGGATGCCGCCCTGCAGATGGTGCACGCCTTCAAAACCCTGCTGCTGCAGGTAGGCGGTGGCCTTCTCGCAGCGGATGCCGCCGGTGCAGAACAGGGCGATCGCCCTGGGTTGCCGCTCCACCACCAGGGGCCTGAGCTCGCGCTCCACCCAGGCGGGAAACGCGCGGAAGCTGTCGGTGCCGGGATCGATCGCCCCCTCAAACGTGCCGATCGCCACCTCGTAGGCGTTGCGGGTGTCGATCACCAGCGTGTCTGGGTCGGCGATCAGGGCATCCCAGTGCTGGGGCGGCACGTGGGTGCCCACCCCAGAGGCCAGATAGGGGACCACATCCGGCTGCCCCAGGGTCACGATCTCGCGCTTGAGCCGCACCTTGAGCCGGCGGAAGGCCTGGGCCTCCGCTCGGCTGAACTTGGCCTCCAACCGCTCCAGCCCCGCCACCTGCCGCAGTCGCGCCAGCACCGTCTGCACACCGGCATCGGGTCCGGCAATCGTGCCGTTCACGCCTTCGGCCGCCAGCAGGATCGTGCCGCGCACCGCCTCGGCGGCCGCCAGCTGCAGCAGCTCAGCCCGCAGTGCCGGCAGGCGATCCAGGGCGGCGAAGCGGTAGAAGGCGGCCACCAGCACGCCCGCTTGGCCCCGGTGAGCAGCCTGCATCCCACTCACTGCCAGGCCTGCACCCCGGCTGCCGCCAGCAGCTCCCGGTCGGCCTCCACATCCGGGTTGCCGGTGGTGAGCAGGGTGTCGCCGTAGAAGATCGAATCGGCACCAGCCAGCAGGCAGAGGATCTGGGCCTCGCGGCTGAGCTGCTCGCGGCCGGCGCTGAGCCGCACGCGGGAATGGGGCATCAGGATCCGGGCGGTGGCCACCATCCGCACCAGCTCCAGCGGCTCCACAGGCGGCTGCTCCTCGAGCGGCGTGCCCTCCACCGCCACCAGGGCGTTGATCGGCACGCTCTCCGGATGGGGATCGAGATTGGCGAGCACCTGCAGCAGGCTGGCCCGATCTTCCGGCCCCTCGCCCATGCCGATGATGCCGCCGCAACACATCGAGATCCCGGCACGGCGCACGCGCTGCAGGGTTTCCAGCCGCTCCTGGTAGGTGCGGGTGGTGATGATCCGGTCGTAGTGCTCGGGGCTGGTGTCGAGGTTGTGGTTGTAGGAGGTGAGACCCGCCTCCGCCAGGCGCTCGGCCTGCTGATCGGTGAGCATGCCGGCGGTCACGCAGGCCTCCAGGCCCAGCTCACGCACACCCCGCACCATCTGCAGCATCGCCTCGAAGGGCGCGCCATCGCGGATCTCCCGCCAGGCCCAGCCCATGCAGAAGCGGTGGGCACCTGCCTGCTTCGCCGCCCGAGCCCGGGCCAGCACCGGCTCCACATCGAGCTCCGGCCGCCCCGCCACATCACTGCTGTGGTGCATCGACTGGGGGCAGTAGGCACAATCTTCCTCGCAACCGCCGGTCTTCACGCTCAGCAGCGAGGCCAGCTGCACCCGATAGCCCGGATTGGCCTCGCGGTGCACCGCCTGGGCCCGCCAAAGCAGCTCCAGCAGCGGCAGCTCCAGCAATGCCTGGATCTCAACGCGGCTCCAGTCGTGTCGGGTGGAGGGCTGCGTGGGGATTCGGCTGGAGCCATCGGCTCGGGTGCCGGTGGCGATGCTGCTGGTCACGGGCAGGGCAGGGGAGAGGGCGGGGGTGGGCAAATGGGGCCGGGCAGGATGGCCAGAGAGGGGGCCGCTCAGGCGCGGGGCTCCACGCCGCCGAAGCGGCGCTGGCGGCCCTGATAGTCGAGCAGGGCGCGCAGCAGGGCGGCCTCGTCGAAATCTGGCCAGAGCACATCGGTGATGTGCAGCTCGGCATAGGCCAGCTGCCAGAGCAGGAAGTTGCTGATCCGCTGTTCACCGCTGGTGCGGATCAGCAGATCCGGATCGCAGTCGCCGGCGGTGTGCAGTTCAGCGGCGAAGCTGGCCTCGTCGATGCGGGCGGGATCGAGCTCGCCACGGGCCGCACGCTCGGCCAGGCGGCGGGCCGCACGCACCAGCTCGGCGCGACCGCCGTAGTTGGTGCACACGTTGAAGTGAATGCCGGTGTTGGCGGCCGTGCGGGCCGTGGCCTCGGCGATCCGCTGCCGCAGCCCCTCCGGCAGCGGGTCCAGGTCGCCGAGGAAGCGAATCCTCACCTGCTCCTGCTCCAGCGCCAGCAGCTCTCGCTCCAGCACCCGCTCGAACAGGGCCATCAGGAAGCTCACCTCCTCGCCCGGGCGGTTCCAGTTTTCGGTGGAGAAGGCGTAGGCCGTGAGGGCGCCGATGCCCCAGTCGCTGCAGCGCCGCAGGGTGCTCTTAAGGGCCTCCACGCCCTGGCGATGGCCCATCACCCGGGGCAGGTTGCGCTGCTTGGCCCAGCGACCATTGCCGTCCATGATCACCGCCACGTGCCTGGGCAAACGGGCGGAATCGAGCGCGGCTGGCAGCAGCTGGCGCTGCGAGCTGGTGCTGGTCGCCAGGGCGCGACTCATGCGCGGGGGTCCGGCGCGTCTTTGGCCACGCTACGCCCAGCGGGCAAGGCAAGGGCCTCACTGAGCAGATCGTGCAGACGGCTACTCGTGATCGGCCGCTCCAACTTGCCCTGGCTGGCCAGCGAGAGGGTGCCCGTTTCCTCCGACACCACGATCGCCAGGCAGCGATCGAAGCGCTCGGTGAGCCCCAGTGCCGCCAGGTGGCGGGTGCCATAGCGGTTGATTCCCTGGCGCGACAGGGGCAGGATCACTCCGGCCGCCATGATCCGGTTGCCCTTCACCAGCACCGCACCGTCGTGCAGGGGAGTGTCGGCGGCAAACAGGTTGAGCAGCAGATCCACCGACAGCTGGGCATCGAGGGGGATGCCGGGGTTGAGAAAATCCTCGGGACGCAGGTCACTGCCCAGGTCGACAACGATCAGGGCACCGCGCCGGCACTGGGACAACCGCCCTGCCGCCTCGCTGAGCACGGCCACCGCACCGGAGGCCAGCTGATCGCGGCTGCGGCTGCCGAACAGCAGTCCGATCCGGCCGGTGCCCAGCAGCTCCATCAGCCGGCGCAACTCACCCTGCCAGAGAATCGCCAGAGCCAGGCTGCAGGCGAGCACCAGGGCGTCGACCAGCTTGGTGGTGAGGGGCAGGTTGGCGTAACGCTGCACCACCCAGGCCAGGGCCACCAGCAGCAGGTAGCCGCGCAACAACCAGAGGGTGCGCGGCTCTCGCACCCGACCCAGCAGCACAACCCCCAGGGCCGTGGCCAGTGTGAGGTCTAGAAGAAAGCGGAAGTCCAGCAGGCGAAGCCAGGGATTCAGCCACGGCGCGCCCAAACTTGTCCCTAACCCTGGTTTTTAGGGTACCGGCTGGAGTCGGCTGGGCAGCACGTCGTAGCGCAGTAGCTCTTCCGGCTGCTCGCGCCGCTGCACCAGGTCGGCCTGGCCGTCGTGCACCAGCACCGCCGCCGGCCGCGGAATGCGGTTGTAGTTGGAGCCCATGGAGGCGTTGTAGGCGCCGGTGGCAAGCACGGCGAGGATGTCGCCGCTGGTGGCCGGGGGCAGGGCCACGTCCTTGAGCAGCACGTCGCCGGATTCGCAGTGCTTGCCGGCCACGGTCACCGTTTCGCTGGCCTCAGCTCCAGGACGATCCGCCAGCACGGCGGTGTACTGGGACTGATAGGTGATCGGCCGGGGGTTGTCGCTCATGCCGCCATCCACCGAGAGGTAAGTGCGAATCCCGGGGATCTCCTTGCGGCTGCCGATTTCGTAGATGGTGACCCCTGCGGTGGCCACCAGGGAGCGGCCAGGCTCACAGAGCAGCCGCGGCAGCTCCAGGCCCCGCTCCCGGCAGGCGCTGGCCACGGCCTCGGCCACGGTGCCCACCCACTCCTGGATCGACGGCGGATCGTCGCTGACCACGTAGCGAATCCCCAGGCCACCGCCCACGTTCAGGTCGGTCACGGGATGGCCCAGGGCGCGCGCCCGCTGCAGGGCATCGGCCAGAACCCCCGCCAGGTCGCGGTGGGGCTGAAGTTCAAAGATCTGGGAGCCGATGTGGGCATGCAGGCCGGTGAGCCGGGCCCAGTCACAGCCGGCCAGATGGTGCAGCACCGCATCGAGCTGGTCGGGGTCGAAACCGAACTTGCTGTCGAGGTGGCCGGTGCGGATGTACTCGTGGGTGTGGCACTCGATGCCGGGGGTGAAACGCAGCATCAGCCGCACCGGCTCGCTGAGTTGCGGTGCCAGATCGGCCAGCAGCTCCAGATCGCGCCAGTTGTCGACCACCACGGTCACGCCGTGGCCGGCCGCCAGGGCCAGCTCCTCGCTGCTCTTGTTGTTGCCGTGCAGCACGATCCGCTCGGCCGGCATGCCGCCCTGCAGGGCGGTGAGCAGCTCGCCCGCACTCACGGCATCGAGGCCAAGCCCCTCGGAGGCCACCAGGGCACTGAGGGCGAGGGAGCTGTTGGCCTTGGAGGCGTAGAGCGCCAGAGCCTCACCCGGGTAGTGGGCAGCCAGGGCCTCGCGGTAGGCCCGGCAAGTGGCCCGCAGGGTGGCCTCATCAAGCACATACAGAGGTGTGCCATAGGTGCGAGCCAGATCACTGAGCACGCAGCCGCCAACGCTCAGGCGTCCCTCCGCATCAAGGCCGGCACTGATCGGCGCCAGGTTGCGGTTAGGGCTGGCGCTGTCGCGACCGGGTTCAAACGCCGTGGTGAGCCGGCTGGGCTCCGCGGAAATCACCATGGCGCTGCGCTGCTCACGTTGAAATGGAGCGTCACAATCTAGGCAGAGAGCCCGAACAGCCCGTGCAGCGGCAGCTCCGCAGCCTCCAGCCCCACCACCTGGAGGATTGCCTGGGCCTCGACCAGAGCAGCCTCGACGGTCTTTGGACTGGCAGCCAATGGGCCACCGAGCTGGCGGATCCGCGCCGCCCGGGTGTGGGGATCTGGCTGGACGACACGCTGGCGGCGATGGCCTGCGGCTGGCTGGTGCTCGATGAACTGCACATCACCCTGGTGGCCGTTGCTCCCGGCCGGCGGCGGCATGGCCTGGGTCGCCAGGTGCTCAGCGCTCTGCTGGAGGAGGGCGGGCGGCAGGGAGCCCGCCACGCCACGCTGGAGGTGGCCGACGGCAACCATGCCGCCTGCGCCCTTTACAAGGCCGCCGGCTTCAGAGAAGCGGGACGCCGTCGCGGTTACTACCGCAATGGTGACGACGCCCTGATCCAATGGCTGAGGCTGCCGGGAGCCGACGGGGGCACGCAGAGCTGAGAACAGAGCCGAGGCCGGTGCGGATAACCGTCGTTTCTTATCGCTTAAACCGGTCAATCTTAGCGACTTCGGCAATAGTTGAAGGCCGTTGCATCCCTTGCGGCGCAACCCTTCTGCAGAGGTGGTGTGCAGAGCCACACCCCATCGGCCAACCCTGATAGCTTGGACTCACTTGCAGAAGGCCCCGCCCCATGTTCGAGCGGTTTACCGAGAAGGCCATCAAGGTGATCATGCTGGCCCAGGAAGAGGCGCGCCGGCTGGGTCACAACTTCGTGGGCACCGAACAGATCCTGCTGGGTCTGATCGGCGAGGGCACCGGTGTGGCCGCGAAGGTGCTCAAGTCGATGGGGGTCAACCTCAAGGATGCCCGTGTGGAGGTGGAGAAGATCATCGGCCGCGGCTCCGGTTTCGTGGCCGTCGAGATCCCCTTCACCCCCAGGGCGAAGCGCGTGCTGGAGCTGTCGCTTGAGGAGGCCCGTCAGCTGGGCCACAACTACATCGGCACCGAGCATCTGCTGCTTGGGTTGATCCGTGAAGGCGAGGGCGTCGCCGCCCGGGTGCTGGAGAACCTCGGCGTCGACCTGGCCAAGGTGCGCACCCAGGTGATCCGCATGCTCGGCGAAACCGCCGAGGTGGCAGCCGGTGGCGGCGGCAAGGGCTCCACCAAGACGCCCACCCTCGACGAGTTCGGCAGCAACCTCACCCAGCAGGCAGCCGACGGCAAGCTCGACCCGGTGGTGGGTCGCCATCAGGAGATCGAACGGGTGATCCAGATCCTGGGTCGCCGCACCAAGAACAACCCGGTGCTGATCGGTGAGCCCGGCGTGGGCAAGACCGCCATCGCCGAGGGCCTGGCCCAGCGGATCAACTCGGGTGATGTGCCCGACATCCTCGAAGACAAGCGGGTGCTCACCCTCGACATCGGCCTGCTGGTGGCCGGCACCAAATACCGGGGCGAGTTCGAGGAGCGCCTCAAGAAAATCATGGAGGAGATCCGGGGCGCGGGCAACGTGATCCTGGTGATCGACGAGGTGCACACCCTGATCGGCGCCGGCGCCGCCGAGGGGGCCATCGACGCCGCCAACATCCTCAAGCCGGCCCTGGCCCGCGGCGAGCTGCAGTGCATCGGCGCCACCACCCTCGACGAATACCGCAAGCACATCGAGCGCGACGCCGCCCTGGAGCGCCGCTTCCAGCCGGTGATGGTGGGCGAGCCCTCGGTGGAGGACACCATCGAGATCCTGCGCGGCCTCAAGGACCGCTACGAGGAGCACCATCGCCTCACCATCGCCGATGAGGCCCTGGTGGCCGCGGCCACCCTGGGCGATCGCTACATCTCCGACCGCTTCCTGCCCGACAAGGCGATCGACCTGATCGATGAGGCGGGCAGTCGCGTGCGGCTGATGAACTCCAAGCTGCCGCCGGCAGCCAAGGAGATCGACAAGCAGCTGCGCGACGTGCAGAAGCAGAAGGAAGATGCCGTGCGCGAGCAGGACTTCACCAAGGCCGGTGAGCTGCGCGACAAGGAGGTGGAACTGCGCGAGCAGATCCGCTCGATCCTCCAGGCCCGCAAGGACGACCAGGGGGCCGAGCAGCCCGCAGCCGACAGCGGCGAAGCCGCCGCCCAGACCGAAGCCCCTGCGGCTGTCGCCGTCGCCGAGCCCGATGCCGACCGCCCGCCGATGGTGACGGAGGAGGACATCGCCCACATCGTGGCCTCCTGGACCGGCGTGCCGGTGCAGAAGCTCACCGAGAGCGAGTCGGCCAAGTTGCTGAACATGGAGGAGACCCTCCACCAGCGCCTGATCGGCCAAGACGAAGCCGTGAAGGCCGTGTCGCGCGCCATTCGCCGCGCCCGCGTGGGTCTGAAGAACCCCAACCGCCCGATCGCCAGCTTCATCTTCTCCGGTCCAACCGGCGTGGGCAAAACCGAGCTCACCAAATCGCTGGCGGCCTACTTCTTCGGCAGCGAAGAGGCCATGATCCGCCTCGACATGTCGGAGTTCATGGAGCGCCACACGGTCAGCAAGCTGATCGGCTCGCCTCCGGGCTACGTGGGCTTCAACGAGGGCGGCCAGCTCACCGAGGCGGTGCGGCGCCGCCCCTACACCGTGGTGCTGTTCGATGAGATCGAGAAGGCCCACCCCGATGTGTTCAACCTGCTGCTGCAGCTACTCGAAGACGGTCGCCTGACCGACTCAAAGGGCCGCACGGTGGACTTCAAGAACACCCTGATCATCATGACCTCGAACATCGGTTCGAAAGTGATTGAGAAGGGCGGCGGCGGCCTTGGCTTCGAGTTCTCCGGTGAAGCGGCGGAAGAAACCCAGTACAACCGCATTCGCTCCCTGGTGAATGAGGAACTGAAGCAGTACTTCCGCCCTGAATTCCTCAACCGTCTCGACGAGATCATCGTCTTCCGTCAGCTCAGCCGCGACGAGGTGAAGGAGATCGCCGAGATCATGCTCAAGGAGGTCTTCAGCCGCATGGAGGAGAAGGGCATCCACCTCTCCGTCACCGAGGCCTTCAAGGAACGGCTGGTGGAAGAGGGCTACAACCCTTCCTACGGGGCCCGCCCCCTGCGCCGTGCGGTGATGCGCCTGCTGGAAGACTCCCTGGCCGAGGAATTCCTCAGCGGTCGCATCGGCGAGGGCGACAGTGCCGTGGTGGATGTGAACGAGGAGAAGCAGGTGGTGATCCGCAAGAGCACCCTGCCTGCAGCCCTGCCCGAGTTCGCCGGTGCCAGTGCCTGAGCTCAGCCAGCACGCCATCGCCCCGGCCCGCGTGCTGCGCGGGCCGGGCGCCTGGCCCGCGGCGTTGCCCCTGATCGCCGAACTGAGCCACCGGCCCCTGCTGCTGGGTCGCAGTGAGGCCACCGCGGGTCTGCGCCAGCGGCTGGCAGCCGAGCTCGCTGCACAGGGCCTGGCTCCCCAGCCAGCGACCCTCTCGCACGACTGCTGCGAGCCCGATCTGCAACGGCTGGCCGCCGAGGCCCAGGCCAGCGGCTGTGATGCCGTGTTGGCCGTGGGCGGCGGCAAGGTGCTCGATGCCGGCAAGTTGCTGGCCGACAGGCTCGAGCTCCCCTGCATCACCGTGCCCACCAGCGCCGCCACCTGCGCCGGCTGGACGGCCCTGGCCAATGTGTATTCGCCGCAGGGCGCCTTCCGCCACGACGTGGCCCTGCGGCGCTGCCCTGAACTGCTGGTGTTCGACCACGACCTGGTGCGGCAGGCTCCGCCCCGCACCCTGGTGAGCGGCATCGCCGATGCGATGGCCAAGTGGTATGAGGCGTCGGTGAGCAGCGGCAGCTCCAGTGATGGGCTGATCCAGCAGGCCGTGCAGATGGCCCGGGTGCTGCGCGACCAGCTCCTGCTCGACGCCGAGGCCGCCGTGGCCGACGCGGCCCAGCCGCACCAGCCGCCCAGCCAGGCCTGGGTGGGGGTGGCTGAAGCCTGCGGTCTCACGGCCGGTGTGATCGGCGGCATCGGCGGTGCCCGCTGCCGCACCGTGGCGGCCCATGCCGTACACAACGGTCTCACCCAGCTGGCCGCCAGCCACCACTGGCTGCACGGCGAAAAGGTGGGTTTCGGCATCTTGGTGCAGCTTCGGCTCGAGGAGCTGCTGGGCGGCAACCAGCTGGCCGGCCAGGCGCGGCGCCAGCTGTTGCCGTTGTTTGCCAGCCTGGGCATCCCCTGCTCCCTGGCCGACCTGGGCCTGGCCCAGGCCAGCCTCAGCGATCTCCAGCAGGTGTGCGACTTCGCCTGCGCCCCGGGGTCCGATCTGCACCACATGCCCTTCGCCGTGGCGCCAGGCGATCTGCTGGCAGCCCTGGTGAGCGTGGGCAGCGGCGAGCGCCAGCCCGCGTGAGCCTGCACCGCTGCCGCGAACTGGTGGCTGAGGCCGCTGGGCAATTGCTCGACCCCCAGGGCCGCGCGCTGGCCGCGGCCGTGCAGTGGTGGGAGCTGCCGGGCTGGCCAGAGGCCTGGCCGGTAGCGGTGCCGGGCCCAGCCCCGGCCGACGCCGGCGGGGCTGCCGAGCCGGTGCTGCTGCTGCACGGCTTCGACAGCTCCTTCCTCGAGTTCCGGCGCCTGGCACCCCTGCTGCAGCACAGGGCCCAGCTCTACGTGCCCGACCTGTTCGGCTTCGGCTTCTGCCCGCGGCCAGCGGAGCTCAACTACGGGCCGGAGGCCGTGCTCCAGCACCTTGAGGCCCTGGTGGCAGCGATCCAGGTGCGGCACCAGCAGCCAGTGGGGCTGATCGGCGCCTCGATGGGCGGATCCGTGGCCGTGGAGCTGGCCCGGCGGCTGGGGGATCGGATCAGCCGGCTGCTGCTGCTGGCCCCGGCCGGACTCACCGGCCGGCCCATGCCCGTGCCGCCGCTGCTCGATGGCCTGGGGGTGCGCTTTCTGGCGCTGCCCGGTGTGCGACGGGGCCTGTGCCGCAGCGCCTTTGCCGACCCAGACCAGGGGGTGGGGCCGGCCGAGCTGGAGATCGCCTCACTGCACCTGCAGACCCCGGGCTGGGCGGAGGCGCTACGCCGCTTCGCCCGCAGCGGCGGCTTCGCCGGCTGCGGTGATCCCCTGCCCGATCAGCCCCTTCAGGTGCTCTGGGGCGCCAACGACCGCATCCTCAGACCGCCGCTGAAGCGGGCTGCCGAGGCTCTGTTAGGAGAGCGGGTGGAAGAGCTGGAGGCCTGCGGCCACCTGCCCCACATCGACCAACCCCACACCGTGGCCGAGCGCTGGCTGGCTGCAACAACCCAGGCCCCGCCCGTCGCCACTTCCACAGCCGCTTGAGCTCCACCCCATCCACAACCGTCTCGACCGCTGCAGAGCAAGCGCCCAGCAGCCCCTTACTGCAGTTGCTTGCCGGAGCTCTGCAGTTGTGGCTGCGCCAGCAGGTGGAGGTGGAGGGTCACCTCAACCTGCAGCTGCACGGCTCAGCGCTCAACCTGCTGCGTGGCCGGCTGGAAGGGGTGAGCCTCCAGGCCCGCCGCGTGACGTACAACGACCTCCAGATCGAGCTGGTGGACCTGCGCAGCGGCGCCATCCGCGTGCACACGGGCAACCTGCTCAAGGGGAAGTC
>Ga0164293_10001186_pt1 | contig 21853 bp, 19 predicted proteins | sample GEODES118metaG_FD_111487 | JGI IMG/M metagenome (GOLD analysis project Ga0164293, IMG submission 111487) | Eutrophic lake water microbial communities from Lake Mendota, Wisconsin, USA - GEODES118 metaG | ecosystem: Environmental > Aquatic > Freshwater > Lake | place: USA: Lake Mendota...
AATACTGGCAGCGGCGATAGCAATAAAGCGCGCATCACCCTTTATCATGGTATTGTGGGGTATGTTGCCATAGGATTTGAAACGATTTCCATCCACCAAAATATGTTTGGGTTTTACGGTAAGTCCGTCGAGTGCACGATGCATGGCCAGGATACTGGCATTCAGTATGTTGATTTTGTCTATTTCCTCAGGACTGCAAAAGGCGACAGCCCAGCTTAAGGCCGTATTCTCAATAATCAATCTGAGTTCATCGCGATGTTTTTTGGAAACCTGTTTGCTATCGTTTAATAATGGATGTTGAAAATCGGGAGGCAGGATGATCGCTGCTGCAACCACAGGACCTGCCAAGCAACCCCGCCCGGCCTCGTCAGTGCCCGCTTCGGGGAAAAGGCCACTGTGGTTGGAAATTAAACTCATCTTAACGCAATTTTAGTGCGATGGCAAGCCGATACTTATGAAAGACTTCCAAAGCCTGATAAAGACAGATTTGAAAACCGACATTGCCATCCATAAACCCTTGTTTTATCCAAAAATTTTTCGTAAATTTAAAGATAGGGCTAAAAATCATTTTAATAATCAGCCAGGGCAGTGGTTTTTTTGCAAAATGCGTGGCGGCAATGTCAGCAAATTTTTGCACTTGCCTTATCATATCTGCTTTGGTGGGGTAGGTGTTGTGTAAAATATCACCCTCAAGATGAGCCGCGGTCTGGCCATCAAAAAGTTCGAAACGGTCATGTGGATTAGTACCGGTCCAGGCACCACTTTGTTTTTTCCATAACCGCAATTTGGTGTCGGGGTACCAGCCGCAGGTTTTAATGGGTTTTCCGCAATAGTAATTCAGGCGGTTCATGGTATAGCCGGCCAGATCATGCGGAAAATCTCCTAGTTTAAGTTGCAAAATGTTTTTTATTAAAACATCGTTCGGTTTTTCGTCCGCATCTAAACTTAGCACCCAGTCATGGCTTGCCAGGTCTTTAGCACGGTTTTTTTGTTGTATGTGACCATCGAAAGTGTGTTGATAAAAACGGATGCCCTTCTCACGACAAATTTGCTCAGTTTTGTCAGTGGAGAAGCTGTCCAGTACCACAATTTCATCCGCAATTTCTCGCACGGCATCCACACAACCTGCTATGTTGGATTCCTCGTTTTTGGTAATAATAACCACCGACAGCGGAGTCATGCGGCAAAGAAACACAAAATGATTTACCGATAGTGGGTTTTAGTGCAATATAATTAAACGTTCATTAATCATTGTTTGCAGATTGCTGTTATTAAACTTAATGATGTAAGTTCCGGAGGGGATATTATTGATGTCAATTTCAAAAATTGATTTACTGATTTTGTTCACTTTTAAATTGTGTTTAATTCTGCCATCAATACCCATTAAAGTAATGTTATCAGGAAGGGCATTTTCCGGCACTGTTAATATTACCGAATTGGAGGATGCTGGGTTGGGCTTTACAAAGATTTTTTTAGACAGGTATTGTACTAAGTGGAAATTGGTTGTTGTTTGATATTCAAAAGCGCCAATATCAATCGAATCAGTTTTCTTAATGGGATTGCCCCAAAAATCTATGTTGCCAGTACTTAACCCTAAGGTAGCTGTCAGATTAATGCCGGCATTGATACAGGGTGAGTTTTTTTGTGTTTTGTAATTGCTCAGCTGTGAATTGTTTAGTGGAAATAATACCGGCGGGGTTTGAGTTAAGCCAATGATTTCGGGGTTAGCTACCAAACCGGTATTCGTATTATTGTATTTTTCACAAAAACTGCCGGAATTTCTAAAATCAACCAATGAAGTTGACATGTTGTTACCATAATTCCATTTTAAATTATTGCTCAACGACCAATACAGATTACCGGCAAATTTTGGATTATCAGCCGTAAAGGCCAACGGTACATGTATAAAAGGAAGATTTCCATCAGTAAGCAAAATATTATTGTAACAGTGTATGTTTTTCATACTATTTCCATAATCAGTAAGTTGAAAAGCACTGTAACCGGGGTATGAATTTTTTAATGATGGCTTTGCGATGATGGTATTATTATAAAAAAACAGGGTGTTCCAGGAGGTGCCAGGCGCTGTAAATAGGGTCACAGGGCTATTGTTGGTAAGGGCATCATTGACACTGATGTTGTATCGTACAATGTTATTACCCCAGGGTCTAGCCCCATCAAAGTTGCCAAGTAGAATTCCCGCACCATCATTGTCGTGCGAATAACAATACTGAATTTTTGAGTTTGTAACCCCTCCATCAAGATCAAAGCCCAGTCCGTCACATCCTTTGCCCAAGCCCGATGAATTGTGATGCGATTCACAATATTGGATATTCACCCGGTTTGCAGACCATACCCAAATACCGCCCGGGCCACCGCAGGCAGTGTTTTCAGCACCGGTATGGTGTGCAGAAGAATACTCAATTAAGGCGCTATCAATCTGTGATAAAACGATGCCGCTTCCTTTGTGGCTACTGGCACTGTAACCCGGAATACTGTAGACTTCGGAATTGGAAATGTGAAAATTATCGTGATTGTAATATTGCGTGTTTTGATTATCATAAGCAATACTAACGATTCCATTTTCTCTACAATCGTGCACCTTACAGTTGTTTAGCTTGACATTTGAAAATCCGCTTTTTACATTGGCATCCCACTTACTCACAAATCGAATTCCACAATAACCAAAATTGAAAACCTCCACGTTTGATAAGCTTATATTGTATAGCTTTCCGGTAGGTAAGTCGGAATAGAACTGAATGCCATCGAAGTCTTTAGCTAATGTAGTTCCGGGTCCCTCAAAGATCAGATTTTCTATCGTAACTCCCTGACAATTGGTGGCTTTTAGTCCACATGTTGAAATTGAATTTGTTTTAATTTTAGCTTTACCTGCGGGTCCATAACTTTTTATAACCAATTGGCTGTTAGTGCTATTGGCATCTGAGGCATCGAGGTTAATATGGCCTGTAAACGTTTTGCCACCCTCTAAAAGAATGGTGTCACCTGCCTTGAAAGTGAAATTATTTACTTTGTTTAAGTCGGTCCATGCGGTGGCTATTGTGAGGCCGTCTGTATTATTGCCCGAGGTATTGACATAATACTTGTTGCCGGTTTTGGTGTTTACATTGAGCGTGTTTATCAGACCCTGTGCATACCATCTGGCCAGATAATCGTTGGGATGCAAGGAATTAGAATGACAATGGGTAGCACCTTTTCTGCGATAGATAGTGTCACTTAATGTTGTCATATCAAAAACGACAATGCCTTCTGTTTCCAGTGATTTTAATTCCTGCAGAAATCCATACATAAGTGTTTCTCCATTCAATGGAGACCCTGGGGATTTGATATCAGGGAGCATATTGCCAATCAATATAAATTCTGCATTTGGGCAACCCTGTTTGATTTTAGCGATACAGCTTTGCATGCTTGCCTTGAAAGCAGCATTGGAAGTGGTTCCCCAGATATCATTCATACCCATGTCCAGTATAACAAGATCCGGATTGTTGGGATTAACCATTTCCTTACAGTATTTATCAATCCATGCTACCATTTTACCTCCGCATGAGCCATTGATAATATTTACACTGGTGTTGTATTTTCTGCCAATTTCTTCTCCAAACAGATCGACATAACTATGCATATAAGGCCGTGTGGGAGTGAAATTCTTATTGTCTCCTGCGAATCCGCTTACATTAAGGCCGGCAGTAATACTCATACCGAATGCTTCAATCGTCACTGCCTGTTTGGTGTTGAGTTTATTTAGAAATTTTGGCAATAAATGTCCTTTTGAAGTAATTATAGCATTGCCTTTCCAGTCGGTTCGGTCGGGGATGTAGCTAACGCAAGTCCATGATGTCGGGCTGACATTCATTAATCCATTGGATTGTCCATTGCCTTTTACCCCTGCTTTGATGCTGTAGGTTGCAGAAAGCGTGGCGGATTTTTGAATAATTTTATTGCCTGATACGGAATAATCAGTATTTTCAACAAAGGTCTTTGAAAAGTCGTAATTGGTTACTTTGATGATTTTTTTTGGAGTAAACATCAGCCGTGCGCTGCTGTTTAGTCCGGATAACAGCACCAACTCATTAAATATGGTATCTGCACTCCAAAAGGGTTGAATATATTCTCTTGCATTGCAAGTGGGTAGATTGTTTGTGTAATTGGGGAATTCATAATAGCCAGCATTGTTAGGTGTAACTACGACCCATGCTGCATTAGCAGGCGTTGCAGACCATCCGGCTTCATTAGCATCAACGCTTAATAATACATTGCTATTTTTATCATAAAAAATACAGCTGCCTCCCGCATAGTAAATAATATTGGGTTTTGCAGGCAATGCACCGGCAGGCTGGGCAATAACTTTAAATGATATTAACAAACAAAATGCAAAGAACAGTGTGAGTGATTTCTTTTTCATCGGTCTAGAATTTGGTGTGATGCAAAATAAGTTAAGCGAAGCATTTCGGCTATAATTATTTCATTGCAAAATTGTTGCATTTAGCTGATTTTGTTAAAATCAGGATATTTTTTTAAGAATCTTGATTTGATTGAGCGTACCGATGTTTCGCTGATGCCCATCATTTTGGCCATATCCGGTGTTTTGAGTTGTAATTTTTTAAGAGCTAAATACCTCAATTCAGCTTGAGAAATATCCGGTAATTTGGTTTCTGCTTCTTCTAGGAAATTACCATAGGCGGCAGAGAACATTTCACGGAATTTAATCCAGTCGTATTTTGTAAGAATAGTGCTGTTTCGAAGCTCCAGAATTAATTGAGCGTTTAAATTACCATTTTCATCTTTTGTTAAATTGTATTTCCGCAGTAGTTCATCTATTGCGTTTCTTTTATTGATTTTAGTTTGCACAAACAGGTTCAGTCTGGTCTGCATTTCATGTAGCTGATTTTGGAGCGATAAATTTTCAGACTGTAATAAAAGCTGATCTCGCTCTTTAATTATTTGTGACTTTTTTACTTGGGTGAAAATAATAACAATAACAAGAAATAATCCTACAGATATAATGGTGGTTATCAACCAAAACTGCTTTTTTAAATGTTTAATAGATAGTGTTTTAAAGTTATTTTTCTTTATCAAATCTGTGGTTTCTAACTGGGTTTTTAGATTGAGATTTTTGATGGTGCTTAGATTTTTGTACGCTTTAATTACAGAGTCGGTGAACTGGTTCATCAATGGCCAGTTTTTATATTTTCTATAGTAAGTCATAAGGGATTCATTGTACCGTAAAAGTAAGTGCGGATCGGAAATCTTATGTTTGATTAAATTCAATTCATTGATAATATTTTTCATCCTAATATCCTCTGTCACATGATTTGCATTTTGATGGATGATAAATGTTCCCAATTCAAATAAGCAGTTGTCTATGCGATAATTTTTTAGTTTTTCATAGACTGATAATAGTGAATCAGTAACAATGTTTTTGGAATTCATAAATATATATGCCTTGCTAATCCAAAACCATTCCTGTCTATTTTCCTTTAGGGCGTCATTTTCATTTTTTTTGAACAGATGGTTGGCCTTGTCGGATTGATTTAGCTTGGCATAGTTCAATGCCATAAGGTGATTATTGAACATGTCAGTACCAATGTTATCAGGATTAATCCGACTGCATAATTTTGCGAAATACAGTGATTTGTTAAAGTCTTCAAATTGATAATGCCCCAGAGCAAGTTGGTATAAAGAGTATTTTTTTAGTGGAAATTCATCATAGCTGCAGTTGTTGTATTTTTCGAAGGCCTGTTGCAAACAAAAAAGATATTTAGGCCAATTCTTTTTTTCATAGTAATAAAAACCTGTATTTATTTTTATCAAACAATAGGCCAATGGATATTCCAGTGCTTCAGCTCTGGCAGAAAGTTCATTGGAGGTACTTTCAATGGCCCTGTTATCCAGGCAGTTTAATCTGATTCCGTGTGAGTAGCTGATAACATCACAGTACAATTCTGAATATGTATCTCGATTTTTTGTAGCTTCTGTTTTAAAAGCAACAATCTGTTGACGAATTTTTACAATCCCAATTTTTTTATAGCTATTATCTGGATTCTGAAATTGTTGTCTGAAATAATTTAATAGTAAGTGATTTTTTTGAGGGTAATCTGTATGGAAAATTTGATCTTTATTGATGGCGCACCATACAGTATTTAGAAATGTGTTAAGAATTAAAATATGCAGGATTTTTCTCAGCCGACCAAAGTGCATGACGTGCAATTTAGCGGCATATTAAAAAAAAAGAGACAACTAAGTGTCTCTTTTTCGTTGCATTTGGAGAATTTATTTTCTAATCAACTGAACTTCGCACAGGATTTTTACCTGATCGGAGACCAGAAAACCTCCGGCTTCCAGCGGTGCATTCCAGGTAAGACCCCAGTCGCTGCGGCTGATGCTTCCTTCAAGACTAAAACCGGCTTTGGTGTTGCCCCAGGGATCTTTGGCAATTCCCTCGAAAGAAACTTTCATTTGTACAGGCTTGATTTCTCCTTTGATTTCCAGATCGCCGTTTAGTATATAGTTACCTTCAGCATTTTCCTCAAGTCCTGTGCTGCGGAAGGAAATGGTTGGATATTTTTCTGCGTCAAAAAAGTCTGCACTCAGCAAATGACCGTCGCGTTGAGCATCTCCTGTATGGATAGAATTTACTTCCGCTGAAAATTGAATGGCAGCTTTTCCAAAATCTTCTCCCTGTGTTTCTACGCTGGCTTCAAATTTATTGAAGCCACCTGTAACGGTGGAAATCATAAGGTGTTTAATCTTAAACTGAATGTGGGAGTGACTGTTGTCGATGGCCCACAGGGTTTTTGCAGTGCTGGCTTGTTCTGTCATGGTTGTCTTTATTTATAAGTGCAAATATACACAATAAAATTTGTTTAAACAAATAAAATGACAAGAATGGGTTGGGCGCATGATTCATCAACAAAAAATTACCCGGAGGAGCAACTGATGCAAAATGCGTGTTAATTCGCAGAACCGATGGAAACCACCTTAAATCTGACATCGAAAATGCCCGGCACCGGAACCACCATATTCTCCGTTATGTCGGCGTTGGCAAACGAATACGGGGCTGTGAACCTGGCGCAGGGTTTCCCCGACTTTAATTGCCCCCAGAAGCTTATTGAGCTTGTGAATCATTATATGCAACAGGGAAAAAATCAGTATGCGCCAATGCCCGGAGTGCCTGAGCTGAGAAAGAAGATTGCAGAAAAAACCCTGAAATGCTATGGTACACAGTTTGACTGGCAATCGGAAGTTACGGTGGTAGGGGGGGCAACGCTCGCGTTGTTTTGTGCCATCAGTGCGGTGGTGAAAGAAAATGATGAAGTTATTGTAATAGAGCCGGCCTATGACAGCTATATTCCTGCCATCACCCTTAATGGTGGCAAACCGGTTTTCAGCAAACTGAAATATCCGTCATTTCAAATCGATTGGGAGGAAATCAAAAAGCTAATCAATTTCCGTACCCGTGCCATACTGATTAATTCGCCCCACAACCCTTGCGGGACAGTTCTTTCTGCCGACGATATGCGGCAACTAGAACGTTTGACGGAGAATACCGATATTGTCGTTATCAGCGATGAAGTGTATGAGCATATTTTGTTTGACGGGCTGAAACACCAGAGTGCCTGTATGTATCCGGGTTTGGTGACGCGTAGTTTCATCATATCTTCTTTTGGTAAAACCTACCACAATACGGGTTGGAAAATGGGCTATGTGCTGGCACCTGAGAAACTGACCGCTGAATTCAGGAAGATTTATCAATACGTGGCATTCAGCACCAGCACGCCTGTGCAATATGCTTTTGCCGATTTTTTGGAAGACGAGGCGCACTACCTTGCCCTGCCCAAATTTTATGAACAGAAGCGGGATTTTTTCAGAAACCTGATTGCAGGATCACGTTTTAATGTGCTTCCGTGCGCCGGTTCTTATTTTCAATTGCTTGGCTACGATAAAATTAGTCAGGATGATGATTATAGCTTGGCTGTGCGGCTTACCCGAGAAAATAAAATTGCCGGTGTGCCGATCAGTGTATTTTATCATGATAAAACTGACAACCGGGTACTGAGGTTCTGTTTTGCCAAAAATGAGGAAACCCTCACCAAAGCGGCTGAAATATTATGCAGTCTTTAACAATACGCGCCATACAATCCGATATTCTTTGGGAAAACCCTAAGGGCAATTTGGAAAAACTGACAACCCTGCTGAAGGACACAGAAGAAGGCGAACTGGTTGTATTGCCTGAAATGTTCGCCACCGGTTTCAGTATGCGGCCCATAGAAATAGCTCAGCCCATGGATGGAGAAATTGTTTCATGGATGAAAGAAAACAGCAAGGATAAGATGATTTGCGGTACTGTGGCCATTGTAGATGGAGGCAATTACTACAATCGTTTCCTGGCTTGCTACGGTGGTGATGTTGTTGCCCTATATGACAAGCGGCATCTATTCAGTTTTGCAGGCGAAGACAAGCACTATACTGCAGGAAAAACCTTAACTGTTTTTGAATACAAGGGTTGGAAAATCAAACCACTTATATGTTATGATTTACGTTTTCCGGTGTGGTGCAGAAATGCGGTTGAGGCGGATTTAATGATTTTTTGTGCAAACTGGCCTGCAGTCAGGATTCAGGCCTGGAATTCATTATTGCCGGCCAGGGCTATTGAAAACCAGTGTTTTGTAGTGGGAGTAAACAGGGTAGGGGTTGACGGAACAGATAACCCACACAATGGAAATTCTCAGTTGCTAGATCCATTGGGCAACTGCCTATTAAATTTGGGTGAAAATGAAACCAATCAAACGGTAATTCTGGAAAAAGAAAAACTTCATTCTATCAGAATGAAGTTCCCTTTTCTGTCAGATGCGGATAAATTTACATTATCCGAATAATCTTATTTTTCCGAAAGGTTCTTACTGGTAATCGTAAAGTAAATCACACAATTTCACATCGAGAATTGCGCATACTTTTTTCATACGATCAACGGTCATTTTTTCCGGCATTTTTTCACACAGAGAATAGGACTGCTGCGTAATGTGTAATTTTTTTGCAATGTACTCCTGGCTAAATCCGCGAGTCGCACGGATAGATCTTATTTTTTCCGAGAGAGTAGGCTTGTTGCTGGCTTTCATCATTTTTTTATTTGCGGTGCAAAGTAATTATCACAATACAAGTATGTGTAGTACTTCACAATGCTTTGTTGTTTGCTATTTATTTTTTTATTTAACCACATGAAAACCAATCACATGGTATTTTTTACTTAAATTGTTATACGAATGTAGTGTGTTGATTTTGTTTTCCAAAAAATATTTTTATGATAATAATCAATGTTTAATTTTTTTCAGTCAATTACCACACCCCCTTTTTTCACTTCACCACCTGCAGCCATTAACAGATAACTTTTAATAAAAGGCCATAAATCTCCATCCATCACATGTTGGATGTTGCTGGTCTCTTCTCCCGTTCTAACATCTTTCACTAGTTTATACGGATGAAAAACATAGTTTCTGATTTGAGAACCCCATTCAATTTTCATTTTGGAATCTTCAATGGCGGCTCTGGCAGCGTTGCGTTTTTGTATTTCCATTTCATAAAGTCTGCTTTTCAGCATCTGCATGGCACGTTCTCGGTTTGCCAGCTGACTTCTTTCTACCTGACACACTACCACAATGCCTGTGGGGATGTGGGTGAGTTGCACCTTGGTTTCTACCTTGTTTACATTTTGGCCCCCGGCACCACCGCTTCGGCTGGTCTGTAATTCTACATCGGCCGGTTTGATGTCAATTTCTATGCTGTCATCCACCATGGGGTATACATATACACTGGCAAAAGAAGTGTGCCTTCGAGCATTGCTGTCAAACGGTGAAATACGCACCATGCGATGCACTCCGTTTTCTCCTTTGAGGTAGCCGAAGGCGAATGCTCCGTCTATTTCCAAACTCACACTTTTGATACCGGCTACTTCGCCATCGGTTCTTTCCAGCTCCGAAACTTTAAATCCGTTTTTTTCTGCCCACATCAGGTACATGCGTGTCAATATTTCTGCCCAGTCACAGCTTTCAGTTCCACCGGCGCCGGCATTGATTTCCATCACACAGCCCAGGTGGTCTTCTTCGCTTTGCAGCATGTTACGGAATTCCAGATCTTCTACGGTTTGGCAAAGCAAAGCATATTGTTTATCAACCTCCTCTGCAGTCGCTTCACCAGCTTCGGCAAATTCTACCAATATATCCAAATCGTCAAGTCCGGAAGTGCATGTTGAATAGGCATCTGTCCAGCTTTTCTTTTCTTTAAGTTTTTTCAGGTGCGCTTCTGCCTTTTTGGGGTCATCCCAAAAGCTGGGATCTAGGGTGCGTTCTTCTGCGTCTGCTATTTCGGCTATCTTTCTATCGATGTCAAAGATACCTCCTCAGGGCTTCTACACGGCCCCTTATATCTTTATGCTGATCAGTATTCATGAGGCAAAGATAATATAATTCATCGGTTTTAATTGGCTGCTGCTGCCCCTACGGCTTTTTGGTAAACCTCCAGACAACGTTTTCTGGCCAAATCATGCTCCACAATGGGTCTTGCGTATTGCAGGGTGTTCCATTCAGGCACCCAATGTTTAATGTACTTAAATTCCGAGTCAAACTTTAGGGTTTGCAGTGTGGGATTAAACACCCTGAAATAGGGAGCAGCGTCTACGCCGGATCCCGCGGCCCACTGCCAACCTCCATTGTTGCTTGCTAGTTCAAAGTCGAGCAGATGCCGGGCAAACCAGGCTTCACCCCATCGCCAGTCAATGAGTAAATGTTTGGTTAGAAAACTTGCCACAATCATGCGAACCCTGTTGTGCATAAAGCCGGTGGCAAGGAGTTCGCGCATCCCGGCATCCACAATCGGATATCCCGTCTGTCCTTTACACCATTTGTCGAAGTCTTCAGGATTGTTCCGCCATTCAATGCCGTCGTAACGGGGTTTGAAAGAATGGGTAACTACCTGAGGGAAATGCCATAAAATTTGCATGTAAAACTCACGCCAAATCAGTTCGTTGAGATATTTTTCAGACAATGTCATAGCCGTTTTTGCCAATTTGCGAATACTTACGGTGCCAAATCGCAAATGCAGCCCCATCCGGCTTGTGCCCTGTATGGAGGGTATGTCGCGATCCTGTGCGTATTGTTTTATGATGTTTACATCAGGCACCTTGCCGGGGAAGTTAAACTCGGATTCTGAGAACCCCATTTCCGGGAGCGAAGGCATGCTATCGCATTGTTTCTTTATACTATTGTGCAGTTTATCTTCACAGGGAAATGAATTCAGCATCTCGGGTCTGAAATTGTTTTTCCAGCGCTTGCTGTAGGGAGTGTAAACCGTGTAGGGCTTACCATCATCTTTTACCACCTCCGAGCATTCAAAAATTACCTGGTCTTTAAACTGGTGGAAATTGCTACCGTAGTTAGCACAAAATTCAGCAATTTCCTGATCCCTTTGTAGTGCGTAGGGTTCATAATCTCTGTTGCTATACACATTTTGTACATTTCCGGATTTTAGCAATGTTTCCCATATCTCATGGGGTTTTCCATAATAGACGAACAAATCACTGCCTTCCGCCCTTAGTTTATCTTTGATATCGCTGAGAATGCTATGTATAAATGGCACCCTGCGATCATGGGGATTATCCAGTTTATCCAGAATTTCCTTATCAAAAATAAAAATGGGTTTTACAGGCAGACCGGATTCTAGCGCTTTCAACAGGCCGTGATTGTCATCCAGTCTGAGGTCTCGACGAAACCAGAAAATGTTGTGTTTAATGGGTAAAGATGTCATGAAGTGCTGTTTGCAAGGTCGGGTAATGATAACGAAATCCTGTGCCCAAAAGTTTTTCAGCACTTACAATCTGATTTACGCAGGCCAGAGTCCCCATTTCGCCCAGCATCGCTTTTAGTATAAAACAAGGAATATTCGGATGCAGTGATTTAATACCCCTTTCAAAATCTATTTTGTCCACCAATTGCTTCATGGATACATGCTCAGGGGCCACAGCGTTCCATACACCGGAAGCAGGTTGGTTCATCAAATGGAGGTAAATGCGACAAAGGTCTTGAATGTGTATCCAGCTGAGGCGATTGCTTGGATGCCCTGTGGTTGGGATGACCCTTATCGTTTTCGTCATGAGCATTTTCTTTAAAAAACCTTCGTTTTTTTCCAATATTACCGGGGTGCGAACTACCTGTGTGATGCAGCCAGCTTTTTGCCATTCTTCTGCTACAGCTTCCCAGGCCCGGCAAACATGGGCCAAAAAATGATGTCCGGCACCATCGCTTTCGCGCCATAGCGTTGATGAAGGGTTGGCATAATAATCGGTTCCCGATGCGGTTACATAGGTTTTGGGCAGGTTTTTGAGTTCTTTCAGCTTTTTAAGAAGAAATCGGGATGTTTCCGTGCGGCTCTCCAGTATTTCCGCTTTATATCGCTGATTCCAGCGATGGACTCCTACATTGGCACCAGCCAGATGAATCACCACATCGATGGGTTGTGTAAGGTTTTCAGGAAATATTCCCCTTTTTATATCCCAGAAAAAAACTTTTTGTTTAACATTTTGTTTAATCTGAGAAGTGGTTAAAATCATTACATCCATGCCATTTTCCTTCAACATGGAAATAAGTTTTTTTCCAAGCATCCCGGTGCCTCCGGTAACTAAAATATTCATAATTCGATGAGTGCTAAAGAAACAAATAATGATCCAAATATGTTCGATCCCAAAAAATCTAAAAAAGATTATCGGGATAAATATTTCATTAAGGATATTGAGAACATCACAGGGATCAAAGCATATACCTTAAGAATCTGGGAACAGCGGTATGATATGCTTACACCCAAACGCACAGATACCAACATTCGTTACTATGAAGAAGATGACCTGAAATATCTGATGAATGTGAGTATTCTGAACGCAAACGGATTCAAAATCAGCAAAATTGCTAAGATGAGCAGGGAAGAGGTGCAAAGTCAGACCTTGTCCATCAGCGAAGGCAGCAGCAAATACGAAAATCAGATACAGGCCCTCACAACGGCTATGTTATCTTTTGACGAAAAGGAGTTTAATAAAATCCTAAGCATTAGCATATTGAAGGTGGGAATGGAAGAGACCGTAACGCAGATTATTTTTCCATTCATGCAGCACGTGGGTGTATTATGGTTAAGCGGCAGTATTCACGTGGCGCACGAGCATTTCATCACCAATATAATCAGGCAACGGATGTACGTTTCTTTGGACCAGATTAATCCCAATCCATCACCGCTGTCAAAAAAGTTTCTGCTATTCGTGCCCAATGGAGAAAATCACGATCTCAGTTTGCTGTTCGCGGCTTACATGCTGAAAACCAAAGGACAGCAGGTGATATATCTGGGTACATCCACGCCTTTGGAAGACTTAAATAAAGTATTCAAACTTCACAAACCCGATGCTGTTTTTTGCGCCATAACAGGCAGCAATTCACAGGTGCCTATTCAGGTATATGTTCATAGTTTACAAAGAACCTTCCCCGGTACCCCTGTTCTCTTGACCGGAAAGCAGGTAATTAGACGCAGGGATCTGAAATTGCCTCAGGGAATCAGGGTGGTGTCATCTCCCGATGAGTTTAACGACGCCATTGAAGAGATTACGGAACAAAACGGCTGATATCCGCTTCGGGGTGCAGTTTTTTCCCATGGCAAATAAAATCTGCCAGCATAGGGGATAACCAGGGAATCAGACTACTCCCTTTGCTTCCAAGCCCATTGTAAATATAAATTCCTTTATCGGAATGGTGTTCCCCAAGGTAAGGACGTCTGCCTTCTACCGTGGGTCTTATCCCACGCCTGTGATGGATAAGCGTGAATGGGATGTTCGTCCACGACTGCAGCTGTGTAATCAGACTTTCAGCATCTTCAGGATTGGATGTTGTTTCCAGACTTCCTTTATGAAAGGTGCTGCCTGCAAGCCAGGTGCCGGTGCCATCGGGAACCAGCCAGGTGCGGTTTTTATAGAGTGCAGGGGGCAAAGCATCATGGAATGAAACAGTCAGTATGTCGCCGGCCGTGGGATGAAAGTGTAAGTGACTGAACCAGGGATTTTCCATAGCCCGAATTCCTTCGCAGAAAACGACCCCTTGGGTACTTTCACCGCAGTATTGCCAGTTTCCGGATTTCCCTTTAAGGGACGTGTAATCAAACACCTCATTTCGGACATCTATTTTAGGACGGAGCCAGTCGAGAGCGGAGTCCAGAAATGCCCGGGTATTCAGTCGTGCGCATTGTAAAATAGGTGTGTAGCCGAAGGACGATGTTATTCCGGTCAACGTTTCATGCCTTAAAGGGAGCAACCATTGCTGTATTTCGGGAGATACTGATCGCTGTTGCCAAAATAATCCGGTATCTTCATTGGGATGAATCTGATAACCGGAAAGTGGCTGATAAAAGGTAGATTCCAGTTGGTTTTCCCATCTCTCATACCAATTGCTTAGCAACGCAAAAATGGTTTTCCCCATCCAGGTGGACCTAACCCCTTTAGGAACGATGGGGTGAATGATTCCCGCTGCTACCCGGCTGCTGTCTGAGGGTTTTTGGTTGTCAAACAGCACCACATGCTTTCCCCTGCTAACCAGTTCCAGTGCCAGCGAAACGCCGGCAAGTCCGGCACCCACAATGATATAATCTGTTTTTTCTCCGGTCAAGTTGTAATTTGCAGCAAATTTCCTCCAAATGCAGTTAATACGAATAAGTTTTTTCCTGGGGCTTGTGATGGTCGTCTTTCGGGTTAATGCTCAGGATGGGAAAGGTGCTTTTTCTTCTGCCTTGCACGGGGCACTTAACTTCTGCCAGATTGATGGTGATGGAGCTTCCGGTTACAATAAGTTTGGCTACACCGCGGGAATGGTCATTGCTCAAAATCTGGGAAAGGGATGGCAGTACGAAACGGGTATTGCATTAAGTGAGCGGGGTTCGCGCTATCCGTTCAACCCGGATTTACCCGGAAAATCTGCCTTTCACTACCGTTACCAAATGTTAGATATACCGCTTTTCATAAATAAAAGCATTGATTCCCGATGGATGGCAGGAGCCGGCGTTAGAACTACCTACCTCATCAAAGCACAGGAAACCGAAGGCATACATTTGCATGTGCAGCATGACAGCAGAAAATCCGGAATGTTGATTTGTGCAAAAGTGCAATACCGGAGTAGTAAATCGTTCAGTTACCGCCTCGAATATCAATATGGACTGGCGTCTGTTACCACGACCACTGCAGGAAGTTTGTTTTTTCCTACCGGGGCTTATCATAACTGCATTGCTGCAGGAATTCAATATACTGTATCTTCGGGGGCGAAATGAATCGGTGTATAGTTTTAGGTGTGATGTTCTCTATCTGGGCTTGTGGAGGCAGCAGCAGGCAGGAGATATCAACTGAGATAAGGCAACTGCTAATATCGCAACAAAAGGCCTGGAATGCAGGAAATATTGAAGAATTTATGGAGGGGTATCATCGCGATTCAGGCATGCAGTTTATCGGAGCGCGGGGGGTGAGGTATGGCTGGCTTGCCACCTTGAATGCCTACAAAAAGAATTATCCGGATAAGTCCAGTATGGGACAATTATCTTTTGATATCGATACCATCGAAATGTTGGATAAATCAGGGGAAATCGCCCATATCAATGGCCGTTGGACACTGATTCGTATGAATGATACACCGGCCGGGCATTTTAGTCTTATCACCAGGAAAATTTCCGGTAAACACAAAATCATCATAGACCATACATGGTAAAGCGCCTGTCTGACTTTATGCGGAAGATGGCTGAATTACAGGGTCGTAAATCTATCCCATTCATCCTGTTTTTGATGGTAATTACCCATTTGCCTTACATGAAATTACCTGCGGTGGGAAATCACGTATGGCGTCAATGCAATACCCTGGCTGTGGCAAAGAATTATGCCGATGAAAGCATGAATTTACTGAAGCCCAGGGTTGATAAGCGTTTAGATAAATCCGGTATTACGGGACCACAGTTTCCTGCATACGAGTATATATTGGCATCTCTTTATCGCACGGTGGGTTTCTCTGAATACTACCACCGCTGGCTTTCCTTGTTATTTTCACTTTTATCGGTATGGGCCATGCATAAAATCATCCTGCACTATACGGGCAGAGCGTTGTATGCCAATATTGGCTCTTCATTTCTGGCATTTGTTCCGGAGATGTATTTTCATGGAATTAATGCGGTACCTGATGTGATGGCGCTTTGCTGTATGCTTTGGGGGTGGTGTTTTGCACTTCATTGGCTGGATAAACAGCGGTGGTCTCACATGGTTGGGGCCATGATTATGCTGGCGATGGCTGGAATGATTAAACTGCAGTTTTTAATGGCAGGTTTGCCAATTGCCACCGGTTTTTTATTCCTCCGGCAGAAGTCAGGTAAAGTATGGCTACAGGCATTGCTGCTGGGTTGCGTGGCAGTAGGCCTGTCATTATTATGGTATATTTATGCTGCATACCTGGTTAAAACATACGGTCTTCATGAGTTTGTTCATGCCATGCGTCATGCGCGCAATCCGGGCGAGGTTTTGGATATTTTGGGTAAAAACCTTTTTTCTGATATTCCGGAAACCTGGGTAGGGTATGCTTTTCTTCCGCTTCTTATAGCAGGTATTTACAAAAGTAAAGCGGTTTGGTACCGATATGCGCCTATTATGGCTTACGGTGTGGGGTGTGTGTTATTTTATTTCCCGATTCAGTATCAGTTCATCCACCATGGATATTATGCGATCGTTTTTATGCCTTTGCTTGCATTTGTTGTTGCCAGAGGCGGAGGAGTAATCCAAAGGTCCGGTCTTTCGATTGTATGGGTGTTTCTTGTACTTTCTCCAATTTGGGCATGGATGCGCATAGCACAAAATAACTGGAAACCCGGCCAGTATAGAGTGCCCAATGAGTTTGTTGATCCCAGCATGTCCCAAAAGCTTAGGGCAGGATATGATGCTTCTGAGCGATGGATCGTGGGGCCGGATATATCAGGATGCGTATATTTTTATTACACAGGTAGCAAGGGATATCCCTGGTACACCGCTGATGAGTCTGTTGAAACACTAATGCCGTATTGCAAAGCGGGAGCGGTTGGATTTATAACAGATCAACCTTCGTTATTAGACAGTACACGGTTTCCCCATACAATGAGATTCCGCCTGGTGAAGAAGGTGGGAAATATGGGATGGTATAAAATTGAGAAATAAAAAAAGGCCTGTTGAAACAGGCCTTTTAGGTATAATGGTTGGCTATTAACCTCTTCTTTCTTTGATACGGGCAGCTTTACCTATTTGCTTGCGCAGATAGAATATGCGGGCACGACGTACTTTACCACGGCGATTTACCTCCACTTTGTCAATAAAAGGACTATTGGTGGGGAAAATACGCTCAACGCCTACACCATTGGAAATTTTGCGAACGGTGAAAGTTTCTTCCACTCCGCTGTTTCTGCGCTGGATTACATCACCCTGAAACTGCTGTATGCGCTCCTTATTGCCTTCTTTGATTTTGTAGTGTACCGTTACTCGGTCACCGGCCTTAAAATCCGGAATATCGTTGCGTAAATATTCACTCGTGATGGCTTTAACAATCGGATTCATATTCTTAGGAATTGGGGTGCAAAGATAAGGAAATGTTTGTGTTTTTCAAATAGAAGTTTGTCTTTTTAAACAAAGTCCTGTTTTTTGGTCATTTCACATCATCTTTGCAAGCAGGAATTGCATGAGAAAGTTGCGTTTGCAGGAACTGAACCGCCTTAGCACTGAAGCGTTTCAAGCGGCATCGAAGTTACCCATCGTTGTGGTGCTGGACAATATTAGAAGTATGCACAATGTGGGCTCGTTTTTTCGCACTGCCGATGCGTTCAGGTGCGAGAAACTGCTGCTTTGTGGCATTACTGCCACACCGCCACACCGCGATATTACAAAAACCGCTTTGGGTGCCGATCGCTCTGTTTCATGGGAATATTATGCTGACACAACCGCTGCCATGAAGGCGCTGAAAGAGCAAGGATACACACTTATAGGGGTAGAGCAAACTACCGGATCGCTGTCTTTACAGGAATTTTCCCTTCCTGAAAATCCTACAGCCATTATTTTTGGCAATGAAATTGATGGTATTCAGTCAGAAGTTCTTGAACTTTGCAACGCATGCGTAGAAATTCCACAGGCCGGAACCAAACATTCTCTCAACGTATCCGTTGCGGCCGGCATCGTGCTATGGCATGTGTGCGCACCGCAATTATCATCTTTGCGTTAGGGTTTTCGGGTTTGCTGACTGCCCAAAAGAAGGATGAATTCGCCAAACTCTGCAATGCTGAACAATATCGTATCGATTTACTGGACGGCAGAAACGATACCAGTGCAGGTTACGCATCCCGTGCGCAATTTGACCGGGCCAGGCAGGTGTATTTTAGTCGTGTGGACCAGATACAGTTGCTGCTGGAGAAAAGCAGTTTCCCAAAATCGGAATATGAGTCTTTTTACAGACAGCTGATTGGTTCGCTGCAGGGCATCAATGCAGGCACTGTTCGGTTTTTGGGGTATTATGACCAGTTTTACACGACGGTGCTGGAACTGGCAAAAAACCAGGGTGTGCAAAAAGATCAGGAGCTTCTTAAAAATAACCTGTATGTAGCGCTGGAGGTAATTCCTTTCTACATAAAAAGGCCCGCTGCATCTGATGTATTAATGTTTGCAGCCACCAAACGCCCGTATGATGTGCTTACCAAACATGCAGATTATCAGAGGGAGGCATGGGTTTTAAAGGTACTTGAAACTGTAGCCAAAAATGATCCTAATGCGATTAAGCAGTTCATAGGCACCCTTCATCCGGTAAACAATGTGCTCATCAGCAGTAAAGATTCGGTGGTTTCCATGCTATATGATATTTATCGTGCCTATGGCAGAAGCAGCAGTAGCTATACCAATATTCACATGGTGTACCACGGCGAACTGACCGTAGCACAAAGTCAGGCCCTGGCCGCAGATGAGGATGCCTGGTTTACCCGACTTTGTTCTCTTCGCCGCAATCCCAATATCCTGGGAGGTTATTCGGTAGATGCTGAAATGGCCCATCACAGCATGAAAGTGATTCGAAAAATCAATCTTCTGCACGATGAGAAAAATGAAAAAATCAGGTTTAAGCTCGCTGAAAACCTGAGTGCTGAAGAATTATATAACCTGATAGTTTACAGCCGTGATGAAATTTTTACCAGTACTTTTCTGGGCTTGTTCAAACGGATGATGCATCGGCGAACAGATAGCAGCATGTTCGTGTTTTGCAGTAAAATGGGCTTTAATCGTTTCAGAACATTTGTGCAAACCTGCGCGGGGTATAACACACTGCAACCGGTGTTAAATACCATGACCGAGAAGGAACAGGAGCAATTTATCAATGAAATTGTGAAGAACCTGGATCGGACCGGCGGAAACCTTGGACCGGCAGTGGAAGTGGCAGATATTTTTGGTTCACTCACAGATTCATTGATTCGCGAAAAAATGGTTGTTCGTATTCACAAGGATTTGCGACGTTGCTACCTTGCGGATAACCGCTATGGAATGAAGATATACGGACTGCTATACAAACTGGCCGGAAAAAATCCGGTGCTGGTTACCGGAATATCTGTGAAGTATAAAGTGCCTGAACTTACCCGTGTGGAAGCAGATCTGATGTTTCCCGACGGGAAAAACATACAGCAGCATATTTTTTATGATGATGAAGATGGTTTGGCGGCTTTCAAATCCTTTAAAAGCAAGTTTTCATCGGATAAAAACTATAAAATAACCGAGGAGGATGGTTTTCTCAAAATTGAAAGTGTAGAAGGACGAAAAATCGTTTTGTATATGAACAAACCCGATGCTGAAAAAGGCCTGTTGCGGTTAATGTCACTTTTTGAAACCGAAAAGCGATATCCGGATGTGGTGGTACACCGAGGTCATAGCTATCACTTGCAAACCACCATTGATGTGCTTACCAGCAACACAAAGGTAGCCGTGCTTGGCAGCTGCGGCGGTTATCAAAACATAAGCAGGGTGCTGGAAAATGCATCTGACGCCCAGATTGTTAGCAGTAAGCAAATCGGTACCTGGACAGTGAATAATGAGTTGCTAAAGGACATGTGCGAAATGATGCGAACCGGAAGCGGTGAAATTGTATGGAGTACCTTGTGGGCAGGGTTGGAAGAGCGCATGAAAAACAACGACAAGTGGAAAGATTATATCCCTCCCAACCGAAACCTGGGCGTCAAATTTGTAAAGGCATTTCAGGTGATGAAATAAATTGCGATGGGGAAATTTCAACTTACCCGACTGCAGTGGTTTAATCTGATATTGTTGGTGATGCTGGTAAGTATTGCCGGGATAAGCGGATACAGGGGGTTGATTGCCCATTTTTTAAATGTGCGTGACAGCAGCAGCACTGCCAGGCCGGAATCCACTATTCATCGGTTGCATAACGCCGCGCTTGATTTAGAAAAGCCGGCTTTATACAATGTGGTTTTTTTTCTGAGTAAGGATTGTCCTCTCTGCAATAACTATAAACCCTTGCTGGACACGCTTCATGCTATTTACGGACAGGATCCCCGTTTTTTACTGGTGGGGCTTCGCACCGATGTGAGCGTCGCTTCTGACAGCAGTTATTTTTTACCCGTAGAATACACCGCCGGTAAAGACGTTGCTTACATAGCCCGGATTTATGGTGCAAAAGTCACCCCCGAAGTGTTTGTGATTGATAGCAATAACCGCGTTTTATACAGCGGTGCCATTGACAACTGGGCCTACGACACAGGCAAAAAAAGAACCAACGCTACTGAAAATTACCTGAAAGATGTGCTGTTTGCCATAAAAAGAGGTCAAAAGCTGCCATATACCCAAACCCGCGCTGTGGGATGTTTTATAGAGTAGACAGCCGGAATCTCACAGACCTTTACATTCTATAATTATATTTGTGGTTGGATGCGACATAGTCTGATTCTATGGGTAGTTACGGTAATGATTTTTGGATGGCATTGCAGCGGTCCGGCAAAAACCGATGTGCCTGATAAACCCACCTATGCCGAACATATTGAGCCCATTATTCGCTCTCAGTGCGTGACATGCCACCATAACGGCGGAACAGCCCCTTTCTCTTTGCAAACCTATGAAGAGGTAAAAAGAAAATCCAAAACCATTGCCAGGGTCACCGCAAAAAGATATATGCCGCCTTGGCCCGCCGACCCGGAGTATGCACATTTTATCAATGAAAAAGTGCTGACCAAAGCCGAAATCGAAATCATCCAACGCTGGGCTGAAACAGGTGCAGCCCCCGGTGATTTGACTAAGGTTAAACCATACGAATTGCCTGCATGGAAAAGCTCAATTGGTAAACCCGATTTGGTTCTGCCGATTGAGGAGGTAGAGATTGAACCCAATATGCGTGATCGTTTTTTTCTGGTTAAAATTCCCGGTCTGCTAAGCCGCGATACCTGGGTGAGAGCCGTTGAATTCGTGGCCGGTTCACCGGATCTGGTTCATCATTTTAACGGACATATTCTAATGTATGACAAGGGTAAAAAGAAAAACCATCAAAAAAAGCCCTATGCTGTAGAAATAACTGCCGGTGAATATGACAGTGATTTTGGTAAACTGGATTTACTCAATGACGATGGAAGCAAGCCATACAGATTGCACAGTGCTGTAAATTATTTACCCGGTGTGCAGGGTGTGGCCTATCCGGATGGGATTGGAACCTTCAGACTGTCCGGTAAGTTTACTGTGGTTGGCAATGATTTGCATTATGGGCCCAGCAATAGAAAAACCCGAGACAGAAGTTAT
>Ga0164293_10001188_pt1 | contig 21839 bp, 14 predicted proteins | sample GEODES118metaG_FD_111487 | JGI IMG/M metagenome (GOLD analysis project Ga0164293, IMG submission 111487) | Eutrophic lake water microbial communities from Lake Mendota, Wisconsin, USA - GEODES118 metaG | ecosystem: Environmental > Aquatic > Freshwater > Lake | place: USA: Lake Mendota...
AGACCAGGCCAAGGCCCAAGGCATCAAAGTCAAAAAAGGCCTCTTCCCCTGGGCCGCCTCAGGCCGCGCCACCGCCAACGGCCGCACCGAAGGCTTTACCAAGCTCTTGTTCGACGACAGCCCTGAAGCGCATGGCCACGGCAAGATCCTGGGCGGCGGCATCGTCGGCCCCAACGCGGGCGACCTGATTGGCGAAGTCGCTTTGGCCATTGAGATGGGCGCAGACGCGGTGGACATCGGCAAAACCATCCACCCCCACCCCACGCTCGGCGAGAGCATCGGCATGGCAGCGGAGGTGGCGCATGGCAGTTGCACGGATTTGCCGCCTGGCAAGAAGTAAACGCTTCAAGCCCCAACTAAAAAAGCCGCCAACCTGAAGGGGTTGGTGGCTTTTTTTGATGAGCTTGTGTCTTTGACTCAGGGCGTAAAAACTACATCACCTGATGGCATCCATCCAATTTTGGATTTGGAGCTGAGCTACATGTGAAAAGGCGGCATCGCTACTGACCAGCACGGCTTTGGCTTGCAGTGCATGCGCCGCAATTTGCATGTCCAGCGCCGACAGGCTGATGCCTTTGATTTGCAGTTGCGCCCGCAATGTGCCGTAGGTCTGAGCCACGGCTTCGTCCCACGGTAGCACTTCTACGCGACGCAAGAATTCGTGCACAGCCGCTTTCAACGCCAGTGCTTCGGGTCGTTTTGCCAAACCATAGGCCAGCTTACCTGCCGTGATGGCCGATATGCAAACGCTGTGCATGGGCACAGCCAGCAAGTGTTGGGTAGCCTGCGGATGGCGTTTGATGAGGTGGCTGACCGTGTTGGTGTCCAGCAGGTAGCGTGTGTTCACGGCCTGGCTCAGTGCCCCAAGGTGTTGGGTAAGGACTCAAAAGGGTCGCGATCTGTAGCCTCAGCCTGGTCGTGTGGCGTGCGTTCTTCGGGGCTCAAAAAGTCGTCAGGCACCTGGGCCTTGTCAGCCGCCGCGAAAAAACCAGTCCAGTCATCGGGACGGCGTGAAAGGATCACATCACCCGTGACTGGGTCTTTGCGGATGAAGACTTCTTCAGTGTCAAACCTGTAGGCCGCTGGCAGGCGTACGGCCTGGCTGCGACCGTTCAGGAAAAGTTTGGCGGTTTGGGACATGTTTAACCTCCATGGCGCAATGGTAGATACCACAGTATATCCAGGCTGAAAAAACACTCCATGCCGCCGGTCAGCTGGCGCCAAACGGCCCGGTGCTGCTGGTTGCCAGCACGGTGCGCACCCGCTGGGCCGCCACCGTGGCAGCAGCGCTGTTGCGCGAACAAGGCGCACCTCAGGTGCTGTTGCTGGCAGTGCATTTGCAGCCTTGAGGCATGATCGGAGGTAACTTTTGAGCAATGACACGATGAACGACGACACACAAGACACCCCCCTGCGGCAGGAAGCCCGACTTTGGCAAGACGACAACTGGACGGCCCAGGTCATCAAGAACGAAGACGACGACGGCTGGGCTGTGGCGATGTTCAAAGCCGGTGCGTCCGAACCGGCGCTGGTCGGCCCCTGGACCATGGGCCGCGACAAGAAGAACCCCAAGCCGCTAGACGGCACGGCCTTCATCACGCTGGTCAAAACCGCCAGCGAGTTTGTGCGCCGCAGCGAGCAGCAATTGCACGCGCAGTTGAACCAGAGCGTGATTGTCAACGGTCAGGGCCGCCGCATCACGGTGCTGCTGCGCATCGTGCCCGATGAGGACAATCCCTATGCCGTGCTCAGTGCGCAGGACGAAGGCGGTGATGCGCTGGCCGAGGTGAAAGTGGATGCCGGTTTCAAGCTCAACCGCCAAACGGCCCAAGCTTGGGTGGATGCGGACTTTGCCAAGCCAGGCAGTGGGCGTCGTTGAGGTTCAGTCGCACAAGTCAACTTCGCTCCGGCGCTAGGAGACGAGACCGTAAGCAACGCAAGCCTTGGGGCCCCCGCTCCCGAGGCGTGCGACTTGGTGCTGCAAGCCGTGGGCCGCACGCCCAACGGCAAGAAGATCGCCGCTGAAAAAGCGGGCGTGGCAGTCACCGACCGCGGCTTTATCGGTGTCGACATCCAGATGCGCACCAACGTGCCGCACATCTTCGCCATTGGCGACATCGTTGGGTAGCCCATGCTCGCGCACAAGGCGGTGCACGAGGCGCATGTGGCAGTCGAAGTGATCGCCGGTGAGCTGCAAGGCAACAAAGAGCTGGCCGCGGCTGCTTTCAACGCCCGCATCATCCCAAGCGTCGCCTACACCGACCCGGAAGTGGCTTGGGTCGGCCTCACCGAAGACCAAGCCAAAGCGCAAGGCATCAAGGTCAAAAAGGGCCTGTTCCCTTGGACGGCATCTAGCCGCGCCATTGCCAATGGCCTAGACGAAGGCGTGACCAAACTGCTGTTCGACGACAGCCCAGAGGCGCATGGCCACGGCAAGATTTTGGGTGGCGGCATCGTCGGCACCCACGCCGGCGACATGATCGGCGAGATTGCGCTGGCCATTGAGATGGGCGCCGACGCGGTGGACATCGGCAAGACCATCCATCCGCACCCCACCCTGGGCGAGAGCATCGGCATGGCCGCCGAGGTGGCGCATGGTTCTTGTACCGATTTGCCGCCTGCGAAGAGATAAACCTATCCCCAGGCCAATCTCACAAAGCCTGACCCGGCAACGGACAGTGCTTTGAGCTTTGCGCGATTGAACAACATCCGCAAGATACCGTATGTTTGAACAGTATTGGTGCGGACCACATCCCAGCCGAAGCTCTACAACCCGCGCCATCCAGAATGCACGCTGCTGTGCTAAACGGTGCCGAGCACTACGAGACTTGGCTTGACCTGGCCGGCGCGGGCCAGTTTGATGGGCAGGGCGACCATCGCAGCCCCAAGCCCTACGTGCGCATAGCGTTTAACAAGAATCTGGAATGCGGCATCTTCGCGCACGGCTTTGCCTGCGCCCGCTGCGACGACTGCGGGCATGACTTCTTGATGGCATTCTCCCGCAAAGGCCGGGCTGTTTGCTCCTCGGGCACCACGCGGCGCATGGTCAAGACGGCACCGCACCTGAGCGACCATGTGTTCCCCCGCCTGCCGGTGTGCCAGTGGGTGATGTCAGTCCCCAAGCGGCTGCGCTTTCTTTTCTGTGCGCAAGTCCGCTCGCCGGGTTCATCTTCCACCCGGCCCGTGCCATCGATGCGCAAGCCGTGGCGCAGGTGCAGGCTACCTTGCGCAGGCGTATCCTGCGCGCCTATGTCGGGCGGGGCCTGCTGGAGGGTTTCGAGCCCAAAGAGATGCTCGCCTACCGCCACAGCGGCTTATCGGTAGACACCAGCGTTTGCATCGCAGCGCACGACCGCGGGCCTGGAGTTTGCATCGCAGCGCACGACCGCGGGCCTGGAGGGCTTGCTGCGGTATTGCGCCCGTCCACCGTTTGCGATGGAGCGGCTGCGCAAAGCGGACAGCGAGTGGGCCTACCGCGGCGCCAAGCAGCACAGCGCGCCAGGCGGCAACCCACACAATAAGCGCGGCACAAAGGTGGACGAGATCACCCTCACGCCACTGGAGCTGATATAGCCCATTGCCGCCCTGGTGCCGCCGCCGCGCACGCACCGCCACCGCTACTTCGGCGTACTGGCGCCGCACTCGCCGCACAGGGCTGCGGCGGTGGCGCTGGCACAAAGTGCAGCAGCGCAAATGGCGAAAAAGGCGCAACCGCTGGAGGTGCGGGCCTGGCCCGCCGGCACGGGCGAGGGCGCACTTGGGGTAAGCAATCCACTCCCAAGCTAGGCCAAGCATGCTCAGCCGGTGCTGCCCAAGCGCCCAGCGCACTATCTCTGGGCGGTGCTGAAGGCCCGTATCTATGAGGTGTTCCCGCTGCTCTGCCCGATCTGTGGCGGGTAGATGCGAATCATCGCCTTCATCACGCACAGCGCCGACATCCGGCAGATACTGAACCACATCGGGGCGGAGGCAGAGCCACCGCGCATCACCCCGGCACGCGGGCCGCCGTTGTGGGATGGCGCCGATACGCAAGCCGGTGAGAGTGTTGAGCCAGCCCCAGAAGGGGATCAAGAGTGCCAAGCTGCACCGGACTTTGAGATTCATCAGCGCATCAGTTGATCAGGGGGTAAACAGCGAGATGACAGTCGCTGCGAGGCAGGCTACGCCCGTCACCGCCCAAAACCGGTCAAACCGAAAAATCTCGGGCAACTGGCCCGGTGTAAGTACCCATGCAGACCCCAATAAGCAGGTCTCAAACAACCCAAAAAGATGCAATAATTTTGTTTATGAGATTGAAATGTCTATCCGCTGGCAACAATTTCTATTCTGCTGAAGGGTCTCGATTACCAGCACTTCGAGGTCGATGTCACCGACTTCATGTCTGGGAGAGTTCGCGCCGCGCAGCCAAAGAGATCCGCCTTAATGAAGGCCGGCAAGTGGCCAATGATTGCGCGCAACACTGCCAATCAGTCCAGATGACTCAGGGAAACCGTTGAACGGCTCGCACGATCACATCTCGGAGCATCAAGGCACTGGGCGCCGGCCATGAAGATGTTTGTCACGTAGGCAACCAGACGATAAATGAAGATGGAGTGAAAGCGGTGACGCCGCTCACATCGAACTCCAAGAAGACAAGGGACGGCCAACAATGAATACAGAAAGTCTGGATGGCATCTCTAACGACGCCAAGGGCATGCCGGACAGTTGGCACATCGACGGCAGTGGCAAGTCCAGTGCCGAGGTCTTTCAGAAGCGCCTCGGTCTGCCCAGGCAGTACCGAAAGGACATCAAACTCGTCGAGTTCACCATGCACCGCCGGATGCGCCTGCGGCAATTCTTCTCCGCGTTGCTGCACTACCGTCACCTCAGCACAGCGATCCTCCTGGGGGGCGACAAGTTCGCAAGTCCCGAGGCTCAAGTTCTGGCCCGCTTGGATGAGGGCTGGCACCTTCGAAATGAGGAGGACCTGGTTGAATTCGCGAAGCTCGACGATGCGGACCGCAAAGTGATGCTGGGCGACTTGCGGGAAATGCGCCAAGCCAAAGAATGGAAGTCGCAACAGGTCAAGATCCAGGCTTTGGCCAATCGTGCCAACAGCACGCTTGATCACGCCTTCGACATCGTGATCTCGTGTGGGGTCGAGAGTTGGCTGCGAGCGCGCAACCGACTTATCAACTGGGCAAGCCTCAGCAGCGAGGACCGAGCCCTGTTGGCAGATGCGATCTTTTGCGGTTTCACCATCTTTGGGAAGCGAGCGCTGCAAGACGCCTGTGCGATCGAACCCGAAGTGTTGTCCTATTACAGGGCTTTCCTTGGACTGCCAACCGTTCCCGCCAGTGCATCGGACTCAGCCGCTGCTCACGCGATGTCCCCTCCGTCTGTTGGGGCATCGGTCCGCCAGGCGTCGATTGCTCGACCCGAACCAGCCACCCAAGAGGCGAAAGTAGCTCCAGTGGCGACTGGGCTTCAAGTGGTGGATCCAAGCAGCATGGCACCTGGTGCGATCCTCGATTCCAATGCCTTTGGGGCAACTGAATCGAACTTCAGCAATGCATCACATGTGGCAGACTTTCTTGAGCGCGATGCACCACAGTCACTGAGTCAACTTTATTTGCAGATCGGCATGATCTGCCAGGATGCTCAGGCCAATCCAGAGGTGGGGGCGGAACCCGCATTTCGCATCAAGGACGTGCTTGATCGGCACTTGCATCGCCTCGTTGAGCGCAATGCCAAACTGTCGGGCGAGGAAGTTTCCCGGCTCATGGATCGGTATTGCAGCGCCGTTCTGCACATGACCGTCGTACTGGACTTCGCCAACAGCGAGCAGCGCGATTTGGTTCCAGTGCTCGCGGCCGCCTGGAAACACGCTGTCATCTCCGCGCTCTCCGAGGGCCGACAGCAGGCCTGGTACGAGACGAACCTGCAGCAACGCCAGCACCTGCCAACGCTTGCCGAGGTGTTCAACGAGAAGACGTCCAAGATTGCCCAAGCCAGGGCCGAGATAGAAAGTCTCAAATCGCAACTGGCCGAGGCTAAGTACACGGCAAGGACCTCGCTCAAGGCAAACGAAACTCGTAAGCAGACGGAAATCAGTGTCGCTCAGGGCGATCTCGAGGCCATCCGGGTCGAGGCAGCCCACCACTTGGTGCCCGAGGGACGCACGCTTGACGACCTGATGGAGGATCAGAGCTTAGGTCACTCATCTGAGATCTTGGTCGATGAAATGAGTGTTGATGCCGTGAGGTCACTGCAAGTCGTGACGTCAGCTATCGACTCGAATGCTGACACCGGCATCGACACTCAACAAGCGCCACAAGACACAACCGGGCCTACGCATGTACAGCTCGCGGCCGAACCCGAGGTCACGCCTGGTGCAACGGCGACCGTCGAAGCCTCCCTCGAGGCCGCGCCCATGCCAGCAGAGCCTGAGGTGTCGACCAACCCCATGGCGGCTGACGAACCGTACAGCTCCGCTGAAGGCGTTGTTCTTGATGACGCGCCTCAGCCAGAGGTGTCGCCGGAGTCCCCCGAGCAACACGACGAAGACGTAGCGCCGGAGGCGGTGCCGCCGTCTGCAGGAGTCGAAGGTGCCTTGCGTCACTTGCAGTATTGGGAATCCAAGGAAGATGCCCAGCAAGCCTTCCGAGTCGCTTACGAGCAGTTCTCACGAGTACCAAATAGCGTCATTGAGGCCATTGCCATGCACTGGCTTGAGGATGGCCACCTGAACGTGGCGCATCAGATCCTGCGTGACGCCAAAGACACGACCTTGGTGTCTGACCGTGTGTTGGATGCTTCACTGCTGCGTTCGGCGTTCTACGGCATGAACCTGTGGCCCAAGGATCGCGAGGCCATGAGCCACACCCAGCGCGAACTGAATCTTCTCAACCACAAGGACTTGGAGGAGCAACTTGATCGCAAGCCCAGCGGCAAACTCGTGCCGTACCTGTTGGTGTGCGCGACGCTACAACCAGCCTTGTTTGCCGGAGCTGAGACACAGGCGCCGACCCTGCTCAAGGCTGCCGCCAACTACTTTGACGGCCCGCTTGAGCAGTTGGTCTCCAATGTCGCGGACTTCACGATGCGGGGCGGTCGGGTTGACTTGGATGCCTTACGTAACGAAGACGGCCAGGAGGCTCACCTAGCCGAGGCAAGGATCCAGGACCAGGTCAACGCGTGGGTAGACATCAACGCCCAGCGAACGACGCGCTGGTATGCGTTGCGCGTGGCGCTCAGGATTTCGAGTGACGAGCCAGTCATTGCTCCAGCGATTGCGGCGCTTCGCAATGGGAGAGAGGGCGACAGCGCCGCAGTGCGCCAGTTCGTCAACACTTACTCATCCAATGCGGAGTCCAGAAGGCTGCTTGACGATCTGGTTCAGAGAATTCGGGTCGACTACGCCAACCCGATCGACCACATCGACAACAGCGCCTACGTGAGTTTCTGTCAACAAATTGACTCACTGGTAGCCATTGGCCAAGCCTGGTTGCTCGAGGTTGTTCCAGCCGACGTTCGGCCCAAAGAAACCAGCGACTTCCTGGCGCGCTTCCACACCCAGCTCGAACGTTCAATCGCATCGCTCTTGACGCACCATCGACATGCTGATCCGGAGCACCGCGCAGGCAGTAATCTGCTGCTGCGCGCGTTGACCACGCTGCAGCTCGAAATCAAGGGCGACACGCGCCTGACCTGGCGCTTCGACCAAACGAACGCCACGTTTCTGCTGCCTGAGACGCTGTCACGCCTGGACATCGGCGATGTCGGGGTCGACTTCAGGCTGGAATGGTTCGCCATGCACCTCGCATCGCCGAATTGGCTGGCCGACATGGTCGATCTGGCTGAGCGCCACAACGCACACTGGGTTCACCTGCTCCTGCTTCGGCAGATGGAGTCCCTGGGTGCCACCCACGGTCCGATCATTGACGGAGTCAACGCCAAGATCGCTGGCACGCGCGCCGAACTCAAGAAAGCGATCGAGCAGTTCAAGAACATGTCGATCCAAGCCATGTCAGTGGATGTGATTTCCGAAAACGATCACCTCTTCAACATGCTTCTGGCATCGGACTGGCTCGAAAAGCTCGGCACGATCAAGCCGTTCTTGGATGTTTCTGTGGTCGACGATGAAGTCAAGAAGCGCTCCAAGGCACTTGAGAAGCTCCTCAACAGCCTGGGCGCTGAGCTTGATGATGAACTCAACCAAGGCATGCTTGTGCTTCGCACGCGACTGGGTGCAGGGGCCGTGTCCGATGCATGGAGTGCGCGAGCCCGTGCGGCGCTGAGCCGCCGGAGCCTCACTGTGGCGCGCGAACTCATCAATCAATTGCAGGACCACATCAATCGGAACGCTCGCCTGACTGACAGCTCTGTTCAGGAGAACAGTGACCTGACCAAGTTCCTCCAGGTGGAGGCCCCTCTGTACGCCGTTCTGCACGAGCACCCCAACCCACGAGGGGCTGGGGAGCGAGTCATCCATGAGCAGCCAGGTGGGCTCGACTACTCGCTCAACAGGGCCACCTACAAAGACACTTTGGAGATCCTGCTCGAATGGGCAGGCCGCGGGCAGAACAAGAAGCCTGCCTTGGAGAAAATGACATACGAGGGGATGGTCGAGGTTCTCCAGTTTGCTGGGTTCTCAGTCATCGAGAAGCAGGGAAACGGGGCCACCCTGCGGTATTGCGAGTACAGCACGACGGGCGACTTCCGACGTCTGAAGGTGCGCATTGCACGGCCGACGCTTCCCAAGGGCTTTCCACTTTTCGAGGACGATCAAGCTGAGCAGGTCTCGCTGAATTTGATCTTCGCACAAGGTGTGTGGAACATCTCCGCTCTTTCCGACCTGGTCGAGAAGCATGGCCTGCCAACACGTTCCGTACTGCTGGTCGGCGCGCCTCTGAGCCCTGATCAGCGCCGATCGTTCTCCAGCTTCTGCAGGGAACGCAAGTGCACGATATTCCTGATCGACCCGGTTGTACTTTCCTGTTTGGCCGCATCGCCAGACCAGGGTTCACTCAAGTCGTTCCTTCAGATCACTGCCGCCTGGACGTTCTATAACCCCTACACGAAGGGAGACGCACGACAGCCGGCGCCGCCGGAGATGCGGTTCGGGAGGGAGCACGACGTGGCCTCGCTTGTCGAACCGCGTGGGGCGGCATTGGTCTACGGCGGCCGCCAACTCGGCAAGACGACCCTCCTGCATTCAGCTGTCCAGAAGTTCAAGCAGCTTGAACCGTCCCGCAATCATGCCTTTTACATCCGCATGGACGGTCTCTTTCAGCACGCCGTCGAGCGCGACACGGACGTCAAGACCCGGGTGCTCGAGCGACTGGTCAAAGAGTTGGTGGAGGCCAAGCTGCTGCCGTCTACCACACGAGGAATGTCCGCAGAGGAGCGCCTGCAGACTGAGTTTCAGCGCGAGGGATCCACTCGGGTTCTCTTCTGCCTGGATGAAATCGATCCCGTCCTCAACAAGGATGCCCACTCCAACTTCCAGTTGGTCCGTTCGCTGGTGTCTCTGGTCAACGACCCGTGCCAACGTTTCAGGGTGGTTTTTGCAGGCCTGAACAACGTCAATCGATTTCGGACCTATCCGAACGTGCCGTTGGAGCAATTGGGCAGCCCGCTCGAAGTCAAGATCCTGCCTGCCGCCGACGCTCGCTGCCTCATCCTGCAGCCACTCACCGCTATGGGCTATTGCTTTGAGGAAGAGGAGTTGATCGACCGCGTCATGGCGTTCACCAATTGCCACCCAAGCCTGTTGCACATCTTCTGCAGTGAGCTTGTCGAACAGATGGCGCGGGACCGAACCGCCAAGGGCGGTATGCGCGTGATACGCCAGACGGATGTGGAGAACGTCGAAAACAATTCGGATGTGCGAAGACTCTCAGGCGAGCGCTTCGACATGACGCTCAACCTGGACAAGCGATACACCGTGGCGGTCTATGGCCTGATCGACGTGTACGGCAAGGGCATCGGCAGGTTCTCGGTCAAGCAGGCCCTAGACGTGGCCCGCAATAGGGTCCCCGAGGAATTCGAACAGATGAGCGAATCCGGCTTCGAGAGCCTGCTGCAGGAACTCGTCGGCTTGGGCGTGCTGCGCGAGGCCGACAGGCTCACGCACCAGTATGCGATGCGCAATCAGGCCATCCTGCAACTCATCGGCTCGGCAAACGACATCTCCCACAAGCTGCACATGGCGGTGCTGGATCTGTCCAATCACGCCGAAGACGTGCTGACCTGTCATCCGACCGGGAACAACCTGGTTCCGTCGCCGCTGTCTCTGCAAGCCGAGCGACAGATCCTGTTGGCAAGGTCGCCCGATGGTGCGCCCAAGTATTCAGTCTCGATCATCATGGGCACGCCGGCGCTGGGTCTTTCGATTGAAAGGATCAAGGAGAGCTTTAGCACCATCCACGAGTTTCAGTCCGGTAACGTGCTGTCTAAGTACAACGTGAAGGAACTGACCGAAGATCAGATGCTCGAGCCCAAGCGCTTTCACGGGCTGCTCGACGTTGCCATCGACACTTGGGCGCAAGATCAGGCTGCAGTCCTTTTGGTCTCGCTCGAAGGCGTGCAGTCGATCGACAAGATCATGGATCTGCTCAGCATCGCCAACGAAAAGGCTTCGAAGGCGACGCGACTGAGAAACGTCTTGCGCATTGTGTTCCTGCTTGGCCCGCGCTCCATGTGGAGTTGGCATTCGAACGCCTGGCTCACCACTTCACCTCGTGAGATTGGCGGTTTGGTTGAACTCAACAGATGGACCCGCCACGCATGCGAGAGCCTGCTGGATCAGCAGGGCCTTGGCGTTACCTCAGAGCAAGCGCGTTTGCTGCAGACGGCCACTGAAGGCTGGTACTTGCCTCTGATGAAATTCATCGAGGTTCGCAAGAGGAAGGGCGCCACGGTCTCTAGTTTCAAAGACTTTGCCAGAGACTTCACTGCCTTGCTCAACTTGCCGGCAAAGGACTTCGAGAAGTTTGTTCAGCAGACCGGCATGACCAGCATGGCTTGGTCAATGCCTCTGGCTGCTCAGCTGAAGGAATTCGACACCCTCAACGATTTCTCGGCCGCGGATCTACAGACAGCGATCGAATTTCTGGACGCTGATTTACAGAAGCAAATCTCACCCGAACAGTACGCGGGTGTCGTGCGCTGGTGGACTGCGTTGCGCGTCATTGAGGTCAACACCAAGGAGACCTCGGAGAACGCTGGCAAGGGCGACAAGGTAACCTACAGGTTCACACCGAGTTTGCAGCGTGCGATCGCGGAGAGCGCCAACAGCACGCCAATCGCCAGCGCGGTAAACCGGGCGTGAACTCTATCCCCGATGTGGCGGACTGGCGTCGGCTGGTTCTGGACGGCTGGCCAGCTGTTACAGCCTCAGACCTGCTCCAAAACGGCCAAGCGATCTGGTCGGCGGAGGGATTGACCCCGCCCAATGATGACGAGGCCATCGCCATGGCGGCCATGGGCCGGCTCGTCCGATATGGCCAATCCATCGCTGTGAACCTGCCACTCAGCCGGGACGCCACGTTGCCACGACTGGCTTTCTACCTTCATCGCTTGCGCCTGGACGCAGCCCAGGGGTTGGTACGCTCCACATGGCTCAACCGCGTTGAGATGGCGCAGCGCCACGACTTGCTGGTGTTTGGTCGGCCGCGGCGCATGCTGCGCGACTTCGTAACCTCAACGGTCATGCGACCTGTTCTGGTGGACGTCAACAAGTCGCTGGACCGAGTGGAGTTTCAGCGCACACTGTTGGTCAACGGTCACGGCGACCTGCTGAGCACCCTCGAAATGCTCGAGCAGCAGAGTCAGCCTTTCGCCATCATCGTCGATGTCTCCGCGCAGGGCTGCGACGAGAACGCAGTGGCTCTGATCAGGACATTGCCGACACTTTTCCCCAAGGTACCCATCGTAGCGTTTGGCTTCACAGGCCAGGTCTTGGAGCAGCCTCTGGGCCTGCATTCCTGGAACGTTCGTCTAGCCGATGGCGTTCCATTGACCAGAACACCCCGCCTACCAAACGCCAAGGTAGTGGAACTGGTCGCGCCGCGCGATTCGGTCATGAACGCCTTCGTCAAGCGCCTCGGATTTCTGATTTGGAACCTCAAGCGCATGGTCGAAGAAACAGGCGGAAGGTCGCCTGAGTTCACTGCGCTCTTGGCCGTGGATCGGGCGTTGCGCTGCCTCAACGTACCGCTGGCGGCACATGAGGAAGGCACGGCCCGCTGTGCGCGTGGCGGGCGCTTTGCCGTCCGCTCGATCGAGAGCTGGCTTGAGATCGCCTCGCGCATGCGCGGGCGTCGAGGTGACGTACAGGCCCTGCTTGATGAGATCTTGAAACTGATCCAGAACAACCTCAAGGAGCTCAAGGAGGCCACGCCTGGGCGAAGTGAACTGCTGTTGCAATTGGGTGCCGAGGCCATCAAACACAAGCAGCAACTGTCTATCCTGCTGGGCAACAAGCGCGATGCACTCGTTCTGCAAAACTGGCTGGAGGAGAAGCTTGGCGCGAACGCCGTCCACCTCATTGCCGTTTCGGCCATGGACGGATCCACAGCCGTGCCACCCGATCACCCTGCGGTGGTTGTCTATGCTGCTCCGCTCTTCCCCTCCCGTCTCCACTGGTTGGGTGTGGCGGCGGCGCGAAAAGTTGTCCTTTGCCACCCGTTCGAGAAGGACCGTGTTCTCCTGCAAGTCGATGTCTGGTGGCGCGCCAATGCCCAGCGCAGTGCTGGCACTGGTGACAAGTCCAGACTTTGGCGCCTGGACTGGTCCAGCAGTGCCCCCTTGTCCGACCTGCAGGTCGATGCGGAGCCCTCCCAAAAGGCATTCGTGGCCTACACCGAGCTGGCGATTGATGGTCTCTACCCGAAGCCACTGAGGGTTGCTCAACTGGAGACCTTGCGGCACTTCGATGACTGGCTTCAGGCGCTGCTGGAAGAGCCCTCTCGCGCCGAAGTCAATGTCGAAGATGATGTGGGAGTCGAATCCAACAAGGACGTGGTCATCCTGCACTTGGAACGACAGTCCGAGCCACTGCGTTGGCCAGCCGACCGTCAGGTCATGCGGCTTGATGGAGACACGTTCAGCGTTTGCCCGGCACGCGAAATTGTCGAAGGCAATGATCTCGTCTTGCTTGGCAGCAGCGAGGAGCGCCTGGCGACTCAGCGCGAGATCTTCGACATGTTCGTGCAGAACCACCACGGTCTTCAACAAACGCTGCGTGTCGCAGAGAAGTGGCAGGAGTTTGTCGACTATGGCGTCGCCAAATTCAAGACTGTTGCAGAGCTGACTCGCTACTTGAAGGGCAAGAGGTTCGACATCACGGCCGGCGCAGTCCAGCACTGGCATGCCGGTCGGGTGATCGGTCCGCATGATCCGGCGGCCATTCGAATCCTGGCTGAACTCGCTGAGGTGCTCAGCGCCAGCCAAATGGCAAAGATGGTGGAAAACGCCATTCATGCCATCAGAACTGAGCATCGCAAGATCGGCGGCGACCTGCGCAAGGCCATCACTTTGACCCGTGGTCGCAATGTTTCAGCGGTGCAGATCGGCTCGCGGTGTTTCTCGCGAGAGGTGTTCGAGGCCATGGTGGAGGTCTGCCGTGTTGTTCAGATCGAACGACCTCCGTACAGCCCCTCAACCCTTCTTCCCGGCAAGTCCATACGGAACGTGGCGCGGCAAATCTCTCTTCAGCACTCAGACAAGGTGGTGTTCACCAACAGCTGTGAGCGCTCGATGGCTCGATCCGTTTTCGAGGACCTCGACGCCTTCGAAGCGATTCTCAACGTGATCGTGGATGGCTTTCATCCGATGTACTCGGACAAGAGCCTCTCGCTCAAGCAGGTCGAAGACATGTTGGCAGTTATCCCGGCCTCCTACGCCGGCAACATGTCCGACATCACCAAGGGCAAGTTCGAGTCGTGCTACTCGCGTCAATACGAAGGACAGAAGGTCGATATCTCGAGGCACATCAAGCTGGGCCGCTCATTCGACCAACGCTACACCTTGCGGCTGTACTTTCACTGGGACGCAAAGGCCAACAAGATTGTTGTTCACCACGCTGGCGTGCACTTGCCAACCCTGAACAGCTGATTTACACGAAGAATGAAACGGGCCGCATGACTGTCGTCGTGACGAAACAAACGACTAGAAGGGAACGGACATGGCATTGACTTACAAGGAAAAGATGGGCCTGTCAGGGCGCTTGCTCGACCTGATTCGATTGCGTCTGACCGGCAAACAATTCGAGGCGTTGCCACCAGAGGGGGAAACCTCTGGAGCGGACCCGGCCGACGTCTCCCTGCTCGGCGGCCTGGCGCCGCGTCCGGATCCTGACTATCAACGTGAACAGCCGCCCAGCGCCATGGGAATGGTATTGATGATTGAGCCTGATGCTCAGGGCAGAGTGGAGTTGTCGTTGAGTGGAAGATTCGACGTCACTCATCGCTACATTCCCACCTTGCAGACCATGCGCGACCAGGTCCAGGTCAATGCGACGGGCGAGAAGATCCAGCAGAAAGTGCCTGACTGCTTCAAGCGACACACCGTCAAGTTTTCCGATGTGCACTTCAAACTTGACACAACTCACCTCAACGTTTGGGCCGAACACAAACTCAAGCCGGTTCTCGATGCATTTCACGAAGGCTGGAAGCAAGATCCGCGAATCTTCAGGGCTTGTCAAGTCAATGATCGCGGCTTCGCCACCCTAACGGTGCCTTGGGGAAAGGACGATTGCGCGAGCGATGCCGAGTTTGCGGAGATGGTGGCAAAGGCACTCTTCGTAGGGGACGGCATTCTTGAGCACGATGTCGTGCTGCGCACCCGGCTTCGTTCGCCACCGCCCAACTTCGCGGGTGTTGGCGGACGATTCTTGCTTGAGATTTACCTTCAAAACAACACCGAGACGACAACGGGCCGCGGGTTTGGTCTGATGCGCCCCTCTCTTTTGGACGTCGAGTTCGAGGCGACTGTGACCGCCGGTCGTCAACACGATGTGCCGCACCGACTTGCTCCGGAGGACTACCGGTATCAGGCCGAGGACGGTGTTGCCGGATACGGCGTGACTTGCGCGACAGAGAAGGTGGCACCGTCGCGGTTCAAGACCAATTCGATGCCTGTTTTTGCGCAGCCACGTGTTGATGCGCCGAGTCCTGAAGATGTCGGGATGCAGCACGAGGCGAGTTTCTCCTTGCTCGTTACCCAGCCATTGGAGGTGCTCGACGGGTTCCTGGCCGCGCTGAAGGAATACGAGAAGGTCTGGGACGCGGTCGAGCGAGAGCTTGACCTCACAGGCAAGGTGGCAGAGCTATCGGCGGTGCGGACCGACCGTGACGCCTTCGACGAAGAGGTACGGCGCATCGTGGACGGGGTCGATCTGCTCCGTCAACACGAAGACCTGCGTCGCTGTTTCTGCTGGATGAACGAGGCCATGAGGGCTGCAATTCAACTGCAGGGCAAGTCCTTCAATGGCTGGCATCTCTTTCAACTTGGCTTCATCTTGACCCAAGTGCGAGCGGTCTACGAGCGCCATGCTTTGCCGCACGATCGGAAAGGGGCGTCTCAAGTTGCCGATGTACTCTGGTTTTCCACAGGCGGCGGCAAGACTGAAGCGTACTTGGGCATCATCGTGTTCTCCATGCTCTACGGCCGCATCAAGGGGCGCCTGTATGGCACCACTGCCTGGATGCGCTTTCCGTTGCGGATGCTCTCGGCTCAGCAGTTTCAACGCCTTTCTTTTGTGGTTGCCCAGGCCGAGATCCTGCGCTGCCGCGAGAACATCAAGGGTCACCCGTTCACGGTGGGCTACTACACGGGCGGCGGAACGCCGGGGAAGATCAGTCAGTCAGACGTGAAGGGTTCGGACATTTGGTTGGCCGAGATTGAGCAAGAACAGCTTGAGCGTTTCCGTTTCATCACAGACTGTCCGTATTGCGGTGAGCGCGATTCAGTGCACATGGTCCGCGACATCGAGCGCGTCCGCATGAAGCACCGCTGTTCGAACGCGATCTGCTGGAGCAATGCGTCAGCCACCGAAGGTGATCATGGTGAGGGCATCGCCGGCGAAATCGGCATCTACGTCAGCGACGAAGAGTGCTACCGGTACCTGCCAACCGTCCTGGTCGGCACCGTCGACAAGTTGGCGGTGATCGCCCACAACGAACGCTTCGCTGGTTTTCTGGGCGCCTTCCGGCATTTCTGTCCGGAACATGGATTTACGTCGGAGTCGAAGTGCAGGCACCAGCGCATCCGCAAGACTCTGCAGAAGGGTGATGGAGCCTACGAGTCTGTGGGCTGCGGCAACAATACCCGGACGAGCAAGATCAGGACTTTCCAGCTGCCTCCCATGCTCGATCCTGGTTTCAGCTTTCTGATCCAGGACGAGTTGCATCTGCTGCGCGAATCGCTGGGCAACTTTGACTCTCACTATGAGACGCTGCTGCAGGCATTGCAGGTCGGACACGGGGGTCAATCACCGAAGATTCTGGCTGCCACAGCCACCATTAAGGACTTCGAGAACCACATCCTGCACCTCTACATGCGCGCCGGGAGACGATTTCCAGCGCCCGGTGCATTGCGTGGTGAATCGTTCTACGCCCGAGTCAGCCGTGACGGCGATGAGCCGCTCATCCGGCGTTGGTTCGCCGGAGTCTTGCCCCTGAGTTTCAGTCGTGGAGGCACAGAACGCGCGTCGGCCGAGATTGCCTCTCGATACCTCGACCAGATCGACCAGTGGCTCGAAGGCCTGGCAGTCAAGGATCCGGTCGTGCTGTCGCAAATCGGTTTTCCGGTTGATCGGGCCGAGGAAGTTAGGGCTTATGTGGGCAAGTTCCTCAACACCGACCTGATCTACGCCAACCAGAAGCGCCAGACGACAGCGATTCGCGAGCACCTGGATAACGTCAACGCCCGCGATGGTAAGAATCGCACCCACAGGCTGCTCGATGGCCAGACCCAGTTGGACGACATCCTGGATGCCATCCACGAGGTTGAGACCAAGTCATGGGATAACCCGATGCGCCACTTGGTGGCCACGAGCGTCGTCTCGCACGGCGTGGACATCGCCGAGCTCAACTTCATGGTTCTAGACGGTTGGCCTCGATCGACCGCTGAGTACATACAGTCGTCCGCGCGGAGCGGTCGAGTTCAACCGGGCATCGTCATGCCCGTCCTGAGCTCGAACAAGTTGTTTGAGTCGGGCGTGTTCTTGAACTTCGGCGACTACCACTTCTTCCTCGAAAAGCTGGTGGACTCGGTCCCGATCAACCGATTTGCACCAAACGTACTGCAGCGTACGCTGCCGGGTGTGTTCTCGGCAGTGGTCTACAACTGGGCCAAGTTTCAGCCCTCCTGGGGCTTGAACTTGAACCGATATGCCAGTCAATTGCACAAGGCGCTGAACGACGGCACAGGCATCGCGAGGCAGAATCTGCGCGAGATGCTGATCAAAGCGCTCGATGTACCGAACGGTGTAGCCCATCACTTCGATGTCCGGGTTCTGAATGCATTCAGGAAACAGCTTGAGGACGAAGTGGATCGCGGACTCCACCGGCTGCAGCATCTCAACGCGGCCAATGCCGACAAAGACTTGGGTTCAGCCCTCGAGTCGATCTATCGGTTCCCGCCGATGCGCTCTTTCCGCGACATCGAGAACCAAGTCGAAATCTTGCCTGCCGGCGACAAAGAAGAGCGCGTCCTCAATGCGCTGGGGAGATAGGCGATGTCCAACTTCGAGCAAGAACTTGTCCAGAACAGCCGCGTCTTTTCCGAGGCGTTCCTTCCTGGCGGAGTGACTCGGCTGCGGAGCCAGGCCCTGGCATTGGTGGTGGGTGTTTCCGACAAGGAGGAGGCGCTGGAAGGTCTGGATCGCAGCCAGTTGGTGGATGCGGTGCGAAAGTTTCTGGCTGATTGGAAGATTGCTGGAGGCGCGGTCGACACCATGATCGAGGAAGCGGCCGAGAGAGACGAATTCCGGGTTCAGGCCCCGGCCAACGTATTCGTGACGCCCTTTCCCCTCATGTTGCGCTGCCAGTCCTGTGGTGCACTGGAGAACCACGACAAGCCTCGGCGTCAACACGAACACATCCTCGCTTCCACTTACAACCGTGTCAGTGGTGGGGGAGGCACTCGCAGGCCAACCATCCGCTGCACCCACAATGAGTGCGGTGGGCGGATGATGCAGGCGCCATTTGTCGTGGTGCATCGGTGCGGTCACGTCTCGCCCATGAGCACGCCACCCGCGGCGCGCGGAACCGAGCACCTCGGGCTGCGCCACAACACGGGCATGTACCGTCAGAACGCCTACTTTGACCTGCTGACCAACGCCAACGTTGCGACGGCCTCGGTTGAAATGTGCCCGACCTGCTCAGTGGGGCGGCCGCAAGATCTCTCGACCCTCAGAAAAGGCACGCCGGTCAGCAGCGGCGACGCTTTTTTCCCACAGGTGATCCAGTTCGTCGCACTGTCCAAGAGGCCGGGCGAACTGATATCAAGCGTGCAGTCCGAATTGGTCCGCTTACCCGATGGCATCCTGAGTGGGCGCGCCAAGGACTTGGCCGAAGGCGTGGCTTACGGGCTGTTGGGTTGCGTTTCCAGCGAGGTTCTGGAGGCGCAACTGCTTCAGATCCTGGATGGCGGCGAGGTCAACTTGGCTGAGATGGCCAAGGTCAAGCAAGAGCGCCAGAAGCTCGAAGGGGAGATCCAGCAGCTGGACGCGCTGATTGCCGGAGGCATGTCGCTCGAGTCGGTGCGGGACGGCGCCAAAGAGCGCCTGTCAAAGCTCATCAGCAAGATGGGCGCAGCCGAAGGCACGTTCCTCAGCGTGCGCCAATTCATTCCGGAAGATGCTGTTCTGCTGGACTTGATCAAGCAGCGCCGGACGATGGAGGCGGTCCTGCTTCGTCACGACGTAGGTCGCCAAGGCATCGAGCAGGCGATTGAAAGTACCGTCGACACGGTGACGAAGGCCAGCCGCGCCCAAGACTGGGAGTCCATTCAGAACACCTTCGAAGTGCAAGACGTGGCCCACATTCCGGACCTGAAGGTCGTGCTGACAGCGGTTGGATTTACCCGTGAAATGCGTGAGCCTGAGCGTACGCCGGACGAGATCCCAGTCAAGCTGAACCCGTTCGAGGACCGAGTGCGCCAGACCGCCAAGGGCAAGTCCATGCTGTATGCCTTGAGCGCCCAGACCGAGGCCCTCTGGATCAAGCTCGACCCGCTCAAGGTATTGCGTTGGTGCAACACGAATGCAGGGTGGGAAACGCCGCCTGCTTCGGCACTCGTCTCTCGGGCGGCTGCACAGGCCTACCTGCTGACGCAGTGCCCCGCCCTGACTGCGGCGCCAGGGCAGGCCAGGGAACTGACCAAGACACATGGTGCCTCGATGGCGGCGCCGTTTCATCTCCTGCACACCATCAGCCATGCGCTGATGCTGACCGCAAGGCGCCACAGCGGCTACGACAGTCAGAGCCTGACAGAGTACCTGCTGCCGATGGATCTGTCGTTCCTGATCTATGTCACATCGGTGCAGAACTACACCGCTGGTGGCTTGCTGACGCTCTTCCAGCACTACTTGCGACGCTGGTTTGAGGACGCCTCGCTGCACGCATTCAACTGTGCGTTCGATCCGATCTGCAGCGATGTGGGCTCTGCCTGTCCGGGCTGCGTTCAGATCGCGCGCGGCTGCGAGACGTTCAACTCGGGCGTGTCGCGAGCCTACCTGCACGGGGGGTTTGTCGACAAGGCGCAAAGCCTCTGGGTTCCTGGCGGCTTCTGGCAGAGCAAGCAAACAACAGCCGATCGGCCGTGAGCTGAACCATGCGAGCACTTTTGGTTGCGGGCCTTGCTGAGCACATGCGCAGTCTGCCCGAGGCAATTGCCCATTCACTGGCGCACGAATTGACCGGTATGGTTAGTGCCAACGTGGGAAGGATCACGGTACGGTCCAATCTCGACCTCCCGTCTCTGCGTCGCTTGCCATGTTTCCCCAGCGAAACCTGGAGTGTCCATACCTTGGCCGTTCCGTGGGAGGCATTTCACACTGCGCATGGCAGTGGACGAGGCATAGACGCGTTGTCTTCGGTCAAGGCCTTGTGCAGCACGCCCGTCCAGCTTGACACCATCCTGGCAGCGCAGGCAGCCAACTCTGGACTTTGGGGTGGCAGCCTGTTGGTCGCCCTGGGCAAGATCCTCGAAGCTACGCGAGACAGCTTGGTGATCCTCTCCCCTTACTGGCGCGTGGATGGGGTGCGCTCTTTGCTGTCAACTGCGAACCGCGATAACTACGCCGGCGTGAACGTGAGGGTGCTCACCCAGAACGCCTGTTTTATGAAGGCGGACGACAGAGACGGACTCAATTTCTTCATCGCCAAGATGAGGGAAAGCGGCGCGATTGTGCAGGCGTTCGCCCCACGGACCATTGGCGGATTGACGCCCTTCCTGCACGCCAAGCTCATCGTCGCCGACTCCAACAAGGCCTATGTCGGAAGCGCCAACTTCACCAGTTCGGGCTTGGACCATGGCATTGAGGTAGGGGTTGTGTTGGACGGGGAGGTCGCAAGTGCGTTTGGCATTTGGGCAAGTACGTTGGAGGCAGCCTGCGACCGATGGTGATTCTGACTTTGTGTCTGAACGGTAGCCCTACCGATGTTGGTTGATCGATAGATTTTGCGCGATGACGCATGCATCCGTTATCAGCGCAAGCGTGCATAACTGGCTGCAGCAGCTGTTTGACGCGACAGGCGCCGGCCACCGTTCAAAGCAGTCCTGCGGTGGGTACCAGGTCTTGGTCACGAAGCTGTTTGATCGTCGAACTGGATGCAAATACAGAGGCGAATAATCGTTCTCAAGCCACTCATATCCATGGGCCGCACAGCCACGCCGGGCAGGGCCGCTTTCAAGTGCCACATCAAGCTGCGCGGGTGCGCCGCCGCCAAATACCAGCAAGCCCTGTATGTCAGGCGCCCAGGTGAGCAGGTTGCGGGCGCAGCCTTGCTTTTGTCGGCGAGTCATTGGAAACATCGAAACTACTTTGCTCCGCAGCATGGCCACAGACCTTCTGAGTCAAATGCGGCCGACTGTGCTTCTGGCGTGGTGTTAGTGGCCTTGACGGATTTTCCAATGCAGTGGCATAAAATGGCAATCTCTGTCATTGTTTTGGAGTCTGCCATGTCCCTCAACGTCTCTTTGCCGCCAGAGCTTGAAAACCGCGTGCGCCAGCATGTCGAATCGGGGCTCTACAGTTCGTCCAGCGAGGTGATTCGGGAAGCACTTCGCCTGTTTGAAGCCTACCAAGGCATTCAGGCGGCTAACCTTGCGGCACTCAAGGCCGACATTGCCAAGGGCGTTGCCGATGTCAACGCCGGACGCGTGCGTGAAGTGAGCATGTCCAGCATCAAGGAGCGCGGCAGGGCCATCCGCGCAAAACCCAAGCCAGACTGATGGCAGAACTGCTTTACTCTGCGAGCGCCGAAAGTGACTTGCTGGAGGCTTGGCTGTACGTGGCCGAAGACAGCGTTGCTGCGGCTGATCGCATGCTCGATCAGATAGATGCGCAAGCCAGCCTCTTGCTGGATCAACCGCTCATGGGGCGAGACCGGCGCGAACTCTCACCGGGCATCAGAAGTTGGCCAACTTCTACGCCGTACATCCTGTTTTACTTTCCTCATGCGCAAGGCATTGTTGTGGCACGGGTGCTGCACCACGCGAGAGACATTGAGGCCATCGATCACTGGCCTGCGCGCTGAGGCAACTGACAAGAAAAGGAGCCCACTATGCACACGACCGCCATGGCTAAGTCTGGGTGGGCGGCGATGTGTTCGGCTGTATCCACG
>Ga0164293_10001191_pt1 | contig 21781 bp, 20 predicted proteins | sample GEODES118metaG_FD_111487 | JGI IMG/M metagenome (GOLD analysis project Ga0164293, IMG submission 111487) | Eutrophic lake water microbial communities from Lake Mendota, Wisconsin, USA - GEODES118 metaG | ecosystem: Environmental > Aquatic > Freshwater > Lake | place: USA: Lake Mendota...
TTCTTACGGCAATTCCATATAATTATTCTTTTCTAAAAACCTCTTCCGTTGCTCTTCACTAAAATAGTCTATGTTTAATCGTTCGCAGATCTCTCTTACTACTTCTAAAAATAGAAACGTAGTTGGATGAAAGACCGTCAACATTAAGGTCTGGGATCTATATTTATTAAAAATCTGAGATACTTTGATATCTACTTCTTTCTCTAGTTCTCTTTTTTCTAATTCTATGATAGATGTATCATACTTTGCATACTCTAAATAAATAGACGGTAGTTTAATAAATTGCGCTTTGGGAGCTAATTCGTGCAAGGTAATTGAATTTGAGAAGGGGGATTTCTCTTTTGCAATTTCTTGATACAGAATGATCTGACTTTGTTTAATTTGTTCAATGGATGTATCAAAGTCCAGTATCTTATTTTTACATTTCTCACTGTACTTCACGACATGAGGACGAAATTCATCTCCATACAAACACCATGAAATAGTGTGGGTAGGCAATAACTGTTGAAAATAGAAACATAGGCTTAGCATTTGACAATTTCCAATGAAGGTGATGTTCATTTAGAAAGGGGGGAGAGGATGGGAATCGGATTACACCGTAAACATATGTAAAAATTCATACTGTAACGTATAGTTTGAATTTTTAAAAGTTATTAATTTTATAGTATAAACATATTTACTCAAGGGGGCGCCTTTGCAAATCAGGGAGAATGGTGGTTTGCATCCAAGGACTGACGACGATCTGAGGGTTGGGGGGATCCGAGCGAAGGTCATGGTTTGCATTGCGGAGGGACTGTCCCACGGTGTTGACACCAATCAACGCACCTGCACTGAGGAAGTTCTTGCCACTGATATCACCAGATCCCATGGGATTGACGGCCGCCCACTTGGAGTTAGGATCACGGGGGAGAAGTTCCTGAGCCTTCAGCTGATTGGTAGGGTAGCAATCGCTGGGAGGTTGACCACCAGGGAAGGGCATGGGGGAGGGACTGAGATTCATGAAGCCTTCTGCAGTAGGGACACTGGAAGGAGAGGCAGAACCACCGGAAGGAACTGCAGGAGCAGAGGGAACGGAGGGTAGCATCGAGTTTCCTACCATCGCTCCACTGGTGGAAGGAAGACCACTGGTGGTATTGCCGCCAATGACCTGGGCCGCCTGTTGAACCGCAGCGGCTAGGCCATCGCCTGTACCCATGGAGGCCTGGCCATTGGTAGGGTTGGCACCAGGCGTCATCTTCTCCTCCTCCTCCTCCTGAGACTCAAACCCTTCTACCCCCAACATGCGCTTTACAACTGGAAAGGCACCTCCCAGTGTAGGATCTACAAGATATAAAACACCAACGGCAATGACAACGACGAGGAGACCCAGGACGAGTGTTTGTGTTTCAGCCATCTTTACTACCTGTCGAGGGGTTATTTTTTAGTCGGAATCATCGGAGAAGGAATCCCCATATTTTTTGAAAAAGGCCTCCTCGGCAGCTTCGGCGGCCTCCGTAGCACTTCGGGCTAGTTTCCACAACTGACGGACCTCAGCAGAGGCCTCCTTACGAACCTCTTCTAAATTGCGCAATCGAACCATCCCCTCCGCCTCTCCTGCAATCTCCTCGACCTCCTCCAACTCCGGATGGAAGAGGTCCAATTCAATGACATCGGACAGAGGGGAAGGGGTCCATTCGGGAACAATCTGAGACCGGGATATCCAAACAGCCTGTAAACTAACAGAATAAGCTCCTGGAGGGGGAGGAGCTGTCCATCGAAAGGGGGTCTCCGGAAGAGTCCAGGAGGAGACCAAGGATCCTAGTTGAGACAGAGTCGGAGGTGTTGCAAATAATCCTTTGGATCGAAGTAAACTACTTAACAGTGTAGTCCGGGCGCCCTGAAGTGCTGCTGTATTCGTAGGAAAGGCTCCTTCAATTACATACGGTTCTATAAGAGAAACGCGAAACCATACTATATCTTTCTCTAAGTGTCGAACTGGGCGATCAAATTCCATTCTAGTTCGTCTTTCGGCGAAATGCGGTGAAAAACTCCGCAGGACTTATATAATGAGTACATCACGAGATCGATATGCAGAAGCGACCGGTGATATGGCTGATCATATTGGTGAAAAATTCTTTCAATTTATTCGAACTCCTAAAATAAAAGAAAAAATACAAAGTGTATTGGATCCTATTGTAAGTAGTATCATACAGCGTGTATTTCCATATATTCTTCTATCAGCAATTCTTTTTCTAATTCTATTTATTTTGAGCATTGCAACCTTTTGGCGTGTTATGTATTCAGCTCATATTGTACCGCCAAGTATCAAATTAAGCCCTCCCCCACTAGTGGGGGAGGGCTTAATTTGATACCACGGTTCCGTAAGAATTAAATTATGCCCCCATCCAAGGATGGGGGCGTAATTTAATTCTTTACGGTATCCAATGTTGTTTCCGCAATTGGAGTTTGAAGAAATTCCACAGATAGATCTGGAAAGTATTTACGTTGAAAGGTTCGAAATGCATCTGGTTCAATAAGAGGAGGAGATCTCCATCGTGCTAGTTCTTTTTCACGTAAGAACGTTTCAATTGTATCCGTGGATCCTTCTAACAGTTCTTTTGCACGATGAAGGGAAGGAAGATCCGTGTCCTTTTGTCCAAGTCCCAGCCAAGCTTCTTGTAGGGATCCTGATCGTTGAATTGCATGATAGGCTGTACGAGAAGATATGTATCGTACACCTTTTGTATAATCAGTTCCCATTAATACACATAGATTTACAAATTGAGAGACGGTAAGATGTATATCCAATAAAATTTTAGAAAACGTATAGTCTACCCATTTTTCTTCAATTGGCATAAGTAAATGTTCTACACCTCGTGGAATCATATCCATATCCGTACTTACTACTGCTGAAATTATGTTTGTTTTTGATAAATAAGCTAAAAGAGGATCGGCTTCTCCAGATGCATTTATAAATAGAACTCCCATTGTATAAAGAAAATTCTTAATCAGATCTCTTTCTGCATAGGAAATAGTTGGACTTGATCGTTGCAATCGTTTCATTTCATGTTCTACAAGTTCTTTATCAGGTCCATCTACTAATTCTTCTGTAAGAATTTGAAGCTGATTGGATACACTGGTTCGTTCTTCTGCTCGTTCTTTTACAACCTCCTTCTTTTCAGAAGGAGGTTTGCCATCAAAGAAGAAGATGGGTTCTATTTGTTTTGATCGAAAGAACTCGACCATCTTTGCAATTGCTGTGACTATGCATTGATCTTGTTTTTTTGCATTGTAAAGAAACGGTAATGTATCAATTCCCACTCTTGTTTTTTGAAAACATGTCCAATCAGGAACTATGGGAGGCGATTGAATCTGCAACCACTGTTTTAAACCTCTTACACCCATTGTATTGTAATAATATTATTATACAATGTGTTTATATACTTATCAATTTTAGTCAAAATTATAATTCACTTTTCCTGTAATATCACTATGTGTGATTCGTTGATACCCTAATTTATCTGCAAATACATAAAATCCTGGTTCTGATTGCAGTTTGGCCCAATACCGATCGCAGCAATAGGTAGAAGTCGATCCGCCTTTTTGCATTTCCGTTATACCTGTAGCAAAACACTCTTGGATCTTTTTTGCTGTTTTAGAATTAAGCAGATAAGCAGAACTGGTGGTGCAGGGTTGAAAGGATTGTGCGACTAGATCGTCCTTTGGTTCAATGCGTCCATATTTTGAATAGGCTAAAAAACAAATTTGATAGTCATAATTTCTTTCAAAAAAAGTTTGTAATTGCATTTGACATTTTTTCAAATTAGAATGAAATAAAAAATCATCTTCTAAAATTAAACAATGTTTAAAATTGGAATTTAGAAAATGGGTAACGGCTGCTAAATGATTTTGAGTGGCTCCTACATAGGGTCCCTCAGGACCCTTTTTTGCTTTGTAATGATACATTTTATGGAGGGGAGCTTGAGCTCGACAGAGCTCCACGAGGATATGCATATATCGATCCTTTCGTTCCTCTAAATTTAAAATATAAATCTGTTCTACCGATTCCCAACAAGGATGATACTCAATCTGATCATGTTTTACTTGGTTAAAATACAAAGGATGTCTATAACAAATTGTAGAGTAAGGAAGACAATCAACCGTATGGGGATATTCTCCATAACAAATAACAAATTCATCTTCCTTGGGAATTCGAGAAGGATCAAAGGTTGCAATCACACGTTTCTTTAATTTTTCAATCAAAAAAGAGGAATTACGGATAATGTGTTCATCCACGATACGATGGCGGTACTTGGATAACCAAACTTGGGCTTGTTCAAATTGACTTGTATAATAATTTGCCATATAAAATGTTTCTATGAGAGGATATTGATTTGTAAAAGGAAATGTTTTTGAAATGTTTGCAATAAGCATAAATTGATTTTGCGATCGTAACCATTGAATATGATCCATTGTAATATATTGTTTATAGGCAAATCCAGGATGAGGAATATACACATTTCCAATAAAATCAAAATCATCTACTGGATCGACTGGAATCAAGGTAGGATATTCATGCTGATACGCCACTACATTGGTATGCAGTAGCATATCATGTTTAATGAGAGGATACATCACTTCTTGTAAAAACTTTTCATCGGTTCCGTAGGGAGGAAGGGACGACTGAGTTTGTTTCCAGGACTCCCACATGGAGTGTAGATTCCAGTCGGATGGAACACGAATTCCAAAAATACCTCCCATAATTCGATTCTTATGATAATAGTGATCTCGTACAACATGAGCCATTTTAGTAGAGGCTAAAAAAGCCTTGATACAGGCTGCATCACGTGATGTAACACGACTGTCCGCATCTCTTACAAAATAAGTTGTGTTAGGTTTCCAAGTAAGAATTCGTGACATCATTGGAATCTCTGTAGTGATAGGTTGCAGAGTTACATTTGGAAAGGATCGATACTGAGTGACGTAGGATTCGGGTACATCCGCTGCATAATGAATCATTGTTTGAAAGGAAGGAAATTCATGTTGAATATTTTTTAGATTTTCGACCAATCCTTGGGTATATTTTGGTTGTGTACCATAGATACAAAAACAAAATGTATTCATTTTACTAAAGATGGATAGATGGATTTGTCATTCGCAACCGCATATCATGGGGGACTTCATGCTTTGCACGGTAGCGTAAGTTATTTAATTCTTTTCCAGCTAATTCACATATTTCTAATTGATTCACTTCTGATCCTAAGAGAAGTAACAGATTAATATGAGGGGCTAAGGCTGCTTTTAATACATAATAGGCAAATACATTGGTTGTTTCTTTCCAAACTCCTTTGTGTCTAGCTAACACTTGCACTGCTTGTTGATCTTGCCATGTTCGTTGTTGTTTCCAAGTTTTGCCGGTTGTATCGGATGGAGAAGAATGCCACAGACACCAGAGCCATTCGGCAAAGAGTTCAGTCCAGGCTTCAAAGAGGGTTGGCATAAGTTTTGAAGAAGGGTGTAATTTCCAACAGGGTTGAATTGGAAATTCTGGCCAATCCCATCCCAAAGCATGGATGCATTCGTGAAGAAGAACACGATCCCATTCTTCAGAACGATAGACATAGACTTTTGAAATTCCAGGGACGGCAAATCCACCATTTACATTGTTTGCATTCAATGGTTCCTTGGCGTTGGCTGTGCGAGGATCCTCTCTCCAAAATAAATACACCTGAAATCCTGCGGGAGCCCCTAACCAGGTAAGAAGACGAATCGCTTCTTGCGGTATCGCCGTCGGCGACTTGCCCCAAATTAAAATAGTATACGAATTTCCATCATAGGCCTGGGAGGAAAGACTTGTAAGAGCGGTAGAAATGGCTCCGCCATCCCAATCATTTTTACTTGCCGCTGTGGCTTCGACCAGTTCGCTTGGATGCAACGGCCGCGGCCGCAGGGACGGCAAGGGCGGCCGTCGAATTTGATGCCATAGACTCCACATGCCTTACTAGGGTAGTTGATTTTGAAGTTTGAAGCGCTTCTACTAATTCTAAAAAAGCAGCTTCTAAGGCTAAGGGAGTTCGATAGGATGTATGAGGTTCGGATCCTGCCAAGACTTGCATTCCTTTCCAAAATTGATCGGGCTCTAATAAATCTGCTTTTCGACTAAGAGCTGCTGCAAGAGAATCAATAATTTCAGGACCATTTTGACAAAAAGCCAATACATCATAAATTCGTGCACGAATCCATAAAATAGTAGCAATGGATCCTTCCTTTTTTGAATTTGCACCTTTTATCATAGCTTCCACTAACTCATCATAATAATCGCAAATTCGTCGTGGAAAGCTAGTCGATCCAAATTCTTTCATTGCGGCAGCTCGTTCAAATCGTCCTTCTAACTTATCATAGGCTTCCATCGTATGAAAGAAAGAATCTACCCTTGAACACCAAGTAGAAAAGGACATTCTTGGAATCCGCCTTCGTACAAAGGCATCCTCCAATATAGATAAAGAACCACTTAGTTCTCGTGCAGTAATCCATATCATTCCTGTTCCATTGGCAGGAAGTACATATTGTTGCAGAATCGCTCGTACACGAATAGCGGCCGGTAATGAAAGAGCATGAGCTCTTCTTAAAATAACCAACTTTCGTCCACCCAATTTCATACTATTTAATACATCTCCTGCATTAAAAAATGTAGTTAATAGTTCTCCCATAATTTGTTTATCCTGCATACTTAGATTGGGAATATCAATTTCAAAATGATGTGCACTTGCTGCAACGGTAACCGTATAATCATCTGCAACAGTAAAGGTACGCGTTTCCAAAACAAGAGGTGTTTTATAGGCTTCTTCAATCCAAGAACGAGCTAACCGTATTTTTCCACTTCCTGCGGGACCTACTAATAACCAAGGGACAGCTAAGGTTGCCATTTGAATAAAATATAGAAGGAAAGTTTAAGCATTAATTACTAAATAAAACAGATGTAACTCCTAGATTGTATAAAGTAATAGGAAGTGCAACTAAAAATGTAAATATCATTGATACATGAAAGATATTTCCTTGAAGAACTGTATTAAATGTATATAAAAAGAGAAATAAGGTTACGGCAAAGAGTAAATTTACTCCCATAATTCCCCATAAAAGAGAACGATTTTCAACCGTTGGTTCATTGGGAATAACAGACCATCCAAGGATCAGACCAAGTCCAATTAGAAATCCTATAAAAATACCAGATATTTGATTTGGTATTTTAATATACTCCATTCTATTTTGTGATAGATATTAAAAATTATATGTAAAATCATTTAATGCAAATGAATTAATCATACCAGATGTAAGAAAAAAGAAGGGGATGACAAGAAGATTTGTTAGAAGAAGAATAACAAGTCTATTTTCTGAATTTTGAAACATATATAATAGAAGTAAATAGAGGATAGGAATCGCGCCGCTAGAAATAGCTGCGGCTAAGAAGGAAGGATCACGTGCATTAATACCGGAAGCCCCTTCCTTACGAGCAATTACTTTCCAAGGATTAAAAAACAGTGTCCAGAGAGAAAGAATCATCAATAAAACATCAAAGAGTAAAATGAAAAGAGGGGCGTAGGTAGGAAAGGCTGTAAAAAAATACAACATCATTACATACATCAGTAATGAAGCTCCGATTGAATACGTAAGTAAAAGAGTGGATGTGGTTCCATAGAGAGGATTTATAGCAGGAGTTTTGGATCTTGCTAAAAGAAGGGGGATACTCCCTAATACGGTTGTAAAGACAACCCCTAATCCATATGCTGCACTTGATAAGGACATTCTAACTATAATAGAGAGAATTTGCTTTGCAAAATATATATTGTACATTTAGTAGAGAGAATTTAGAATCATGATAATAGAATGTATATTTTTACATTATTTATATTATCGATTTAAAAAGGAGGTAACCGAATTTGCAACATTTGCTGAATAAGCCTTCATATCATAGGGTACAACAATGATAATAAATATAAATGTTAATACTAATGTAATTAGTATAATTGGTATAAATAGATTGTTGAAATAGGTATATTTGAATCCAGTATCACTCATTCTAATCTTAACAAGAATATTTTATGCAGCAAAATGGTAAAGATTAGAATTCTAAACTAGTATAGAAAATAGAGTATAAAATTAGAGAAATATGCAATGCGCACCAAAACTTGGTAAAAAATCTGGAGAATCCTGTTTACCAGACTCTGTTCTAAAACGAATTAAACAAGCGTATCGGAAAACACGAAAACAATCTCGTGGAGGGGGTAAAACGAATGAATATGAATTTGTGAAGGAAGCTCCCATTGATCCATCGGAAAAAAAGGAATTGTTAGAATCGTTTCGGCCGGGTCGCCCTGCTGCTTGGAAGAAAAATCCTCGCGAATGGCTAGACTCTTACAATATTGAAGATGTACTGAATCAATATGAAGAAGCCCATCCCGAATTTGAATTTATAGGTCCTGTTCCCATTGATTTTGCAAAAGAACTCAATGGAAAATGTATAGTAGATGAACTATGCAAGTTAAACCTAGCCGAAGCCTATGCAAAGGGAACACGAAAGATTGGAATTGTATTTAATTTAGATGAACATGATAAGCCCGGATCCCATTGGATGTGTGCTTATATTGATGTTCCGGGAGGAGGAAAGGAAGGATCCATGTACTATTTTGATTCCTATGGAATGCGTCCTCCTACGCGTATAGCAGACTTCATGAAAGAATGTGGATATCAAGGGTGTACAACCTTATTATACAATGATATACAGTTTCAACGAAAAGAATCTGAATGTGGAATGTATTGTCTTTATTGCATTTTATGTCTCTTAAAAGGAAAAACATTTGCAGAAGTTTGTGAGAATGCAATTGATGATGATACAATGATCAAGTTTCGAAATATGTTATTTGTAAGTTCAAATTCAAAGGAAGTGATTCAGAAAGTGTGTGTGTAAGACAAATCCCAACCCGGTCAGATTTTCGGTATAACTTGCCATCTTTTTAAAAGAGAAGAAATAGAATGAGCAATTCCGGTTCGGACTTTCTAAGCAACGGTAATTATGGCCGTGTGGTTGGATTTCTTCGACAGTACTATGCTCGTCAAACCGGTGTCACTGCCATTAATGAAAAAACCGATACACGATTGCAGAAAACAGTGCAGCACTATATGAATGAAGTTGCCAGAGCGCAGGGGACTTCCAAACCTCTAACAGGATTAAATCAAGAAGTTGTACGTGAAGCAACTACTAGTATGGATGCATGGTTGAAGAAGAGTGAAGTTGTTCCCACTGGAATATCTCAGAAAAAAGCAATTGGCAAAACCTCTCAGGAAGCTGTTATAGCTGCTTCTGCTGCTGCTACAGGTGTAGACCAAACCGATATTCATCGTATTTTTGATACAATGGAAAACCGGTTTACCGCAATGGCCGCTGAACGAGCTCCTCCCACAGGCTTTCGTCTTCCCCAGGATACGCTTGATATTGCGGAAGATCCTGTAACTCTTATGCAAAAGATTCAGAAACAACGGGAAGAGGAAGCCGCCGCTCTTGGCATTACAACACCCGTCATAACAATTCCTCCTAAATTGGTGATTCGTGAAGAAGCCCCTCCTGCTGCGGTGGATCCCATTGTTCCGCCGCAACCCACTCCTCCTCCTCCCTCCCTCGGTCTTCGTCAGCAAGATTATGTCATTCCTCAGGAACCTGTTGTAAAATACATTGAAAAGGAAACTAATATTTTTCTAAGTTCCTTGGATCGTGATTGGAGTCGTGACAATGGTGAAAATCGGTATAACTTTTCTATCCGATTTAATCCAGGCAATACCCGTCTTGGGTACGGTCTTAGCCCCGCTGTTCACCAACGGTTTCGAAACATTGTTCGCATTGAATTTGTCAAAGCCATTCTTCCTACCGAAGGCCTGGATGCCGTTGTACGCAATACCGGTACATCCGGCTCCCCTACCTATGATACATCTCGTATCTACAACGTCTTTTCCTTTCCCTATGTTGCAGTTCGCATTGCTGAGCTGAATACCAATGGCTTCAGTACGAACCCTGATCAGGATAATAACACGTTTGCTATGATTCATTATGATGCAACCTGGGTAGCAGATAATAATAGTACTAATACCAATCGATCGGGGTATACGGGTATGATTCCGAAGTTTTTGAAGTGTCAACGAGTCTATGAACCCACGCCACTGGGCTCTCTTCAGAAACTATCCATTCGCCTTGAACGTCCTTCTCTGGATCTCCTTTCCCCCTCCAACGATGCCCTAGATCTTTCCGGTGTCTTTCTAAGTGCCAATGTTCCAGCAGGTATTACCAATAACAGCATCTACAATATTTCTGGAAATGGGTATATCTTTCTTCAGACGAGTAGCTATTTTCTTCAGAGCTCCTTTGGAGAGGACGATCGTATCTATATTCAAAATGTGGTTGCGACCGGTGCAACGACAGCCGCTGCCAATGATTTTACAGCCTATATCAATCAATCTGCAGGACATTTAGTAGTGGGGATTGCATCTTTATCGAGTGCAGGAACTATTACGGACGGCCCGAATGCACAAGGCTATGCCAATTATGTAATTGTTCGATCAAGATTTCTCGATCCTACCACTGGTTCTGTAGCACGAGATCCCTTTGGAGGAGCAGGAAATGATACAGCTTTAGGGGATGCATTGAAGGTGGCAGTGCAACCAACTGCCCGAATCATTAATGCAAACCGTCAGGTGCATATGGTGTTCCGAATTATTACGCGGGAAATGGATTCGGCCTCTAACATTCGTCCCGATAATGTCATGTAAAGGTAGGGAATGTTTTTAGTAATCGTATTGGCTATTGTAGCCGTTACGTTAGCTATTTTACTACCAATGATACAAGATCGATACACCCGTAGTAAATGGTCCGAATCAACTATTGCTACAGAAAGTTTTGATGCGACAACTCAAGACATATCATCCCGTTATAATTCATTAGGAGCAACTCAAACAGTAAACAGTTTAAATCGTGTAATTCCTGTAACAGATCCAACGGGAGCAATTACAAATGCTCAACTTCAAGCGGCGATGGGAACTCCTACTCCTTCTCCTGGAGGGGGTGGGATTACAGGAACTAAAGTTGGTCTAGTCCCTACTACGGCAGCTGTTCCACCACGAAATGCTATTGCAGCACAAGCTTCTTTTTGTGAAAAACAAAGTGGGATTGGAAGTTGTGCTATGCTGGAGGATCCATCCTTTGCAAATGTTTGCGGTGTTTGTATTAAGAATGGTACAAAATCACTGGATACAATTCCCGGTCAATGGGTGGGAGGATTATACATAAATGATGGAGATCGATCCATCGCTACTACAATGAAAGCTGCTCCTCAACCAACGGCAGGAGGCTGCCCCCCTGGGTACTTCTTTTTGGATCGTGCCTCCTGTGAAAAAGGAGTCAACCGACTGCAATGTGAGAATGCAGGTCTAGCCGGTGGTTGGAGTGGACCCTCTGGCCCGATTGTGGATGAAAAATGTGCCCAAGTGAGTCCTGGCGGACCCTTTCTTTACGACAGTAAAAAACGTTCGTTTTTTGTTAGTCTACGACTAGTCTCTCCTAGTGGAACGGGTCGCACAATTGTACGCTTATTTCGTGTTAATTCAAATGAATCACGTGGAAAAGAGATTGGATCCGCACAAACAAATTTAGCACAAATTCGAAATGAACTAATTGTAGGTACCACGGAACCAGTTATAGAAGGAGATTCATTGGAACTAGAGGTAATCCAAGAATTTGCAACTCATACCAAAGGTCAACCCGAAGTATACGCCGTCAGTAATGGTGGATATAATTTAACTCAAAATACTGCATCAAATATGTGCAAATCGTTGGGAGCACGATTAGCCACTACTGCCGAACTAGAAAGTGCTCATGTAGCGGGTGCTGATTGGTGTTTTTCAGCTCACGTCAGTAACGGAACTCCTCGGTTTCCAATCCAAGTTCCACGAGAGGGATGTGGTGGAAGACAGGTAAATATATGGAGTCCAGAGGATAAACGTGCAGGTGCCACTTGCTACGGAATTAAACCATTAATTAATGATGATTACAGTGCCACCAATACAACCGTGTTTCCCTTTACAGACCAACCCTCGAAACGAGAGTCTAAGTTTGGACGCATTCAACGCGGAGTTCGCGGTATCTTAGCCCAGTGGGAAAACACGTATGATCCTGCAAATGCTCATAAAACCGCCATTCCCTTTGAAAAGACTGTTACCTCTGATACAAAACGATTAGGAAGTTTTTCGAATAGTGGATTAATTACATCTCCTCGTGCTACAAACTTTCCTAAATTTTTATCCAATCAATATTGGATTTGGTCAGGAACAAGTCAAACGGCTATCTTTCGATGCAAAGTACCAGCTACCTTTCTACCTCCTACCTATACAGAAGATGTATTATCAGCTTCTGGAAAACCATTACTATCACTGCGAAGCTCTTTAACCGCTGGAAAAATATCTCCTTGTACCACTCCTCCCTATTCGGCGGCCTGTTTGATTAGTTTGTTTACAGCAGCAGGAGGAGATGGATCCAAAGGGACCCTTTCTCCCACGATTGGAGGAGCCGCTGCCATGCAAGAATTACAGAAAGGATCCGAAGATGCTATAATAAATTATCTAAGTGAATTATATAGTATTGCAACAACTGGATTACTTCCTGGTGGAGCTCTTGCTACACGTGCTGTAGTAAATCAAGCAGCCATGAAACTGTTTGGTTTTGAGATAGCATCACCTTGTGAAGAGATTGTTGCAGGGCCTGATGGATCGGTTGGATTAGTTCCCAAAGAAGCTCCTATTTCCCCTGAATGCATGGACTTTTTATATCGTAATGCAGGAAAAGAAGGGTTTGCAGGAAGTGTGAAATCAACCATTCCTTCTACCTATGTTTCCATTGGAGATCGGTATAGTGGCATTCGTAAAGGGGAATATGGTGTTACAAAACAACAGCTAACGGCAACACCGTTTCAAACCTGCACCCCCAGAGGAACCATTGCGCCTATGAAGTGGGGAATAGTCGATTCAAAGGCCGTTCAGAAGATTACTTCTTCTACGGATGGATCGATTGAAGGAGTACAAGGATTTTTTAATCGTATTTTTCAACTGGCCAACAATGATGGATCCCAGGATACATTCGCGGCTTGTTTTGGAATAACACCCTCTCCTGCGCCTAAAAATATTATGTTTCAATCTAAAAACTTTAAAAGTCGGTATATTACTGCACAAGGAATAAATCAGCAAATTCGATTAGAAGATGGAATTTCAGCCATTTCAATTCGTCCAGGCATTGTAAAGGGAACGGTTCGGTTTGGACCTTTTGAACAACCCAATCAAGTCTTTCGTCATTCTGGATTTGTACTTTATACAAATACGATAGATGACTCCGATATTCAAAAACAAGATTCCTCTTTTTATATGGTGAAAGGATTAGCGGATCCTGCTGGAGTTAGTTTTAAATCCTACAACTATCCAGATCGATATTTACGTCATCGTGGATTTGCATTTTATTTAGAACCCAATACGGGTGGTATATTTGCAGATGATGCTACCTTTTATAGAAGAAATGTTCCTTCTAATTATTCATCGAGAGAGTGGATTGCGACTGCTGTTGCAGGAAATTGGTTCCAGGATCCTCAAAGTGGAGCGAGGCTCAATACAATTGCTATTACTGATAATTCATATATTGTTGGTACCAATGTGCAGCAAGGAATCTTTCAAAAGGCATCTCCTACAAGCTCATATTCTCAAATGCCTGGTGCCCTTGTCCAAGTGGATGCCAAGAGTTCTAGTTTAATTGTAGGTGTGAATGCAGGTGGACAAGTATACCAGTGGATCGGCAACAATTGGACCCGTATTGGAGTAAATGCTAAATGGGTCTCCATCGGATCCGACGGAACGATTGTCTGTGTCAATAAAGATACTGGAACGTTATGGCGATATTTAGGACGTGTTGATGCATGGGAAAACATTCCAGGAAATCAGATTGCACAATTGAGTGTTGGAAATCGTAACACTATGTGGTGCGTCAGTATGACAGACCAAATATTTAAATGGAATGGCAGCAATTGGACAAATATACCAGGCGCTCTAACACGGGTGGCTGTCAGTAGCTCAGGCAAGGTCGCAGGAGTCAATCGTCAAGGAAATATATATGTGTATTCAGATAGTATCCGTAATTGGAGACTGGTTCCTGGAAGGCTCAGTAATATTAGCATTAGTGAAACATATATGGCGGGTACAAATTCTGCTTCCATGATTTATTATTTAAAATGGTAGATTTTTATATAACCCTTTTAATAGGGAACTATGAAGTATTGGATTGGATGTCTTTGCATTGGGTTACTTTTATTGATACTGCTGACCTCTTCTCCTATTGTAGAACGCTTTTCTGCTTCTACCCAAGCCGCCTTTGTAGCAGCGGAACGAGCAATCCCTCCTATGAATAGTGTATACGTGAATCCCGGATTGGCAACTGCTGCAGTGAATCAAGCAATGAATACAAGTGATGGATCTGTCGTTGATTATACAAAAAAGTTTCAAGAGGATCCGATGATCAAATTTCGTTCAAAAGATGAACAGACGTGTCGACTGGCCCGGCATCCTCGCCAATTAAATCGTGCTGCCACTGCCAAAACAGGATGTGGTTGGTGGTTTGTTCCTGATGGACTTAGTATAGGAACACTTGGAACCATCGAAGGTCCCTCGGATCGTCAGGTTCCTGCCAAACGTCCAACTGGAACGTGGTACTGGAATTTAGAGGAGGCTGCCCGTATGGAAGATATTAAACTTTGTAAACGAATTACATTATGTGAAGCTGTAACATCTGATTGTGGATGGTGTGATTCTCAAGGATATGCGGTTCCTGTCAATTCTGATGGAAGTGTTAAATATCCTACCGATGATAATGGTTCTTGTAGTACACGGCCGTTTACAGGAGGAACCTGTCCTGCTCCAGTAGCACCTCCCTCTGAACCCATTATGGATACCAATGGAAATGTGGTAGGAGAACGTACCCCTCCTGCTTCTGTTAGCATTTGTGCACCTCGCAATGGAAAACTGACCCGTGAATGTTTACTGGCCTTGGCATCGGCTCGTGGCTGCACCCCGACGGGCTCTCTTTATCAAATGATCGCTCGTGGCTCTTCTCCTACCGAATCCGATCGTGTCGCCATGGATATTCTTTCCAAATCCAATGTGGTGACTCTCACCCCCGATTTGTATGGAAATGGGACTCTTTCGGTAGGTACTGCTTTATCTGCCTATACAATCTTAAGCAATGCAATGGTAAGTGGTAAATCGAAACAGATTCGACAGGCAGCTCGATATTTAGCGATTGGAGGGGAAGAGATTAATCTCTGTGATGTGGGGGAGGATGCGTTGGGACCCTTTTCTCCCGAATGTTTGGGTCGTGCCTTTCGTGAAGCCGGTTGCCAAGCGTCTGGTGCCAAATATCCTCGCAATAATTCTGCCGTGGTGGGACTTCCTTGGGGCAGAGTTAAAAACTCTTACCGAACCTTGGCAGGATCCATGTATTCTACGGATGCGTTTGCCCAAGCGGATGCAGTAAAAGATTGTATTGGCACTTCCCTAAATATTTTTACAAAAGTATAAATAGAATGTCAGGTATGTCATCTTACAATATGTCACATGTTCGGACAGATAAGGAACGTGTAAAGTTATTTCACGAGATGATAAAAAGGATACATAAAACAATTCAAATGGCAAATAAGACAGATTACCTTGTCTTACATATCGTAAAACATCTTAACAAGGATGAAATAATTTATGATGGTATTTATTACAATTTTGAAAAGTTTATTGCAAAAGTGGAATCTGATACAAAAGGATTCTTTTCTACCAAAGTTCGTGACAATGATGAATTAAAAACAATCTTAATATCACTATTTTCATCCATTCAAAAAGTAATTGGTAAAAAAGAATTAACAAAAGAACTAGAACATTTTATAGACACCAAACACGGGTACGATATTTCTAATAAATTATCGATTAATCTACTCAACTTTCTTGTTAATTATAATTATTATTATGGATTTGATACACTTAAATGCCTGGATATTATTTATCCCGAATTAATTCAGGAAATTAAACGGAAAAAGATTCCTGATCCTCCTCAAATTTTAGATGCGGTACGAGACGGTGGTTATAAACAGGAGGCTCCTCCTCGTCGCCCCGAACCTGCAGCTCAGGCAGGGGGACGTCGTAAGACACGCAGCAGTAAAGGAAAGCACTATCCCTTTCAGGGAAGGCGCAATGGTACAAGGCGTAACAATCTCTCTCTGTAAAGCAGTCCTATCCGTTATTATTAAGTAAAACCGTCTTCTAGAATAGAATGGTGTTTAAAACGCCTCAAGATATTGTCGATTCATTCCATGAAATGACAACATCTATTTTACATACAATTAAAATTGCTAAAAAAACAAATGCGTTGGAGTTAAGTATAGTGTCTGAATTAGAAAAAAAAGTTTTTTTCTATGATAATCGATCATTTCCCTCTTTTTCTGAATATATAACAGCTCTGAAGGAAGATACTCATTATAAAAAAGGATATTTTTACAATACATCTTCTAAAATAACATCTCAGCAAGAATTAAAACCACAGTTAAGAACTATCTTAAATGCAATTAAATCTACAATTCCAAAAGTATCAAAAGAATATGGTGGTATACTTGATCATATAAAAAAGCGTAGATTAGAATTTGATATTTCTCCTTCTTCGGTCATTAATATGTTTCATGTATTAATTAATTATTCGCGGGATAGTCATAGATTTGATACAATTGAATTAATTGATGGTGTTTGGCCTGATTTGAGACAAAAAATTGTTACAAAAAGTGTAGATGTTACAAATTATTTAAATCAAATCAAACCACAAAATAATACTCGACGGAACATTCCTAAAAATATTCCTAAAAATATTCCAACACGGAATGTTTCAAAAAACAATACTAAAAGCACCTATCCTTTTGGAGCTACACGAAAACGTCAACGGGTATAAAGAAATCAACTCTATATGGACTATATAGATTTATAGAATGCGCGTGACTACATTTATAGTTGTGGACTATCTAAATAGTCTATGGAATCAACCCATTCAATCATCTATGGAGGATCGAATCGATCAATTTGCAAAACATGTATGCATTAGTATCTGTGCGCTATCCGTACTTCCATTCATACTTTGTTATGATATTGGCCATGAAATTGGAAATAATTGTTATCAACGGAACTCTGAAGAAGAGTACGAGAAAGAGGTTGAAGAGATAGAAGAGAAGGCTCCTCCTCGTCGAAGTGCTCGATTGGCAGAAAAACAGGCTAAGAAGCTTTTGTAGTACTTTCTTGAATAGCAATATCCTTCTCTAACAAAGGATGAAATAGATATTTCATACTTTTTGTCATGGTGGTAGGATGATCTTTATCTTGAGGAAACCAGTAACAAGCTTGAGTAAATCCATTTTCCTTCTTATTTAGTTCGCAATCAATGGCAGAAGCTTTCATCACATCCAACAGGGATGTATTGAGATGTTCTTTGGATTCTGCTATTTTTAAAATAGTTTGATCAGTAGTAAGGGATTTATCTTTAATTTTAAAGGTTTGGATAACAGTTCCCTTTTCCAACTGTTCTTTACTAAATTTCATAATATAAAAATAAGTATCAACAACACGATCTTCAGGGGGAAGATCTGAATGAGAACAGATACGAATCGCACGACCTTTTACTTGATCTGTACGCACTTTGTTCCAGTAAGGTTCCATTATATGGACTTGCCGAACATTACTTAATGAGATTCCTTCTGCACCTGATTGAGTAATTAGAAAGACTTTTACAATCGCTCCATCACGATTATGATCTTGTCCTACTAATGCTTTTACTTCTTCTGCCAAGGCAGACGGTACTTTCGCCCATTCTGCATTAAAAATGGCTTTTAAAATATCTCGCTTCTCTTTATTTACATTGCCTGTATATTGAATGTAGCGAGGACGTTTTCCTCCTGTTTTAGTAGATTCTTTTAATCGCCAGGTTCCTTTTCCATCTGTTTCAATATCCATAGAACCATAATTCTGTTGTTGTTCCAAGGCCATTGTAAACAATGTAACACCCTCTAACGTCTTGAATTGGGTATAGATCAAGACAGGGCCAGGGGAGGGAAGAAGTGTATCCAATATTTTTTGATATTTAGGGCTATACATTTCTAATTTTCCTTTTGAAAAATACTCTTCTTTCTTTGTTTTAAACTGTTCAATGGCCGCTTGAATTTTATCTTCATAGGTTGTTTCTTCTTCTGGTTCTTCCTCTTCAGGGTCTGCCTCTGGTGCTTCCTCTGGCGATTCTACATCGACTAACTTTTTGGCATGAGTGGGGCGCGGTCGCGTCATATCTTCTGGAAATGCAAAATTACAAACGGCGCGACTAAAGATTTTAAAGGTTGCACTTATTTTATTTGAAATTAATGAAAACATTTCAGCCCCTTTTACAGCAGATTTAAATTGACGTCCTTCTTGATCTAATTCCTGTCTACGAATTTCTGTATACGCCCCCAGTTGTAAATTACTCATATCTAATTCAAAAATTGTATCAGGATTGGCTTTTGCCATCATATTTGGATCTTCTCCCTTGTAATAGGAAATAAGACCTGATAGACGAGACATAAGAATAAATTTACGAGATTGTTTCACTTCCATTTTAATAGGATCAATAAAGAGTTCTTGAAACTGTTCTGGTAGATCCGGTAACCGTGTCGTACAGGTAAAGATAGGAGTTCCCAACAAGGGAAGATCTTTTTTTAACCGTTCAAACAAAGCTGGTAAATCTCGTTCTCGCTGCATCTCCTCCTCTTCCCCCGCTAAGGCTTCCTCACGTACAAGTCCCTCTGGTACCTTCTTAAATCCACTTGAAATAGGAGTCATATTAATTTCAACAGCTCCTCCTGATTGTCCTGAAACAACCTCTACAAAATCAATCTCTGGATGATTTTCCAATACTTTTAATGCGTTATCTTTTTCAGAAATAGGAATTGATGTTTTAATAATTCGTATATCTCCTCCTAATAAATTTGCTAAAATACCAATCTCTTGAGGAAAGTTAATAATGGGTGTTGCCGATAAAGCAATGATCTTGGCTCCTACAGCATTTCCTAACATTCGATATAATAAATAGGCCGGACTGTATTTTTTAGGAACTTTACAATAAGCAGGAATATAATTGGCTACAGCGGTAGGATAGGAATGCGGTTCTGGTTTTTTAGAATCTGTATAAATACCTTCTAAATTACTATTATTTATCATGCGAATTAAGTTATGGACCTCATCAATTACAATAGTAGCACCATCAAACATACGAGGCGTGTTACAGGCCCACTCTCGAACGGTTTCACTTCGTAAACCATTGTAGTTTATAAATTGAAACCGTTCTTCAATGTGTTCTTCAATTTGATTCCGAATTTCATCCTGATCCGATCCTGATAAGGTATTAAAATTAGAAGGTTTCTCTGGAATGGGAACCCAAGCTCCCTTTCTGCGTTCAATTAATGTTCTTGATAATTTAATAACATTTAGTAAAAAAGCTAATTCAGGTGTAATTTCTTTGGTGGAAGAAACTGGCATAAATTCCCAAAAGTTATTGGTTCTGAAAAGAAAGGGTCCGCATTTTTGAATTTCAGCAATATAGTTGGGACGCAACGAAGCAGGGGTCATAATCACAACAGGACCCGTTGACATCAATGCTTCCATCGATGCAATTGAAGTGCAACTCTTACCACTTCCTAACCCATGATTAACTAAGATTCCACGAAAAGGAGAGGCTCGTTGCATATAATCACGAATTAATTGTTGATACTTGAAGGCCTTCTGTTCCCCCTTCGAAGCCGACTTGATGGCTTCACAGGCTTTGGGATCAAACTCTTTGGGACGTTCTTTCAAATAATAAGCTCGAAACGTCTGTAACATAAAATTTGCAAAGGCACGACGAGTCGTAGGAACTGTGGTTGTAAGTTTGACACCCACTGTATCCTTTTCAACCTCTTTTTTAATCTTGGCTTCTAATTCAACTAAATCAGTAGAAGGAGCGGTTGTACTTACCGTTGGAACAATGGGTGGAAGTATAGGAGTTACAGTGGGTTCTTTTTTGTTCTTTGCTACTTTTTTTATATTTGGTATTTTCTTATCTTCTACTGTTTCTTCTGGTGTTTCTTCTGGTGTTTTTTCTGGTGTTTCTTCCACTGTTTCTTCTGGTGTTTCTTCTGGTGTTTCTTCTGGTGTTTCTTCTTTTGTTTTATTTTGTTCGGTCGCCTCTTTTGCAACAGTAGCCTCTTTTGCAACAGTAGTCTCTTTTGCAACAGTAGCCTCTGGTTTGACTTCTTGACCAATGGGTTGTACAGCTGTATAGGTTTCTAACATATTGGCTAGTTCTGGTGGATCGGGTGCTACAATCATCTTATCACGTGAAAGAGGTGCCTTGAATCTGGGGGGCGGCATTCTAATATTGCATAGGAAATTTCCGTAGGAAATTTCCTATGCAATATTAGAAAACTGGCTATAAATTCAATCGGCTTTGCCGATTGAATTTATAACGGCATAATTGACTACTCTAAATAACAAAGAGGAAAATATCTAACAGATATTTTCCTCTTTACAGCGAAGTAAACTATTCCTCCACCTCTAACATTTGCAATGCCAATCGTGATGCCTCTTGTTCTGCCACTCGTTTATTGCGAGACGTAGCTGTTACCAGGACACTTCCATCTGGATTCAACACCCCCATGGTAAAGGTACGATCGTGCAAGGGCCCTACAATGGCAACTTCCTTGTACTTGGGAGGTTGATGAAATCTAGATTGATACAATCGCAATAGCTGATCTTTAAAATTATTATCCTCTGCAATCAAGGAAGTAAAATCAATTTCTTTTTCAAATAAAGTAATCAACCAAGTTTGCACCTTTTTAAAAGCAATTCCTGCATCCTTCTTCACAGCATCCAAATAAATAGCCCCCACCCACGCCTCTAACATCGATCCTAGGATCCTTAAATTCTTTCGTCCATTGCACATCTGTTCCACATGACGACTCAATACAATCCATTTTCCAAATCCTATCAGCGTTGCTAATTCACCCAATGATTTATTGTTTACTAAACGAGTTCGTAACCGTGTCAAAAAACCTTCATCCGCTTCTGGATATCGTTCATGAAGATATAAGGCAATCACACATCCTAGTAACGAATCTCCTACAAATTCAATGGCTTCATTATCTGCTGTACAAAGAGGCATACATCCTTCTGGACGGGGTACGACTACAACCAATTCATCTGTACTACTCAAAGGACCCTCCGGTCGATCTACATAACTTCTATGAATACAGGCCTGACGAAATAACTCCATACTTGCTGGTTTTTCTTTGAGTCCATACGTACTTAATATACGTGTAATCTCGCCATCGGGTATAACCCGATTGGCGAGATTCCAGGGATTGTACGAGCGTTCCGTTGGAGTTGTCATCTCTACTCTATTGAAGAGGTATTTCTTTATGCGTATAAGGATCATTTTAAAACTCTCCGACCCAAGAGGGGTATTAAATAAGGGTATTGAAATAATTATACCATATAGTATTCGGGTTGTATCCCCCCTACTTCCCACGAGAATCATATACAATAAAATGATCAGCAGCTTTGCGTATACTTCTCATCTCTCTTTGGAATCCAACGAGAGAAAGCGGTAAAGCCGTAACAAAATAAAATTTTGAATAATAAA
>Ga0164293_10001192_pt1 | contig 21770 bp, 13 predicted proteins | sample GEODES118metaG_FD_111487 | JGI IMG/M metagenome (GOLD analysis project Ga0164293, IMG submission 111487) | Eutrophic lake water microbial communities from Lake Mendota, Wisconsin, USA - GEODES118 metaG | ecosystem: Environmental > Aquatic > Freshwater > Lake | place: USA: Lake Mendota...
AGAGCGCGTGTCCACACGAGTCACGCCGCCTCGATGGCGTCGAGCAGTTGTTGCCGCCGCAGCAGTTCCGCGTACCGCCCGTTCTGCGTCACCAGCTGGTCGTGGGTGCCCTGTTCCACGATACGGCCGTCGGCAAGCACGATGATGTGGTCGGCTTCGCGCACCGTACTCACGCGGTGCGACGCGATCACGGCCGTGCGACCGATGAGCGCTTCGCGCAGGCCATGGAGAATGGCGGCTTCGGTGTGCGTGTCCACGGCGCTCAGCGAGTCATCGAGCAGCACGACATCGGGGGTGCGGGCGAGTGCCCGAGCGAGCGCGGTCCGCTGCTTCTGGCCGCCAGACAGATTGATGCCCCGTTCACCGAGCTTCGTCTCGAAGCCATCGGGGAGGGCCGCGATTGTGTCGTGCAGCTGGGCGATGCGCGAAGCCTCATCGCGACGACGGTACGCCTCCGTCGCGCTGATCGCGGGCGAGGTGAGGCCGTAGGTGATGTTGTCACCCACGGTCTCACTGAACAGCAGGCTTTCCTGCGGCACGAAGCCGATGCATGCCCGCAGGGTTTCGAGCGGCAGGTCGCGGATGTTCACACCGTCGAGCAGGATTTCTCCCTCCTGCGGGTCGAACAGGCGCGGGACGAGATCCATGAGCGCACTCTTGCCCGACCCCGTGGCGCCGACAACGGCCAGCGTACCGCCGGCGGGCACATCGAACGACAGATCGCGCAGCACCCAACGCGCGTCGTCGGTGTGTTCGCTGCCGCGCGCGGCGGGGTAGCGGAACGACACGTGGCGGAACTCGAGACGACGGCCGCGTCCACCCGGTGATATGGTGGCCACACCGGTGTCGTGCACAGCGGTGGGTTGCGCTTCAAGGACCTCCAGCACGCGCGTGAGTGAGGCCGCGCCGCGTTGGAAGAGATTGGTCGTCCACCCGAGCGCGATGAGTGGCCACGTGAGCATGCCGAGGTAGAGCGTGAAGGCGAGATAGTTGCCTACGGTGATGCCGCCCTCAATGAGCATGCCGCCGCCAACGGCGATCGTGACGGCAGTGCCGAGCCCAGCGAGGAGCGCGAAGCCCGGACTCATGAGCCCGTTCAACTTGGCCAATGCCATGTTCGCGTGCAGGTATTCTTCGCCGAGCGCGTGCCAGCGCGTCACCTCGGCCCCTTCCTGTCGGTAGGCGCGCACCACGCGCACGCCGGAGACGTTTTCCTGCGCGCGCGTGCTCAGCCGGCTGAACTGCTCTTGGGCCCGTTCGAATCTGGCGTGTACCAGGCGACCGAGCCGCAGCATGAGGAAAGGCAGGCCAATCATGGGCAGCAGGGCAGCGCCAGTGAGGAGCGGTGAAATCCGCAGCATCATCACCAGGGCGAACAGCCCACCGAACACCGTGTTGGTGAAGTACATGACCGCCGGCCCGGCGGCCATGCGTACCGCACTGAGGTCGTTGGTGAGGCGCGCCATGATATCGCCGGTGCGCCAGCGCGCGTACCACGCGGCGTCGAGCGTCGTGAGGCGCGTGAAGATGTCGCGCCGCAGATCGGTTTCGATGTGCCGGCTCACGCCGTTGAGCGTGTTGCGCATGGTGAAGCGGAGCACACCCGCGACGGCGGAGGTGAGCACCATCACCACGCCCAGTTGCCACACCTCGCGCGCGGGGGCACCGTCGCGCATACGGTCGAGGCCGCGTTGCAGGTACGTGGGGATCGACGTGGCGAGCGCTGCCGATGTGACGACCGAGGCGAGCCCGAGCGCAACCTTGAGGCGATACGGGTGGTAGTATGGGAGAAGGCGGCGCAGCGTTCGCCACGCGCCCAGTTTGCCCTTTTCCCCCGGGAGTTTGCCCATGCGTCAATATATCCGTCCGAATCGTGTCCCCCTGACTACGACGTTGTCGGCTGCGGCACTCATGGTGCTGGCGGCCTGCGGAGGAGCCAAGGACGACACCGGCGCATTGGCGAGCGATTCGACGCTCGGCCGCGACCTGGCGTTGGCGCAGCAGGACAGTGTGCAGCCGCAGCTTCAGGATGTACCGGCGGCGCCTGAGCCCGCACCTGCTCCGGACGCTGCACCGGCGCCCGCTCCGGCCCCCAGGCCAAGCCCGAAGCCGAGGCCGGCACCTTCCCCCAAGCCCGCGGCGGCCACGCCGGCGCCGGCGCCCGCACCGGCAACGCCGGTTTCAGGGACGGTGGCAGCGGGCGCGCGCCTCGAGTTTGCGAACGGCACGAAGGTGTGCAGCAACACCGTGGCGGTGGGCGACACCTTTACGGGTGAGCTCACGAGCCCGGTGAGTGCCACCAACGGCATCAGCATCCCGGCCGGTGCCACGGGTACGTTCGAGGTCGCCGAAGCGAAGACGGCGCAGAACAGCAACGACAATACGACACTGGTCGTGCGGCTCGTCTCGGTCCAGTTCGGTGGAAAGACCTACCCGGTGCAGAGCACGGTGCAGGTATCCAGTGCGGAACGCGTGCGGAGCGCCAACAAGGCGTCCGATGCCAAGAAAGTGGCGGGCGGCGCGATTCTCGGTGCCATCGCGGGCCAGGTGATCGGCAAGAACACCAAGGGCACCGTGATTGGCGCGGCTGCGGGCGCGGCCGCAGGGACGGCGGCCGCAGCCGCGACGGCGAACTACGACACCTGCATCGCGGGAGGCGCGACGATCGCGGTGACGCTGGACGCGCCAATCACCGTGCGGCCGGCGCCGGTACCGTAACTGAGATCTGAGACTACAGCGTCGAGAGACGAGTGGGGCGAGACGAAGAGTTGAGCCCGGATAGAAGCGAGAGGTCAGTCGTCTCGAAGTGAGAAGTCAGGGCACCGCGCGCTGACCTCTCAACTCGAGAGTACTGACCTCTCGCTTCTATCCGGGCTCACTTCTCAGTCTCGCCCCTCGACTCTCATGCTCCCCGCTCGAATCTCACCTCTCAAATCGCTCAATAGCCGATCGCGCCGCCGGAGCGTCGGGGTTCCGGCTGCCCTTCCCATCCTCCCTTCACGCGCATGATCGCGTTCACGTTCACGAGGCTGCGCAGTTCGCGCATCGCGTGACCGAAACCGCGCAGGGAGTCGAGCACCGCGGGCTTGATGCCCCCGGCCTCGAAGGTGAGGGAATCGGGCAGGGCCTGATGATGAATGCGCGGCGCGCGCATGGCATCGCCGAGTGACATGCGATGCTGGATGACGTTGAGGATCACCTGGCTGGTGCCGGTGATGATGGTGGGGCCGCCGGCGGCGCCAGCCACCATGAGCACCTGATCCTTCGGGTCGAGCACGATGGTGGGCGACATCGCGCTCAGCATGCGCTTGCCGGGCTGGATGGCGTTGGCCTCGCCCTGCACGAGCCCGAACATGTTGGGCTTGCCGGGTTGTGCGGCGAAGTCGTCCATCTCGTCGTTGAGCATGAAGCCGGCGCCGCGCACCCACACCCCTGAGCCCCACGAGTTGTTGAGCGTGGTGGTGGTGGCCACGGCGTTGCCCTTCGCGTCGACGACAGAGTAATGCGTAGTGTGCTCGGGCTCACGCGCCGCCTGCTGCATGAGCGGTTCGAGCTCGCGCGTGGGCGTGCTGCGCGTGTCGGCAATCGTGGCCTTGAGCTTCGCCGCGTACGTCTTGCTCGTGAGCTGCGCCAGCGGCACGGGGACGAAGTCGGGATCGGCCAGCTTCGCGTTGCGGTCGATGAACGCGCGCTGGTACGCACTGCCGACGAGATGGAACCAGCGGGTGCTCCCGTACTCCGGGAGCGAGGGATACTGCTCGAGAATGTTGAGCGCCTCGGCCGTGGTGACACCGCCGCTCGAGCTCGGCGGCATGGATAGCAGCCCGTAGCCGTGGAACGTGGTGCGAATGGGGGTGCGCCACGCGGGCGTGTACTTCGCGAGATCGGCCTTGGTGATGATCCCGGTTACGCCCTCCGCACCGCGCTGCATTTCGGCCACGAGAGAATCGGCGATCCAGCCTTCGTAGAACGCCTTGGGGCCACGATCGGCGATGGCCTGCAGCGTACGGGCAAGATCCGGCTGCACGAGACGCGCTCCCGCGGCGAGCGGCGCGCCGTTGGGAGTGAACGGTGAGTTGCGCTGGTAGCGCACGAGGGTCTTCGACGCGCGGTCGATGCTGGTGGCGAGCGCGGTGTCCACCACGAATCCGTCACGCGCGAGCGCGATGGCTGGCTGCATCACCTTGGCGAGTGGCATCGTGCCGTAGCGCTCGAGCATTGCCGCGAGCCCGGCCACGGCCCCTGGCACGCCCGACGCGAGATGTCCGTAGATGCTCTTCGCTGTGAGCTGGCCATTGGCGTCGAGGTACATGTCGCGCGTCGCCGCGAGCGGGGCCACTTCGCGATAGTCGATGGCCGCCGTGCGTCCGTCGGCCATGCGCACCACGGTATAGCCACCACCGCCGATGTTTCCCGCCTCGGGCCACGACACGGCGAGCGCAAAGCCGAGGGCAACAGCCGCGTCCACGGCGTTGCCGCCCTGCTTCATGATCTCGGCGGCGGCGGCACTCGCTTCCCTGCTGTTGCTCACCGCCATCACGCTCGGGGCAAACGTGGCGCGCTGACCGCTGGGGAGACGCCAGCCCGCAGGAAATTGCGCAGCGACACGTTCAGGAATGGCCGGATCACCCAGCGGTTTCGCCGTCGTGGTCGATGACGCGCCCGTGCTGGGCGTGGAGGTGCCGGCGCACGCGCTCAGCGCGGCCGACGCAGCGAGGGTGGCAAACAGAAAGCGCGAGGAGGGAGCGCGCATGGGAAGACCTGTGCTTGACGGGTGGGAAGAGGGAACGGGCGCGGTGTGCCGCTGCCTCAGAATTTGAACCGCAACGTCGCCCGTGTCGCGCGCGTGCGATAGGTTCGGCTGGCATCGCTCGGCAGCTTCTCCTGCGAATGCCAGCCCATGCCGAAGTCCTGCACGAGGCCGAGTACGAGACCCGGCGAAAGGGTATAGCCGAAACCGAAACCAAGCGAGCCGGCGAAGTCCATCTGTGTGGTGCTCGGGCCGATCGGGGCGGCCGTCGAGTCCCGCGTACGCAAATTGCGGAAGCCGTTCACGCCCCCCTGGGCCTCGAAGTAGGTGTGAAAGCCGGGGCTACCGCCGCTGCGGAACTGGCCCATGAGCTGCCAGGTCTCCAGCTGCGCGTCGCAGCGGTTGATACAGACGGCCCGGGGATCTGGCGTCACCTGACCGGGCACGGCGAGCCGGGAGACATTCACGTTCATCACGCCGTAGCCGGCGGATACGCCCAACGTGGTCGCAATGTCGAGCGCTTTCTCGATGGTACCGCGTGCCTGCCACTGCGGGGTCGTGCCGAACTCCCATCGTGCACTCGAGGCGCCGTCGGTGATGGTCCCCATGACCACCCCGGCCGCGCCACCCGACACCCACCACCCCTGACTGGGGCCACGCGGTGCCTGGCCGCCAACGGTCGGTCGTCCGCGAATCTGGGCGTGTGCGAGCGTAGCCATGGCGCACAGCATCAGCGGGACGGCCACAAGCGGTCGCCAAGCCGACCGGGTGCTACGAGGAAATACCGGGCTCAACAGGGCTCCGAGGTTGACCTTCCGTTAAGTTACCTAGGCGTCCCCCGAACAGGCACGGATCCGCGGGAATTCCCGACCGTGCGGACGTATTGCGCACCGCGCTCCAGCGAGGCTCGCGCCCCTGTGTCCGTGCCGCCCCCTCAGTCACCGCCTGTGTCCGCTCCGACGCTCGACCCGCGGGTCACCGAACGTCGCAATCCGCGCACCGTCAATGTTGATCTCGCGTCGCCGCTCGAGATCGTCGATCTCATCAACGCGGAAGACCGGGCCGTGGCCGACGCCGTGGCCTCGCAGCGCGAACCCATCGCGCGCACCATCGCGGCCATCGAAGCCGCGTTCCGGGCCGGCATGCGGTTGCTCTACGTAGGAGCCGGCACGTCAGGACGACTCGGTGTGCTCGACGCGAGCGAGTGTCCCCCCACGTTCGGTACCGACCCGCGCATGGTGGTGGGGATCATCGCCGGTGGAGACCACGCGCTGCGCAACCCCATCGAAGGCGCCGAAGACGACCCGTCCGCCGGCGCGGCGGAGATGGTGCAGCACGATGTGACCGCGGGTGACGTGGTGGTGGGGATCGCGGCGAGCGGCACGACGCCGTTTGTGCGAGGCGCTCTCGAGCAGGCGAAGGCGCGTGGGGCCACCACGGCGCTCATCGCCTGCAGCGAGCCCCCCGAGGCGATGAAGGCGCACGCCGACATCCTCATGCTTCCCATCGTCGGGCCCGAGGTGCTTACGGGCAGCACGCGGCTCAAGGCAGGGACCGCCACCAAGCTGGTGTGCAACATGCTCACCACCGGTGCGATGATTCGCGTGGGGAAGAGCTACGGCAATCTCATGGTGGATCTGCGCGCCACCAACGTGAAGCTGCAGGATCGCGCCGAGCGCATCGTGTGCGAAGTCACGGGACTCGCACGCGAGGCCGCGCGCACGTTGCTCGAGCAGGCTGACGGGCGCGTGAAGCGCGCACTGGTGATGTACGCGCTTCAGGTGGATGCGGCCACCGCCGACGCGCGCCTGGCCGAGGCTGGCGGCGTGATTCGCAAGGTGGTGCCGCACGCGCCGCCGCCCGTGACCGCTCCCGACGCGTGATGACGATGGCGCCCAGCGCCGACCGTGAACGGCTGTTGGTCGGCCTCATGTCGGGCACGTCGCTCGACGGGATCAGCGTGGCCGTGGTGGCGTTCGGCGAACGGGATGGTCGGGTGTACGCCGACCTGCGCCACTTCGCGCAGCGCGCCTACGGCGATGCGGCGCGCGCGCGTCTCGCCGCCGCGATGCACGGCGCCAGCGCACAGGAGTACTGCCGCTTGCACACCGACCTGGGCACATGGCTCGGTGAGGCCGCGCGTGATGCCATGCGCGACGCCGGCGTGTCGCCGCTCGAGGTGCACGCCATTGCGTCGCATGGCCAGACGCTGTGGCACGAGCCGGGACATAGCACGTGGCAGATCGGCGACGCCGCGCGTATCGCCGAGCTCACGGGGTGCGCCGTGATCAACGATTTCCGCACGCGCGACATGGCTGTGGGCGGGCAGGGCGCGCCGCTGGTGCCCATGGCCGACCTGCTGCTCTTCTCCCACGAGACCGAGTGGCGCGCGCTGCAGAACATCGGGGGCATCGGCAACGTCACACTCGTGCCGCCTCGCATGCTGCAGCAATCTGAACCCACGCGCGCGTTCGATACCGGCCCCGGCGTGGTGGTCCTCGATGGTGTCACGCAGCGGTTGTTCGGCCAACCGTTCGATCGGGACGGCGCGATCGGCGCAAGCGGACGCATCCTCGAATCCGTCCTGCGTGACCGGCTCGATCTGCCCTATCTGCACGAAGCGCCACCCAAGAGCACGGGACGTGAACTGTTCACCCCCGCGTTCATCGACGACTTCATCGCCCGCGGTCGCGCCGCTGGTGGCGCCGATGCCGACATCGTGGCCACGGCGGCGGCGTATACCGCCGCGACCATCGCCGGGCAGTATGCCATGTGGTTGCCGGTGATACCGGCCGACTGTGTGGTGTCGGGTGGTGGTTCGCGCAATCCGTTCCTGCTGCACTGCCTCGACGGGGCCTTCGCGTGGCACGCCGAACGTACCGGCAAGACCATGCCGGCGGTGCAGCATTTCGATGCGTTGTTCTTCGACGCCGAGGCCAAGGAAGCGGTGGCCTTCGCGTTGCTCGGCTATCTCCATCTCACCGGGCGGCCGGGCAATGTGCCCAGCGCCACCGGTGCGCGTGCGCCGCGAGTCCTCGGCGCACTGACTCCCGTTGCGAAGAGTGTGTTGTCATGAGCGAACAGTCGCGTCGCGACCTCGCGCAGTTGTTGCTGCCGGTCATCCGCTGGACCCCGGATCGCGGGTTTTCCGAAACGCGCGCCCTCATCGATCACGCGCTGTCGTTGGGCGTTGGTGGATTTCTGCTGAGTGGCGGTGAGCAGGACGGGGTGCGCGCGCTGGCCAAGGAGCTGCAGCTCAAGTCGAAGCATCCGCTGCTGCTGGCCGCGGAACTCGAGCGGGGAGCCGGACAGCAGTTCGCCGGCGCCACTGGATTGCCGCCGCTGGCGGCGATCACGGCACTGGGGGATATCGAGGCGCTGCGACGCGCGGCGCGTCTCACCGCGCGCGAGGCGCGCACGATGGGCGTGAACTGGAACTTGGCGCCGGTGTGCGATCTCGATCTGCTCGCCGAGAATCCCCTGCTCGGTACGCGTACGCTCGGCAACGATGCCCGCAAGGTGGCGCAACTGGTGCAGGCGTGGGTCGAAGCCACGCAGGCCGAAGGGGTGATGGCCTGCGCCAAGCACTTCCCGGGCATCGGTCGCGCCAACCGGGATTTCCACCGCGAGGCGACGAGCGTCGATACACCGGCTGACCAGCTCAAGGAGCTCGATCTGCATCCGTTCCGCGCCGCCATCAGCGGCGGCGTGGCGAGTGTGATGACGGCGCATGTGGCCTACCCCGCACTCGACAGCAGCCGGGTCCCCGCCACGCTCTCCCGTGAGATCCTGCAGTGGCTGCTGCGTCAGCAGCTCAAGTTCGACAATCTGCTTGTCGGCGATCTCATGACGCTCGCGGGCGTGTGCGAGGGGCGCGAGGTGGCCGAGGCGTGCGTGCAGGCGCTTCGCGCCGGCTGCGATGTGCTGCTGTCGCCGGGCGATCTCGATACCACGCTCGATGCCCTCGAGAAGGCGCTCGACGACGGGACACTCGACCCCGAGCGCGTGAAGCAGAGTGTGCGTCGTCGCCTCAAGTGGGCACAGTGGGTGTCACCGCCGAACGATTGGCGTCGCCCGAGCGGTGCCGATACCGCGTGGGGCGCGTTGCTCGCCGACAAGGTCCTGCGCATCGAGCACGGACCGGTGCCGCCGATGGCCGGCGTCACTGAAGTCGCGATCGTCGACGATGATGACGATGTGGAAGGACGTCGCCCCGATCGTACCGGTATCGTCGACGCGATGCGGCTTGGTGGCAACGACGCGCGCATCGTGAACGCGCCCACCCCCGCGAGTGCCGGGCCGTTCGTGATTGCGCTCTTTGCCGACTATCTCCCCAACAAGGGACGGCACACGCTTCGCGAGGACACCATCGCGGCGGTGCAGGCGCTGGCCGAGCAGGCCGTGGCGATGCATCGCGACGTGGTGCTGATCGGCCTGGGCGACCCGCGGTGGGTACAACAGCTCGCGATGGACGTGCCCACCGTGATCGCGTGGAGCGGTGACCGCGTCATGCAGCAGGCAGCCGGGCGCGGGCTGCTGCGCGCCAAGCGGTAGAGGAGGGGGCTGGCCGCGAACGGTGCGGCTAGCCGCGCAGGAACCGGAACGCCGTCCACACAGCGGCGGCAATCGCCACCGCGGCGAGCGGCAGGAACACCGGCTGAACGGCGCGGCGCCGCTCTTCAGCGTCGGCGGCCTCATCGCTGGCCCGATCGGCCGCTGGATCGTCCCCCGTTTCGGTCATGCGCTTTTCGACGAACAGGTGATCGGGCTCGGTCACTGGCACGCCATCGGCCGGGGTCGATCGGCGAATACCGTTCTGTGCCGTGGGGTCGCTCTTGATTGGCGTGCGCGGCGCGCGCGGGATGACCGTCATCTCCTTCATCTGCTCGAAGAGCGTACCCGCCAACGGAAACGCCGTGTATCCCACCGTATCGGCGGTGTTGCAGGGGGTGAGCCCCTCGCCGTCGAAACGCACGGCCACCACGGTGATGTTGTCCGGTCCGCCGCGCGCATTGGCACGGTCGACGAGCTTTCGGCACATCATCCGCACATCGGGCTCGGTCGCCGTGAGCGATGCGATCTCCTCCGCCTTCACCATGCCCGAGAGGCCGTCGCTGCACAGGATGAGCGTGTCACCCTTGCGCAGCTGCTGGTGGGTGAGGTCAACCGTGACGTGTGCTTCCGGCCCCAGCGCCTGCAGGATGATGTTGCGACGGTCGCTGACCTCCGCCTCTTCAGGAGTAAGCTCGCCCGCTTCGACCAGCCGCTGCATCAACGACTGGTCCTTCGTGAGCTGTTGCGCCTTGCCGTCCCGCACGAGGTACGCCCGGCTGTCGCCTACCTGCACCAGATACAGCCGGTCACCCAGCAGTCCGGCAATCGTGGCCGTGGTGCCCATCCCCCGATGCTCCGGGTAGTCGCGCGCGTGCTGATGGATACGCGCGTTGGCGGCCACGGTGACGTCGCGCAGCGATTCGGCGAACGACTCAGCCGACAGTTTCGCGTTGGGCGTCCAACGCTTGCGGAGCCCCTCCAGCACGAGCTCGCCCGCCATGCTGCTGGCCAACTCCCCCGACGCGGCGCCGCCCATGCCGTCGGCCACCAGAAACAGGAGCCCGTGCGCATCGGCGCCGATCTCCTGGTGCCCCTGATCGAATTCGACGGTCGCCCCGGACTCGAGGTCGGCCACGAGGAAGGTGTCCTCGTTGTGTTCGCGCGACCGGCCCACATCCGTCAGCGCAAACACCCGAGCCACCACTCGGTGGTCATCGCTCGGTGGCTGCGCTGAATGGGAATTGAAAGCGGGAACGGTCACAGCGTCTGTGTGTCGGGCCTGTGCGGCCGTAGGGCGGGGGTCTGAAATCCCTACGGACGGGATCGCCGGAGGTTGCACCAGCCAGCCGGAATCCGAAAGAGCGGAATACTGACCGCCTCTTCAAGATGGCCGGGGCTTCGGTACGGGGTCAAATTCGGAGTTATGCGGAGCTCCCCCTGTTGTTTGCCCCGAGCCGCCTCGCCGTGGCTCCCGTTCAGTCTGCTCGTTCTCCTCGGCGCGTGCCGTACCAGTCCGCCGCCCGCGCCGGTGCCTGTTCCTGCTCCTGCTGCCCCGTCGCCGGGCCCGGGATTCACGCCCGGGCTGCCGGCCGTGCCGGAGGTGCGCGGTTCCCCGTTGGCGATCACGGTGCGGTACCCCGCCGTCAACCAGCTGGTGTCGGCCCGTGACTCGAATTTTCTGCTCGGGAGCGTGGGGTCGGGGGATGCGACGCTGTCGGTGAATGGCATGCCGGTGCCGGTGGCGCCCAACGGCGCGTTCCTGGCGTGGCTGCCGCTGCCGCCGGCGACAAGCCCGCGCTACGACCTGCTGGTGACCCGCGGGGCCGACACGGTGCGGCGCTCGGTCGCCATTCGGTATCCGGTGCGCCGGGCATTGCCGGCCGCCGGTGTGTTGCGGGTCGACAGCAGCTCGGTGGTTCCGGCGCGTGGGTGGTGGGCCAGGCCGCAGGAGCTGCTGCGGGTCAGCGTACGGGCGCCACGGAACGCGCGCGTGACGCTGACGGGTGCCGACGGGGTGCGTCGCCCGTTGGTGGCGCCGGTGCCCGCGGCCGTGACTGACGGAGGGCCGGGCACGCAGGCCGTGCCCGATTCGGTGACCGACGCCTCGGTGGTGTTTGCCACCGACGTGGCGGCGCAGGTGCTGGCCGACAGCGCGAGACCGGCACGCCTGCTGGTGGCGCGCGGTTCCGATTCGCTGCTGCTTGCGGTGCCGTACGTGCGGGCATTGAGTGCGACCAGTCGTGTGGTCGGCGCGCTCCGCAGCGCGAACCGCGTGGGGAGCGATACCGATCGGGCGATCAGCGCGCGCACCATCGTGAACGGGACGTACAAGTGGCAACTGCTCCCGCAGGCGGTGCTGGAGGTAACGGGGCGGCAGAATGGGTTCACGCGCGTCCGCCTCGACGAGGCGCTCGACGTGTGGGTGGACAGCGACGAGATCACGCTCCTCCCCGACGGAACACCGCTGCCGCGGCGTGTGACCGGGGGCATTCGCGTCGCGCCGCTCGAGGAGTACGCAGACGTGGTGATCGGCATGGGCGATCGTCCCGCGCACCATGTGGAGGCGGAGGGGCGCACCCTGGTGCTCACGCTGTACGGCGTGCAGGCTAACCCCGAGATCTCGCCGCTGCAGGGTGGTGCGGCCGGAGGCGATTCACTGGTGCGCCGCATGGTGTGGGAGCAGGTGACGAGTGATCGGGTGCGCGTCACGCTGCATCTCTCGCAACCGGCGTATGGGTGGCTGTCACTCTGGGACGAGGCACGCCGCGCGTTCGTGCTGCGGGTGCGTCGCGTGCCCCGCATCGACGCGGCGCAACCGCTCAAGGGACTCACGATCGCGGTGGACCCCGGGCATCCGCCCGCCGGCTCCACCGGACCCACCGGGCTCTACGAAGGGGATGCCGTGTTTCCCGTGGGGCTCAAGCTCGCGGAGTTGCTGCGGGCGCGCGGCGCGAACGTGGTGATGACGCGCACGAGTCTCGCGCCGGTGGGCCTCACCGAACGCGCGGTACAGTCGCGCCGGGAGAATGCGCACGCCTTCATGAGCATCCATCTCAACGCGCTCCCCGATGGCGTGAATCCGTTCACCACCAACGGTACGAGCACGTTGTTCTATCACAACACGAGCGAACCGCTGGCGCGCGAAGTGCAGCAGGCGTTGCAGGCGCGCTTCGGCCTGCGGGACCTTGGGGTGCACTACCAGAACCTCGCCATCGCGCGTCCGAGCTGGTATCCGAGCGCACTGGCCGAGGGGCTGTTCGTGATCATCCCCGAGCAGGAAGCGGCGATGCGCGACGAGGCGTTCCAGCTCAAGTTTGCGGAAGGGATGGTGGTGGGGCTGGAGAAGTACTTCGCATGGTTGAAGAGGGAAGCGGGGAGGTGAGGGGGGCGCTGGCGTGGGGGGCGCTGGCGAAGCGTGTGCTGGTGTGGGTCGTGCTGGCGCTGTTTTCTGCGGTGTCGGCGGAGGCGCAGACCGACCCGCGTGGCGCCTACCGCACCATCTCCACGTCGCACATCCGTCTGCATTTCCCCGTCGCGCTCGACTCCCTCGCGCGTCTGGCTGCGGTGCACGCCGAGCGCGCGTACGCGCAGCTGAATGCGGAGCTCGTGGCGCCGCGCGGTGTGATCGACGTGCTGCTCACCGACAACACCGACGTGAGCAACGGCTACGCCACCACCTTTCCGAGCAACCGGGTGGTGGTGTACGCGGTGCCGCCGCTCAATTCGCGGGAGCTCCGCTTTCACGATGACTGGCTGCGCATGGTCATCACGCACGAGCTGGCGCACGTGTTCCATCTCGATCCGGCGCGCGGGCTGTGGCGGCTGGGGCGGGCGGTGTTCGGGCGTAACCCGCTTTTCTTTCCCAACGCCTTCACGCCGAGCTGGGTGAAGGAAGGGCTGGCGGTGCACTACGAGAGTGCGCTCACGCAAAGCGGACGCGTGGTGAGCACCGAGTTTCCCGCCATGCTGCGCGCGGCGGCTCTGGACAGCGCGCTGGTGCCTTTCGGGCGATGGAGTCTGTCCACGTCGCGTTGGCCGCGTGGTCAGACGGCGTACGGCTACGGCACCACGCTCATGGAGCGGGCGAGCGACCGTGCCGACGCCTCGGCCGACACGGCGCTGGGGATGCGCCGGTTCGTGGAGACCACGGCGCGGCATCTCATCCCGTTTCGGCTCAACCGGAATGCGCGTGTGGCGTTCGGGGCGCGCTTCAGCGATCTGTGGCGCGGCTATTTCGATTCACTGCGCACGCGGAGTGCCGCGGAGATAGGCGGAGGCGCAGAGAGCTGGCGTACGGTGAGTACGCACGGGTGGTACGCCGAGTCGCCGCGCTGGGTGGGGAACGACTCGCTGGTGTGGAGCGCGAGTACGGGGCGCGAGGTCACCGGGTTGTATGTGGCGTCGGTGCGCGGTGGTGAGGCCACACGTATCGCCTGGCGCAATGCGCTCGACGTGAACGCGCCGGTGGATTCGTCGCTCTCGCGTGTGGTGTTCGCGCAGCTCGAGCGCCGCGATCCGTATGTGCTGCGCAGTGATCTCTATGTGCGCGAAGGCGCGCGCGAACGCCGGCTCACTCATGGGGCTCGCCTCACGCAGCCCGATGTGCGCCGCGATGGCCGTATTATCGCCGTGCAGTTCGCCCCGAATGCGAGCCGGCTGGTACGCGTATCGCCCGATGGTCGGGACATCACGCCGCTGCACCCGCTGCAGCAGGGCGTGAAATGGGCGGAACCCCGGTGGTCGCCACGCGGCGATGAGCTCGTGGCGGTACAACTGCTCCCCGACGGTGTGCACCGCGTGGTGGTGCTTGGCGAGGATGGCACCATGCGGCGCGTGGTGGCCGGCGAGCGCGGGGTGTTTGCCAGCCCGTCGTTCACGCCGGATGGCGCACGGCTCGTGTGGGCCAGTGATCGCAGCGGGCGCATGCAGATCGAAACCGGTGTGCGAGGCGCGCGGGGCGTGGTGGACACCACGACGTGGCGGTCGGGGAGCGGCGCCACGGCAGTGGGGGCCACGGCGTATGCCGTGTACGAGCCGAGCGTGTCACCCGATGGTCGGCAGGTCACGGCGCTCATGCAGCGTGGTGACGGGTTCCATGTGGTGGTCGCGCCACTCGACACCACGGGGGGCATGGCGCGTACCGGCTGGTATGCGGCGCGGACCGCTGAACTCGACTATGCCGACTCGGCCCGCGTGGTGGCCAGCGACGCGCGCGGGTATGCGCCGTTGCGTCAGCTGCTGCCGCGATACTGGCTGCCATTGGTGGGCGAGGGACGGCTGGGCGATGCCACGCTCGGGGCGAGCACGAGCGGGGTGGACATCCTCGAGCGTCACGCGTGGGACGTGAGCGTGCTGTCGGCGGTGTCCCGTCGTGAGATCGACGCCTCGGCGAGTTACCGCTACGCTGGCCTCGGCGTGCCCGTGGCAGGGCTCGACGCCTCGCAGGAATGGGACGGTACTTTCCGTGTGGCAAGCGACTCGGGGAAGACGCTGGGAAACGTCGCCCGCCGCCGGCGCTTCCTCACGGCGTCGCTCACCACGGTGGTGCCGCGCGTGCGTTGGAACTACGTGAACACCGTGGGCACGCAATACGAGATGCGTGACTTCACGGCGCCGGCGGATTCCATCCTGGGAGCGGCCAACTCGCTGCTGCGTCGTGGTACCCGCTATCCCAGTGTGTACGTGACCAACAGTGTGAGCACGGCGCGGCTCGCGCTGCGCGGCGTGAGCGTGGAAGAGGGGATCACGTTGTCGCACAACCTGCAGTATCGCTGGCGCAGCGGCGGCGCCAACACGGGCTCGTGGCGCTCGGTGGTGAGTGCGCGTGGGTATCTGCCGCTTCCGCTCCCCGGCTACGCGCGTCACGTGTTGGCGGCACGGGTGGTCAGTGGTGAGACCGACACTCGGACGCAGACGGAGTTCAGCGTGGGCGGCACGAGCGGCGTGCTGTCTGAGCTGCTCCCGGGGCTGCGTGTCGGCGATCCTGCCCGCGCGTTCCCCGTGCGTGGCGTGGCGCCGGGTGTGCAGCGCGGTTCGCGCGCGCTCGGTGGCACGGTGGAGTATCGGGCGCCGCTGCTGATGTTCCGCCGGCTGCCGAGTCCGTTCACGTTGTACGCCGACCGGTTGAGCGTGGCGCTGTTCAGCGACGCTGCGCGCGCCTGGTGTCCCGCATCGCTTCGTGCCAACACGGCGGTGTGTTTGCCGCGCGGCGCTCGTGACGGGATCATCGCGAGCGCGGGCGCCGAGTTGGTGGTTGATGTGGCGGTGCAGTACGACGCGCCGTATCGCGTACGGGTGGGAGCCGCCGCACCGTATGCCGCGCCGACGGGAGTGAGCCGGGGTGGGGCATTCTACGTGACGCTCGGCGGGTATTTCTGATGTCGCGGTCGGGCGGGGGTGGTGGGAACAGCTCGTCGGAGACGCGGAGCCACGGAGGCACGGAGAACCACGCTCAGACTCATTGCAGTCCCCGTGTCTCCGTGGCTCCGTGCCTCCGACGAGCCGTTATCCCAAGGGTTGGACTGCAGCAGCTACAGGAGTCGGAGTGAAGCGCAGCGCCTTAGCCTTGGGGTTGGTCCTCGCCGGACTGTTGGCCGGATCGGGGCGTGCGAATGGACAGCCAACCGCTCGATTGCGCGGTATGGTGTTCGATAGCGTGTCCAAAGCGCCGCTCGCCAACGCGGCGATTCGCGTGTTCCGGAGCGACAACGCCGGCGACGGTGTCGACGCCCGCACCGACTCCACGGGCGCATTCAGTGTGTCCGGGTTACGCGCCGGGACCTGGCTCTTGTCGTTCCTGCATCCGCGTCTCGATTCACTGCGGCTCGAGCCACCACTGGCGCGTGTGGATGTGGTGGAGGCGGGCGACATCGATGTCACGCTCGCGGTGCCCAGCGGGGCGTCGCTGGCGCGCGCATTGTGTGGGGCAACACTCGACGACAGCACGGCCGTCGTCGTGGGCGACGTGCGCGATGCCGCGGCGCGTTGGCCGTTGGTTGGCGCCACTGTGCGTGTGACATGGCCCGAATGGGTGTTCGCCAAGAAGGCGATGGCCCGGGAGGACGTCGCGCGCGTATCGCGCACTGACAGCACGGGGCAGTTCGTCCTGTGTCGGGTGCCTCAGGGTACCACGGTTACCGCGCTCGCGTATGTCGGCGCCGATACCACGGGCGTCATCGAGCTGACGGTGCCCACCGCTGATTACGTCGTGGCCGATTTCGTCATCGATCGAACGGTCGGTGGTCTCGTTTCACCAGTCGCTGGCGCGAGCGGGGCAACGGGCAAGCGCGGGCGTGGGGCCGTGCGCGGCGTCGTTACGACGCCCGACGGCAAGCCGTTCCCCAACGCCGTGGCGCGTGTCCTCGGCAGTGGGTCCTCCGTTCGGAGCGATAGTGCGGGTGTCTTTCGTGTGATCGATGCCGTGGCTGGTACGCAGACCGTGGAGATACGCGCCGTCGGGTTCGAACCACAGCGGCGAAGCGTGGTCCTGCGCCCAGGCGACGCGCTCGATCTCGCCTTCACGATTACCAAGTCGAGTGTGCTGCTCGATACGATTCGCGTGATTGCCGGGCGCAAGCTGCCGCCAGAGGTCGTGCGGCTCGAGCAACGGTGGCGACGAGGGTTCGGCGTCTTCATGGATGCCACCACGATCCGTGAACGCACAAGCACGCGTATCACCAGCGCGCTATGGGGTATTCCCGGCGTTCGGCTCGGGACACGCAGCGGTGCCGGCAACTCCGTGTGGATGCGCGGCGTCGGTGGGGGCGAGTGCGCGGCCCCCGTGTTTCTTGACGGCTTCCCACTGGACATGGGGGACATCTCCATCGACGAGCTCGTCTCGCCGCTGGAGGTCGTCGCGGTGGAGGTCTACGCGCGTTCCGCGAATGTCCCTGCCGAGTTCATGAATCCGTTCAACTCGTGCGGCGTTCTCCTCGTCTGGACCCGTCTGGGCGTCGGAAACGTTCCAGTGATCGACCCTCGACGGAGCCGCCGATGATGAAACGCATGGCTGGTGTATGTGCGCTGTGGCTGGCCTTTGGGCAGCCGGCGGAGGCACAACCTGCTGCCCGTTTGCGCGGCGTGGTCTACGACAGCGTGTCGAGAGCGCCGCTCGCCAACGCGGCGATTCGCGTGTTCCGCAGCGACAACGCCGGCGAGGGATTGGACGCCCGTACGGACTCCACGGGCGCGTTCAGTGTGCCCGCTTTAAGAGCCGGGACGTGGCTCTTGTCGTTCCTGCACCCGCGACTGGACTCACTACGCCTCGAGCCACCACTGGCGCGCGTGGATGTGGTGGAGGCGGGCGATATCGATGTCACGCTCGCGGTGCCCAGTGGGGCGTCACTGGCGCGGACGCTCTGTGGCGTGACTGCGGATGACAGCACGTCGGTGGTCGTGGGCGACGTACGCGATGCGGCGTCACGTCGTGCCCTGGCCGGCGCCAGCGTGCGCGCCAGTTGGCCTGAATGGGTGTTCGCGAAGAACGAGATGGAGCGTGAGTTGGTAGCGCGGGTGGCCCGTACCGACAGCACCGGGCAGTTCGTGTTGTGCGGCGTCCCGCAGGGAACTACGGTCACGGCGCTCGCCTACGCGGCAAGCGACAGCACAGGGGTAATCGAGCTCGCGATACCGAGTACCGAGTACGTGGTAGCCGACTTCGTGCTGGATCGCAGCGCGGATTTCGTGAAAACCGACAGCGCCGATGCCGCATGGCGACGCGGCACCGGGGCGGTGCGCGGTCGGGTCACCACGGCCGATGGCGCGCCCTTCACCAGCGCGGTGGCGCGCGTGCTCGGGAGCGGCACCGCGGTGCGTACCGATAGCAGCGGCGTGTTTCGCATCAGCGATGCGGCGGCTGGTACGCAGACGGTGGAGGTACGCGCCGTGGGCTACGATCCTATCCGCCAGCGCGTAGAGTTGGTGCCCGGTGAACCCGTAGCGGCCGCGTTCACGTTGGAGAAGTCGCGCGTGACGCTGGATACCGTGCGTGTCGTGGCCGGCCGAAAATTGCCGCCGGATGTCGAGGCCATCGAGCGGCGTTGGCGCCGAGGGCTTGGTACCATTTTGGACGGGCGCACGGTGCGGGAGCGCACGAGTACCAATCTCACGAGCGCGTTGTGGAGCATCCCCGGCGTGCGACTCGGTATGCGCTTCGGCTACGGCAATACCGTGTACATGCGCGGTAACGGCGGACAGGAATGCATTCCCATCGTGTACCTCGACGGGTTCCGCTTCATCACTTCCGGACTCTCGCTCGACGAGATCGTCCCGCCGAGTGATGTGGCTGCACTCGAGGTGTATTCGCGCCCCATGCAGCGCCCCGCCGAGTTCACCGAACTCAACGACTGCGGGGTCCTGGCGGTGTGGACGACCCGTTTTCTCGGCAACATCCCGGTCATGGATCCACGCAAAAAGCCGCGCAATCGTTGACGCGCGCAAGTGAAGAAACCGGGCCCGCCGCGCAGCGGCCGGGCCCGCAATGTTCTACCATACTCCTCCCGTCTGCCGTCTGTAGTGCCTGCCGTCTGCCGTCTGCAGGTCAACCGCTGTTACTCTCGCCGTTACTCCCGCCGTTCCTATGCCCCACGCCCCCTACATCCACGAAACCGCCGTCGTCATCGGTGATGTCCATCTGGCCGAGGACACCAGCGTGTGGCCCACCGCCGTCATCCGCGGCGATGTCGAGCGTATCACCATCGGCGCGCGCAGCAATGTGCAGGACGGTGCCGTCATTCACGCCGATCCCGGTAAGCCCACCATCGTGGGTGAGGACTGCGTGATCGGCCACCGCGCCATCGTGCACGGCAGCATCCTCGAGGACTGCGTGCTCGTGGGAATGGGCGCCATCCTGCTCAACGGCGTGCGTGTGGGGAGCGGCAGCATCATCGGCGCCGGGGCGGTGGTCACCGAGAACACCGTGATCCCGCCCGGTTCGCTCGTGGTGGGGGTGCCCGCCAAGGTGGTGCGGAACCATGGGGACGCGGCGCGCGCCGGCATTCTCGACAACACCGCGCACTACGCGGCGCTGGCGCAGCAGCACCTCCGTGGAGTGCTGCCGCGCCACACGTAGCCGCTACGGCGTGGTCATTGCGGCGGCAGTTCCTTCCACCACCACTGCGGCGGCAGCTTCTTTTCGCGCGGCCACACTTCGTCAAGCGTGTTGCCGTCGTACAGGCGGCCGTTCTTCATCACGTGACGGATGGAGTTGGAGTTCTGGATGTCCGTGAGCGGGTTGCGGTCGAGGATCTGCAGGTCGGCGAGCTTGCCCACCTCCAGTGAGCCCAGATCACGCCCCATGCCGATGGCGTCGGCGCCGTGCAGCGTGGCGGCGCGCAGTGTTTCATAGGGCGTGAGACCGCCCGACTGCATCATCCACAACTCCCAGTGCACGCCAAGCCCCTGCACCTCGCCGTGTGAGCCAAGACCCACGCGGCCGCCGGCCCGCACCATCTTGGTGAGCTGTGCGGCGAGTCCCTTGAAGATGTACTGCTCCTCGCGGAAGTAGTTGCCACGCTTCCACGAATCGAGTTCGTCGTGCGGCGTGAAGCGGCGCAGCTTGGTGTCGGTGTCGAGGTTGTAACGTGTAAGCCAGTAATCGAGCCCGATGGGGCCACCGTATCCCACCACGAGGGTGGGGGTGTAGGTGATGCCGCTCGCCGCCTGCAGCTTGATCACGTCGTCGGCGAGCGGGAACACCGGCAGCGCATGCTCGAGGCCGGGATAGCCGTCCTGCATGAGCGTCATGTTCATCGTGAGGTTGGACCCGCCCTCGGTGGTGGCGGTGAGGCCGAGCTCACGCGCCGCCATGATGACCCACTGCCGCACCTTGCGATCGCCCACGAGGTACTGCTTGATCGTCTGCGTGTTGTAGTGATCGGCGTAGCGGCGCAGAATGTCGCGGGCTTCGTCGAGGCTCTTGATGTTGTCGGCCGAGAAGATGCCGGGGCCCGTGGAGTAGAGTCGCGGGCCGATGAGGGCGCCCGTCTCCATCAGGTCGTGGTACGTGAGAATGTCGGTAGCGGACGTTTGCGGATCGCGCTGCGTGGTCACGCCGTACGCGAGGTTGGCGAGCAGCTGCGTGACCTGATCGCGGTGCACGCCCCAGCCGAACCAGTTGTGCGCGTGGATGTCCACGTAGCCGGGGATGATCGTGGTCCCGCTCACGTCCATCACCTTGGCGTTCTCGGGGATGGCCACGCTGCCACGCGGCCCCACGGCGGCGATGCGGTTGTCGGTCACTACTAGGTCGCCGTTCTCGATGATGGTGCTGTCCTTCATCGTGACGAGGCGGGCGCCGCGCAACACGATGGTGCCGCGCGGCTTGTCCTTGGCTGCGGTGATGGTCACGTCGAAACGCTGCGGCGCGTAGGCGAAGGCGGCACGACGGGTGGTGTCACGCGGTGCATTGGGCACCGGCGTGGCGTTGGCGAGGGAGTCGGCGCGCTGCACCGAATCCCGCACGGCCCCTTCGGCGGTGCGCACGTGCCAGCGGAAGTAGCTGCGGCCAATGGAGTAATGCGCCACCGCTCCGTCGGGCGACCAGCCGATGAAATCGCCGCCGATGCGGGTGAGGCGCGTGGTGGGTACGCCGGCGCCGTTCACACTCACCGCCGGGGCCTGCCCCACGACTGGTGGCACGGTGACCATGTACACGTTGTTGTTGGCCAGCACGAGCGCGCGCGATCCGTCGGGGGAGAGCAGCACTTCGTCGGGCGTGGGCGGCGGGGGCGGCGTGGCGCCCGGCGGCAGCGGTCCCGTGGGCGGCGGCGGTGCGGACACGCGTACCACCACTTTCCGGTCGCTGCCATCGAATCGCATACTCACCAGTCCTTCGGTGCCCGCCCACACGTACAGGCGCGTGCTATCGGGGCCCACATGCGGCACGTTGCGTCCCTGCTGCGACGTGGCGGCGCCGCTCCACGCCACAGCCGTCACGTCGCCGCCGGCCGCGGGCAGTGTCACGTACTCGAGTTCGCCGTTGGCGATGTTGCCGAAATCCTCGAACTGGCGCAGGCGGCTGAAGCGCGACCCGCGCGCCGCCATGAGGCGCGAGCCGTCCTTGGTATAGGCGATCTTGTCGTAGAAGGCGGCGGTCCGTGTGAGACGCTCGGCCGGCGCCTTGCCATCGGTGCGCACGCGCCAGATGTGCCCGCCCACCGTGTCGCTCCAGGTGACGTAGGCCACGTAGCGGCCATCGGGCGACCACACCGGCGCATGCTCCACCATGGTGCCCGTGGTGAGGCGCCGCGGATTGCGAATCACATGCCGTGCCGTGTCCATCGCGGCCAGCGGCACCGAATCGATGTCGCCGACGAACACGCGATCGAGCGCGGTGAAGAGCAGCTGCTTGCCGGTGGGTGACGGCTTGGCGCCGCGTACCTGCGTGACGACGAGCGTGGAGTCGTTCACCGGATATTCGAACTTGGCGAGCGCGCCCATCTGCTGGTCCACCGTGGCGGTGAATGGA